>Ga0209751_10001346_pt1 | contig 25293 bp, 19 predicted proteins | sample RifCSP13_1_FD_184019 | JGI IMG/M metagenome (GOLD analysis project Ga0209751, IMG submission 184019) | Soil microbial communities from Rifle, Colorado - Rifle CSP2_sed 13_1 (SPAdes) (version 2) | ecosystem: Environmental > Terrestrial > Deep subsurface > Rock core/Sediment | place: Rifle...
CAGGCGCGCGGAGAGGCCGGTGCGGGTGAGCGTGTGCCAGTGATCGCGCACGCGGCCGGTGTTGAGCGCGAGCGGAAAATCTTTGTTGGTCGCGTGCGCCGGCGGGCGCGGCGTGACGGCGACGAAGCGGGCGCGGCCGCTGGCGGTAAAGAATCCGCCGTCGCCGAACAGGCGCGCGGTGCCTTTCGACTGGCGCGCCGTCACCGGCCATTGCAGCGGCGCGAGCGCGGCGTACGCCTCATCGCTCAGGTCCGCGAGGCCGGAGAGATCGAAGGCGCGCGTGCCGCCATTCGCGACCGCCGACAGCGCGGCGTGCTCGCGGAAGATGGCCGCGGCGTTTGCGTAATCGAACGCCCGCTCGAAGCCGAGGCGCTTTGCGACCTCGCACACCATCCACCAGTCCGGCCGCGCCTCGCCCGGCGGCGGCAGGAACGCGCGTTGGCGCGAGATGCGTCGCTCCGAGTTCGTCACGGTGCCGTCCTTCTCGCCCCAGCCGAGCGCGGGCAGCAGCACGTGGGCGTACCGCGTGGTGTCGGTGTGGCGCACGCAGTCGGAGACGATCACCAGCTCGCATTGCTCCAGCGCGCGCCGCGCCTGCGCGGAATCCGGCAGGCTCACGGCCGGGTTGGTGGCCATGATCCACAGCACCTTGATCCCACCCGCCTCCACCGCGCGGAAAAGATCCACCGCCTTGAGGCCCGGGCGGCTGGCGATGGTCGGGGCGCGCCAGAACTCCTGCACCAGCGCGCGGTGCGCCGGGAAATCGAGCTCGAAATGTGCGGCCAGCTGGTTGGCGAGCCCGCCGACCTCGCGCCCGCCCATCGCGTTCGGCTGGCCGGTGAGCGAGAACGGCCCCATGCCGGGGCGGCCGATGCGGCCGGTAAGCAGATGACAGTTGATGATGCTGTTCACCTTGTCGGTGCCGCTGGAAGACTGGTTCACGCCCTGCGAGAACAGCGTCACCACGCGCTCGGTGCGCGCGAACAGCGCGAAGAACTCCGCCACCTGCGCGGGCCCGAGGCCGCAGGCGCGGGCGACGCCCTCGATGTCCGGGCTGCCGGCGCGCGCGCACGCCAGCGCGTCGTCCAGCCCCTCGGTGTGCGGCTCGACGAACAACGGGTTGGTTTCGTCGTGATCGGCGAGGTGCACCAGCAGGCCGTTGAACAGCACCGCGTCGGTGCCGGGCCGCAGGGCGAGATGCGCGTCCGCGATGTCGGCGCTGGCCGTGCGGCGCGGGTCGATCAGCACCACGCGCAGCTCCGGGTGGTCTTTCTTCGCCTGCACCAGCCGCTGGTACAGCACCGGATGGCACCAGGCGGCGTTCGATCCGACCAGCACCACGAGCTTGGCGCGCTCGATGTCTTCATAACAGCCGGGCACGGTGTCGGTGCCGAAGGCGCGCTTGTGGCCCGCGACCGCCGAGGCCATGCACAGCCGCGAGTTGGTGTCGATGTTGGCGCCGCCGATAAAGCCCTTCATCAGTTTGTTGGCGACGTAATAGTCCTCGGTGAGCAACTGGCCGGAAACGTAGAACGCCACCGCCTCCGGGCCGTGGCGATCGAGCACCGCGCGCAGCCGGCCGGCGACGAGGCCGAGCGCCGCATCCCAGGTCGCGCGTTGCCCGTGCACCAAAGGATGGAGCAGGCGCGACGACGAATCGAACGTGTCGCCGAGCGCGGAGCCCTTGGAACACAGCCGTCCCAGATTGGCCGGATGCTCCGGATCGCCGCGCACGCTCACGCCGCCGTCCGACTCCACGCGCGCCAGCACGCCGCAGCCAACGCCGCAGTAGGGGCAGGTGGTGCGGGTTTCGGTGTCGGTCATCTATATGTAGGACTCATGAACCGCCAAGACGCCAAGAGCGCCAAGGAATTATTTCCAACAATTCGCTTTTCTTGGGGTCCTCGGGTCTCGGCGGTTCACAACCATTCACCCCACCACCTTGAGCGGAATGAACTCGTGGCGATCGGCGCCCCCGGCACGCGCCGCCCACGGGTCGATTTGCGCGAACCGCTGCGAGGCCCGGAAGCGCCCGGCCAGTTCCTTGCGCCCGGCTTGGTCTTCCACCACGCGCTGCTTCACGTACGCGAGCCCGACACGCTCCACCCACGGCGCGGTGCGCTCGAGGTAATGCGCCTCCTCGCGATAGACCTGCAGGAACGCGGCGCAGTGCTCGAGCACCGCTTCCGGCGTCTTCACGCGGCACAGAAAATCGGTCGCGCGCACCTTGACGCCGCCGTTGCCGCCGACGTGCAGCTCGTAGCCCGAGTCCACACACACGACGCCGAAGTCCTTGATGGTCGCCTCGGCGCAGTTGCGCGGGCAGCCGGAGACGGCGAGTTTGAACTTGTGCGGCGTCCACGAACCCCAGGTCGCCTTTTCCAGCTCGATGCCCAGCGTGGTGGAATCCTGGGTGCCGAAGCGGCACCAGGTCTTGCCGACGCAGGTCTTCACCGTGCGGATCGCCTTGCCGTAGGCGTGGCCGGACACGAACCCGGCGCGGCTCAGGTCGCCCCACATCGCCGGGAGCGTTTCCTTCGGGATGCCGAGGAAGTCTATGCGCTGGCCGCCCGTGATGTGCACCGTCGGCACCGCGTACTTCTCGGCGATCTCGGCCAGCGCCCGCAGCTCGGCCGGCGTGGTTTCGCCGCCCCAGATGCGCGGCACGACCGAATAGGTGCCGTCCTTCTGGATGTTGGCGTGCACGCGCTCGTTGATGAAACGCGACTGGCTGTCGTCCGCGTACTCGCCCGGCCACGCGACGAGCAGATAGAAGTTGAGCGCGGGACGGCACTTGTGGCAGCCGTCCGGCGTCTTCCACGCGCACATATCCATGACCGCGCGCATGTCCTTCAGCTTCCGGTCGCGGATGGCCGCACGGATCTCGTCGTGGCTGTGGTCGGTACAGCCGCACAGCGGTTTCTTCTTCGTCGCGGTCGAGTAGTCGCCGAGGGTCGAGGCGAGCAGCGCCTCGACGAGCCCGGTGCACGAGCCGCAGGAGCTCGACGCCTTGGTGTGCGCGCGCACCTCTTCGAGCGTGAACAGCTTCTTGTCGGCGATGGCCCTGACGATCGTGCCCTTGCACACGCCGTTGCAGCCGCAGATTTCGGCGTCATCCGGCAGCGACGAGACGCGCGCCCTGATGTCGCCGTGGCCGGCGTCGCCCAGATGCCCCTGACCGAAGAGCAGCTTGTCGCGCAGGTTCGCGACATCGGTGCCGTCGCGCATGAGCTGGAAGTACCATGGGCCGTCCAGGGTGTCGCCGTACATCACCGCACCCTGCACGCGGTCGTCCCTGAGCACGACCTTCTTGTAGACGCCGCGGCCGGCGTCCTTGAGCACGATTTCCTCCCAGCCCTCGCCGCCCTGAAACTCGCCGGCCGAGAACAGGTCGATGCCCGTGACCTTGAGCTTGGTCGAGGTCACCGAGCCCTCGTAGCGCGCGAACCCGAGCTCGGCCAGGTGATTGGCGCAGACCTTGGCCTGCTCGAACAGCGGCGCCACCAGGCCGTAGGTCCGGCCGCGGTGCTGCACGCACTCGCCGACGGCGTAGACGCGCGGGTCGTAGGTCTGCATCGTGTCGTTCACCACGATGCCGCGATCGCAGTGGATGCCGGCGTCCCGGGCGAGCGCGAGGTTGGGGCGGATGCCGACCGCCATCACCACGAGGTCGGCGGCGATCTCGGTGCCATCCTTGAAGCGCACCGCGCGCACGCGCTCATCGCCCAGGATCGCCTCGGTCTGGGCCGGCATCAGGAAGGTGAGCCCGCGTTCTTCGAGCGAGCGCCTGAGCAGCGCGGCCGCGGGTTTGTCGAGCTGCCGTTCCATGAGCGTGTCGAGCAGATGCACGACCGTCACCGTCATGCCCTGCTTCATCAGCCCGTTGGCGGCCTCGAGCCCGAGCAGGCCGCCGCCGATCACGATCGCGTGCTTGCGGTGTTCGGCGGCCGCCAGCATGCGCTCGATGTCGTGCATGTCGCGGAAGGTCACGACGCCGTCGAGGTCCTTGCCCGGCAGCGGAATCACGACCGGGTTCGAGCCGGTCGCGAGAATCAGGCGATCGTAGGCCGCCTCGGTGCCGTCGGCAGCGACGACCGTGCGCTTCAGGCGGTCGACCCGCACCACCGGCGTGCCCTTGTGCAGGTGGATTCGATTCGCCGCATACCAACCATCGTCGTTCAGCACGATGTCGGCAAACTTCTTCTCGCCGGCCAGCACCGGCGACAGCAGGATGCGGTTGTAGTTCGGGCGCGGCTCGGCGCCGAAGACGGTGATCGCGTACTTTTCCGGCGCGAGCTTGAGCAGCTCCTCGACCGCGCGGATGCCCGCCATGCCGTTACCGACGACGACCAACTTCTCTTTCACGCTTGTCTCTCCATGACGTGTGGATGGGCCTCGCTTTGCTTAGAGCAAACGCTGTGCCACACGCGCAAACCCTGAAAAACAAGGCAAAAGCGCAGAACAGCCGGGAGCGTACGCTGCGGGTTGCGCCATGACGGTGCGCGCGGCGCGGGCGATGCACAACGCGCGGGCGAGTGCCGGTTCAGCGCATGAACAGCAGGATCAGCAGCACGATGAGCAACAGCGCCGAAACGACCTGCCAGAAACGCAGCGGATTGTAGTCGTAAAGGGAAGTACGCGCCGCCACCACGCGCGGGCCGTGGGCGAGGTTGTGTTCGAGCTCCAGCGCCAGCTCCATGGCATCGCCATAGCGCGCGTCGGCATCGACGGCCGTCGCGCGCGCGAGCACGCCGTCGAGCCATGCCGGCAGGTCCGGCCGGTGGCGCGTGAGCGATGTGCGCCGGGTGAAGCGCGGCGTGGAAAACGCCTCGACCTCGCCGTACGGGTACGCACCGCCCGAGAACAGGCGATAGAGCGTCACGCCGAGCGCATACACATCGGAACGCTCATCGCCCGCCTGCCCGGCGAACAATTCCGGTGCCATGTAACTGGGCGTGCCGGGGATATCCTCGCCCACCGACTCCTCCAGTCCCGGCAGGCGCGCCACGCCGAGATCCACCAGCCGCAGCGCGCCGCCCGCGCCGAGGATGACGTTGTCCGGCTTGATGTCGCGATGAACGATGTGCCGGCGATTGAGCGCATACACCGCCTTGCCGAGACCGATGCCGATGCGCACGCCCTCTTCGAGCGACACGGGCGGCGGGCGCTTGAGGCGCGCCTCCAGCGTCTGGCCCGCGTAATACGGCATGACCGAATAGAGCCGGCTCTGGCGCCCCGGCGCGAGCTCGACGATCTCGCCGACGAAGGGGCTGCGCACCTGCGAGGCCACCCACGCCTCGCGCACAAACGCGCGCCGGTAGGCGCTTTCCGCCGCCACGCGCGGATGAGGGAATTTCAGGATCACCTCGCGCCCGGCCTGCGTATCCTCGGCGCGGAACAGGCGGCTGTAGCGGCCGTCCGAGACGACCTCGTGCAACCGGAAGCCGTCGACGACCTCACCGACCTTCGGCAGGTCGAGGATCGGCAGCTCCGCCACCGCCGCCTCCAGATCGAGCCGCTCGGCCGCGGGCACCGCCAGCACGTCGAGCACCAGCGCGGTCACGTTGTCGCGGCTGCCGGCCGCGAGCGCGGCATCGGCGATGCGCCGCGCCGCCTCTTCCGGGGCGGCGCGTTCGGCCAGCCACTGTTTCAGCCGCACATCCGGCAGCGCCGCGTGCACGCCGTCGCAACACAGCAGGAAGCGATCATGGGCTTTGAGGTCGTGGGCGGCATAATCGGCGCGGATCGTGTCTTCGAGCCCGACCGCGCGGTAGAGCACGTGCCGCATGTCGGGGTGGTTGTGGGTATGGTCGCGCGTGAGGCACTGCAACTCGCCCGCGCGCAGGCGGTAGATGCGGGTATCGCCGACGTGCAGCAGATGCGCGCGGCGCCCGCGCAGCACCAGCGCGCTGAACGTGGTGGCCATGCCCCGAAGCCGCTCGTCCTGCCGGCCCTGTGCGTGGACCCAGCGATTGAGCGCCGTCAGCACGCGCACCCCGGCGCGGTCGATACCGAGCGTGGCCGGCTCGCTCAACAGGCCGTCGCAGAAACCGCGCACCACGGTCTCGGCGGCGTAGCGGCCGCCGGCGCCGCTCACGCCATCGGCGATCGCGGCGACGACGGTGCGCGCGCCCCCCTCGCTTTCGCGCACGGCGGCGAAGTCGTCGTTACGCTCGCGTTTGCCGCGCTCACTGGCGAACGCGACGCCGACTTGCAGAGTTTCGGCGCTCATTCCACGCAGAGATTGACCTAGAAAAAGCAGTAACCGCAGATGAACGCAGATAAACGCGGATATACAAAGCGCCGCCTGTGTTCGCCGGCCCACCGAAAGGGTGAATGGCTTCGGTGCATCATTGGCATGATTCATTTGCGTTCATCTGCGTTTATCTGCGGTTAAACGCCGTTTTTAGGACTAACGACGCGACCGGACCCAGACAAGCGCACGTTACACCTGCGCGCCGGACACCGCGCCCCAGGTCGTGCGCCAGCGTGTCTTCACCGCGATCAACCCGACCAGGCCGATCGCCGCGAGCCCCGCGAACAGCGAAAAGCCCGCAAAGAATCCGCCCGTCATACCCTTGGAGATGCCGAGCGCCTTGGCGAGAACAAACCCGCCGATGCCGCCGGCGGCGCCGACGAGCCCGGTCATGACGCCGATCTCGTTGCGAAAGCGCAGCGGCACGAGCTGGAACACCGAACCGTTGCCCATGCCGAGCGCGGTGGCGCCGAGGAAGAACACGGCCACAGCGAGCCACGCGCTGCCGGGCAGCTCGTCCAGCGCCCAGCCGGCGACCTTTGCCGTGGCGGCCGCCGCCGGCGCCGGGCCCTGCGGCAGGAACGCGACCGTGAGATACGCGCCGGCCACGATCACGAACAGCACCTGCAGCGTGCGGATGCCACCGAAACGGTCGGCCAGTATTCCGCCCAGCGGCCGCGCCATCGAACCCGCGAGCACCACCAGCGCCGCCATCATGCCCGCGGCGATGCCGGAGGTGTGGTACCAGTCGGTGAAATAGAGCGGCAGCGCGTTGCCGAGCCCGACGAAGCCGCCGAAGGTGATGGAGTAGAAGAACATGAACCACCAGGTATCGCGGTCGCCGAGCACCGTGGCGTAGCGCGCGAGCGACACTTTGGCGCGCTGTTCCGGCGCGTCCTTAGCCAGGGCGAGATAGATCGCGAGCACAATCACGAGCGGGATCAGCAGCGCGCCGAACACCGCCTGCCAGCCCCAGTGTTCCGCCATCCACGGCACGAACATCGCATCCAGCACCACGCCCATGTTGCCGGCGCCGGCGATGCCCATGACGACACCCTGGTACCGCGGCGGATACCAGCGCGAGGCCTGCGGCAGCGCCACCGCGAAACTCGCGCCGGCGAGCCCGAGCACCACGCCGAGCAACTCGACTTCGAGCTTCGAATGCAACCCGAACAGCCACGCCCAGGCCATGCCCGCGATCACGGCGAGCTGTGCGAAACTGCCGGTGCGCTTCGGCCCCAGATAATCGGCGAGCACGCCGAGCGGCACGCGCAGAATCGCCCCGGCGAGGATCGGGACGGCGACGACGCTGAATTTCTCTTCGATCGTCAGTCCCAGGTCCTGGCTCAGATAGAGCGACAACGGCCCGAACACGACCCAGACCATGAAGCTCACATCGAAATACAGAAACGCCGACAACAGCGTCGGCCAGTGTCCCGCCTGCCTGAATTCCCGCCAGTCCATATCGGTCTCTCCCGCAATCCGCTTGTCCCTGTGAGGAACGAAACCGGACGCACCGCAGCGCGCCGGCATCGTCCGCACAAGAGCAATCGCCGTGCCAGAGAGAAATTTTCAATGAAAGCAATGGAGTGCACACACTGCGCCTGCGGCGCCCGCACCGCGGCGGGGAATGGTCGCGCGTGCCTGAACGATCGTGGTGCGGAAAACCAGCCCGTACAGGATGGACGCCGCCGGTCGACGATCCGGTATCCGATGACAAACCGACGTTCATGAGGCGCCCTTGCGCGCAGATGCCGGAGCGTCGGTGGAGGATCCCGGGATGGCTTGAGTCGGTCGCGCGTGCGTCCTCGCACCGGGGCACGACCCGGCGGTTACGCTGCTCGCTCGATTTCTATGGCAGGTTGCTGAAAAACTCACGAAACCACCAAAATCCGTCATTCCGGCGAAGGCCGGAATCCAGGAAGTAAATGAAAACATTGCGTTTAACTCCGGGACACCGGCTTTCGCCGGTGTGACAAATCGTTTTTGCAGTGACCTGCTAAGTAAGGAACCGCGACCCTGCGCCGCCTGGCCCATGGGGGGCCACAGGCCTGAGCGCGGCGCAGCGAGGGCACAAGGCAGCGGTGCGGGGCTGACGCTCCGGCCTCTGGCAAGATCGGGTGGACTTCAGCGCGCCCACGGGCGCGCCGCGGGGATGTAGCGAGTCCCGAAGCCCGGAGGGAAGTTGTCGGCATCCGGCTAGAGAGATTCTAAATGACATCCCTATCGGTTATAGTGTCGTCCGACAGATCAATGATCCGACTGGCAGATAGTGCACTTTGTTTTTTCCCCTCTCCCTCCGGGAGAGGGTTGGGGCTGATGTTTCCCCTACTTCATTTGGGAAAGGCGGGGAAACATCAGGGGTTGGGGTGAAGGGATAATAGCCGTAACACTCCCCTCATCCTGCCCTTCTCCCGGAGGGAGAAGGGATCCAACGGCTACTACCGTGCACACTACTAACCGTCCTGCTCAGTAAGGCTCGTAACCGTGCGCCTCACACACTACGGCCAGCCGCCTCCGCGCCGCAGCGACTGGCAAACCATCAAGAGCCTGCTGCCCTACCTGTGGGAGTTCCGCGGGCGGGTGATCCTGGCGCTCGTCTTTCTCGCGGCGGCGAAGGTCTCGAACGTCGCGGTTCCGCTCGTCCTCAAGGAGATCGTCGACGCCTTCGACACGCCGCAGGCGATGCTCGCGCTGCCGATATTCCTGTTCGTCGCCTACGGTCTGCTGCGCCTCGGGAACTCGCTCTTCGGCGAGCTGCGCGATGCGGTGTTCGCCAAGGTCACGCAACGCTCGATCCGGCGCGTCGCGCTCCAGGTCTTCGAGCACCTGCACAGACTTTCGCTGCATTTTCACCTCGAGCGCCAAATGGGCGGGGTGTCGCGCGACATCGAGCGCGGCACGGCGGGCATCCGGTTTCTCCTCAACTTCATGCTGTTCAACATCCTGCCGACCCTGATCGAGATCGCCTTCGTCGCCGCGATCCTTTTCGTAAAGTACGATCCCTGGTTCGCCGTCATCACGCTCGCGACACTCGTGGTGTACGTGATCTACACGCTCCTCATCACCGAATGGCGCATGATCTTCCGGCGCAGCATGAACGAGATGGACTCGAAGGCCAACACGCGCGCGATCGACAGCCTCCTGAACTACGAGACGGTGAAATACTTCGGCAACGAATCCTACGAGGCGCGGCGCTACGACGACACGCTGCAACACTGGGAAAAGGCCGCGGTCCGCAATCAGACCTCGCTCTCGGTGCTCAACGCCGGCCAGGGTTTTATCATCGCCGTCGGGGTGACGCTCCTGATGCTGCTCGCGGGTTGGCATGTGCAGCAGCGAACGATGACTTTGGGCGATCTCGTGCTCGTGAACGCCTTCCTGCTCCAGCTCTACATGCCGCTGCATTTCCTCGGCTTCGTCTACCGCGAGATCCGCCATTCGCTCGCCGACATGGAGCGCATGTTCGGGCTGCTCGAGCAGCACGAGGAGGTGCGCGACAAGCCCGGCGCGCCGGACCTGCTGGTGACCCGCGGCCATATCCGCTTTGAGCACGTCGCCTTCAGCTACGACAGCCGGCGCCCGATCCTGCACGAGGTGAGCTTCGATATCCCCGCGGGACACAAGGTCGCGGTGGTGGGCGCGAGCGGCGCGGGCAAATCCACGCTCTCGCGCCTGCTGTTCCGGTTTTACGACGTGACCGGCGGGCGCATCCTGATTGACGGCCGCGACATCCGCGACGTGACCCAAAAGAGCCTGCGGCGCGCCATCGGCATCGTGCCGCAGGACACGGTGCTCTTCAACGACACGATCTACTACAACATCGCCTACGGCCACCCCGACGCCGTGCACGCCGAAGTGATTCAGGCGGCCAAGGCCGCGCATATTCATCAGTTCGTGGAATCGCTTCCGGATAAGTACGACACCCTCGTGGGCGAGCGGGGCCTGAAGCTCTCCGGGGGCGAAAAGCAGCGTGTCGCCATCGCCCGCACGCTCCTGAAGAACCCGCCGATTCTCGTCTTCGACGAGGCCACCTCGGCCCTCGACTCCAAAACCGAGAAGGCGATTCAGGCGGAGCTGAAGGACCTCGCCGCCAACCACACCACCCTCGTCATCGCGCACCGGCTTTCCACCATCCTCGACGCCGAGCAGATCCTCGTCATGGAGCACGGCCGCATCGTCGAACGCGGCACCCACGCCGAACTCCTCGCCCGCAACGGCATCTACGCCCATCTCTGGGCGCTGCAACTCCAGGAGGAACAGGAACAACCGAAGATGGCGGTGGGGAATGGGTTAACGGCGGGGTAATGTTACGTTCGGCGCGGCACTCGACTAACCGCCGCCTTCCATCCAACTCCTTGCCGTCAAAGACCGTAATGCCTGGGCGTACAGCGCATTCGGATCCGGCGCCTTCGGTTTCTCTCGCAACAGCATCCACATGTGCTCGGCCGCCACCGAACCGATAGCGTGGATCGCGTCATGCCGGTCCAGCCCCTCGGCCCTGAGGCGCGCCAGCGCCTCCTGCGCGACCTCAAGCCCCTCGGCCAGTTGGTTTTCTACAACGGTGTGAATCGCGGCATGCAGTTGCGCGTTCGGGAGTTCCACTCCCGTCTGTCGGTGATACTCGGCAATGAGCTCGATCCGCTCGCCTTCGTCCAACGCGAGCCACGCCTTCGCATCGGGTGTTTTGTGTGGGTCGTATCTCATCTTGCCGTGTGGTTCCGCGGGCTTCGTCGTCTATCGCGCCGATCAGGTAAGGCAGGACTTACCCACCGATGCCGGATTATTGCGGCGGCATGAATTCTATTCCCCCTCTGTTTCCCTTCTATTTCCTCCACCCCTTCTACTGCCTATAATCCCGCGATGACCGGCCCAATGAACGAGACACCCAAACCCGCGGAACACCGCCTGCACCAATACGCACAGCTGGCCGCGGTGGTCATCGTCGTCGTTGGCAGTTACCTGGTTCTCTATCCGTTCATTCCCGCCATCTTGTTTTCTGCCGTGGTGTGCTCTGCAACCTGGCCGCTGTATGTGCGCCTGCGAAAAGCGTTGCGGGGCCGGTCCACGCTCGCGGCGCTGGTAATGACGCTGCTGCTGATCGCGCTGGTGATCGGTCCCTCCGTGTTGTTGGCCGTGAGCCTCGCGGACAACGTAACGGCCATGGTCGAGGCGGGCAAAGCAGCGCTGGGAAGAGACCCCATTCAGCCACCCGCATGGTTACGAAAGATCCCGACGGTGGGAGAAATGCTCGCGGACTATTGGCAACGCTTGGTCTCCAGCAGCGAGAGCCTGGCCGCGCAGTCGCAAGGTTTGCTGGAGCCCGCGCGCAACTTTCTGGTTGGCGCGGGCAAGACCGTAGGCCAAGACTTGCTGCAACTGGCGCTTGCGATGTTCATCAGCTTCTTTTTCTACCGCGACGGCGAAGCGCTGGCACTGGCCCTTCGCAAAGCGCTGAATAGACTCGCTGGCGGGCTGGGCCGCGAGTTGCTGCAAACGATCCATAACACCGTGACCGGGGTCGTGCACGGCATCTTCGGGACGGCGCTGGCGCAGGCGGTCCTCGCCTTGGTCGGCTTTCTCATCGCCGGCGTTCCCGCGCCCTTTTTGCTTGCGGTGGCGACTTTCTTTCTCTCCATCCTTCCGATCGGGCCGCCGCTGGTGTGGGGCGGGGCCACCCTGTGGCTTGTCTCCCAGGGACAAATAGGCTGGGCGGTTTTCATGGCCCTGTGGGGTTTGTTGGCGATCAGCAGCATCGACAATTTTGTCAAACCGTATCTCATCAGCCGCAGCAGCGACTTGCCTCTGCTTCTGATTGTGCTCGGCGTATTCGGCGGCGTGTTCGCTTTCGGTTTCATCGGCATCTTCATTGGCCCGCCGGTCCTTGCAGTCGGGCTTACGCTGGTGCAGCTCTGGATCGCCCGGTCGCACGAGGAAACTGGAGCCCCCGGCGCTTAGCAGTGTCCCGGCGGGGCCTCCCCCGCGTGCCCTGCGCTCGGCTCGCCGCATCGTGCCATGCGCCAAGAAACGCGGCGAGCGGCGAGGCAGCCTCATCCTCCTCCTCGAACGCGCACGACTGAGCGCACCCGGAGTGCCTGCGTCAACGGCATACGGCCGGTCAAATCAAGAACTGGCGATTCTGATCCGTTATCCCGCGGACATTCAACCGGCGTTTCTAAGGGTGTGGTGGTGCAAATCATTCCTGCAGCCTGCTTGTCCCGAAAGCACTATGTGCGCTATCGCACACAAGAAGTACCATCTGCTCGATGCGAAATCGAAACACTATTCGACATGATCCATGCCGATGGCTAAGAACCCATCTTTGTCCGCACGGCGATCGCCCCGGCAGAACCATCTTCTCGCCGCACTGCCGGACGCGGACTGCGAGCGCCTGCTGCCCCATCTGGAGCTGGTTCCGTTGGAACTCGGCAAGGCTCTCTACGAATCCGGCGGTCAGCAGGGATATGTGTATTTCCCCACCACGAGCATCGTGTCCCTGCTCTACGTCATGGAGGACGGATCCTCGGCGGAGATCGCGGTCGTGGGCAACGAGGGCGTGCTGGGCATCGCGCTGTTCATGGGCGGCGAAACCACCCCGAGCCGCGCGGTGGTGCAGAGCGCGGGCTACGGCTACCGGCTCAGAGCAAGCGTCCTGAAGGCCGAATTCAGCCAGGGCGGGGACCTGCAGCGTCTGCTGCTGCGCTACACGCAGATGGCGCAGACCGCGGTGTGCAACCGCCACCATGCGGTCGAGCAGCAGCTGTGCCGCTGGCTGCTCTTGAGCCTGGACCGGCTGTCCTCGAACGAACTGACCATGACCCAGGAGCTGATTGCCAACATGCTGGGGGTGCGCCGCGAGGGCGTGACCGAGGCTGTCGGCAAGCTGCAAAAGGACGGAGTGATTGGTTACAGACGCGGCCACATCACTGTAGTGGATCGTCCCAAACTGGAAAGGCGGGTGTGCGAGTGCTACGCGGTGGTAAAAAAGGAGTACGACCGCTTGCTGCCCCCCCCCCACAGCAACTCTGACCGTGCTTCCAGCGCGGCGGGCGAACACGACTACACGGCTGTTACCTAATGAAGCACGCCGACATGTCAACGCCCGGTACTTCTTCTCAAGCACTACCGAGTACGCTCATGGTGCAATATCGTAGCGACATGCAAATACTGTTTTTGCCAGGTTGCCGGGCAAACAGTATTGGGTTTAGCTCAACGTAAATGTACCGACTCACCCTTGGATTTCCGATGCAAAAGGTAACTATGTAAGAACCAACCTAAAAGAAATCCAATCGTCAATGTGAAAAATATCAACAACGCACTCGACATTGAGGCTCTCCACAATAGAAAGCCAATCTCAACGACAGCGACATTTTGAGCGATAAATATCACCGCCAGGCTTGAGAGAATAAGTATCAGTGTTAATTTTAAATTCATCTTTCAAGCCTCTCAAACGGACTGTTAAAAGCTTCTGAGGTTGCAGACGGTCTGGGCAGCGTCCACCCGCCAATACTTCACTTGAATTTGGAATGGGCGGCAGCTACGCCGGCCTTAAGGTCCTCCCAGATTTTGTCAGCAGTTGCTTTGACCTGTTCCCATGCCTCGCCACTGGCCTTCTCCAGTTCCTTCATTTTTTCAGACGCCGCACGCTGTTTGGCACGCAACTCATGAAGTGCCTCGGCACGCTTGACCTTCATGTCAGCCCCTGCGTTCTCCACCTTGGCTTCCCATAAATTAATTTGGGCGCTCCATTCCTTCAGTTGCGCCGCCATTTTTTGTTTATATGCGTCTTGAATTTCCATGATTTACTCCTTTAATGGTTAGCGACAACTCAAGCTCATCGGGTCGACTTTAGCGCCAGCCGGTTTTCAACCTCTTTTACGCCAGCCACTGCGCCCGCCAGGGCTTTGGCCCTGTCGCGACTCGACCGCGAATCGACCGATCCGCTTAATGTCACCACGCCATTTACGGTGTCGACACTGATTTGCAGCGTCTTGAGACCGGGCTCGGCAAAAATGGCGGCTTTGACCTTGGCCGTAATCGCAGCATCGTCGATGGCCACACCGGTTTTCGCGCCTTGCTCGCCCAGTTTTTCACGGGCTTTATCGGCCGTCTGGTCTATCTTTTTACCTGCGGTCTCCGCCGGCCCCGGCTTGTCGCATGCGGCAAGCCCAACAACGAATAGCATCGAAATACCGATTAATTTGAAATTCTCTAAAACGTTCATTTCGGCTCTCCTTCCATTTCCTTCGCATACACAGGTTTCGTCACGGGATCCGACCCTGAGTTCTCCCCAACATCAGCGCCACCACGCCGTAACCCCACCACGGCAGATCGAAGACGCCGGAAAACAGGAACGAATCCATTGATTGCCGTCTCCTGAGTTCCAGCCATGGCGCTCCTTGCGTCCTTACGGGGCTGGCTGTGTAACCGTCGTCGCATCAAGAGTGACGGCAGTCTGCGCCAGCAGCCTGCCGTTGATCGATGCGAGATTCCCAAACGCGATCGCTGTCTGACCCAGTATAATTCCCTCAAAGTGCGTGTTCGCTCCAATGGTCACAACATCGGAGACCTGCCAGAAAATGTTCTGGGGCAGTGCGCCACCGGCTAGGATAACGTTCTTGGCAGCGGCCATGTCGAGAGTTCCCGCCACCTTGAAGATCCAGACATCGGTTGCGCTGCCATTGAGAGTAAGATCCGTTGGTATCGTCACATTGGAACCCCATTCGTAGACGCCAGGGGCGAGGGTTAAACTGGTAAGCGTTCCGGCACCCACGTTGGTAGTCGCAGCAGATGTAGCCGTCCGTCCAGCGGCGTCGGTGTACGCAGCTTGCATGCTGAGTACGGCCGTAGTGAGATTAGTGGGAGTAGGAGGCGCATAGTCGGCTGCGTATAGCTTGAAAGGTGCGACCACTTGAGCGGATGTCGAATAGGTATCCGAGGCGTCCGGTGCGGCTGTTTCTGACCATCCAGTTAAGAAAGTCCTGGCGGCTGGACTCAATCCAACATTTCCAATCACTACGGAGCTTGGAACGGTTGAGACCCCATCTTTTGCCAGAATCGCATAACCGCCGGCCGCTCCAAGGTCTCCGGCCGCACCAAGAGACACACAGTCCGTGGCCGATGCCGTGCAGACTCCCGTTGAGCCTGAGCCGCCACCGCCACCACCGCCGCATCCAGCTACGAAAGCGGCCGCCAGCAACGCCATGAGCAACGTGTTAAGTGGTTTGAAAAAGCTTTCGAATCTGTTCATGTGTTTCTCCTGATCAGGGGACCCCGAAAGGCTTCGGTGCGCGGCTGATTCATTGTGGCCGCGGATCCCTGCGTACGGCACCGTAGGTTTTGGCGCCGAGCATCGTAAGGCGATTATCCCCCTCCGTCGCAAGATGTTCTGTGCGTTTACGTACATAACCCGGAAAGGAAAAGGCCGTCTCGCGACGGCCTTCTTGTCCTGGTTTCACAACCAATGCTTCATGGGCACAGTAACAGTTGCAAACGCATCCACGTTAGCCGCGGCAGCGGATGAAAACAGTCTGCCTTCCACCGGCGTCCGCTCCAAGGTGTGCGGCCAAACACCTGGACTGCCGCTCCATTGGCAATTACGGTTCCCTTGAAGATAGAACTCACGCCAAGAGTCGCTGCACTGCCGGCCTTCCACCGCACGTTCTTGGCCTGCGCGCCGTTGGCCAGAACAACTATGCTGTTGGTTCCGGTCGTGATGGCGCTGTCCATCTGGAAGATGAAGACCGCATCCGCGTTGCCCTGGGCGTCGAGGGTGATAGTGAATCCTGCTCCGACCGCAATCGGATTTGCCGGTGGCTTCCTGCCCGAGGCCATGGCGGCCATCCCCGACCTTCAGTCGCCGGTGACCACATCGCTGGCGCCGCGGGAAATCGTGGAGTGCTTCCAGTCCAGCCTCTGGGATGAAGACCGGCAGCGCATGATTTCATATCGTGAGGCGAATCAGGCCGGGTGATCAACCTCTCATCGCTCCGGCTCCGTTTTCCATCCACAATGATTAACGCGGCAGGTCGCACCGAGTACAGGCGGCCAAAGAGCCAGAGTTGCTTTATTAGACCGAAACGCGACGCTACTCGCCGAGCAACTCGCCAACGGGTTTCAAATCTTCCACCCGATCGCATACCGCCTTTCTGGTCACTAAACTGGGGCGACTTGCGTGGCATTTGCCGAATGTACGACGGATGACGGCGTATCCGGCGAACGGCGAACAGAGGGCTTCGGCAAAAGCGCCGAAGCCCGGTTCTGCCGCTATTTGACGTAGTTGTAGAGGATGTTGATCCTGCGGTTTTCCTGCTGCCCCTCCAGGGTGGTGCCGTAGTCGACACGACGGGTCTGGCCGAATGCCGCTGTGGAAAGTTTCGAACGAGCGACACCCAGGTTATCCACCAGGTAATTCACCACGGCCGTAGCGCGTTGCTGGGAGACTTCCATCGACACCTCGGGGGTTATCTCCTTGGCGCCGAGGTATTTGCCGGCGTGTCCTTCCACCGTGGCGGTGACGGAGGGATTCGCTTTCATGAAATTCGCCACCTTGCGAAGTTCGTCACGGTACTCCGGTTTAATCTCGTGCTTGTACGGGTCGAACTCGATTTCCACGGCCATGGTGGTCCTGGCGGCGACCACCTTGAGCCCTTCGAAATCCGACGCGCACGCGATGACAGCATTGACACGCCGGTTCGCCCGCTTCCCTTCCTCGGTGCGATTGTCCGCGATCGGGCGCTCTTCTCCGTACCCCACTGCCATCAGCCGGGAGGGATCGATCTTGTAGTCTTGCACCAGGAAGCTCACCACGCTCTGCGCCCGGCGCCGCGACAGTTGCATATTAATCTCAGCCGTCCCGACATTATCGGTGTGACCCTCGATCAACGCCGTGGTGTCGGGGTATTTCTTCAGGAAGGTTGCCACCACACCGAGCTTCTCCTTGTCATCGCGCTGAATCTCGTCCCGGTCAATCTCGTACGCGAGGTCGAGTACGCTGCAGTACTGCTTCTGCGCCCGGACCGGCACGATGACCCGCACCGGTGCTGCCGCAACGCGTGGGGGCGGCGTCGCCGCTCTCGGTGCGGGGGCCGGCTTGTCTCCGCCGAACCGAACGACCAGGCCGACCGAGACAAGATCGATGTCGCCTCTGTTGCCGACGGCATCGTTGATCCGGTAGCGTTCCACCTCGGCGCGCATTCCGAGAGATTCGGTGAAATTGTACTGAAGCCCCAGGCCGAGCTTGTAGTTCGTATCGCGCTTGCTGGGGTTGGGATCCGTCGGCACGGCGACGGCTCCGGTGTTGGTGAAATTGTCTCTGGCTTCAGCGTAGTTCCATCCGACCCGGCCAAACACAGAAAAGCTTTCGGCAAGGGGCAGAATGCCGACGGCGTCGAGATTCAAACCCTGGAGCTTGATCTCCCCGGTCAAGGTTCCCGCCGGGGTCGTTGTCGACGTAAAACCGAACTGTCCCAAATTGAAATAGCCGGCTTCGAGAGCAAAATACCTGTTGAACCGGTACCCGCCAAAAACCTTATAGCCGGTGTCGCGGTGGTCATCGGTCATCGAGGTCGTGGTAAGGCCTGATCCCAGCAGCTGGGCGGCGATCCCCGCGTCGTCGATATTCGCTGTCGATTGGCCGACGCTCAACCCACCGACCCAGCCTGAATCATCCGCCACTGCAAATTGGCCGCTCATCGCAGCGAATCCCACAAGACCCAGCGTGCCTACGGCTTTAGCTATTCTCTTCATGTTCTTCTCCAAAATAACCTGGGGCAACTCATCGAGTACACCCAAGTTAAAATCACTAGCTTGCGGTTGGCTCCCCCTTGAAGGGGGGAGCTTCCGGTATTTCCTGATGTAACTTGTCCTGCGTTCACACCGAATACTTTATGTCTTACTCAGGTACGTTAATGGTGATAGCAGCGGGAGCGGTGGTGGTCATTGTAAACGCGCCTGCTCCGGCCGCACCCGCCAACAACCTGCCCGTCACCGTTGAGCCGCCTGAGATCGTGATAGTCCCACCGGCCAGTATGTTTCCATTCCAGATTGTTCCCGTTCCGATGCTTGCCGCACTACCGATCACAAACCAGATGTTTTTGGCTTGGGCGCCTCTTGCCAGTTTAATCTCGCTCGGAGTTGCAAGAATGCCCGAGTCGCTAAAAGAGGTAGTTACCCTAATGATGAAGACAGCATTCGGATCATCGTTGGCGTCGAACGTGGCAACCCAACCGGTCGCCAGGTTAAGAACATTTTCGGTATATACGCCAGGCACGATGGTTTTCCCGACTGGCCCTACCCCGCCTAGTTGACCGCCGAGGGAATCTGCAGCGAAAGTATCTATCTTGTTCTTGCCCTGAATCCACGCGGTATTCAAGTCGTTCGTGACCTGTTGCGCGATAAGGTCGTCGGGTCCGCCGGCCCAGTATATTGACCCGTTCACGGTCATTCCCGCGCTATCAGCCCAGTCCGTAAAACCTGTGCAGTTTCCGGCCGCACCGCCACCAACGGTGGAAGTGGAATCCGTACAGGTCGCAAGTGGATACAACGCTATATCCCCATTAACCACGGTAACACCGCTTGAGGTCATTCCAGCCCGCGCTGCAATCCCGTAAGAAGCGGCGCTTCCAAGGTTAATTGCGAGAGCCACCGGCGGAACGGATGCGGGTGCTGTTCTAAATGTCCATGGATTCGGTTTCGGTAGCCCACCCACTGCCGGCACAACCAGTGCATTGCCTGCCAGGTCTTTGGCCCCGTTGCTAACCGTAACCGTATAGTCCGTGTCGGGCGTCAGACTGGTCTGTGGTAAAAAGCTCGCAATGTTGTTCGCCGCATCGTAGGCGACCGTTCCTGCTACGACATTTAGGGGCGTTGCTGTCTCATGCACCGTAAAGTTCGCGGTGACCATCGTTGCCTGACTCATTGCCTCACTGAAGGTTGCATTGATTGTTCTGTCAACAGGGACAAGCGTTGCAAGATCAGCAGGGTTGGTGAAGGTCACGGTGGGTGCGGTGCTTTCTGGCGTGGCGGCGGTCTTCCAGCTCCATGGATTCGGGATAAGTCCGGGTACCAATGCATTAACACCAGTCAGGTCCATGGCTCCCGTCGTGATATTTAAGGTATACCAGGTACTGGGTGAGAGATCGACGTCCGGGTTAAAAGTTGCCGTGTTGCCAAGGTAGGTCACTACGCCTGTTATGTTGGGAGATGCACAAGCTACGGGTGCGACGCCAGTTCCAGCTGCACACACCGTAAAATTGGTTGCTGGAGAGACGAGCGTTGAAGGAAGCATCGGCTCACTGAAGGTTGCAGTGGCGTCTCTGTTGATGGGCAGGTCGGTCGCACCATCAGCAGCACCAACGGAAATCAATTTGGGTGCGGTGGTGTCAGACGTCAGGCCAGTTGTAAAGCTCCAGACGTGATTTGCCAGCATTGCAATGCCTGCCTGGTTTTTCACCACCGTGGTGACCGTTGCGGTATATAAGCTACTGGCCGCAAGAACGCTGGTTGGTGTAAAGACCGCCGTTTGTCCGGCGTAGATGACTGCTCCCGGTACGGCAGTTGCCAGCGGCCCGGTCACCTTAAAGGATGCCGCAGTGATCGTTGCAGCGTCCATCGTCGACTCACTGAATGTTGCGGTGATTCTCCTATTGATCTGCACACCCGTGGCGGCGTTCGCGGGGACCGTGGAAGTCACCGTGGGCGCGAGTCCAGCACCGACTCCGATTCCGCCCAAGATTGGATCGTTTCCTCTACCACTACATCCCGCCACAAAAGCGACCAGCAGTAATGCCATGGACCACATCAGTGGCTTAGTAACGCGTTCGAATCTGTTGTTCATTTGCTTCCCCTCTTTGGCTTTGATCTGATCCAGAAAACCATCGATGTAATCGACCGACCCATTGTCGGCGCGTACGCTGACGTTCTGCACAATCGCTTTCGCGCGGAGCTTCAGAGTTTCCAGTATTACCGTCCACCGCAAGAGCTTCTGTGCGGTGGCGTACATACGCGGGACGATTTGTGCGCTCGTATGCATACAGCGGACCACGACGAACGCCGCTGGGCAGCAGCACCGCCGCAGGCGAGCGGCTCTGTGGCGCGGGCCGCCATACAAAACAGACGGTTATCATTTCCGTGCCAAGGAAAAAGGCGCTCTCGAGACGAGCTTTCTTGTCACTCTATGATCCGGGAGCCGATCGCCAACACGCTGCTCAAGGATGCGCCGGATGACTCCCGGATCGTCGATCAGGGCAATCACACCCATCGGTCCGCTCTTTACGCTTCGGCGCTTCGGACATTCGAGCGGATCGGCTTCATGGACTGGATCAGCCGCGCCCAGGTGGCTTTCGCCCGCGCGGCGATCTCGCTCACCGGTTCGAGCGTCGCCAGGGTATCCTGGCCCTTCAGCGCCCGCTCCCCGGAGGGAGAGGGAGAAAACAACGTGCACTATTTGCCGGTCGGGTCAGTATCTGCTCAAAATTCATCCACGGACTCAACTTACCCCCCACGCCCCGCCCCCCGACGCCTGCAAGCAAAAGCATGCATTTTTTTGTGTGCGGGATGGGTGGATGGGTGTATAAATAGGTGAGGTGCTGCCCGCACCTTCGGCCACGCGATCCGCCAGACTAATTCGCGCTTTAACTAACGCCGGCCATGTCCAAAAAAACCCGCGATCCCGCCATTCTCAACCCCGCCGCTGGCACGGCGGAAGGCATCACCGAGGTCCGACGCCAGGAGGCCTTGCTTAAAACCGGGGCCTTGCAGAACGCGATCCTCACCAGCGCCAATTTCTCGATTATCGCCACCGACGAGAAAGGCATCATCCAATTATTCAATGTCGGCGCCGAGCGCATGCTGGGCTATCTGGCCGCCGAAGTCGTGAACAAGATCAACCCCAGCGACATCCATGATCCACAGGAAGTGATGGCGCGCGCCCAGGCACTGAGCCTCGAACTCGCAACCCCCATTTCTCCGGGCTTCGAGGCGTTGGCTTTCAAAGCGTCGCGCGGGATCGAGGACAGCTATGAATTGACCTATATCCGCAAGGACGGCAGCCGCTTTCCGGCAATCGTGTCAATCACGGCGCTGCGCGATGATTATGGCGATATCCTCGGATACCTGCTGATCGGCGCCGACAATTCCGTGCGCAAGCAGGTCGAATTGGAACTGCACAAGGCCATGGCCGTTGCGGAAAAAGCCAACCTCGCGAAATCGGATTTCCTGTCCAGCATGAGCCACGAGCTGCGCACGCCGCTCAGTGCAATCCTCGGTTTTGCCCAACTCATGGAATCCGGTTCGCCGCTGCCAACGCCCTCCCAGAAGCGAAGCATCGATCAGATTCTCCAGGCGGGGTGGTACCTGCTGGAACTGATCAACGAAATCCTCGATCTCGCGCTGATCGAGTCCGGGAAGCTGTCGCTGTCGCCGGAACCGATATCGCTGGCCGAAGTCATGCACGAATGCCAGGACATGATCGAACCGCAGGCGCAAAAGCGCGGCATCCGCGTGACCTTTCCCCAGTTCGAAATCCGGTACTTTGTCAAAGCCGACCGGACACGGGTAAAGCAGGTTCTGATCAACCTTCTTTCCAACGCGGTCAAATACAACAAGGTGGGCGGAACGGTCGTCGTGGATTGCACCACGAGCACCGCGGAACGCATTCGCATCAGTGTCAAGGACACCGGCGAAGGCTTGACTCCGGATAAGCTGACGCAGCTTTTCCAGCCGTTCAATCGTCTCGGAAAAGAGGCCGGCATCGAGGAAGGCACCGGCATCGGCCTGATGATGAGCAAGCGGCTGGTCGAATTGATGGGGGGCGTCATAGGCGTGAAAAGCACTGTCGGTGTGGGCAGTGTGTTCTGGATCGAACTGAACCTGACGGCTGAACCACAACCTGCCACAGCCGAACCCACGGCTGTCGCCCAGGCGCAAGTTCAAGCCGACGCGCAGTTGCGCACCCTGCTCTATGTCGAGGACAACCCCGCTAATCTGATGCTGGTCCAGGATCTCATCGCGCGCCGGCCCGATATCCGCTTGCTGAGTGCGGCGGACGGCGATCGCGGCATCGAGATTGCGCGCGCCGCCCGCCCGGATGTCATCCTGATGGACATCAATTTGCCTGGCATCAGCGGTATCCAAGCGCTGAAAATCCTGCGCGCAGATCCGGCAACAGCGCACATCCCGGTGGTTGCGCTCAGTGCCAATGCCATACCCCGCGATATCGAGAAAGGCCTGGAGGCGGGATTCTTCCGTTATCTCACCAAACCGATCAAGGTCAACCAGTTCATGGATACGCTGGACGTGGCACTGAAATTTGCGAAACCGCAATCGGCCCGCGCAAATAAAGAGGAAAAGGCATGATGGTCAGTACACCCGGCATTCTTAACGCCAGCATCCTGATTGTTGACGATCAGCAGTCCAATGTCAGTCTGCTCGAGCAATTGCTGAGTGAGGCCGGCTACGCCTGCGTTGCCTCGACCATGAATCCGCAGGAGGTCTGCGCGCTGCATCGCAAAAACCGCTACGACCTGATCCTGCTCGACCTGCAGATGCCCGGCATGGATGGATTCGAGGTGATGGCAGGCCTCAAGACAAACGACGCGGACGGCTACCTTCCGGTCATCGTGCTCACCGCCCAGCCCGGCCACAAGCTGCGCGCGCTGCAAGCCGGTGCAAAGGATTTCATCAGCAAGCCGTTCGATCTGGTCGAAGTCAAGACGCGCATCCACAACATGCTGGAAGTGCGGCTGCTGTACAAAAAACTCGAGGATTACAACAAGGTGCTGGAGCAGACGGTGCAGGAACGGACCGCCGAGCTGCGCGAGAGCGAAGCCCGCTATCGCAGCCTCACCGAGCTGGCCTCCGACTGGTATTGGGAACAGGACGAGAACGGGAGCTTCACCAAGGTATCCGGCCCGGTCCTGGAGATGCTCGGAATCCGGGTCGACGCCTTTGTGGGTGAAACAAGCGATGGCGGGATGACTGGCTGGAATGAGGCGGAGCGGGAAGTGCTTCAGGCAAAGATTGCAGCCCGGCAGCCATTCCTGGATTTCGCCTTCAGCCGCGTCAATGCCGATGGCTCGCAGCAACAGTTCCGGGTGAGCGGGGAGCCGATGTTTAACCAGTCGTCCCGCTTCATCGGTTACCGCGGAATCGGCGTGGAAACCACTGCAAAAAAATAGAATGCCGGATCCTGACGGTCAGCGATGTCATCACCCCATAGTCCGAATCAAAACCATCTTCTCGCCGCCCTACCCACGGCGGAATTCGAGCGCTTGGCCGCGCATCTGGAACTGGTCCCGATGCCGCTCGGTGAAATCCTCTACGAACCCGGCGGACAGTTGCAGCACGGCTATTTCCCCACCACCGCCATCGTGTCGCTGCACTATGTCATGGAGTCTGGCGCATCGGCCGAAGCCGCGGGGGTGGGCAATGAAGGCGTAGTCGGTATTTCGCTGTTCATGGGAGGGGATACCACGCCAAGCTCGGCCGTGGTACAGACCGCGGGCCACGCTTACCGGCTGGAGCGCCGCTTGCTGAAGCAGGAATTCAATCGCGCCGGCTTGATGCAGCGTTTGTTGCTGCGCTACACCCAGGCGCTGATCACACAACTGGCACAGACCGCGGCCTGCAACCGGCACCATTCGGTGGAGCAGCAGATGTGCCGCTGGCTATTGTTGACCCTCGATCGCATCCCCTCGCGTGAGTTGGTCATGACACAGGAGTTGGTCGCCAGCATGCTCGGCGTGCGCCGGGAAGGCATTACGGAGGCCGCCGGGAAATTGCAGCACGCCGGTTTTATTCGCTACCGCCGTGGCCACATTACCGTGCTTGATCGGTCCGGACTGGAGATCCGCGCGTGCGAGTGCTACGCCGTGGTCAAGAAGGAATTGAACCGCCTGCTGTCCGATGTGCGCTACCGCCAGGGCATTGCTGCTGTCGTCCGATAACCGCCTCCGGCCAACAGGCCCGCCCGGCGAAATCGTCACACAGGATTTCGCCCGCTGATCGGTCTGAGCAGGATGACCACCATCGCGATCGGCGGCAGCACGTTCAGTACGGTCGGCGGTACCGCAGTCGGCGGCCTGATCGACAATCCGGTCGGCAAAGGCAAGTAGCGCCAGTGGTAACGCGCGCGAATATCGCGGTTTATGTGTGCCGGCGTACAGAGCGGATTTGAGCGGTGAGGCATGCGGAAATCCGCATCTTGCGCACTGCATGCCCGGCCGGCGCGCCGTCGTGCATGTCCTTGACGACGTCGTAGCATTGGCACGCCGCTGCTTCGAGGCCTCTGCGGTCGAGGACGGTGATGTCGCCGCGGCTGTAACCGATCAGCTTGCGCTGCTGCAGCGCATGGGCGGCCTTGGTGACGCCGACCCGCCGCACCCCCAGCATGTGCCCGAGGAATTCATGCGTCATGTGGAATTGATCCGACTTTACGCGGTCGTGGGTCATCAGCAGCCAGCGGGCGAGGCGCATCTCGACCACGTGAAAGCGATTGCACGCCGCGGTTTGCGCGATCTGGGCCATCAATGTATGGGTGTAGCGGTACAGCTCTTGCTGCAACGCCAGGCTGAGTCGGAATTCCTTGCTGAAGCGCGCCGCCGCCATCCGCATGGCCGTCCCGGTCCCTTGCACCAGGGCGCGCACCGACGACACATTGTGTCCCAGCACCAGAGGAATGCCGACCATGCCCTCGCGGCCGATCAGGCCGGTTTCCAGGGTCAGGTGGCCGTCCACCAGCGTCAGCAACGACACCAGGGAGGAACCGGGAAAGTAGACATGGCGAATCGTCTCCCCTGGCTCGTAGAGCACCTCGCCGAAGGTCAAAGTGACCGGTTCGAGCCCGGCGAGCAGACGCCGATACTCCTTGCGAGGGACGGCGGCGAGCCGGCTGTTCTCAATTGATGCTCGGCGCGCGACTTGCCCTGCCCTCTCCCGGTTCGATTGCGTCGTCGGAGGCCCGACAGGCGGCACGAGGAGAGGATTGAGCACGGTCTCGATCACGAAAGCGGGTCAACGATCGCAGTCTCCCGGGAAAG
>Ga0209751_10001347_pt1 | contig 25287 bp, 25 predicted proteins | sample RifCSP13_1_FD_184019 | JGI IMG/M metagenome (GOLD analysis project Ga0209751, IMG submission 184019) | Soil microbial communities from Rifle, Colorado - Rifle CSP2_sed 13_1 (SPAdes) (version 2) | ecosystem: Environmental > Terrestrial > Deep subsurface > Rock core/Sediment | place: Rifle...
CAACCGATCCGGCGTGTCCGGGTCGTCGTCCACGAAGTTGACGGGCAGGTTGACGGTGCGGTTGAGGAAGCCGGAGGCGGCCCGCACGCCGTCCACCGCCAGCACCTCCTCGAGCGCGGCGGGGGAAAAGGCCTCGCCGGTCTTGTGCGTGACCGTCAGATCCACCTGCCCCAACAGGGCGAGGACGTTGGCCTGAAAGGACTGGATGAAGGCCGGGATGACGATGTTCAGGCTGAACAGCACCAGCACGCCGAAGATCACGGCCAGGGTGGTGAGCGTTGTCCGTAATTTGCGTCCCATGAGGTAGCGGACGGCGAGGGTGAATGGGATGTTCACAGCAAACTCCAATGCGCGGTTGGGAGTTTGAGATTTGGAATTTCGGATTTCGCTACTCGTAGCGCAGCGCCTTCACGATCTCCATCCGGGTGGCCTGCTGCGCGGGGATGATCGCGGCGATCACGCCAAAGAGCAGGCCGACGGCGATGGCCGCCAGCAACCCGCCCAGTGGGAACGAATACGTCACCGGGAAGCCGCCCGAACTCAGCGCGCTCACCATCACGTAACCCAGATACAACCCGGCCAACAACCCGAAGGCCGTGCCGGTGGCGGCCAAGAGCAGCGCCTCGGCCAACACCATCTGCCGCACCTGCTTCCGGGTGGAGCCGATGGCGCGCAACATGCCGATCTCGCGCGTGCGTTCGATGACGCCGATCGCCAGCGTGTTGAGGATGGCGATCAGCGAGGGCACGGTCAAGACGAAGAAGAGCGCGTAATACACCGCAAAGGCGGCGTCGAACAGGCGCTTATTTTCTTCGTAATAGGCCCGGCCCGACACCAGCTTGAATTGAGGATATTGGGCCGTGATCTCTTTCAGCTTCGGCTCGACCGCCGCCGGATCAACCCCCGGCGCGAGGTTCACCTGGATGAAGATGTCTTCGGTCTTGCGGAAGTCCTCGCGCAGGCTGGCCTGCGACAGGTAAGCCGTCGTGACCTTCGCATTGAGATAATCGCCGGCGATGGCGACGACGCGGTAAGGGCGTTCGCCCTGCGGCGTGGAGAGAGTCACCATGTCTCCCACCTTCAAGCCGGCATCCGAAGCGAATGGCCCGTTGGCGATCAAGGTCCGTCCCCTGGCCAGCTCGGCATAAGCGGTGTCGGCCTCCCCGACCTGAAAGTTCAGGCCGGCCACTTGCGGGAACGTCGCCGGATCGATGCCGAGCAGCGAGACAGGCTTGCCATTCGCCTTGGCCCCGGCGTAGCGCATCGTGGCCACTGCGCCCACGCCGCGCACCTGGCGCAGTTGGTCGGCCAGGTCTTGGTTCGCGCCCACATCGCTCTGCCAGACGGCGAGCGCCGGCGGGAGGAGCAGATAGTCGCTCCCCAGCGTCTTCCGCAGGATGCCCAGGAAATTGCCGGCCAGGCTGGTGGTCAGCCCGCCCACCGCCACGATGATGGCTAAACCGATCATGGTTGCGCTGGCCGTCACGGCCGCGCGGGAGGGCTGGCGGGTGAGGTTGCCCTGCGCCAGGGTCCCGGTCCCCTGGCGGGCGAAGGCCAACGCCACCAGCGCGCCGAAGGCGACCGCGATCGGTCTGACCAGGGCCGGGGCGACGAGCACCAATCCGAGCAGGAACGACAATCCGCCGGCGGCGACCAGGCCGGTATTCCCCGAAACCAGACCCATCGCTGCCAGCACGATCAAAACCGCGCCGACGATGGCGCCTAAGCCGATGGCCCGTTGGACAACTTCCGCGGTCGCCGGCCGCAGCGCCTCGAGAGGCGTAACCTGGCTGGCGCTCAAAGCGGGCAGTAACCCGGCCACTAAGGTGACGCCCACGCCCAGCATGATCGTCATCGCCACCAGGGCTGGACTGACAATTGGCGCGCCGAGCCGCAGGTGAATAAATTGCTCCAGCATGGGCGCCATCACGTTCAGGAGCCCCGCCGCCATCAGATACCCCAGCGCCATCCCAATCGCCGTGCCCAGGCCGCCCTGCAGCAGCCCTTCGGCGAGGATGAGGCCGAGGATGGTGGGGCGGCTTGCGCCCAAGGCCCGCAACATGCCGATGTCGCGGCGGCGTTCGGCGACGACGGTGCGAAACGTGTTGAAGATGATGAAGCCGCCCATGAACAGGGCGAGGAAACCGAACAAGTTGAAGCCCGCCTGACCGGTTCGAATGCTGGCGACCAGTTCGGCCCCGCTCCCTAAGGCGCCGAACTGATAGCTCTTCCCCAGTTGCGCTTCGATTGCCTTCTGGATCGCCTCCCGGCGCGCCGGGTCTGTCGTGTCGAGGTTGGCTTCGATCGTGTTGATGCGTTTGGGAAGGTCGAGCAGCTTCTGGGCTTCAAACAGCGTGATCAGCACTTCCTCGTTCCCCGGCAGGGTGCGCGCCGGGCGCAAGCCCACGATGGTCAGCGCCACCGTGCCCTCCGGGGTCGGCAGCTTGATTTCGTCGCCGACTTTCAAGCCAAGCTGGTCGGCGAGGCTGGTCGTGATCACCGCCGCCAGGGAGTCATTCGTCCGCAGGAAGCGGCCCTGGAGGATGGAATAGTTGCGGATGGTCTGGGCCGAGCGCGGTTCGAGGCCCACGAGCGACACGGCGCTGATATTGACGTTGCGGCCGAACCAGCCCTGCGGCAGGTTGACCGTGCGGCCGAGCGATCCGGCGGCGGCTCGCACCCCCTCGATGGCTTTCACCCGGTTCAACACGGAGACCGCGAAGGCCTCGCCGCTTTGGTGGGTGATGGTCACATCCACCTGACCTGAGGCCGCCAGGATGTTGGCCTGGAACGCTTCCAGCATCGTCGGCAGGACGGTGTTCATGCCAAAGATCACCAGGACGCCAAAGACGACGGCCAGCGTCGTCAGGACTGTTCTGAGTTTGCGCCCGAACAAGTAGCGCGCGGCGAGAGTGAGCTGGATGTTCATGGCCGATTTCAAAGCGCTTCCACTTTCTCTTTCACGGCTCTGGCTTCTTCCGCGCCGTTGCCGCTGAGGCGCGTCTCGTCCACAATCGCGCCGTCTTTCAAGAAGATGATGCGGTCGGCATAGGCGGCGAGGCGCGGATCGTGCGTGACCATGACCACCGCGCGGCCCCACGCGTCCGAGACTTGCTTCAGCAGGCCGGCGACCTCGTCCGAAGCGCGCGTGTCGAGGTTGCCGGTCGGCTCGTCGGCGAGGACGAGGGCCGGGTCGGCGACCAGGGCGCGGGCAATCGCCACGCGCTGCTGCTGGCCGCCGGAGAGCTGGTCGGGCCGGTTACGCAGGCGGTTGCCAAGCCCCACTTTCGTCAGCCATTCGCTTGCTTTGGCCCTCGCCTCGGCCGGCTTCACGCCGTCGAGGGTCAGGGGCAGGGCCGCATTCTCGGTCGCGTCCAGCACCGGGATCAGGTTGAAGAATTGAAAGACGAAACCGATCTTGCGGCGGCGCAGCTCGGTGAGCCGCGCGTCGTCGAGCGTGGTGAGGTCGGCGCCGTCAATGCGCACACGGCCTTCGGTGGGGCGGTCCAACCCGCCGACGAGGTGCAGGAGCGTGGACTTGCCGCACCCGCTGGGGCCCATCACGGCCACGAACTCACCGGGAGCCACGCTGAGGTTCACGTGGTCGAGCGCGGTCACGGCGGTCTCGCCTTGACCGTAGATTTTGGTGAGTTGTTCAGCTTGAATGAGAGACATGATAATTGTCGCTTTCCCGCAGTTCGCGCTGCTCAGGGTGCAAGCGTTCACTGACCGGTCGCGAATTGCACTTCAACGCTCATGCCCGCGCGCAGTCCAGCCGGGAGCGCCTCCAGCGCAATCGTCGTTTTGTAGACCACGTCGCCGCCGAGGGTGTCCGCCAGAGGCGCGATGTCGCTCACGTGACCCGGCGCTTCTTGATTCAACGCTTTAATTGAGACCGTGACCGGTTGGCCGATCTTGATCTTGGGAACATCCCGCTCGCTCAGGTCGGTGGTCCCGACGCGCAAATGCTCCAAGTCGCTCAGCAAAAGCACCGGCTGACCCGGCGAAACCCATTCGCTCACGTGGATGCGGAGTTCAGTCACCGTCCCGCTAAAAGGCGCGCGGAGTTCGAGATCGGCGAGTGCCGATTTGGCCGCCGCCCAGTGGGCCTCGGCGGTGGTCACGCGCGCCTGGGCCAGCGCCAACTGGTCCGGGTCAGGGCCGGTCTGGACGATGGCATAGCGCGCCTGCGCGTCGGCCAGGACGGCTGCGGCCACGGCCACTTTGCCCTGCGCCAGGGCGAGCTTGGTCGCATCGGGGCCCTTTTGCGCGGCGTCCAGATTGGCGATGGCGGTATCGTACTTCTCCTGTGCTTTGGCCGCCGCGTCAGCTAGATTGGCCTGGTCAATGCTGATCCGCAATTGCAGCGCCAGTTGATCGTTGAGCTTGGACTGGTAAGCGTCCCAAGCCTCGTCCATGGCCTCTTTCAGGTCCGGAGCGCTGTTGCTGGCGTCGTATTTGGCTTTAGCCTCTTCCCACCGGCTGCGATACCAGTTCGTGACAAAGACGGCGGTGTTATAGGCCGAGACGTTGGGGTCCACGTTGGCCAGTTGCAAATTCGCCTGCGCGTTGTCGAGCGCGAGCTTGGCGTCGGCGACGGCATCCACCAGACCCTGGCCGGCCGGATACTGGGCGTTGCGCAGCTCTCTCTGCGTCTTCTCCAGTGCGTCCTGGGCTTGCGCCACGGCCAGTTGGGCCTGCGCGGTGACGAGGGCGGCGGTGTCCTGCAGGTCCTTGAGCGCCTGCCGGGCGTTGAGCAGTTCCAGATTGGCGGCTTCGACGTCGGCGGCTAATTTCTCACTGCCCGCCAAGGTTACCAATACCTGCCCGGCCTGGACCTGATCGCCCACCGCTACACTCACCGTGGCCACCCGTCCGGCCAATGTGGACGCCATTTGGACCTCCTGCGCCGGCACAACGACTCCCGAAGCCGTGACGCCGCCGCTGAACCCCTGGGGGGAGGCCGGGGAAGAGGCATTGCCGTCGCCCAGCACGACGGTGGGCAAGGCGGGCGCCGACGTTCCACCACCGGCGTTACAAGCGGCCAGAGCCGTGCCCATCAGCAGAATCAAAAGCACGTTCAATTTCATGTTGCGCTCCTACGCTGGCTTTCCGGCTCCGTTATTCTCCACCATCAAACCGTCGCGCAGGGTGACGACGCGCCGGGCGTACTTGATGACGCGCGGGTCGTGCGTGGCGAAGACAAAGGTGACGCCGGTCTCCTGATTGAGACGGGTCATAATCTCCATCACCTGCGCGCCATTGGTTGTATCAAGGTTGGCGGTAGGTTCATCGGCCAGGATGAGCGCCGGTTTGGGCGCCAGAGCGCGGGCAACGGCCACACGCTGCTGCTCGCCGCCGCTCAACTGATCAGGGCGGTGATGAGTGCGGTCGCCAAGGCCAACGGCCTCGAGCAATTGCATCACGCGCTCGCGGCGTTTAGCAGCGCTGTGGTGGTTCAACAACAGGGGCATTTCGATGTTTTCGTAAGCCGTCAGCGTCGGGATCAGGGCAAAGAACTGGAAGATGAAACCGATTGTCCCGCGGCGCATATCGGCGCGCTGATTGCGGTTGAGTTTGCTGACATCTTTGCCGTTGATGAACACGCGCCCGCTGGTGGGCTGGTCGAGACAGCCGATCAACTGCAAAAGGGTGGTTTTGCCGGAGCCGGATGGCCCGACCAGGGCGGTAAATTCACCGCTTTCGATTGAAAGGCTGACGCCGCGCAGGGCCTGGGTCTCGACTCTGCCAGTCTTATAGACACGCGTGACGTTCTCAATTTTCGTGACTTCCATGTTGTTCTCCTCCGGATGCTCTTGATCCGGGCTTATTTCTCGGCCCGCAGGGCTTCGACAGGTTCCATGCGCGCCGCCAGCACGGCCGGATAAAGCCCGGCCAGCAGTGTGATGACGAAGGCCATGACGGTCAGGTTGACCGTATCCTTCCAGGTCAGGTCCGCGTAAATGGTATTGCCGATGAGGATGCCGGTGATACCCATGTTGCCGATGTAGAAACCGTATTTGTTGAAGTAGGCCACGACCAGACCGCCGAGGATCAGGCCCATGACGATGCCGCCTATCGCCAGCAGCGTCGATTCAGCCAAAAACATCGCCAGGATGCGGCGGCCTTTCATGCCGATCGCCGAAAGGATGCCGATCTCGCGCGTGCGCTCGTAGACCGACATGATCAGCGTGTTGATTATGACTGTGGCCGTGATGCCCAGCACGATCAGATAGAAGATGCCGATGTAGGAGGCGGCCAGGTCTTCGGTCTGGAGGAGCAATTCGTTCATCTTCGTCCAGGTCAACACCTGATAGTTCGAGGTCTGTAAAGCGGTTACGACGGCGTCGGTCTGCGCGCTGTCATTCAAAAGCACGAAGATCGTGCTGGCGTGGTTCTCAGCCCGAGTAATGGCCTGCGCCTTGGCCAGCGGAAGGAAAACGGTGATGCTGTCAAAGGCATTGGTCTGCGTGGAGTAGATGCCCCGGACGGTGAAAGGCTGCTCGTCCACATCGCCGTTGGAGGTGTTGACCGAGAGGTTGATATTGTCGCCGACGCTCAGCCCTAGCTTATCCGCCAGCGGCCTGCCGATGAGGACGCCTTCGCGATCATCGGGAGCCAGGAATTCCCCGCTGACCAGGCCCTCTCGGTAAGGGGCATTCGCTTCAGAGAGCGGATCAATCCCGAAGACCCTCACCCCGGCCGATTCGTTGCCGAGTGAGACGAATCCGCTGGCGAACAGCCGAGGCGTGGCAACGGTGACGGGGTCCAGTGAGGCAATCTGCGCCGCAACCTGATCCGGAGCCTCGATCAGGTCTTCCCACTTGAGGCTGGTCTTGCTCTCGTCATAGGACTGCGCCCGAACCTGCAAATGGCCGCTTTGCAGCCGGATGGTCAAGTCCATTGCGCTGCCATATTCACCTTTGATGACAGCGGCCATGAGCAACAACAGAGCCAACCCCATGCCCACCGCCAGCGACGAAAAGAACGAGCGGCGGCGGTTGCGCCCCACGTCGCGGAAAGCCATTTTGACGAGTTGTAGCATAGCGACCTCACACGTGATGCAGAGCTTGAGCGGGTTCTCTCTGGGCCGCTTCGCGGGCCGGGATCAGCGCAGCCAGCGCAGAGATGATCGCCACTGTGAGCGCGCGGCCCACTAGCTTGTCAACACCCCAATTCGGGTAAATCCGCCCACTGATCAGCGCCATATAACTGGTGGCGCTTGCGAATGCGCCGAAATCCAGGCCAACCTGCCTGAGGATGCCGTTGACGATCAGACCCAACACAATACCGGCGGCCACGCCGACCAGGCCGATCATTGTCCCTTCGAGGATGAACAGAAGCGAAACCTGGCGCGGCTTTAGCCCCAGCGCTCCCAGGACGCCGATCTCGCGCGTTCGCTCGTAGACGGCCATCAGCAGCAGATTCAGGATGCCGATTCCGGCGATCATTAGAATGACGACGCTGAAAATGTTCATGACGCCGCCTTTTGTGCTCAGGGCTGATTGAAGCTCGGGATAATTAGCTTCGAAGGATTCGATCTCGTAGCCAGGCAAACCAGGCTTGAGCGCGGCGATCACGGCGGCCTCTTGTCCCAATTGCTTCAGCGCGATTGCCACCTCGGTAGACTGTCCGCTCAAGCCGTAGAGGTCTTGCGCTTCGCTCAGGGAAATGTAGATGGTGCGCTTCTCGATGTCGGCCATGCCCAGGTCGTAGATGCCGATAACCGTCATCGTGCGGCGGCGCATCTGCTCGTGCCTGGAGCGCCCGGTCAGGGTGATGCGGTCGCCGACCCCCACGCCCATCGCGTCGGCCAGCCCCTTGCCGATGAAGATGCTATCAACGTCGTCAGCAGTCAGATAGCGCCCCGCGACGACGTGCTGCGCCGCTAGGTTCACGGACAATTCCAGCTCGGGCTCGATGCCGGTGATGCCTACGGCGAAAGCGCCGTCGCGGCTGCTGGCCAGTCCGCCGGTATTGATCCGGCGCGTGGCCGCCACGACCTGAGGCTGGGCCAGCGCGGCACTGACAACGGCCTGATCATCGCTCAGGGGCAGGAGTGGAGTCTGGTCCGCTTCGGAGCGATATCCTACGGCATGGACCTGGATATTGCCTCCCAGGATCTTGATGGCGCTGCCGTAAATCGCCTGATTGAATCCGCCGACGAGGCCGTCGTAGAACATCATCAGCGCCAGGCCCAGGGACATGGCCAGGACGATGATGAGGGTGCGGCGGCGATGCCGCCAGATGTTGCGCCAAGCTAACCGTAGATACAATCTCATGTTAGGTGTTCCTCTCTGCGTTGCAACTTGCAAACAGATCCAAGCGACTTCAAGCGGGAGTCTCAGCAGGTTTCCGCGGTCGGCCTCTGGGTTTCGCTTCTGGCTCGGGTAGCGGTTGTTTCTTCACCTCCTCCAGCCGGGCCTCGATCATATCCAGCCAGCGCAGATCGGCCTCCAGATGCATGATCGTCTTGTCGAACAGCAAAATCTTCGCCAGCTCGGTCTTCGGGTCGGCGAAGTGGCGCTGGGCCGTGATGGCGTGCAAATCTTGATACAGCCTGACCCGCTGAGTCTGGATAACCTTCCGCGGGTTGACCCCGCCCGTGGCGAGGCTGAGCATGAGTTTGACATAGAACTCGTCGCGCTGGTGGTCAAGTTCGACGCCGCAGCCAAACCACTCGATCAGCATCGCCTGCCCCGCCGGGGTGATCACGTAGATGCGCTTCTCTGGCCCGCTGGCCTGTTCGACTGAGCCCTGTTTGACCAACCCATCCTTCTCCAGCCGGGCGAGGGTGGTGTAGATTTGCGCGGGCTTCACATCCCAGTTCTGCTCGCCGCCCACAACGGCTTCAAAGGCGGCATGAAGTTCGTAGCCGTGGCGTGGGCGTTGGGCCAGCAGACCAAGCAGAGCGTTGCGAACTGACATAAAGAAGACTAATCTACAGGTTTCTACCTACAGTGAAAAAGAGTAAAACAAGTTACTAGATTTGTCAACCAGATGGCCCCACACTCAACTGCCCGCCAGGCGATAGAACCGGGCCGCGTTTTGAGAGAAAAGCTTCTCCTGTTCCACATTCGATAGCGATCGGGTCGCCGCCATCAGCGTTTCCACCCATTGCGGATAAGTCGCCGCCAAAGTGGCTACCGGAGAGTCGCTGCCGTACATCACGCGGTTGGGGCCGAATGCATCAAGGACGTGGTCAACGTAGGGTCGCAGGTCGGCAGCCTGCCAATGTTGCCAGTCGGCCTCCGTGACCAGGCCTGACAGTTTGCACGTCACGTTCAGCAGGGCCGCCAATTCGGCAACGTCTTTCCGCCACGGATCGAGCACGCCGTGCTTGATGTCCGGCTTGCCGATATGATCGAGGACGAAATTTACGCGCGGGCATTGGCGGACTAATTGAATCACATCGCGCATTTGAAAATGCCGGATGCACAGGTCGCAACTCAGGTTATACTCGGCCAGTAATTGCACCCCGGCCACAAAATCCGGTTGCATACTGAAGCCCAACGGCTCGGACTGAATCAACCGTCGCACCCCCTTGACTAAGGAGCGTTGCCTCAGTTCTTCCAGCGCCGCACGCGCCCCCTCGCCTTTTTCCAGCGGCGCGAAGGCGACGATCCCCCGAATGCGAGAGTCGCTGGCGGCGAGCGATGTCACCCAATCTGCTTCCAGCAAGCCCTGCTCTGCCGCGCAGTCGGCCTGCACAAAAACGAGGCGGTCTATCTTCCAATTTGCTCCCTGCATGGGAACGTGATCCGGCAGGTAAGGCCGGTTCAAAGGCGGCAGGTCGTCGAGCCAGGCATAACGCAGGCGGCTCGGTTCCCAGAAATGAACGTGGCTGTCAACGATTTTGAGCATAGGCTTCAATCCATGTGAAACAGTTCTTCCATGTCAATCCACCAGTTGCCCTCGCGACTGCCTTTCGAGTTGCCTTCCACCGGCTCCTGGCAAGGGTCGGTCAGCGCCCACCACTCATGCGTTTTGGGATCGTCGGCAACCCTGGCCATGTCGGCGGCGTAATCACTGCCGATGTACTCGTAATAAGCATACAGCCGGCCGTCTTTGTGATAGATGGAGTAATTGCGGACATTGGCCGCCCGCAGGGCGGCCAGCACCTCAGGCCAGGGGGCAGCGTGCAGGCGTTTGTAGGCCTCATACTTCTCGGGCTTGAGCTTGATCATCTGCCCGATGCGTTTGGGCGCCCGCGTGGTTGACTGCCATACCGGACCGGTCGGGAACTCGTATTCGGCCAGGCTCGCGGGTTTCATGGTGATGCTGTAACCGGGAGCGGACGGGGGCATGTAGCGGCCATTTTTGATGACGACTGGATCGACAAAATGCTTATGGAGATGATCCACGTACTCGATCACCCGGTCTTCCAGCGAAGCGCTGATCGCAATGTAATCAAAAATCTGTAGGTGCTGGACATACTCGCACAAGCCTACCCCGCCCGCATGGGGGCAAACCGGGAGGCCGAATTTTGCCGCCATCAAATAAACGGCCAGGATTTCATTGACCCCTCCCAACCGGCAACTGTCAATCTGGCAGAAGTGGAGGGCGCTGGCCTGCATCAACTGTTTGAAGATCACACGGTTCTGGCAGTGTTCGCCCGTCGCCACCCTCGTCGGCGCAATCGCCCTGGCAATCGCGACATGGCCTAACACGTCGTCTGGGCTGGTGGGCTCTTCGACCCACCATAGATCGAAGCGGGCGATTTGCCGAATGTGGTCGATCGCCTCCCCCACATCCCAGCATTGATTGGCGTCAACCATCAGCCGATGGTCGGGGCCAATTTCGTCCCGCACAATCGCACAGCGCCGGACGTTATCGGCGGCGTCACGGGCTACTTTGATTTTGAAATGCGTCCAGCCCTGGGCAAGCGCCTCCCGGCACAGGCGGCGAATTTTGTCTTCACGGTAGCCCAGCCACCCGGCGGAAGTGATGTAAGCTGGATAACCGTTCTGCAGAATCTCGGCTTCACGACCAGCTTTTGAGGGCGCGTTTTTGTGAAGCAGCGCCAGCGCTTCGTCCTGCGTCAGCGCATCACTGATGTACCGAAAGTCAATGCACCGCACAAGCTCTTCCGGCGTCATATCGGCCAGCAGTTTCCACAACGGCTTGCCTGTAACCTTCGCATACAAGTCCCAAACCGCATTGACGACGGCGGCAGTCGCCAGGTGAATCACGCCTTTTTCCGGCCCGACCCAGCGCAACTGGCTGTGGTTGGTGAGCATGCGCCAGAAAGCCCCCAGGTCATCGGTGAAGGATTGCAGAGTCTTGCCCCGAACGAGCGGCGCCAACGCCCGAATGCCGGCGACGCACAATTCATTGCCCTGGCCGATCGTAAACGTGAGCCCATGCCCTTCCAGGCCGTGGGGGTGATCGGTCTTCAGGATGACGTAGGCCGCCGAGTAATCCGGGTCAGTGTGCACGGAGTCGGAGCCATCCAGCGTCCGTGACGTTGGGAAACGAATATCGCGTGCGATGATGTCCGTGATGGTGATGTTCATTTGAGCAGCTCCGTGGTTGAGTTCTCAGTCATTACCCCCACGCCACCCGGCCGGCCTGTCCCTGGCGCGTCTTGCGGCCATAACCCAGTTCAGCGCCGCCGGAGAGGAAGTGATCCACACCCGTGGTGAAAGTCGCTTCAGCGGCAATAAACAGACACAACTTCCCGGCCTCTTCTATGGTTCCCATGCGGCCCAGCAGCTGCGCGGCCTCGCCGTCGGCGCGGGTCTGCTGCGGGTTGTCGGAAGCCTCAATCGCCTCCTGCCAGAGCGGCGTGTAGATGTTGCCGGGAGAGACGCTGTTCACCCGGACGCCGTAGGCGGCCTCATCGATCGCCAGCGCCTTGCTGAACGCAACGACCGCCCCCTTGGTGGCGACGTACGTCGTCGCGTACAGTTGGCCCATCGCCCCCACGAGGCTGGCGATGTTGATGATGCTGCCTTGCGTCTGGCGCAGGTAAGGCAGCGCAAGCTTGCAGGCGGCGAACATGCTCACCAAGTTCAATTCGAGCAAGGCCCGAAATTCACCGAGAGAGAACTGGTCAATCGGTTTGTGCGGCGGATGCCAACCGGCGTTGTTGATCAGGCAGTCGAGTTGGCCGTACCGTTCAACGGTCTGGGCGACGAAGCGATGCAGTTCATCCGTCTGAGTGACATCGCACCGGACAAAATAGGCCTCGCCAGGTCCCCGGGCGTTCAGTTCAGCTTCGAGCCTGCGACCCTCCGGCTCGTTGGGCGAACAGAATGCCACTTTTGCGCTCGCTCCCGTGAACACCCGGACGCATCCCTCGCCAATGCCCCGCGAGCCGCCGGTCACAATGGCCACTTTATCTTGATAGCGCATCGGCTTTTCCTCCAGATGAATCAAATGGTTACCAGTATCGGCATGATAGGAGACCCCACGCCACATTTCCCACTGTAGCCGAGCGTCCAGCCGCTTGCGCCGCTTCACCCCCTCGCCGCGGAACATGGCAATGTGCGCCGCCGGGCCGCCGAAGGCGGTGAGGCCGAGTTTCAGGAAAAGCTTGCCAGCCTTATTTACTGGCCTCCCGCTACCTGTAACCGGCACCACGCATACAGCGCGTCGTACACCTCAAACTGGTGCGCGAGATTCTCCTCGTCGTCCGGGGAGCGCAGGCTGTAGCCGGTGGCGATGGCTTCGAGGCCGCGCGCCAGCGGGTCAGTGTCAATGTCCTTGGCCACGTCGGCGGCATGGACGATCTTCGCCAATCGTTGGAGGGCCGGATCGGTCAGGCCGTATTTGAGCAGGATGCTCTCAAACGAGCAACGGCCCTCGTAGTGGCCGAGTTCCACCCCCGGCGCGTCGAATGGGATCGCGCCCGTCTCGACGGCTACCTTATCCACCTGGCTCCTGGGGACGAAGAGGAACTTGGCCTCATTGTCAATGAACCGCGTAATCAGCCACGGGCAGGCGACGCGGTCAACGTGGACGTGGGAACGGGTGACCCATTTCATGGAGATCTCCTTTCCTCACCCCCCGTCCCCCTCTCCCGACCGCAAGTCAGGAGAGGGGGAATGAGGGGGTAAGGCGCTATCAAAACTCTTTTCCTCTGGCGGCTTGAGCGCCACGAAACTTCGATACAATGCCAAATCGTAAATGATCTTCAGCCCGCCCGCGACGAAGAAGGGCGCGCTCCATAAGGCCGGGAGGCCGAGCATCGGCCCGGCAAATAGCGGCGAGAGCGAGGCCCCGATGGTGCGCGCGATGCCGGTGACGCCCGCCGCCGCCGAGCGCTCGTCCGGGGTCACGACCGCCAGTGTGTACGACTGGCGCGTAGGCACGTCCATCTGCGAGAGGCTGAAGCGTAGGAGTAACACGGCAACCGCCAGCGGCAGGGTGGGCATGAGCGGGACGAGCACCAGCAGAACATTCGAGGGGAGGTGCGTAAAGACCATCGTGTTAATCAGGCCAATCCGCCTGGCCAGCCAGGCCGCGCTCAACGCAGAAATACCGGCGAGAAGGTTCGCGCCGAAGAAGATGCCGCCGAGCGCCGCCGGTTGAACGCCGTAACGGACGTGAAACCAGTAGGCGACGATGCTCTGCACCACGAACCCGCCGCCGAAGGCGTCGAGGGCGAAGAGGCTGGAGAGTCGAAGGACGACGTGACGGGAGCGGTGCAGGCCAAGTGACGTGTGACGGGCGGCGGGCGATGAGACGAGCGTTTCGACCGCCGATGAGAGTTGCCTGAACAGGATCGCCAACAGCAGCCCGATGACCGCATAACCCATCACAATGGCGCGATAGCTGTCGAGCGGCGTCAACCCGGCGCTCCGCAAATTCTGCGCGAGCGCGCCGCCGCACAGCGCACCCACGGCGGTCGCAAACGAGCCGACCAGGTTGTACCACGCAAAGACCGGCGTGCGCCGTTCGTCCGGGATGAGTTGGGAGAGCGCCGCCTGCTCGATGGACAGGAACGGGCCGACTTCGTTTCCGCTGGGGCTGATGACGCCGATGGTCGCCGCCAGCACCAGCAGCCGGAAGTCCTGCGTCAGCGCAAACAGCGCGCCCGCTAAGACCATCAGCCCCGCGCCGAATAACAGCATCCGTTTCCGGCCCAGGCGGTCGGCGCGCGTCGTCATCCACAGCGAGATGAGCGTGTCGCCGATCAACGTGAGCGTGAGCAGGAGGCCAATCTGCGCCTCGGTCAGGCCAACCTCGGCAAGATACAGTACCAGGACGACGGACAAGAACCCGTACGCAAATAGACGCGCAAGGCGTGTGGCGAAGAGCAGGCGGCCATCGGGGGTGAGCACCCGCAAGTGTCGGGTTAGACGGAAATCGGTCAGCGCGGCGGGCATGATTCAACCGAACTCGGCTGATAGTTCGGCGTATAACGCCTCGTAAATCAACACGCCGCGCTCCAGCGCTGTTTGATCGTCGGGGCTGGCGCGGCGCAAGCCCCGGCAGATGAAATCCAGGCCTGGCGCCACCGGCTCCACGGTCACTTCCTGCACCACGTCGGCCTCGTCCACAATTCGCGCGAGGCGCTGAAGAATGGCGTCCTTCAACGCATACTCCTTCAGCAGCGTATAAAAGGTGCAATGTCCGCGCCGGTGCGAGAGGCGTGCGCCGGGAATATCGAACGCCTCCGCGCCTTTGGGCATTACCTTTTCGCCCGCGGGCACAAACAAGAACTCGGCCTTCGGGTCGATGAAGCGCCGGATGAGCCAGGCGCACGCCATGCGGTCCACCGCCACGTTCTCCCAGGTCACCCATTTCATTCGTCCCTGCCTCCTCGCGCCGATACGAGCGCCTGGCGCGCTTGCTCACCCAGCGGCGAGTGAAAGTAGTCCTCTAGTTTGGCCTGCTGATATTGCTGCGACAACACGGCCAAATTGGGATCGTCCTTTTCCAATTCCTTGAGAATGGCGTGATAGGCTGCGTCGGCCTGTTCGACAAATTGCTGGATGAGCGTTTCTTCCGGCCCGTTGAGCACCAGACGCGACTCCCACAGCAGCGCTTCGCCCCCCATTTCGCCGATCTCGGCGGCCAGCCATTGGAACTGCTCGCGCGTGCGCGCCGTGTCGGGTAACACCCACGCGGCGTCGTGCAGCAGGATCGCGCCCAAACGCTTCAACTTACGCCAGATATACACACGGCGCGAGGTCGGCTCAGGCGAAATTTTGTACAGCAGGAGCAGCCAAGCGGAGGCCATCTGAAATGTAACCACGGTTACATTATAATGCACTTGGGCAGAAGAGCAAGCCCCAAGCAGCCGCAATGGGAGATCAGAGCCGCCCGGTTGTGGCGACGTCATGCCCGGGCGTGACTGTGACTATAATGCGGAGTGCGGCCCCTCGAGGCTGGACCATTAAGGAGGTCAGAATGATCCGCACTGGCGAAATTTCACTCCAAACCAAAGGCCACGCCGATATGCACGACGTCACCAATGCCGTCGCCGACGAGGTGCGCCGGTCCGGCCTGTCCGATGGCATCGTCACCGTGTTCTGCCCGTCTTCAACCTCGGCCCTGACGACGATTGAGTTCGAGGAGGGCGCGCTGGCCGACCTGCGGCGCGCGCTCGACGAAATCGCGCCGCCCGACAGGGATTATAAGCACAACTTGCGCTGGGGGGATGGGAACGGACACGCGCATCTGCGGGCCGCGCTGCTCGGCCCCTCGCTCACCATCCCCTTCACCAAAGGGGAACTGCGTTTAGGCACGTGGCAGCAGATCGTCTACATTGACTTCGACAACCGCCCGCGCCGCCGGGCGCTGGTGGTGCAGGTGATCGGGGAATGACACCCTCTTGCTAGAAGGGTGCGACTGTGGATTATGGCCGGAGCCTTCCTTTTCTGTCTACCCGCCACCCGGGGGAATATGCATCAAGCGTTTAGATCACACCCATATAAGTGCTTGAGTGTGGCCGTTCGGTGTTGGAGAGATTTGAGCAGAAAATTGCCTGCGCCGCAACCGACGTCAGCTAAGCCATGAGGGTGCCCTTGCAGAAGCCACGCCACCATCCATTCCGCAATCTGTTCATTCGTCCAAAATTGTCCAATATAGCGGCGCTGAGACTGAGGAATCAAGGCATTGTAGAGTTCACCCCAAAAGTTGAAAATCGTTGCCTGTGAGCGATGGACTGCCGCGCGGATTTCATCGGCTAATGAGGCTGGCGCCTCTATGCCTAGCATGTCCGCTGGCGTGGGGAATACGTGTGGCTTGATGGAGGGAATCGCCTGACGGATAACGGCGTTAAGCAATGCCTGACGGACGAGTAACCGTTGGCACTGAGGGTCGGAGGCGACCCACCCATGAAGTTCGGCCCAGCCCGCTATGGCCCTGCTGCGTGATTGGGCAAGCGGCAGCCATTTTTCTGCCGCCGAATCTATATGCTGAACGAGAGCTTTGAACATCGCCATCCCCATTCTTTGAAGACAGCCGATGACAGTTGTATCCACCCTCACCTTCTTCTCTGCCACCATCTTGCCCGCCACAATCTCAATCTGCCCGCCGGTCGCCCCAGTATTTCGGCGCGTGGGTGTGCCTGCCTCCTCAGAAATTGGATCCTGCTGAGACTTGTAGTTGACGCCATCCCGATTTCGATATATCACTTTAGCAAGTAATAAACCAGTTCGTCTGGTTTACCCGCCCCCGATGACAAGGTCGCCAAGAGAGGTGGTCTTCCTCTCCGAGGATAGTCGGGGGTGTTTTATTTTCCTCAGTCTGGCGCTTCCCACAAATCCAGCACTTTGCTTGCAAACATTGTAAAGAAACGAGGGGATGTTGACAAATGACTATCCATCCCAGGTCGAGAGAACCCTGATCCTGCTGATGCGAGTCGCGTGGATTTTCGCTGATGTCTTCGAAAAGATCAGCGCGCATCAGCGCCTGTCAGCGCTCATCTGCGTTCTTGATTCCCGCCACCGATTTCCCTCAAAATCTCCTCCGCCCGATCAATCCACACCCTCTTCTCCGCCACCAGCTTGCCTGCGACAATTTCAATCTGCTCGCCCGCGGCCCCGGCGGCGATGGCGACCTGCCGCGCGTGGAGGGTCATGTGCCCGCGCTGGATGCCCTCGGTGGCGAGGGCGCGCAGCGCGGCCAGGTTTTGCGCCAGGCCCACGCTCACGATGATCTCCGCCAGTTCGCGCGCGGTGGTCACGCCCATGAGTTTGAGCGCGGCCTGCGCCGTGGGATGCACTTTCGTCGCGCCGCCCACGATGCCCACCGCCATCGGCATCTCTAGCGTGCCGACCAGGTTCCCATTGGCATCTTTGCCCCACGTGCTCAGTGAAGTGTACCGGCCGCTGCGCGCGGCGTAGGCGTGCGCCCCGGCCTCGATGGCGCGCCAGTCGTTGCCCGTGGCGATGACGACGGCGTCCACGCCGTTCATGATGCCCTTGTTGTGCGTGGCGGCGCGGTAGGGGTCGGCGGCGGCGAAGGCGTAGGCTTCGATGATGCCGTCGCGCACGCGCTCGCCGGAGAACTCGCCGAAGGCCAGCGCCTGGGTCGAGATCGCGCACCGCGCGCGGGCGAGGCGGCGGTCGGCGAGGTTGGAGAGGATGCGCAGATGCACGCGCCCCCCTGTGATCTGCTCGACGGTTGGGGCCAGCGTTTCGCACGCCGTGTTGACGGCGTTCGCGCCCATCGCGTCGCGCGTATCGTAGATCAGGTGCGCGACGAGGAACGGGCCGACAGGCGAGTCTTCGATCACGCGCACTTCGAGGTCGCGCGCGCCGCCGCCGAACTTGATCAGCAGGGGGTCAATCTGGTTGGCCAGCTCCAGGAGGCGGGCTTTGTTTTCGAGCAGCGCGAGGCGCGCGGCGTGTTGGTCGGCTGCGCCGAGGATTTGCATCTGGCCGATCATGTGCGGCTCGGTAGCCTGCGCGGTGAACCCGCCGCCCTTCGCAGACCCCTGAAGCGAAGCGGAAGGGGCGCGCGCCAGCCGGGCCATGAACGACGCGCCCGCGACGACGGAAGGCTCCTCGATCGCCATGGGCACGAGCACCTCGCGCCCGTTGACGAGGAAGTTGACGGCGATGCCCAGGGGTAAAGCGTGCAAGCCGACGACGTTCTCGATCATGTGATCGGCCTGCTCGGGCGTGAGGCCGCGCGAGCCGTCGAGGGCGGCCAGCTGCTCCGGGGTCAGGTTGGCCCACGCGGCCACGGTCTGCGCGCGCTCGGACAGGGATTTGTCGTAGAAACCGGGGAGGCGGGAGGTGTGGTTTGAGGCGGTCATCGGCGTCTCCATCGCACGTTGCGTGAACCGAGATGCGTGAGTATAGACGAATCACGTATCACGATTCACCTGCAAAAAACTCTCAGGGTGCTAAATCCCCCTCCAGCCCTGCGACGAATTCTGACAGCGTCCCCTGCCCGTTCACGCGCACGCGGGCGAGAGTGTAGATCGAATCGAGCGTGTGGACGCGGCCAAAATTCACGCTGACGCCGCCCCACAGGTTCATCTCGCGCGCGAGCTGCAGGGTGAGGTCGTCGTACTTCCCGGCGGGGTAGTTGAAGAAGCGCGGCTGAACGCCGATGTGCGCCTGCACCGTCTGAACGGCGCCGAGCATCTGGTAGAGTTGAAAGTCGCGGTCGCGCCCCGCCAGCTGCTCGTGCGTTTTGGTGTGCGGCTCGATCTTCCAGCCCTGCCGATAGAGCGCCTCGGCCTGCGGCCAGGTCAGGTACGGCTCGAACTCGCGATCCATCAGTTCTGTGATGACGAACACTGTGCCAGTATAACCGTAGGGCTGCACGGCCGGCGCAACGTGCTGCGCTACGTCACGGTAGCCGTCGTCAAAGGTGAGCACGACCGGTTTCTCCGGCAGGGGCCAACCCAGCGCGAGCGCGTATATTAAATCGTACAGGCTCACAGTCATGTAGCCATGATCGTGCAGATATTGCATCTGCGCGGCGAAATCTTCGGGGCGGACCGTCAGGTTCCGGCGCAGTTCGTCGGCGTCGGCCGGCCAGGGTCCGACGTAGTGATACATGAGGATGGGCAGGCGCAACTGCCGGTGGTGCGCGTCTGAATCCGGTGTGGGGAAGGGGGTGAGCGTGGGGGCAGGAGTCGGAGTGGGGAGCGGAGTGAAGGTAGGCGGGATAAGAGTGGGCAGGTACGTAGGCGTGTAGGCAGGCAGCAGCGTGGCAGAGGGCAGCGCAGCCGGGGTAACGGCGATCAGGCGGGGCGGAGGCAGGGTGGGGACAGGCGCCGCCGTTTCATTCGCGCCGCAGGCGGCGAGGCCGATCAGGAGCAGGCTAAGAACCCAAACAGAAGGGCGCATAGCAGGCGATGATAGCAGAGGAGAATGGCGAATGACAAATGACCATTGTCGAATGGGTCAGTGATGAATCAGGGTGAAAAGCGATGCTTCACACGTGAGGGGTAGGGAGTGAAAAATGAAAGCCGCGCGGCGCGCCGCGCGTATTACAATTCGCCGCATGGATTCTGATCAACTGGCGCCGCGCTGGCTGTGGCAGATAGCGCGCTGGGGTTTCATCGCCGCCCTGGTGAGCGTGAGCGCGCTCGCCCTCGGCCTGTCCCTTGGGTTAGCCGATCCGCCGCGCGCCGGGCCGCTGCTGTGGCAGGATGACTTCAAAGTGGACTCGACCCGCTGGGAGTTTTCCGCGCCCACCGGGGGGGCGCTCGCCCCACGCCAGGGCGCCCTGGCCGCCGAGTTCACCACGCCTGACCAGCTTGTCCTCGGGTTGACGGCTGGCCCAGCGGGCGACTTCACGCTTGAAATTGCGGGGACACAGACCGCGGGCGAGAGCGGCGCCGTCTACGGCCTGGTGTTCGGATGGCAGGACGAGGCGCATTACAACGCGGTGCTGGTCAACAGCAACGGCTATGCCGAGGCCTACCGGCAGGATGGCCCGGAACGGCAGCAGTGGTTCGCGTGGCAGCAGTGGCCGCACATCCTGGTGCAGCCGGAGAGCAACCGGGTGCGCGTGGATGTGCGGGCAGCGCGCGTGATCGTGCGGATCAATGATGAACGGCTGGTCGAAGCCGCCGCCAACGGCGCGCCCGCGCGAGGCCGCCTGGGCGTGCTGGCCCGCAGCATCGGGCCAGGAGAAGTCGTGTTCAGTTGGGTGAGGGTGTGGGGGGCTTCACCCTGACCCGGGGGATGAAAAAGCCCCGGGAACACTCCGGGGCTTATGGGCGTCATATGGGCTTGAGGGGACGCCTCAGCCCTTGAGGATCTTGGCGTCGAGGAAGTAGTCGAGCCATATGCCGATGATGCAGAAGAACGCAATGAACATCATGAACACGTTGCTGTAGGCGAACTTTTCGGGCGTGGTGCCGAAGCCGACGAAGATGATCAATGCGGAGATGGCCGCTGCGCCCAGCAATGAGACGACGAACACGATCACGCGTTTAGTTTGCATAGAAGAATCTCCCAAGACCGATAATGTCCACGTGACAAATTGTATTCCATTCAGGCGGAAGCGTCAAACAAAAAAATAGAACAGGTTATAATTGCAGGGAAATCACCGTATGCGTCGAACATTCTTGAGCATCGTCATTGGCCTGGCCGTCGGCTGTTTGCTGCTGGCGGCGGCTTTCTGCGTCTTCAGCCTGGCCTCGCCTGGCTGGCTGCGCGCAGCGCTTGGAGGAGAAGAAGCGCCGCCGGGGCCGGTGGTCCTCCTGCCCTCGCCCGCGCCGACCAACAAGCCCAAACCGCCTACGCCGACGCCCATTCCGCTGCCCACCGTGCCGGGCGCCTGCGGCGGGCCGGAGCAAATGACGATTGCGCTGCTGGGCGTGGACGACCGCAGCACAGATTATTCCAGAGCGCCGCGCACCGACGCGATCAGCCTGATCCACGTCTGGTTTACGGCCAAGTCGGCCTCCATGCTCTCTTTCCCGCGCGACCTGTACGTGCCGCTGCCCAATCTGGAAAGCACGGGGATTTACCAGGATCGTCTCAACACGGCTTATCTGTACGGCGAAATTTACGCCGTGCCCGGCGGCGGCCCGACGCAACTCAAAGATACGATGGCCCTCAACTTTGGCGTCCGCGTAGACCGGTACGTGCTGGTGAACTTCGGGGCGTTTGAGGCGGGGGTGGACGCGCTGGGAGGCGTTGACATTGACGTGCCTGAAGCGATCTACGACCCGGATTATCCTGCCGACGACGGAACGGGCAGCACGTTCGTCCTGCAGATCCCGGCCGGGCTTCAGCACATGGATGGGCAGGCCGCGCTGCGGTACGCCCGCACCCGCCACCAGGATGACGACTATCACCGCATCCAGCGCCAGCAGCTCGTACTGCTTGCCATCCGCGACAAACTCATCAACCCGGAGGTGGTGCCGCAAATCCCGGCGCTGATCAGCGTCCTGGGGAGCCTGGCGCACACCGACCTGTCGGCCCAGGAGATCGCCGCGCTGGCCTGCATCGGGCCGCAAATTGACCGCTCGAACATCAAGGCTCAAGTCATTGATGGGACGATGGTGATCCCCTGGACGACCCCGACCGGGGGACGGGTCAGCATCCCTAATCGGGACGAGATTGCCCCTGTAGTCTCGGCGTTTCTGGGGCAGTAATCCTGCCCCAGAGCCTGCCGCCGGGGGTTCTCTCCAAAGAATAGCAGTCTGGCTTAGAAAGTGCTAAAAAAGTCTTGACATTAGCCAGACCATGCGTTATTATATACGCACAGGTTAGCACTCTCCCCCGTGAGTGCTAACTTTTCATCACGTAACCTAAAACAAACCCTGTTTAACCTATATCTTAGGAGGTCTATACGATGACACTAAATCTCAAACCCCTCGGCGACCGTGTGGTGGTCGAGCCCATCGAGCAGGAAGAAGTGAGCGCCGGCGGCATCATCCTGCCCGAAACGGCCAAAGAAAAGCCCCAGAGGGGCACCGTCGTCGCGGTCGGCCCCGGCGCGCGCGACGAGGGCGGCAAGCGCATGACGCTGGACGTGACGAAAGGCGATATTGTGCTGTTCGCCAAGTATGCGGGCACCGAGTTCAAAGTGGATGGCAAGAAACTGCTCATCCTCAAAGAAAGCGATTTGCTCGCAGTCGTGGAAGAAGAGAGCAAGAAGAAGAGCAAATAACCCTGCGGGGTCATCAAGATAAGGAGTAATCACCTATGGCTGCTAAACAACTCGTTTTCTCGGAAGACGCCCGCCGCCGCCTGAAGAACGGCGTGGACATCCTGGCCAATGCGGTGGCCACCACCCTCGGCCCCAAAGGGCGCAACGTGGCCTTGGACAAGAAATTCGGCGCGCCGACCATCACCCACGACGGCGTGACGGTCGCGAAGGAGATCGAGCTGGAAGACCCGTATGAGAACATGGGCGCCCAGCTCCTCAAGGAAGCCGCGACCAAGACGAACGACATCGCCGGCGACGGCACCACCACTTCCACCGTGCTGGCCCACGCCATCGTGACCGAAGGCCTGAAGAGCCTGGCGGCCGGCTCCAACCCCATGCTCATCAAGCACGGCATCGAGCAAGCCACCGACGCGGTGGTCGAGGCCCTGCGCAAGATGTCCCAGAAGATTGACACCAAGGAAGAGATCGCTTCCGTGGCCACCAACTCCGCCGCCGATTCGGAGATCGGCAGCCTGATCGCGGACGTGATGGACAAGGTGGGCAAGGACGGCGTGATCACGGTCGAAGAGTCCAAGTCCCTCCAGTTCGAGACGGAGTACGTCGAGGGCATGCAGTTCGACCGCGGCTACATCAGCGCCTACTTCATCACCACCCCCGAGTCGATGGAAGCCGTCATCAGCGACCCCTACATCCTGATCTACGACAAGAAGATTTCCGCCGCCGCCGATATCGTGCCCGTCCTAGAGAAGCTGGTGCAGATCGGCAAGCGCGAGCTGGTGGTCATCGCCGAGGACGTGGACGGCGAGGCGCTGGCGACGCTGGTGCTGAACAGGCTGCGCGGCATGTTGAACGTGCTGGCCGTCAAAGCCCCCGGCTTCGGCGACCGCCGCAAGGCCATGCTGCAGGACATCGCCGTGCTGACCGGCGGGACGGTCATCACCGAAGAGCTGGGCAAGAAACTCGAGTCGACCACGGTGAGCGATTTGGGCCGCGCGGGCAAGGTCGTGGCGACCAAGGACGACACGACGATTATCGAGGGCAAGGGCAACCAGAAAGCGATCAAGGGCCGCATCGAGGAGATCAAGGTCGAGATTGACAAGTCCACGTCCGATTACGACAAGGAGAAGCTGCAGGAGCGCCTGGCCAAGCTCTCCGGGGGTGTGGCGGTGATCCGCGTGGGCGCGGCGACCGAGACCGAGCTCAAAGAGAAGAAGCACCGCGTCGAGGACGCGCTGAGCGCGACCCGCGCGGCCATCGAGGAAGGCATCGTCCCCGGCGGCGAGATCTGTTTCATCAACGCCATGTCCGCGCTGGACAAGGTGAAGATGGACGGCGAGGACGAGACCATCGGCCTCGCGATCGTGCGCAAGGCGCTCGAAGCCCCGATCCGCAAGCTCGCTCAGAACGCGGGCCAGGACGGCGCGGTGATCATGGAAGGCGTGCGCCGCAAGGCCAAGGAAGAGAAGAACAAGAACATTGGCTTCAACGTCCTGACCGCCGAGTACGTGGACATGGTCAAGGCCGGCATCATTGACCCGGTCAAGGTCGTGCGCGGGGCGCTGGAGAACGCCGCCTCCATCGCCGCGATGATCCTGACGACCGAGGCGCTCATCACCGACGCGCCCGAGAAGGAAAGGTCCGCCCCACCCATGCCCCCGGGCGGCGGCGATTTCTAGCGCGCGGGCGCGAAATTCTGCGCCCCATGGCGCTCTCAAGGAAAACGAAACGGCTCCTCAAACGAGGGGCCGTTTTGCTTTGTGGGCGGACAGCTTGGTGATGACACACTTCTGGCTGGCTCACCGTCCGCGTCCTTCGCGAAGCACCCCTATGGGGCGCGGACGGCCCGCGAGGAGCATGGGTGAATAATGACCAGTCCGCTATGGGATACCCGCCATCCGCCAGGCGTCAGCCAGATGGCAGGAACGGCGCAACTTGCACCGGGGCTGCCGCGTAGAAATCCATGTGAACAAACTGCTCAGGAGGTTTTGACCATGACTAACGAGATGACACGCAGGCTGCGCCGTTCGCGGCGGAATCGCATGGTGGCCGGGGTGTGCGGCGGGCTGGAGGAGTTTTTCGGGATCAGCGCCTTCTGGTTCCGGCTGGCCTTCCTCATCGCCCTGCTGCCGGGCGGCGTGCCGGGGATCATGCTGTACGTGCTGCTGTGGCTGATTATCCCGTCGGCGTAGGCCCTCACCCCCTCTCCTCTCCCGTTCGGGAAAGCGCTGAACGGGAGAGGGGAGCGTTTCACTGGTTGTAGAGCAAGACGAATAGAACCCCCACCACGATCAACAGCCCGGTGCAGCCGAGGGCGAAGATCTTCAGCGTCAGCCGCAGGACGAAGCGCAGGATCGTCCAGCCGACGGCGAGCGCGACCAGCGTGAGGATCAGGCCGGTCCAGTTGAAGGGTCCTTCGGCGAGGAGAGGAATAGGGAGCATATAGGGTTTCCTTTTTCAGCCGGATTGTAGCACCATCCGGGCCGGCTGCCCCTTGCCGCGTGAGCGGCGGTTTTCGTTTTCCCTTTTCTGAACTCCTGCGTTATTATCTCCGCCATAGTCAGGTAGCAGGCTGGCATCTATGGACCCCGTCACCCTCGCCGCCGTCCTCGGCCCGGCGCTCGTCACCGTCCTCACCAAGCTCGCCGAAAAAGGCGTGGCCGACCCGGCCCTCAAGCCGCTCACCGATTGGCTGGAAAAGCGCACACTCGGCGGCTACAACCAGAAGAAGGCCGAAGCCGATTTGCTGAAGGCGGTCAGGGAAGCCCTGCCCCCAGCCGGCGACTCCGGCGACCCGGCCCGCCAACGCTGGCAGAATGCGCTGGCGCAACTGGGCAGCACCTCTCGCCTGGCCGCCCGCGCCGCAGTGGCCGCCGTCGAGATGGCGAGCGAAGACCCCGCCCGCGTCCCCTCCGACTTGTTGAAAGAACTGCGCATTGAGCCAGAACGCGCCGCCTTCGCCGCGGTTCGCGGCTACTCTCGCCCGAACCTCGATTGGTACTACTACAGTTTTCGGGTGGTGGGTGCGGTGCCTGTCTCTCGCTAGCTTTTGTTTTCTGTTCCCTGTGTCCTGCTTTCTGTTTCCCAATTAATGGGCGCGAAGCGCCCTCGCCGCAAAAATTCTGGGGCTGCTTCGCATAGGCTAGTTCGCGTCCAAGAAATCGTTTTTTAGCATCGAACGGCGGTCACTGAGCGCCGGTGCTTAATCAAGAACCAAGCGATGGTCGCCAGATTGTTGGCAATGAC
>Ga0209751_10001349_pt1 | contig 25273 bp, 22 predicted proteins | sample RifCSP13_1_FD_184019 | JGI IMG/M metagenome (GOLD analysis project Ga0209751, IMG submission 184019) | Soil microbial communities from Rifle, Colorado - Rifle CSP2_sed 13_1 (SPAdes) (version 2) | ecosystem: Environmental > Terrestrial > Deep subsurface > Rock core/Sediment | place: Rifle...
CCGTCTAGTAGGTAGGATCTGAAAAGCACTACACACTGCCGTGTGTAGGATTTTGTTGTTGGTCCATGTAACAGGTTTTTGACACAGTCTCTAAAGCGTGTGGCGTCGTAGCTCCAGAATTCGACAGCCTTCGCTCTGACCCTCGATTCCAGGATTTGCTTCGCCGCATCGGCTTTCCACCATAGAGTTGGTAAGTACGCACTTTGAAAAAGAGTCCTCAGGGCAACGCCTGCCGCGTCCCTGTAACGATAATCATTTGGGCCGGAAAGCTCATCTGATTGTTCGGAAAGTACTCTCGCACTGCTTCCTGCACTTTGGCTCCAATCTCATGCCTCTTTTGATCGTCAAGCTTCATTAACTTCTCCCTTAAAGTTCCTGAAGTCTCTGAGCGCATAGTCCAGAATTCCGCCGGAGAGATTGCCGCCCTCATATTAAATGACATTGGCCGCTCGCGAACCGTTCCTGCCCCAGCCAGCTTTAAATGCGCGGCCAACGTGCCCGGCTCAGCATACCTGAAGGCCCCTGCCGCACTTGGGGGTGCTGGTGGTTCGTCAATGTATTCCGAAACGATATTCGTAACGATGTAGGAGAACGGATTCAGTTCGCTTCCAGCCCATACCACAAGTGCCACGTGACCGCCGGCTTTCGTCACGCGAAGCATCTCGCACATCCCCAAAACGGGATCGGGAAAGAACATGACTCCCAACCGACTCACTGAGGCATCAAACTGTTGATCAGTGAACGGCAGTGAGGTCGCGTCACAACGCTTGAATTCGATGTTCGTGACGTGCCGCCGCTCCGCCTCTCTCTTGGCCGCGGCAACCATATCCGGAACGGCGTCGGTGCAGGTTACTAGACCACTTGGCCCCACGACTTCTGTGATGGTCAAAGAAGGCTCTCCGGGACCTGCAGCTACGTCAAGAACCCGGTCCCCCTCAGTGATCCCCGCTTCTTCAATCAACGCAACGGTCAGCGGCGCAAACATGTTTCGGATTGTCTGAGCATGTTTTTGCCAGAATTGCGCTGAGTCACGCCACTCTTGCAAGATTTCGGATTCCGGAATTGCACTCATAGTCGTTTACTCCAATCTTGATTACAACTATCCAGACCAGTTGCACTGCGATCCTATACCTTAAGGGTTTTGTGTTAAAAGGCTGTTTTGTAGGACTCAAATAACGAAGTAAGATTCGCGAATCATGGCATCGGAGAAGGAGGACCACAAGATGGCTCCTGTGAGGTACAAACTGTCGTTTCTTGTAGTCTCGATGCTGTTGTTTGGCGCGCTGTGGACGATAACAGCCCAGACAGAAATGAAGCATCAAGTGGATGTGTGGCAGCCGCTACAGTTTCTTATCGGTACTTGGGAAGGCAAAGGTAAAGGCCAGCCGGGCGTATCAACGGTGGAACGCGAATATCAGTTTATCCTCGATGGGAAGTACATTCAGGTAAGAAACCGGTCCACGTACGCGCCCCAAGAGAGGAATCCTAAAGGTGAGCGGCACGAGGATTGGGCCATGTTGAGCTTCGACAAAATGCGTAAGCAATTTGTTTTGAGGCAGTTTCATTCTGAAGGCTTCGTCAATCAATACGTTTCACAGACTCCGGCCACCGATGCGAAGACTTTGGTGTTTTTGTCCGAAGGGATTGAGAATATTCCGACAGGATGGCGAGCACGAGAGACGTACCGGATCATCAGCAACGATGAATTCATCGAAGTCTTTGAATTAGCCGCACCGGGCAAAGATTTTGAGGTCTATACTGAGAACCATCTGAAGCGGAAAAGATGATAGCTTCGACCACGAACAAGAAAGGCGAAAATATGTCAAACGACGTAGTAGATTCGGTATCGACACTTTGGAGATTTCCGGTGAAATCGATGAGGGGTGAGCAACTCGAAGAGGTGGAGGTAACAGATAGGGGCTTGGTTGGTGACAGGGCCTACGCACTCATCGAAGCGGATACCGGCAAGGTAGTAAGTGCGAAGAGCGTCAAGCGCTTTCCAAGTCTCCTGGCGTGTCGCGCGACCTTTCTTGAGAAACCTCAACCGGGCCGAACGGCTCCTCCGGTTCAGATAGACCTGCCAGATGGCACATCCATAACAAGCGACTCTGCACAGTCAGATGGCGCGCTGTCAAAATACTTTCGGCAAAACCTTAGACTCGCTCGGGCGGCTCCAAAGAATTTCACTATTGATATGTTCCATCCTGACCTCGGCAAACACGGGCAGCCTGGTAAGCGGGATCAGGTTGTTGACCAAAAACTTGGTGCTGCTCTCTTTGCCGAACTCGGCCTTGCATCACCGGTTCCGGAGGGGTCGTTCTTTGACGTGTTCCCGATTACGGTGCTGACTACGTCTACGCTCGATAAACTCAATCAACTACAGCCGCAGAGTCGGTTCGATCAGCGCAGGTTTCGGATGAACATCGTGATCGACTCGAAGGAACCCGGATTTATTGAAAACAAATGGGTCGGCCGAGAGTTAAGAATTGGTGAGGACATGCGGCTTAGAGTTGAGGTTCCAGATTCGCGATGCGTCATGACCACGCTTGCACAGGATGAACTTCCTCAGGACACGGACATCCTTAAAGGGCTTGCTCGCCACAATAGGATTCAAGTGGGGAACTTCGGTGAGTATCCCTGTGCGGGTGTTTACGCCATCGTTACCGCACCTGGAACAATACGAGAAGGTGACTCGGTTGAGCTCCTCTAATGGTTTCTGTCACCGATGAGGCTGATGCTGCGCTGCGCATTCTGGCGAAAACGAAAGCCGGACAGAGTCTCACCGAAGCTGATTGGCAGCGGTTATTTTCGAGTGAACCTTACTTGCGGTTAAAAAGTTCTTCCTCGATGTATTGGGAAAACGCCTCAATGAAGAGCAGACGCGGCAAACAGCATTTTCATTTTTCGGAGTTCAGGGCCCCTGGTATACCGTGGGTTGGAGGATGGCGGTGACGATTGAGCAGACTTATGGAAGGGCAAAATTAATTGATTGCATGTGCGATCAGCGTAAGTTGCTCTCGACCTATAATGCTGCGGCAGAGCGCAACCGCTCCCGGAACCGGCATCTCGCCCAATGGTCGCGACAGCTTACCGACGCGTTATCCGGGGTTGAAAACCGAAAGGGTACTCAAGAGTGGGTCACCCGGCATCCGAAGAATACGGCTTCCAGAAGACGGCCTGGTTTAGCGCATCACTCGAAACAGTTTAATTGTCGGGGAGTATGTTTGATTTCGAGCATAGATCTGTGAGCCTGAGACTCGCCGAGGCGCTACGCGTTATAGCTGTGCGGTGATATAAGAACCAAAACAATTCTCACAAGGAGCGAGCTTCATGATCTACAACTCCTCACGCGCGCAAGAGCTTCTTTGTCTCGGCACTCGAATTCCAAATGTTAGATTTCGACATGGGCAAGAAGAGGCCATTCGTCATGTCGTAGAAGGCCGGGGGCGCCTGCTCGTAGTACAAAAAACGGGCTGGGGCAAGAGCCTCGTCTATTTTATTGCTACCAAACTGTTGCGAGATGCTGCCTATGGACCAGCGTTACTCGTATCCCCACTCCTGGCGCTGATGCGAAATCAGATTGCCGCCGCGAAGCGCATGGGGGTTCGTGCGCTTACGATAAACTCGGAGAACCAACAAGATTGGGAGAGTATTGAAGAAAGCATTCGTCGTGAAATGGTAGACATTCTGCTGATTTCGCCAGAGCGTCTGGCAAACGAGCGCTTCCGTAATCAAGTGCTATCGACGATCGCCTCACGTATTTCGCTGCTGGTTATAGACGAAGCTCACTGTATCTCAGATTGGGGACATGATTTTCGTCCGCATTACCGGCTGCTGGAGCGAATTGTCCTGCGCCTTCCTGACAACCTGCGTCTGTTAGCAACTACGGCCACCGCCAACAATCGAGTGATGGAGGATCTCAGCACGGTCCTGGGTCCAAATCTTCAAATATCTCGCGGAGACCTGCATCGACCATCACTCGTGTTACAGACAATGCGCCTTCCGGATCAAGCCGAACGCCTGGCGTGGCTCGCTGAATACGTTCCACTCTTGCCAGGTAGCGGAATCATCTACACACTGGCAGTTCGCGACGCGATACAGGTTGCCGAATGGCTCAAATTGCGAGGACTCATTGTCGAGTCCTACACCAGCGATTCGGGTGAGGCTCGAGAGGCATTGGAACAAGCCCTGTTAGATAATCGCGTCAAGGCCCTGGTTGCGACTACTGCCCTGGGAATGGGTTTTGACAAACCAGATCTGGCGTTCGTTATCCATTATCAAACACCCGGGTCCGTAGTCGCCTACTATCAACAAGTGGGCAGAGCTGGGCGAGCCATCGGTTCAGCCTATGGCATCCTGCTAAGCGGAGACGAGGATACCGACATTACTGACTATTTCATTGAAAGCGCTTTTCCAACTCGTGAAGAGGCGCAGGACGTACTTAGGGAGATAAAGAATGAGAGCGCTGGGCTATCTGTTAATGAGATGATGACAAGGCTCAACCTCAGCAGAGGTCGAATCCAGAAAACTTTGGATCTCCTATCGTTAGAGTGGCCGCCACCAATTCGAAAGCTGGGTGCGAAGTGGCAAATCACCAATGCGCAGTTGAGCCAGTCTTTCTGGGATCGAGCGAAGCGTCTTACCGAGTTGCGACGCTGCGAGCAGAGAGAGATGCAGAAATACGTAAGTCTAAATGAAGGTCATATGGAATTTCTGATTCGAGCCCTCGATGGTGAAGTAAGCAGTGGCCCCAGGCCCGATCCGCAACCTCTTCCTGCGGTCACTCAACCGGCGTTGGTGCGTGCAGCGATCGAGTTCCTTCGGCGGACGAGTCTGCCTATTGAGCCTCGGCAGCAATGGCCCATCGGAGGGATGCCACTATACGGGCTGTCAGGGCGAATTCCGCTACAGCATCAGGCATTACCGGGCAAGGCCCTATGCGCATGGCGTGATGCTGGTTGGGGTCAACTTGTGCGAGAAGGTAAGTATCGCGACGGTCGCTTTGCGGATGATCTGGTATCGGCCTGTGAAATCCTGCTAACGGAGTGGATACCGCAACCTGACCCGACCTGGGTAACCTGCGTTCCGTCTTTGAGGCATCCCAGGCTTGTGCCTGATTTTGCGAGACGTTTGGCTGCGAAGTTGCACTTGCCGTTTCACGCAGTGCTCAGCAAAACTGGCGACCGTCCTGAACAGAAAACGATGGCAAATAGTACTCTGCAAGCCAGAAATCTCGATGGGTCACTCGAAATTTCGAGACATCCGGTCCCGAGTGGTTCAGTGTTGTTGATAGATGATATGGTGGACTCTCGTTGGACAATGACCGTTGCGAGCTGGCTCCTGCGGTCCAACGGTAGTGGGGAAGTGCTGCCTCTGGCCCTCGCGTTCACATCACATAGCTAATGTCATATCCGTTATCCCCAAACACCCGGGCCGCTTTGTTACTCATGGCGCCGCTTATCGCGGGGGGAGAGGAGTCGACTCCTGAACTGCTCACGGCCCGCGAGTATCTGAAACTAGTCCAAGTGCTTGCCCAGTTAAGACTAGAGCCAGCTGACCTTTTGGGAAAGGAGGCCAGTTCCTTACCGGCTGAAGTGAGAAACCTAATTGAAGGCGAGCGTTACCAAAACCTTCTCGCACGAGAGGTTGAACTCGACCGGGCCCGGGACTATTGGCACTCGCGTGATATTTGGGTAGTTGGTTGCGACGATGAAGGCTACCCTGAACCACTGAGTAAGCGCCTGAAGGACCACGCCCCGCCGATCATTTACGGTTGTGGGGACGGGGCGTTATTGGAAACCGGAGGACTCGCAGTGGTTGGATCTCGGCAAGTCGATGCGAACCTGATTGATTTTACTGAAACAATAGGACGAATGGCGGCAGAAGCCGAGAGAACCATTGTTTCAGGCGCCGCCCGCGGAGTCGACCAGGCCGCCATGCGCGGAGCACTGGGAGTTGGCGGTACCGTCGTGGGTGTTCTGGCTGACAGTTTGGAACGGATTAGTGTCAATCGCGAACATCGCCAGCTGTTACGGGAAGGGAAGCTTGCGCTTATTTCACCCTATGATCCCGCTGCGGGGTTTAACATTGGTCATGCAATGCAGCGGAACAAGCTCATCTATGCATTATCTGATGCAGCTCTGGTGGTGAATTCAGATCATGAGAAGGGTGGAACCTGGTCTGGCGCCGTCGAGCAACTTGAAAAGCTCCATTTCGTACCGATTTATGTCCGCTCGACGGGCGAAATTGGAAAGGGTTTGACAGAGCTACAGCTTAAGGGAGCGTTACCGTGGCCCAATCCCACAAGTGCCGATGAATTCGACCAGGTCATGAACCGACTTGGCCGAACGGATAACAACTACTCGTCCCAGCAACTATCTCTCTTGGAAACCTGAACCACATCATAGGACGGAAGATGGTGGGCAGGCGGCTTGTTGACGGGCTTCCTAAATCCTGCGTGAATCGTAGGCCCACTGCAGCAGTGCCTGTCGTTGTCTTGGCCGGCAGTCTAAAGCACCCTGGGGACAACTACTCTTGAGCTGCACCAAGTGCCGTCGTATGGCGCGAAAACGTTTGATCTGTCTTTCATCATCTACTGAGCGACGACCCAAGTAGTAGCGACAGTACCACTGAAACCAACCGCGCGGATCCTCTTGATAAATCCAACCCTTTCGTCGCCATTCTGCAAGCGACTGAGACGCAATAACCCCAAAGTAATTGAGTTTCGGATCGCGTCCCTTGGCGCTAAGTCTGGCATGCTCGAACCAATCTGATGGAAATTCATTCTTGCAATCGGTCATGTACTTTCCTCCAAAGACCCCAAGGCCCAAGATCTGCTTAGGTGTGAGTTCCGGGCAAAAGTCAGGATGAAAGTTCTGCCCCATGGGCTCCACGAGAAAATAGGTGTAGTCTTGCTGCATCAAGTCATTGACTTCTACTCTCTTGATCATCACTTCCCCTCGCTTCAGACGCGGTCTGCAACGTTCTAATCATGAGGTCAGTTCTAAAGCCTTGCTTGCTCATCTTGTCGACCAGCATTTGATAGACGTCCTCGTCGAAAGTGGGAGTGCGGCTCAGAATCCACAGATATTTTCGACTCGGGTCGCCGACGACTGCATACTCGTAATTCGGCCCTAGATCTAAAATCCAGTAGTCGCCATAAAACGGCCAGAAAAACGTTACCTTCAGTCTTGCGTTGGTCTCTTTGTCTACAATCTTAGCCTTCCCTTTAGCGGTGGTGTACTCGCCCGAAGACTTGCGACACTTATTAAGCACATCAAGCTTTCCATCCTGTCGCAAGGCGTAGGTCGCGGTGACGGAGTCCGCACATTTCTTTTCAAAGCGGTTGGGCAAACGCGCAATCTCGTACCAGGTGCCTACGTATTTCGAAAGATCTACGGACTCCACGACCTTTAGTTCATTTCCTCTATTTTGGCCCATTGCTCCCATAGTACTCGCTACCATTGCAATCAAAGTCAATATTAAGTTAAGCATCTTCAAACTTCACCTTCTGAGTTAGAAAATTGCTAGCCGGTGCGAAACACCGGCTAGCCCAGGCGGAAACTTCTTACATCGTTGGTATTAGAACGCTGTCGATGACGTGTATGACACCATTCGACGCGTTGACGTCCGTTTTCACCACGGTGGCGTCGTTCACGCGCACCCCACTGGAAGTCTGGATCTTTACTGACCGACCCTCCAAGGTTTTGATGGATTGCCCATTCAGTTTTAGGACCTTGTTGGCCTTAACACTGCCTGGCACGACGTGGTACAGCAGGATAGCCTTTAGCTTCTCTTTGTTTTCCGGTTGCAGCAGCGATTCGACAGTGCCAGCCGGCAACTTCGCAAAGGCATCATCAGTCGGAGCAAACACCGTGAATGGTCCTACTCCCTTGAGCGCGTCGATCAATCCGGCGGCCTCCAATGCAGCAGCGAGTGTCTTAAACTGACCGGCGCCTACCGCCGTGTCTATGATGTCCGCTGACTGGTTTGTTTTCTTGTGCGACTGTGCGGCTACTGGCGCAGCCATGAAAGACAACACAACTCCAAGAGCTATGCCAACTAAGCCTAAGCCCGGTCTCCGATGGTTCTTCATAAATAACTCCCTCTCCCTCCGTTTTTGGCTCCCAAAGGGGCCGTTTCAATTTCTCAGTCACCCATTTTTGAGCAAATCGCAATGAGCGATTTGAGCGGTTCAGAAGATACATCAAGATGTTGACGCTGTCAAGTTACCAGCTAATCTGATACAATATGCACGGTTCGAGCTGTTTTAAGCTTGTGACCCAGAAGGGCAAAAGCATGGTAGGGGCGACGAGGATAACTACAAAGGAAGTTGCACGGTTGCTGGATGTAAGCGAGGCTACGGTTAAGCGCTGGGCGGAAAATGGCACTCTTCCCTCAGAAAGAACGCTCGGAGGGCACCGGCGATTTAGTCTTCACTCAATAGCAAGCCTGCGTCGCGAGCGGAACCTTGGTAGAGAAACACCAACCGGCCCCAGCGGCGAGGCCTTGAAAACGAAGGCGAAGCCCCTTATCAAAGCTGAGGCTTTCCGGGATCTTATATTGAAAGGCGGCGAGCTTGAGGCTGGCGCGGCGCTGATGGACGCTTACCTTCAGGATCACGAAATCACCTCGATATTCGATAGCACTGTCGCGGGTGCAATGCATCGCGTTGGAGAGCTGTGGTTTAAGGGCGAGATCAGCATTGCCGCGGAGCATCTGGCCACTCAACTGGTCCTCAGTGCGCTGGAAAAATTGCGTGGAGTTATCGTGCCTCGGAAGCAGACTGGCTTGACCGCCGTCATATGCGGAATTGAAGGCGACCTTCATGAACTGCCGGTGCATCTGGTCCAGGTGATTCTAGAAAGCGAAGGTTGTGAGGTACTCAACCTTGGGCCAAACACACCGCTTTTTGCGCTTCACGAAATGATTAAGGATAAGAAACCTGACCTTGTGTGTATTGCTGCCAGATCCATTAACGATTTGGGTCGTGCGGCCATCGAGTATGAGCAACTTCAAAAGACTGCATCGAAGCTTGGTACTGCGTTAATCGTCGGAGGTGAGGCGTTTCGTGATCCAACAATGCGCGCCCGTTTTCCGGCTGAGCTTCACGCTACCAACTTCGAAGCTTTCTCCCAATTTCTTCGGGCATGGGTCGAGAAGAGATCAACGCTAAAATAGGAGTCTCGTTGACCCTGGCGATTCGATTAGCTGCTGCTGCCGGGACTATTCTGACTGTTAGTACTTCCAGCTTAGGAAATCTTCCCTGGGAACGCTCAAAGATGGCTGACCCTAGCCGCCGGTGTTGAGCAGTTTTTTGAACGACGAGTAGGTCCCAAAGAGACGATCCGCAGCCGCTGAGTCACTGCGCGCTAACAGTGTGATGACTTCATCGCGCTCGCTTAGGAGTTGTCTTAGCTTCTCACGTTGCGCGGGTATAAAAACTGAACGGTCCCCTCTGTCAATTTCATTCCGCAGATTTGTATAAAACGTGCTCGTGTGCTGACGTGCGGGCTCGTAATCACCGCGTTGGACATCGATCATCGCTGAGCTAAGGCTGTCCCTGATTTGGTTCAGCCGTACCTCCTTCTGAGCCGCGTCGCGTTGTTCGATTGCGGTGTTCGCTTTTATCCACATGGGAAGAAAACCCAAAAGAAAAAAGCCCAGGGCGATACTTACATAAGCAACCGCGCGTTTAAATGGGAGGCCAAGCTCGGCGAGCTTTTGAGCAACCATGTTGCTTTGATTCTGTGCATTTTGCTCTGCAGCTGTCATGACTTATGCTCTGTTAGCAGGTTAGAAGAAAACGAAGAGCCAGTTCATGCTACTGCTTTTGTGCTCATAGCGAATCCGTGAAATCCGAAGATCGCTATGAGTGTTTCCCCCTTTTCCGGATAGCTTATGCCGGTGGAGCGCTACGGTATTAGCGTTTGATGGAGGCCTTTCAGTTGGGAATTCGAGGCAAACTGGTCCTTCTCGCATTGGGCATTGCGGTACCCCTTGTCCTGTTCAGCGCGATCGATTTGAGGAGCATGTGGAGGCTCAGCAGGGCGCAATTAGATGATTCGTTGAAGCAGCAGGTCGAACTTGCCGCTATTGTTCTGGGTCGCTGGCTTGACGATCAAACGAAGGCGCTAGCAGCAATTGCGGCACTGGCAGATGACGCGGACGTTCCTACCAAGGCGGCCAGCGAGAACCTCCAAAATGTTCTTCGGACGCGACCGTTCTGGTTGGATTTGCGGATTAATAATGCTGAGGGTAATACGGTAGTCTCGCAGCCTGATCGGGTGCCTCTACCGAGCGCGCTCGCAGACCATGTGGCATCAAGAATCCGTGAAGGCGATTCCTGGGCAGTCACTACTGATAGAACCGTTGATGAGGCTCGCCCGACGGTCATCATCGCTGTGCCGACCGCAAATGAGGGCGCAGTAATCGCTCGAATTGATGGAACTGCGATCAATGAACTCTTTCGAGGGATCGACTTGCCACCAGAGGCCGTCATCTCTGTTCTCGATGCCGATGGACGTGTCCTTTTCCGCCGACGTGGGTCCGATATGCGCATGGAAGCGGATGTAAGTTGGGCGACCCTTGCTTCAACACTCGAGACCAGTCGAACAAACGTCGTGGAGCTAACAAGTCCCATCGACGGCATCAGGCGTGTATACGGCGTTTCACATATTCGTCAAACTGGGCTGATAGCAATGATCGGGATTCCGAGTTCGCATCTTTATGAGCCTGCCAGTCAGCGATTCAATCGGTATGCGCTAATTGCCCTGATCGCCTTGTCTGTTGCTGTCGGGGCGGCTCTGATAATCAGCCAAAGCATTGTACTTCCCGTACGGCGGTTGCGTGCAGTTGCTCAGCGGCTGGGCGCGGGGAATTTGAACGCCCGCGCTCCTGTAACTGAGGTTGGAGAGATCGGTGATCTTGCGGCGGCATTTAATTCCATGGCCGCGCGAATTGAGGAGCGCGAGGAGAGACTGAACGAACTCGATCGGCTTAAGTCTGAGTTCGTCAGTAGTGTCTCGCATGAGTTAAAGACCCCCCTCACGACAATAAAAATCCTGGCACATCTGCTCCACCGTCCTTCCGTATCAGAGGAAGAACGGGTCGACTATGCCCGGACGATCGCCACGGAGTGCGATCGGCAGATCGATTTTGTTGGCAATCTATTGGACGTATCAAGAATTGAAGCCGGCGCATACTATGTTGAAACATCTTTAGTGGAGGTTGGTGATTCAATCCGATCTGCCGTGGAGGCTGAACGCTATAGAGCCGAGTCAGCGGGCATTGTCTTAAGAATGGATGTACCGGACTCGTTACCCCGTGTTCAGGTTGATGTTGGGGCTTTGACCAGGATACTTCGCGGACTGATTGACAACTCCATCAAGTACACTGCGGCAGGTGGGCAGGTCTCAGTATCGGCCATTGTTGCTGGTGAAAGGATTGCTATAGCGGTAGAGGACTCTGGACGAGGAATCTCTACTCAAGACCTTCCACACATTTTCGAGAAGTTCTATCGGGCGGAAGGTTCGGCCGTCGAAGATGAGGGAGGTCATTCAGGAACGAATGAGACTGCCGCATCTGGAGTTGGACTTGGCCTTTATTTAGCCCGCTACATCATCGAGCAGTTTGGTGGCGAGATTACGGTGGAGAGCGAAGTCATGAGAGGAACGACGTTTACTTTGCTGCTCCCGTTTGCCTGTTCCCAGAAACCCGATCTTGCTGCTACCGATGCAGATGTCGAAACGCCTGTTAATCGTTGATGACGAGCCCAACCTGCTCCGAGCGGTTGCCGCCTGTCTGCGGACGGCGGGCTATGAAGTTCAGACCGCGCGTTCCGGTCGCGAAGCGCTTGGTAAAGTGGCAGAGACCGTCCCCGACCTCATTGTCAGTGATATAAGGATGCCAGGCATTGATGGTTATCAGCTGGCGCGCCAAATTCGAAGCTCTCCCCGGACAGCCCTCGTGCCGATTGTCTTTCTCACTGCCAAGGATGAAACAGCTGATCGAATCGAAGGATTTAGAGCCGGCATCGACGCCTATTTAACCAAGCCATTCGAGCCAGACGAACTGATAGCAGTAGTGCATGGGATCCTCAATCGAGTTGAACGCACGCACTCTGAAATTGCACGGCTCGTAGGCGCCGAAGCTGGAAAAGATGAACCTCGCTTTAGAGATGAAATGTTGACCGAGGCAGAAGTGAGAGTTGCGTTCGCCGTATCGCGTGGCCTAAGTAACAAGGAGATTGCAGCTGAACTGGGAATCAGTGTCCGCACTGTCGAGAACCACATCAGCCACATTCTCGACAAGAAGCGATTCAACAATCGTGTAGAGATTGCTCGCTACGTCCTGGAACAACAATAAGCCAATCCGCCGATGCAATCCCCAGTGACGTAACCAGAATCGTTCAAAAGAAAAAACACTACACACTGCCGTGTGCAGGATCCTTTTTTCTTACTTGGACCCACTCTCCGCAGGCCCACTCTTTATCTGGCCCATCCTTCGCCTGGACCAGTCTCACCTGAGCCAGAACCAATAGAAGCCGCGTGGCCCGAGCGCCAATTGGTAAGGATTGGAACCCACTATCGGGAATTCTGCTCCTCCAATCATTTCGACCGGCGTGCAGCCTTCGTATGAACTCAGCTCTAATTCAACTGGTTGTGCTGCCTGAGACAGATTGAAAACGCAGAGTACTGTTTCACCTTGGTAGCTGCGGGCAAAAGCAAACACCTTGCGGTTTTGAGGTTTTATGAGTTCGATTGACCCGCGTCCAAAGACCAAGTACCGCTTACGCAGGTTAATCATTTCGCGCACCCAATTGAGAAGAGAGGTGCTATAGCGCTGTTGCGCCTCAACATTCACTGCCTGGTAACCGTAAACAGGATCCATGATCACTGGAAAATAGAGTCGCGCAAAGTCTGCCCGTGAGAATCCTGCGTTCCGATCCGCAGACCATTGCATGGGCGTGCGCACACCGTCGCGGTCACCGAGATAGATGTTGTCACCCATGCCGATCTCGTCGCCGTAGTAGAGGAATGGACTTCCCGGCAGACTGAATAGCAGTGCGTGCAAGAGCTCGATGCGTCTTCGGCCGTTCTCCATTAAGGGCGCCAATCGACGGCGGATTCCCACGTTCAGTCGCATGCGTTGATCTTTGGCATACTCGTCGTAGAGATAGTCGCGCTCCTCATCAGTGACCATCTCCACGGTCAGCTCATCATGATTCCTCAGGAACATTCCCCACTGACAACCTTCCGGAATTGTCGGGGTGCGTTCAAGAATCTCCACTATAGGGCGTCGATCTTCCTGCCGCAGGGCCATGAACAGCCGAGGCATAATCGGGAAGTGATATGCCATGTGAAACTCATCGCCGGCGCCAAAATACTCGACCACATCTTCCGGCCACTGATTCGCCTCGGCCAAAAGCAGTGTGTTTGGATAGTGCAGGTCAACATGTTCCCGCAGCCGCCTTAGGTATTCGTGAGTCTCGACCAGGTTTTCACAATTCGTTCCTTCGCGCTCGAAGAGGTATGGAACTGCGTCCACCCGGAACCCATCGATTCCGAGTTCAAGCCAGAAAGAAACGACGTCGAGTATTGCTTGCTGTACTTCGGGATTCTCGTAGTTCAGATCCGGTTGGTGCCTGAAGAAGCGATGCCAATAGAAGGCTCCGGCTTCTTCGTCCCAGGTCCAGTTTGAGCGTTCAGTATCGGAAAAGATGACCCGTGCGCCCGGATACAGCTGGTCCGAGTCGCTCCACACATACCAACGGCGCTTCGTTGGGTCCGGAGAGCTTCTCGCTTCGCGAAACCACCGGTGCTGGTCTGAAGTGTGGTTGATCACGAGATCTGCTATGACTCTAATACCTCGTGAATGGGCGGCATCAAGAAAGTTCTTAAAGTCTTCGACAGTGCCGTACTCCGGCAGAATGTCGTAGTAGTCTGAGATGTCGTAACCTCCGTCGCGCAGAGGTGAGTCGTAAAAAGGCAGGAGCCAAATGCAATTGATACCTAACCATTCCAGATAGTCCAATCGCGTGGTGAGACCGCGAAAATCTCCGATGCCATTACCGTCCGAGTCATAGAATCCTCGGACGTATACCTCGTAAAAGATGGCGTCCTTGTACCAGTCGCTCGACATTCCTGTTCCTTTCAACCCTTCTTGTATAGCATAAAGCCCTCGGAACGCCTGATTTTAACCATGGGACAATTATCTTCAACAGCTAATCTGCTGGGTGAAATCACTTAGTTTTCTAAGTGATAAGACTGATGCTTGCGCTTCGTTATTCTTGATAGCATTCACCAGCTGATCAGCGAAAGGTGACCAGTTGCAGCTTGCAGACGGATATCAATGTAAGCGGTAACATCCATGGTATACAGTCCAAAGCCCGATTGTTGAGGCGCCGCAAGGCGCCTCAACTGCGTCGCAGCAGTTTTCCTCACAACTCCGCTTTGCGGAAACTTGATGAATTCAGAAACCAACAACAGAAGGGTCATTGTCGTATCAAATCGCTTGCCCGTAAGTCTCAGGCGTGCCGGGGACACCTGGCAGAGTCGAAAGAGCGCAGGAGGACTGGCGACAGCTATGAAGCCCATCCTGACCTCAAGCAAGGGGCGGTGGATTGGTTGGACCGGCGAAGCTACTTCTTTAGCCGATCCAAGGCGGAGCGAAATCGTTGACTCATGGAAGAAAAAGCACCGGTATTTCGGAGTCGATCTAGACTCTCAGGTCGCACACGGTTTCTATGAGGGGATCGCAAATGGGGCGCTGTGGCCGCTCCTCCATCATTTCCCGTCCTTATTGCGTTTTGATTCTGCTGACTGGCAAGCGTACGTTAAGGCCAATGAGGCGTTTCGTGACGAAGTCTTGCGACACCTCGAGCCTAACGACCTGATCTGGGTGCATGATTATCATTTGTTGCTCCTGCCCCAGTTGCTTCGCGAAGCAGCACCGGATGCCGCTATCGGCTTTTTCCTACACGTGCCTTTTCCGTCTTCATCTGTCTTTAGGATCCTGCCAAAGCGAGAAGAAGTATTACGCGGCATGCTGGGCGCCGACTATCTAGCCTTTCATACACATCGCTATCTCCAGAATTTTCGCACTTCAATTCTGAGGTTGCTTGGACTTAGCAGCCGCATGGATTCCTTAGAGGTGGGCAGACGGACCGTAAAGTTGGATGCGCTGCCAATTGGAATAGCTCCAGGTGAGTTTTCCGATCTCTTGCTCAAAAACGAGAATACAAAGAGACATCTGACGGAACTAAAGCAACAGTTTCAGTATCGCAAAATCATTCTGGGTGTTGATCGGCTGGATTACACGAAGGGAATCATCGAGCGGCTGCGCGCGTATCGGAGGTTCCTACAGGAGTTTCCCGAATGGCGAGGCAAGGTGGTCTTGATTCAAGTAGCCGTTCCTTCACGCGAGCGAGTTCCGCGATATAGCCGATTGCGTAAAGAGCTGGACGAACTAATAGGGGAAATTAACGGTGATTGGAGTACCCCGAACTGGTCTCCTATTACTTACGTACGACGGGGGCTACCTCAATCAGAATTAGCCGCACTTTACGCGGCTGCTGACGTCGCGCTTGTTACGCCATTGCGAGACGGCTTAAACCTCGTGGCCAAGGAATATGTGGCCTGCAAGTCTTCGGGTGACGGAGTTTTGATCCTCAGTGAATTCGCCGGGGCAGCGGCAGAGATGGGTGAGGCACTGCTTGTGAATCCTTATGATGAAGAGGGTCTCAGTAGAACAATTGAACGTGCGCTGACCCTAGGTGAGGCGGAAAGTCGTGAGCGCATGCTTGCCTTGTACCGGCGTGTTCATAAGAACAATGTTTTCGCCTGGGGGAAGCGTTTCACTGAGAATCTTGCGAGCGCCGCCAAAGCCCGGACAGAACAGTTAGGAGATGAGCCCACTCCTCTGAAAGTGGATGAGTTCGTTCAAGCTTTTGTGACAGCACGGTCGCGCCATCTCTTACTCGACTACGACGGCACGCTCGCGCCGTACGCGCCTTTACCTCAGGAGGCCGCGCCAACGCCAGCCTTAATCACGTTGTTGAAACACCTCGCAAAGGATCATTCATCGACGATCGCAGTAGTCTCCGGGAGATCCCGAACTGATCTTGAGCGGTGGCTCGGAGGTATTCCAAACATCTGGCTCGCAGCAGAACATGGCGCTCTATTGCGGGGGCCGCACGCGATCAATTGGGAGGTAGTCCATCCTGACATTTCAGATGAATGGAAGAAACGTGTTTATCCGGTGCTCGAGCATTTTATCGACCGTACTCCGGGCAGCTTCATTGAGGAGAAAGAGTACTCACTAGTTTGGCACTATAGGATGTCCGACCCGGAGTTTGGTGATTGGTTGGCAAATGATTTGGTGGCGAATCTGGAGCAGATGCTTGCCGATTCGCCAGTAAAGGCTGTTAAGGGCCAAAAGACGGTAGAGGTGAAGTCACTATGGGCCGACAAGGGACAGGTTTACTCACGCCTGGCAGCTGGCTCCGAGCCGGACTTTATTCTCGCCGCTGGGGACGACGCGACTGACGAGGATCTCTTCGCTCAGCTTCCAGCTTCCGCGTGGACCATTCACGTCGGCAGAGATCGTTCAAGAGCAAGATACTACGTTGAAGGACCAAATGAGATGGTTCAGTTGCTTGAGCGACTCGTGGAATCTCTGGACGTGATCCAACCACCAAATTCGCTCATGACTAATACTGAGAAGGTCGTGGACGTACCGTTAGTACCGGGATTCGCCTCACTGCTTCAAACCACCAAGCGGGGACCAGAAAGATAGTCTGGCCCACTTTTTTGACCGATTCAACCCCCTTCCATAAAACTCAAGTTCAGGAGAAATGACGATCCAGAGCCTAAACTTTCTTATTTCCACGATCCTTAATCCTTTGGACCATCGGCAGCATTGCGTGGCTGGTCATCCGGACAGTCGCCGTCGCCAGGGAAATGATTCTTAGCCGGTTCGACTTGACTCACAGTGACAATATCTACTCTGATCATAGGCTACCTGTTCAGCGCGTAAGAGAGGAGCTGCGCACTATTCTCGAAAGCACATCTTTATGGGACGGTCGAGTGTCTGCCTTGCAGTTAACCGAGGCCTCACCTGAGTCTGTTCAGTTGCGAGCCTTGGTTAGCGCTGAGAACGCATCGAAGACGTGGGATCTTCGCTGCTACGTACGTGAGAAATCGGTCGAGTTTGTACGCTAAACACTGCCCGGCAGTTTGCCACGCACTCGAGTTGAGCTCGACAACCAGGAGTACAGGTGTAATCACCTATTTGACGTGAGTGGTCGCCCCGATCTTTCACAAGCCGACGGACCGTAAAATACAGTTGTAATCATTCTGTTGTTGTGAGGTGTGGATATGCGGTCGTATTTCCAGATTGGGATGCATTCATGCGTACTCTTCTTGCTGGTAACCGTCTTCGGTGTCACCGCGGTTAACTCTCAGACGCGAACGGATAAATTAAACCCCGAGATCGCAAAGGCAGAAGATAGCGGCCGCCCCGCAGACGCCGGAGCGCACGCGCCAATCTTCACGAATTACCGGGCAGTTCGCATCGGTATGAGCGCCGATGAAGTGCGAAAGGCGCTCGAGCACCAACAGGGGAAAGGTAAGACTCAGGACTTCTTCGTGTTCTCTGAATCGGAACACGCACAAGTCTTCTACGACGCCGAGGGACGAGTAACAGCGATCTCAGTTGATTACATCGGGAATACCGGCAACGCGCCTACCGCGCGGGACGTACTTGGTGTTGAGCTCCAGGCAAAGCCGGATGGGTCGATGTACGAAATGAAACGCTACACCGAGGCAGGGTACTGGGTTTCCTACAACCGCACAGCTGGAGACAACCCCGTTGTCACTGTCACGATGCAGAAGCTATAACCATCGTGTATATGCCGCAGTCAGACGAAGGTACAAACCTCTTGCAGCTCCTTTCTCTTGATGTATAAAGGCTCCTTTCGCCGGGCTTGAATGTCACTCCAGCGGCTGGCAGAAGCCCTGGCTGAGATCCTCGTTAACTTTCGGCGATCTGATCCGGAACCGCGAGCTCAGTGCATGCGAAACGGGCCACCCTGTGGTTCGGGCTCTAAATCAGGTTGCGAGGAATCTTGTATCACCTCATGCATCTCTAACACATTCGATTTCGGGAAAGCATCCTTTGGTAACGTGCCGGACTGTGCGTGTCCCTTAACGAACTCGTCCGAACGTACCCAGTTGAGGAAATCCTGGCGGCTATTCCAGAAAGTAAAAACTACGTAAGGCTCTCCTTCATTAACCGGGCGCAGAACGTAATTGGAAATGAATCCGGGCATCTTATCAACGAGGCCTGCTCGCTCGCGAAATCTCTGTTCGAACGCTTCCGCGTATTCCTGATTCACGTAGATTCGATTGGCAACGGTTATCATCGCAGCATCATAACAGCTGTGACCTTGAAGGCCTCAGTCGCGTAAGGGTCCATCTCGCTGCCAATGAACTTGCTGCGTTCACTCCTGTGCGCTTATGTGGAACGGCGACGGGCCGATGAGAGAACGCGGAACGATTTATGAAAGCAGAACTGCCTAAGACAGGTAAACGTCATGACTGAGAGTACTAGCAACAAAGGAATCGCAAACAGGACCAGCGAATGTCCCCAGAAATCAGCGCCTTGGCGGTAGGCGCCATTCAGTAGAGGGATTCCGAACGTTGTTGCGTAATAGATTAACAGCGGGAAAACGAATCGCGAGAAGTGGCCAAACGCCTTTGGACCTCCAGCTCTTCCTCTTACATTCTGATCTTCTAGTCGCACTGCTGTTATCGCTTCGCTGACCAGAAAGAGCAGCAACAAAAACCCAAAATAGATGAAGATACCCTGGACGCGGTGCAGTTGATTTTTGCTCAACCAGCCAGTCCCTGGGGGCAACGACTGGATCCACAGTGCAATTGAGATTCGAACAGTATTCGCCAGAAGCGTTGCAAGATAGGCAGCAAGAGCTGCGAAGAGGATAAATGTCCAAGGCGTCTTTCGCGCACGCTCTCCCTCGGGCCTGCGATCATAAAACATCCTGTGATCGCTCCAGAGTCTTCTCAGCGACAGCATCAGGAACGCGGTGATGAAAAAGTTCACACCGGCACATGAGGCAGCAATGATAAAAGTGTAGTCGCTGCTCATGTAACCGGCAAACGATTCGAACTTGAAGGTTCGACCGCTTGCTACTTCAACGAGGAACGCGGTCGGGCCAAGAATCCAACGCAGTTCGTTGACGCGAGCAGTTGAGTAGTATTGCTTGAGCGCAACTGCAAGGATGAAGATGACGGCAAACTGCGCCAAGTGATTGTATTTCGCTGTTTTGATCAATTCAGAATTCACCAGGTTACGGGGCGCTAGGCCTGTCAGTGCCAAAACGCCCCTTTTGTAATTGTGTAACGTCCATACCTAACATAGGCACTCCCCGAAATCAGGCGATACACGGAGGGGTCAGACCCCGCTATCTCAAGGGCTGCTGATAACCCGCCGCATGCGCCATGTCATCATGAGCGCAATCATCAAAGCTGCAGTCACCAGCCAGATAAGTTCGGGTTCAGTTCCTGCTTCCGTGCCTCCGCCAACAGCAAGGTTCGAAACGCCCAACGGGAGCGGCAAAGGTTGATTTACGTCCTTCGCTGATCCATCCGGGTTTCTCAATTGTTCGAGAACCGCGATGAAAGAGGTATACCGGGTCAGCAGACTGTACTTAAGACCCAGCGAAGTGATCTCCTTAATTTTCTCGTCATTAATTTCTCGGGAACCATAATCAGAGAGTTCAGCGATACGCGAGCGCGCCCACAAATAACGTAGGGCTCGGTTCGCCTCTTCGGGTTGAATACCTGACACATCGAGACGAGTAACGTAATCGCCACGGCCGGTTTTTCCATGCAGCTCAAAACTGCCCGCAATTGGCCCGCGCCACTTCCCAAAAAGAATCACGGGACGTTGGGCCATGAGATCCGGCAGATGTACTGGATGCACATCGTAAGTCTCAAAGCCGATAGACCGTACCTGTATGTTGGTTAAGGCCGGCGTCTGAATGTATTCGCGGAACTTATCTGCCATGGCCTCTGCATCGGAATCTCCCGTTACGACGAACGGCTCGCCCATGCCGGCCCGGGCCACGCCTTCAACTAGGTAGCGGTTTACGCCCATGCCAATGCCGAATGAGAACACATTGCATCGATTCAGGTTCTCTCGAATGTAGTCAAACACACCATCTTCACCTGAGATGTAGCCATCAGTTATAAGTACGATGCTCCGTGAGACGTCTGCACCACGTGGAAGGGCCATTGCTTCCTTGATCGCAGCGAGCAACTCGGTACCGCCGCTACCGCGCTGTCCCTCGATCAGGCCAATGGCGCGCGAGATGTTCTGTTGATTGGCCTCCAGAGACTTGGGTGAGAGCACAGTTGAATCTCCGGCAAACAGTACAATGTTGAATAAATCCGTTGGTCGTAACTGCCCTATCAAATCCCTCAACAGTCGCTTCGACGTATTCAGCGGAAAGCCGTCCATTGAGCCTGAAACATCGAGCACAAAGATGTACTCTCGCACCGGTATATCCTCGAGCAGAACTCGCGCGGGCGGTTGGGCCATGTAGAGAAAGAAGTTCTCATCTTCCCCTTGATATAGCAGCAGTCCAGATGCGATCTGCGCTCCAGCCAGCCGGTAGCGCAGAATGAAGTCGCGGTTGCCTTGAAATGCATCCGATTCAAGAAGGGTGAGATGTGCCGTGCTCGGGCCGTGCCATTGCGGGGCAACTGAATGCGATGGCGAGTTTAGATCGAGGATGGGTAGACCCGTCGAAATTCTGGTGGAAATGTGCAGAGTGCTGGTAGGTTTCTCACCCTGCTTCAAATAGGGGCTTTTGACCCAGCGATCATTCTCCTGCGCTGAAGACTCTTTGTCAGAAGAGTATCTTGGACCAACGACTGTCGGAAATATCATTTCATAGACGCCATCCGTCGGAACGAGCAGTTCCGTGTATTGAAGCTCGACCTCAATCTGATCCTGAGGCATGATATTCGCCAGGCTCATCGAGAAAACATTCGGACGATTCTGCTCAAGCAGTGATGCGCTCTTGCCTTCTTTCTTTGCTGTTTCAAAGTCTTGTTTGGCCTGCTCTCGTTCTTTGATTTTTGCAACGATTACCTGGTCGCCAATACGCATGCGCATCCCATAAACAGCGGCACGCGTGGATGCAGGAAATACGTACGAGGCATTAATTGGTCGCGAACCCTCGTTTCGGTAAGTCTGCACCACCTTCACGTCTGCTATGACCCCCGAGACAGAGATCTCCACGCCGGTGTCTTTCAACGGGAGTTGGTCGACGTTCGAGTCGCCCTTGACGACGAAATATGGCGCAAGGGTCTTGTCTTCGTCCTGAGTTTGTGCGGCTACGGCAATGGAACAAACTGCCATTGAAGCGAATAGGACCGCTCTTAATACTGATTGCATTGGTTTCACTCCGTCTTAAGCTTTCTCAAACTTGCGGGTGAATGGTACGGGCGACGAGTGCCCAAGGACACGTTACGGGCCACAGACAGGAACCGTAGTGACCACAGTCACTGGTTGGGAATACCCGTGGCAGGGCCAGAGGTCGGAGGTCGTCGGAGGTCAGAGGTCGGAGGTCAGAGGGTCAGGGTCTTAATTGGTCATTGGTCATTGCTCATTGGTCATTGCTCACTAACACGCGTCCTCCGCCTAAAACCACTCGCGACTCCATACGCTTTAGAGGGTGTGTCAAAACGCAATAAGGTGGCAATGAGGTCAGTACCATCACGCGGTAGCGGATGGGTTCAATCTCGCATCACTCAACAAGGCAATCAAAGAAAGACCTGCAATTCACGCATAGTTAAATGACGCTTGCATTCTTTAGACTCGCGTGATGACTAATGTGGCCCATCCGCTACCGCGTGATGGTACTGACCTCATTGCCACCATATTGCGTTTTAACACACCCTCTAAAGCGTATGGTGTCGCGTGTGGTATCAATGACCAATGAGCAATGACCAATGACCAATGACCAATGAGCAACGACCAATGACCAATGACCAATGAGCAATGACCAATGAGCAATGACCAATGAGCAATGACCAATGAGCAATGACCAATGAGCAATGACGAATGAGCAATGACCAATGAGCAACGACCAATGACCAATGACCAATGACCAATTATGCGGGCATTGTGAAGTTAGGCGAGTTGAGGAAGGGGAGGTCAACGCAAGCCCCCTGAGTAACTTGATGGCAGTTGAGTCACGGCTTAGAAAATGTTGAAGCCCGGATGCGCTCTCCCCTTCACATCCGGGCTCCACACATGGTCACTCTTAACCGAGTAACCGAACCGTACTAGCGTTAGTAACGACGATACCGACCATCCTTGTCACGGAGCTTGTACGTATAGAGTGCCGCCGCGCCACCGCCCGCAATTGCTCCGATGATTGCTCCCTTCTTGCCGGCCGCCAAGCCGCCAATCATCGCGCCGGCTGCCGCGCCTCCGGCAGTCGTAAGCTTGTCACGGTGCCGCTCCCACACTGAGCGATCGTCGTAACGATAGTCTTCATAGCGTGGATCGTAACGGTCGTCGTAGCGCCCACTGTACCGAGAGTCGGTGCGCTGATTGTACTGCCGCTCAGATAAGATTCTACGATCAACTGTGCGTCTGCGAGTTTGCGCTTCAATAGGAATTGCAGTGGCAAATAACGCCACCATACAGATTGCTGTTGCGATGAGTTTTTTCATTTCAGGGCCTCCCGCGATAACTTTGGCAATGATCATGCCAATGAAGGCAGGCACTCCACAAAACTCAGTTAGGTTGATTTTCGCTCGAACTTTTTTGCTCTTAGCCGCTCAAGTTCGAGCAGCCAGGACTTTAACCATAAACGATTCCGTATGAGAGCGTCTGCAAGGTTTACCTTTTGGGGTATGAATGGTAATGGATAGGAACACCTTTGCGATCGCGGGCAACTCCGCGGTTAGCTGAACTCTGAAACGCAAACGAACTAGTGAGCGATACGACGACGACGGTCGCCAAGACTACACCAGCCAGCACGAGCCGAAGTAGAGTCTTCGTTCAGAAGCTGCTCCTAATATTCTTGGGGTTTTTCTCTGGTGCGGTAGTTGTCGAGATTGCACTGCGCCTCGCCGGATACTCGTTTCCGGAGTTCTATCAAGTTGATGAGTACAGAGGCTATGCACTCCGTCCAGGAGCACAGGGTTGGTATCGAAAAGAGGGGGAAGCTTACGTCACCATCAATAGCGATGGTTTGCGCGACCGGGAACACACCAAAGACAAACCCCAGAACACGGTCCGTGTTGCCCTCGTGGGCGACTCTTATCCGGAAGCACTGCCCGTCTCACTCGAGTCAGCTTTCTGGTTAGTTATGGAGCGTAAACTTCAGGACTGTGATGCCGCATCTGGGAGAACGATTGAAGTGATCAACTTCGGGGTTTCTGGGTATGGCACGGCGCAGGAGTTGATTACGATTCGTGAACGCGTTTGGCAATATCAGCCCGATTTGGTGTTGCTGGCAGTCACCACGAGCAATGACATCACCGATAACTCTCGGGCGCTTAAAGGCACTGATCGGGTTCCTTACTTCGTGTTGCGTCAAAGCCAGTTGGTTCTGGATGATTCATACCGACGGAGCCGAAGCTTCCGTTTCCAGCAATCGAGAATCGCATACATCGGCCGATGGTTTAGAGACAACCTTCGGGTGGTCCAGGCACTGGGACAAGCCCATAGTGCGTTGCGAATCCAGATCGCTTCGTGGCGTCAGCATTTGACGACCTCCCCAAAGACGGAATCGCAAACCGAGGAAAAAAGTGATCTGCTGGCGCGCTCAGCAGAACTCGGTAACGACAATTTGGTCTATTCCGCGCCCCAAAACCAAGTCTGGATTGATGCGTGGCTCGTAACGGAAAGTCTGCTCAAACAAATAAACCAGGAAGTTGGCGAACGCGGTGCGAAGCTTGTGGTGGTTACTGTGAGTAATGCCCCGCAAGTAATTCCGGATCCTAAAGTCAGGAAGAGGTTTTCTGAGAGGTTCATGGTTGATGATCTGTTCTATCCCGATCATCGTCTAAAGACGCTGTGCGAGTCGGAAAGCATTCCAGTAGTCATATTGGCTCCTGAATTACAAACTTATGCTGAGCTTAATAAAGTGTTCCTTCACGGATTCGGCGAGAATCTCGGGTCAGGACATTGGAATGTTGCTGGACATCGTGTTGCTGGTGAGTTGCTAGCACAAAAAATCTGCGGGGCGGGGCTTCTGAAATAGCAGTTCTGTTTCTGTTCTGATAAAAACTAGGTCACATCTTTAAAATCTGGAGATTATATGCACTATTCCGAAACCGTCCTCGGTCTAATCGGTCGCACGCCGCTCGTCAAACTCCATCGGCTGACGCAAGGCATAAAAGCCCATGTCTTAGCAAAGATGGAGAATCTCAATCCGGGCTTCTCAGTTAAGGATCGGATCGGCATTTCAATGATCGAGGCTGCTGAACGAGAGGGCATTCTGAAGCCTGGCGGCACAATAGTAGAAGCCACGTCGGGCAACACCGGTATCGGGTTGGCCCTTGCCGCTGCTGTGAAAGGTTATAAATGTATCTTCGTAATGACCGACAAAGCGTCCGTGGAAAAGTCCCGATACCTCAAGGCCCTCGGTGCTGATGTCGTGATCACGCCTGTATCTGCTAAACCGGGAACGCCAGATCACTATGTATCCACAGCCAAGAGGATCGCTTCTGAAACCCCAAACTCGTTCTATCCTGATCAGTACTCACACCCGGCGAATCCAGAGGCTCACTATCGCACCACCGGTCCTGAGCTTTGGGAACAGACTGAGGGGAAGATCACGCATTTCGTCGCAGGGATTGGAACCGGTGGCACTATCTCTGGCACCGGTAGGTTTTTGAAAGAGAAGAACCCGCAGATCAGAATCATAGGTGCCGATCCCTACGGATCAGTTTTCAAGACTTACAAAGAAACCGGAAAGCTTGTGGAAGCGACACCTTACCTGGTTGAGGGGATAGGTCAGGAAGTGATTCCTCCGAACGTGCATATCAAGTACGTCGATGACGTGATCAATATAACTGACAGCGAATCGTTCGAAATGGCGCGACTATTAGGGAGGCGCGAAGGTATCTTCTGTGGAGGTTCAACGGGCACGAATCTGGCCGCGGCTCTGCGTGTGGCGCAGGGGTTGGATGAAACTGCTGTGGTGGTATTTATCGTCTGCGATACG
>Ga0209751_10001350_pt1 | contig 25258 bp, 20 predicted proteins | sample RifCSP13_1_FD_184019 | JGI IMG/M metagenome (GOLD analysis project Ga0209751, IMG submission 184019) | Soil microbial communities from Rifle, Colorado - Rifle CSP2_sed 13_1 (SPAdes) (version 2) | ecosystem: Environmental > Terrestrial > Deep subsurface > Rock core/Sediment | place: Rifle...
GGCAATTCCCTCTTGAAGAGTTTGATAAATTTGAGATATTTTTGAACCGTTTTTCCATCCATCTTTAATTGTGAAATTTCGCGGTGTTGGATTCAATGCTGCAGCGGCAGCTCCATTTCCCTTACCTTCTTCACCATGACATGAAACGCAATTCGTTGTGTAAAGAGTTTTTCCTTTGCCTATCATTTTATCTGTTGGTTTGCTCAAAGTTAAAATATCAACAGGAGGAATTGATTTTGCTGAGATAATTTTTAGATCTTCCACCTTCGTAGTATCAGGCAAGACAACCGGAATATTTTGCCGCGATATAAAATTTAAATTGCTTAAGTAAAATAATCCGAATCCTACTCCAATTACCAAGATGTATGGATAAAGAAGGGCAAACGCTTTCACAGGTTCTTCTTTTATCAGAGATAATTGCTTTTTTAATTGTTCATTAAATTTATTCATAAAACTTCTCTTCCAGATCAGGGAACCCGGAAATCCAATCCTTTCTGAAGTTTAGGATCTCCGATAGGAACAAGATTTGATTTATTAGCTCGATAGTTGAAGATTAAAATTATTACTCCAATCGCAAGTAATGGAACAATAATATCAATCCAGCTAAAGTAATAACCATTCACATTCGGCATAACTAACCAATACAAATCAATAAAGTGAGCAAACAAAATCCAGATCGAAATAAATTTTAATCTTTTGGGATCCATTTTTGCAGGTTGGGATAATAATGCAGCATAAGGAACAATGAAATGAGCTATGATCAATAATATTGATAAGTACTGCCAGCCGTTTTCCCATCTATGCAAAAACCAAAAATTTTCTTCGGGCAGATTTGCATACCAGATAAGTAGATATTGTGAGAAAGCTATATATGCCCAAAAGTTAATGAAAGCGAATTGCAGTGCACCTAAACTAAATAAATGATCATCCACCAATTCGGGATGCATATATCCATTCTCTTTCAACTTTACCACGAACAACGTTACTGCAGCAAGGGATGCAACAACTGAACCTGAAAAGAAATAAACACCAAAAATTGTGGAGAACCAATGCGGTTCCAAACTCATCAGCCAATCAACAGCAGTAATAGTAATTGTGATTGCAAAAAACGGGATGAATATTGCCGACAAGATTATGTTCTTTTTCGTTAGAAGCTGATCTTTGGTTTTATCTTGAGTATTAGAATTTCTAATCAATAGAAAATAAAATAATCCCCAAATGGCTAAAACTGCAAACACTCGAATGATGAAGAACGTCTCGTTCAAATAAGGAGATTTTCCTTTCAAAATTTCATCTGCGGCAGCTATATCTTTATGTGCCCAATGAAAAATATCATGAATATTAAATATTAAAGGCAAAACTAAAATCGGCAAGAAAATAATTATGGCTGCTAAAAATTCTACCACTCGCCTTATGGGAACACTCCAATCTGCACCGCCAACATATTCAAGAGCAATAAGAAGCAGAGCACCAATTCCAATGCTAAGAATAAACATATAAGCCATCAGATAATTTAGGAGTGCTCGATGTTGATCAGAGAAGAATCCGATTACGCCAAGGAATAATCCTGCACTAAATAAAAGCCAACCGAGCTGGCTTAGCTTTATCGGAAGATCTTTTTTCTGATATTCAACATTATCTTGAAGCATTTATTAATCCCTTTTGAATCTCTTCAATGTCAGAATCCTTTGCGTTCTTTGCTCTCTGCAAAACTCTGATGTAGTTAACAATTGCCCATCTTTCCTCACGTGTAACTTGTAAAGCATAAGATGACATAACATTTTGTCCGTTGGTAATAATATGATAAATCATTCCATCGCTAAATTCTCTTGCTCTTGCAGAATGCAACGTAGGAGGATTAGGAAATTGCCCTCTTAATCTGCTGTCGCCATCTGCATAGTTACCGTGACAAGGACTGCAGAATGTTAAAAATTTCTTTTGACCTAACATCAAAACTTTTTTTGTTGGAAGCAACGGATTTGAAAGAGTCTCGGTCGGATTTGTCTGTCCTGAATATGGATATGGAATAAATCCACTAGCAACCGTTCCTTCAACCTTAGTTCTCATTCCATACTGATCAGAAAAGAAATCACTTTTTTCTTGCGCAGTAATTTTATCCTGATAAACCATCCAGTTAAACGGCTGCATAAATAAAAGTTTGTTCAGCACAAAATAAGTTGTTCCTGAGGTTATAACCGCAACTGCCAGTAATAGCATCAAAAATTTTGGTTGAAATATCGGGTAAGTTTCTTTTTCAATCTCAAAAACTAATTCCACGCTGTGTGATTTAAGAGAAGTAAATAATTCTTTAACTTTTGATTCATTGAACTGTGGATCATCAGCATAGATAACTGCACCAAACTTATCAGCAGAAACATTCTTCATGTAATTTGTATCCAACAGCGGTTGTTTGTTATGTGGAAATCCAAACATGAATGTTAATAAACCAATTACAGTGGAAAGAGTAGCAAGTAAAACGGTTACTTCAAATGTTACAGGTACAAATGCCGGAAATGCGAAGAATGGTTTACCGCCAATTACCTGTGGGTAATCTATGGACATTGCCCAGTACATAAATAACATTGCAAACACAGCACCGCTTAGTCCAAATGCCAAAGTAATATATCCAAGCTTAGATGGCTTGAGTTTCATTGCCTTGTCCATGCCGTGAACAGGGTAGGGAGTATTGATGTCAAAATTCTTATAGCCGTTATCGGCAATTACTTTTGCAGCATGAATAATTTCATTTGGTGAATTGAATAATGCTGCGACACCAAATAGCTTATTAGTTCTTTTCATCAGTGATTTCCTCCATGATGTGAAGGTTGCGCACCATCTGCAACTGCTTTTACTTCAGAAATGGAAACGACAGGCAGCGTCTTCGTGAATAAAATTACCAACGTGAAGAATAATCCAAAGCTTCCCAGCAGAATTCCAATATCATAAAGAGTTGGAGTATAATATCCCCAACTTGAGGGTAGGAAATCTCTGTGAAGAGATGATACAACTATAACAAATCTTTCAAACCACATACCGACGTTCACAAAAATTACTATCACAAGCATGATTGGAATTGATCTTCTTATCTTTTTAATCCAGAATAATTGCGGGAAAAGAACATTGCAGCTAACCATAATCCAATATGCCCAGGCATAAGGTCCGAGTGCTCTGTTGACGAAAACGAAAGTTTCAAACTGATTTCCGCTGTACCACGCAATAAAAAATTCGGTAGCATAAGCATAACCAACCATCATTCCCGTTGCAAGAATAACTTTATTCATTCGCTCTAAATGATTTAATGTAATAATATGTTCAAGATTAAAAATTTTTCGTACAAATATTAAAACCGTGACAACCATAGCAAATCCGGAGAAAATTGCTCCTGCAACAAAGTATGGAGGGAAAATTGTCGTATGCCAGCCAGGAATTATCGAAACAGCGAAATCAAAACTCACAATTGTGTGAACTGAAAGAACCAACGGTGTCGCAAATCCAGCTAACAACATGTAAGCTTTTTCATAATGCTGCCAATTTCTATGAGAGTGCCGCCAACCTAAACTAAAAATAGAGTAAATAGTTTTTTTAATTTTTGATGTTGTTCTATCACGCAGTGTTGCAAAATCGGGAATCAAACCAACAAACCAAAAAACAAAAGAAACTGTAAAATAAGTTGACACTGCAAAAACATCCCAGATTAGTGGGGAAGAAAAATTAATCCACAATTGGTTTTGATTTGGATAAGGAAAAAGATAACCATCTAGCCAAGGTCGCCCCGTGTGAATAGCCGGGAAAATACCCGCACACATAACAGCAAAAATTGTCATCGCCTCAGCAAAACGTGCTATTCCGGTACGCCATCTCTGACGAAGGAGAAAAAGAATTGCAGAAATTAAAGTTCCAGCATGACCAATACCAACCCAAAAAACGAAGTTAACAATATCAAATCCCCAGCCAACAGGTTGATTATTTCCCCAAAGACCTATTCCGTAATAAAAAGTTAAACCTAAACAAATTGCACCTATTAAAAGCAAGCTTCCGCTTATGCTTATAGCAATTAAAAATTTTTTATCAGGTTTCGTATCAAGAGGTTTTGATATAAGCTCCTCGATATGAGCTTGCTTTAATCCTCCTTCAACTACCGGTATTTCTTGAGAGTAATCAATATTCAATTAAGCTTCCTCCGGATGGGTATTTCTTAATTTAGCAATGTAGGTAACATTGGGCTTGATGTTTAATTCTTCAAGAACATAATAACCTAATTCATGATTCCGATATTTCTGGAACTCAGATTCTTTATCATTTATATCACCAAACTGAATCGCAGTTGTAGGACAAGCTTCCTGACAGGCGGTTTTTACGTCAGATCCTTTAAGATTTTTATTTTGGCGAATTGCTTCTTCACGTGCATCCATTATGCGTTGGATACAGAATGTACATTTTTCCATTACACCTCGTGAGCGAACTGTAACTTCAGGATTGTAGATAAGATTAAAACTGTCGTTCTGCTGATATGAATCTCTAAAATGATCTCTGAAATTGAAATAATTAAATCTTCTAACTTTGTAAGGACAGTTATTTGAACAATATCTTGTTCCAACACATCTATTATAAGCCATTTGATTTAATCCATCAGGACTGTGAGTTGTTGCAAGAACCGGACAAACATTTTCACATGGTGCGTGATCGCAGTGCTGGCAAAGCATTGGCTGCAAACTTGTATTTGGATCATCTACTTCACCTGAATAATACCTGTCAATTCTTATCCAGTGCATTTCTCGTCCTTTTGCAACCTGATCTTTACCAACAATCGGAATATTATTTTCTGAAGTACACGCAACAACACAGTCACCGCATCCAAGGCATTTATTAAGATCAATTGACATTCCCCATTTTACGCCGGGATATAAAATAAATGGATAAACTGTCTGAAGCTCAATTTCAGAATCTTCGCGTAAGAATTTTGGATTATTTAGATATTGAGCTACAGTTCCTTCACGAATAACTTTTCGTTTTAATGCTGCATCTTTAGTCAACTCATTATCGAACATGTGATGCTCTTGAGCCGTTACTAACTCGTGCTTACCTTTAAGCTTAGAAATATCACCAACAAATAAATAAGCTGAAAGTGAATTTGTTTTTGATTGAAGCACGCTCGCATCAAAACCAACATTTGTTCCAACAATCCCACTTTTTCTTCTGCCATAACCAAGTTCAATTGTAAAAGTCTTGTCTGCAGAACCAGGTTGTAAGAAAACCGGTATTTGTAATTTTCTAGAACCAACTTTTATTTCAACCAGATCATTGTTCTTTAAATTCAATTCTTTAGCTGAGTTGAAAGATACAGCAGCATAATTATCCCACGTAATCTTAGAGACAGGATGCGGCATTTCCTGAAGCCATCCATTGTCTGCAAATCTTCCATCACCAATTGAGTAATTATTTTTCAGAACGATTGAATATCTAGATATTTCAGTTTTACTCTGGTTCAAAGCTGCTAGAGCTGCTGTATAAAATGATCCTATCGTGTCAGCACTTTCATTGAAATTTACGACTCCGTCATGAAGAGCACCAAACCATAATCGGTCAAAAGGTAAAGCAGAATTTAGAGTTGGATAGACTTCATCTTTCCAACGGTTAATTAAATATTCATGATAAAGTTTTTCACTATAACTTTCCGCTTTTCCATTAACCCATGTTAAAAGAATTGCTTCCTTCTGCCTTGAATTATAAAGTGAAGCAATCACCGGCTGCTGAAGTGAATAAAATCCAGTTCGAGTTTTATAATCACCCCAAGATTCAAAATCATGATTGATCGGGAGAATAAAGTTTCCGAATTCAGATGATTCATTTTCTTTCTCATTTAAACTTACGACTGTAGGAACTTTGCTGATTGCTTTTTCATATCCGTAATCATCAGCTAGATGAAATACAGGATTGGAATTAAAATGAATTACTGCTCCAACTTGTCCAGAGTTCATTTTAGAAACAAGATTTTCCCACTCTGCACTTTTTGTTAATGGGAATAATAAAATTTCAGAACTATCAGCTCGATAAAGTGCGCTGTTGCCAAGCAAATCATTTAAGTAATAAACTGCGATATGAACTTCTTCAGGTAAAGTAGTACCGGAATGAATTATTGATTTGCCCTGGTTTTTAATTAAGTCACTTACTAATGAATTTATTTTCTTCAGAGGTACATCGTACTTTTTAGAAAAATCAGCAAGCGATAAAGAATTGGTTATGCTGCTTCCTTTCCCAATCTTCTTGCTAACTTCTGAAATCAAACTAATAATAAAATCGAATTGAGCATGAGGACGAAGGCGAATCCTATGATCTGCATTCATTCCAATTAAGGATAAATTCCCTTCTACAACATAAAGCCGATTGAAGTTTTTAATTTTATCTACGTCTCTCCCTTCAACGTATAAAGCAGAGTTCTCAACTCTGTTTCCTTCACTTCCTAAAAAGTCAGATTCAAGTGCAACAATAACTTTTGCTTCATTCCATTTAATAAGTGGAAATGAACCGCTGCCATAACATTTTTGCCAAGCAGAGTTTCTTACTTCATCGTTAAATAATTCATAGGAATAAATTTTAGTTGTAGGATATTTTTTTGTAAAATTGTTTAAGACTTTTAATGTCGAAGGAGAATTTATTCGATTAGTAATAATTGCAATTTCTTTGTCACCAATTTTATCGAGAGATGAGATGATTGCTTCATCAACTTTTTTCCACGTTGAATTGATGAACACGCCGCCGCTGACCTTTTGCAACGGCTCTTTCAATCTTTCAGGATCATATAGATTTAGAATCGCAGCTTGGCATTTGAGACAAATTTTACCTTTGTTCACAGGATGATCGGGATTGCCTTCAACTTTTATCGGGCGACCTTCTCGTGTTTTTACCAACACACCGCATATATGAGCACAAGCATTTGAAGTTGAGGCATAATAATTTGGTTTTCCTAAAGTTACTTCTTCCGGTTTTTTATTATACGGAATGATCTCGCCTTTATCAGGATAATCAGCACAGCCGGCGCCGGCTAACGCAGCCGATGCACCTACCAAAGCCAAAAATTTTCGACGAGAAATATGTGATAACTCTGAAGGATTAAAATCGTCAGTTACACCTTCTTTAAATTCATGATGGCTTGCTTCTACTATTTGAGGATTTTTATAAAGATCCTCAAAGCTTCTCCAATAGTGCATATCCTTTGTTTCCGGACTTTCCTGCTTAGGCATATTCTCTTTCTCTTCAAGCATGATTATCCTCTTTACTCTTGCGGCTAACTGCAGATGGATTTATCTTAACTTTTATTTTTCCATTACCCGACTTACTTGTTTTTCCGAAAGCACTAAAGGGAAAATTCTTTAAGAAGGTGATTCCTAAAAAACTAGTGGCTGCAGTTAAGAAAAATTTTTTCCTGTCTATTTTCATATTAAAATTATTCTTTATTACCTATGACAAGCGAAACAATTTGTAGGACCATTATTTATTTGAGCAACATTCGGAACATTCTCTTTAGGGTTGCGATGACAATTTAAACACCCACCCATTGTGAATGAATTAACTTGCATAACCTTTTCCATTCTTGCTACATCACCATGACACACAGCGCAGTCAATTCCTCGGTTTACATGAACACTGTGGTTGAAGTATGCAAAGTCTGCAACTCTATGAATTCTTTTCCAAGGAAGAGCTTTCCCTTCATTGTAATACTCTGTGAGCTTAATAATCTGCGGTTTATCTTTTCTTGCAATAGAATGACAATTCATACACGTACTTACTTGAGGAACCATTGCATGACGCGACTTTTCCACTCCGGTATGGCAATACTGACAATCAATTTTCATATCTCCAGCATGCAGCTTATGTGAAAAAGCAATCGGTTGATCGGGAGCATAACCAATTCCATCACGTTCGGGTCTGCTGACAAAATATGTTAACGCGAATGAGGCAACAGCAATAAACAATGTTATTGGGAGTCTAATACGGAGTATGTAATCCAGGAAAGAATTATTCATAAAAGAAAATATTAGTTATAGAATCGGCATTAAATTTAGGTATAATATTTCTCTTCACGCTTAAAATTTTAATGATTTTTTGAATTTAGAGATCGAAGTGATAATAATCTTAACAACTCAAGATGAACCTGAGTCTTGTTCATTTTTGACGGTCAAATCTATAAAATTACTGTTATAAAACAAAAAAATGATGTGATTGTTTGAGAAGAATTTTTTTGAAGGACCACACTATTGAATACCTACCCTAGGCAGTTCTGATTTCGAAAATCCTTTTAATAGTTTTTTGCAATGAGGAGTAATTGTTTAATTGTCGTATTGTCAAATTGCTTTACCTATCCGCCTCAGCCATTGTTTGAGAAATCTAGTGGATTGTTCAATTGCTACATTGTTAAATTGTTAATACCTGGTCCTATGGAGTGGATTGTAAACTTCAAGTTATTTTAGCACCATCATCTTCTTGGTTGAAATGAATTTCCCAGCCGTTAATCCGTATATGTACACTCCGCTCGCTATTTGTGATGCATCGAAATTAACTTCATAATATCCCGGTTCTTTCTGCTCATTCACCAATGTTGCTACTTCATTACCTAGTATATCAAAAACCTTCAATTGTACAGACGAGGCTTGCCTCGTCTCTACGTTAGGTATGCTGTATCTAATTTTCGTTATTGGATTAAATGGATTTGGGTAATTTTGATACAAATGAAATTGTTTAGTATTTATTATGTCATCATTATCAATTAATGTTAATTTATCTATGTACTTAAATGCACCGGTTCCATCAGTTCCGATGAACAAAACAAATTCATTGTCTATTATCGTACCTGCCATTGAATTAATCCCTTTAATTGGTTTACTAGGAGGCATATAAAATGGCATAATTTGTTCCCAAGTAATCCCACCATCCTTGCTTTTATACAGGACAAAAAAATTATCCAAGGTTTTTCCGCCTGCAAAAATCTGTTCGCGATTTAATGGATTTATCACCAAACTATTAAAAGTTACAGCCTGCAATTGCAGCAAAGGTGAATCCCAGCTAACTCCACCATTAGTTGATTTTATTATCATTCCATTCAATCCTGTATATACTGTGTCAGAGCTACCAGGAGGAGTAACAATCGAATAACAACTAAATATCTCACCAAAAGGAGGATAAATTATTTTCCAATCCTTCCCATCATTTTCAGATTTTATAAGAATGAGAGCAGCAACAACATTGTTAACAATTCCTCCTGCCCATACAGCAGAGTCATTAGAATATAAAACATTAAGTGTAGTATATTCTGAACCTATCCATGATTTTTCCCAAACATCATTTTTTAAAATATAAATAATCGAATCCCCGGCAGTAGCAAAAACAGGTCTGGGCGGCTCATGGCCTATATAACCAAATCCTGCAAAAGAAATAATTTCATTAGATTCACTTTTATCTAAACCCGAGTCTATTTTTGCCCAGTATGACTGAACAGGGTAATCGGTATAAAAAACAGGTGTTTCGCCATAAATTGAATCCGGCTTCAATGCAGCAAATATTCTTGTCATTAATCCCGGTCCAATTCCAATTTGTTGTGTATAAAGAGCTGATATTGCCCCATTAAAATATTGATGTCCCGATAATGAATCTGTTTCATTTAATGCGTGAAAATATATTCCGTTTGATTCGGTTCCGGCAATAGCCATTCTTTCAGGATATTCTTGCTCAATTATTTTTATTGAGTTGATTTGTTGCCCAGTTAATCCGAAAGGAATTAGCTGTGCTGAAACGTTGAAAGAGACAAAAACAACTAGTACTAAACATTTAACTTTCAATTTAATACCTCATTAGAAATAATTCTGGGAAGATTCTTTTTTGAGAAAAGTAAGTGAAGCGGGAAATGGGTAGATGAAGCTACTTTATGTTTACCCATACTAAACATTTAATAGCACCTCTTAAATTTATGATATAATGTACGATAAAATTAATTTATATCAAAAATTACTACCGTCCAGAATAGAACGAGGAGAGATTCTGTAAATAGTAATAAACAAATAAGTTCCCCGGCTGTCATGTCCGTGAGTCTATCCGTGAACTAGGTTCTGTTACTCTAAACTTGTTCCAGAGTCTCAATTATCATTCATTTTCAAATGTTTAGATTCCGAAACAAGTTCGGAATGACAGTATTCGGATAGACTCTGTACCAATACAACCTGGCTAATGTCAAGAAAAAATGTGAAAATACTTTTTAGAATTTCTTTATGAACATCAAATCTTCAGTACACTTCTGATCAGACTTATCGGATGCATTACTTCAACATTCACATTAAACCTTTTAGCACCGTAACGAAGCTGTGCTAAACAGCCGGGATTTCCTGTAAGCACAACTTTTGAATTTGTCTTTCTAATATTCTCCATCTTGCGTTCGAGAATTATCATAGATTCTTTGTAATGAACGATGTTATAAATTCCCGCACTGCCGCAGCACCAAGATGCTTCTTCCAATTCAGTGTAATTTGTACCTAGAATTGCTTTGAGAATTTTTCTCGGCTGCTCTGTTATTTTTTGAGTGTGTGCAAGATGACATGCATCGTGATAGGTTATGCTTTCAGCCAATGATTTCATGTTTAGAGGAATATTCGTTTCGGTTAGGAATTCGGAAATATCTTTCACTCTGTTCGAAAAAATTTTTGCTCGTTCTGAATACTCCACATCATCAGCAAGTATGTGTCCGTATTCTTTCATGAATGCACCACACCCCGCAGAGTTTGAAATCATATAATCGAACTGGTAATTGGAAAACACATCAATCGTATGCTTTGCAAGTTTTTTGGCTGTGTCAAAATCACCGTTGTGTGCTTGAAGCGAACCGCAGCAAATTTGATCCTTGGGAGTAAACACCTCGCATTTACAGGATTGCAGAACATCAACAGTGTCTTTATTAATTTCTGCAAACATCACGTTCATTAAACAGCCGGACAAAAATGCGGTTTTGTATTTTACTTCTCCTTTTACCATAGTTATTTCTGGAATAATATCATCGCTAAACTTTTTGGAAACTATTGGAGAGAGTTTGTCAATCTCTTCAAGATCAGCAGATATAATTTTCATCACTCCGGATTTATGGAGCAGTTTTCTGATAAATGAATTCTGATAAATGCGGAGTAATCTCGAAACCAACTTTAGGTTTGCTTTTGAACCAACAACTGTCTTAAGTAAAAACCTTTTAATGAATTTATAAAGAGATGATCTATATTTTGTATTATCAACTTCAACTCTTGCTGCCTCAACCATCGATCCATATTTTACGCCAGCGGGACAAGCTGTCTCACACGCCTGGCAATCCAAACAAAAGTTCATCTCTTCGGCAAAGGTGGGAGTAATTTTCATCTCACCTCGGGCAACGGATTTAATCAACTTAATTCTGCCTCTCGGTGATGATCTTTCATTTTTAGTCATATCGTAGGTTGGACAAACAGCAAGGCACATTCCGCAGTGAATGCACTGGGAAAGTATATCATCGTTCGGAAGAACGCCTAAAAGGCGAGGATTTTGTTGATAGCTATCTCTCATCTAGAAATTAGTATGATTATAAAAAAGCTTATTCTGAAAAAACTTCAATAATGTAATAAGGTAAAACAATGTACCTCATGCTGTCACTAAGTTTTTAGAACATTAACAGTTAAGAAAGTACTAATGGCTAATAACCTTAGTAATAAAAACTGACCAACTAAATCCCAACACTATTACCTTATTCATAATAAACCATGATTAACAAGCATATGCTTGAATGAACGACACCTTTCAATAAGCTAATAAGGTTCATTACTAGTGGTTGCGGCGATGTTACTAAGGTTATAAGACCTTTTCTGTTAAAGAAATACCTCTGTTAATCATTCTTAACCTTAGTAACAAAGCTAACCAACACACTCCCAACCTTATTACCTTATTTTTTCACATGAATTGTTTTCTGATAAAATTTAATGAAAGTTTCATACTCCTCAGCAAAGCTAACTTTCTTATGATGCTTAGGTTGATTAAGTATGTATTTGCATACTTTATCCACATCAGATTTCGACACAGAAAATGCAGCTTCTGATTCCTGCCAAGCAAAACGACCAGTACACAATTTAATTTCTTTGATAAATCTCGAAGCACTCTCAGACACGATTGATGCTAGCTCCGCTTCAGATAATTCTGGAGATCGAGATACAAGCATATGAACATGCTCAGGATTAGCATAGATAGCATACATTTTAGAATCGTTATTGTTGACAATTCCAGTAATATACTTTTCAATTCGATTTCTACTTTTTTCTTGGATAAAAGGATAGCGGTTTTGTGTTATGAAAATAAAATGGGTGTATAGGTTGTTGTATTCTATTTTCATTTTAGTTTCTGAATAAGGTAATAAGGTTTTAATTCTCTGGTTACTTGTGTTACTAAGGTTAAGTCAAATTTTTTATCTTAAGGAATAATAATAAGTTTCAGCCACCACCAAATTTTCAACTAATAGATTTATTTTAAAATAAGGTGGCGAAAAAAACAGTGGCCGCATTTGTTAAAACCTCTTTATCTCTTCCCTACTCCTCGGCATTGTACCTTCGCACCTCGGAGAGATCGAAAAAATTTTTCCCGGATTTATAATATTATTTTCATCTATAACTGATTTTATTTTCTTCATCATATCAAGTCCTGGCGAACCGGCAACCAACTCTAAAAATTGTTTCTTGGATAAACCGGTTCCATGTTCGCCTGTAATAGTTCCGCCAAGCTTTATTGCTTCATTAAAAATAAATTCAAATGCTTTGTGGGCGCGGTTAATTTCTTGATAGTCTCTTTCATCTGTTAAACATGTTGGATGTAAATTACCATCACCAGCGTGACCAAAATTCCCGAACGTTAAATCAAATCTTAGTGCTGCCTCGGCTACTTTTTCAATCATGATCGGTAGTTCGCTTCTTGGAACTGTTACATCTTCAAGAATGGTTGTCGGTCGTCTTCTTGCAAGCGCGCTGAATGCACTTCTACGTGCTGTCTTTAGTTTTAATGCTTCCTCGGCATTTCCTGCTACTTTGACTAGTGATGCATTATTCTTCTTTAAAATATTTTTAACAGTCTCTGCATCTTCCTGAACGATATTACCTCTCCCATCAACTTCTATTAAAAGGATTGCTTCACTTTGCCTTGGTAACCCGATGTGAGTGTAATCCTCAATGCAATTTATTGTTGTGTTATCGAGAAATTCCAACATTGAAGGCGTGATATGCGCTGCAATAATTTCAGAAACAGAATTAGCACTGTCAATCAGTTTATCGAAGTAAGTCAAAATAGTTACTGAATTAGATGGATAAGGAATCAACTTCAACAAGACTTTTGTTATGATCCCGAGTGTTCCTTCGCTGCCAACAATAAAATCTCTAAGATTGTAACCGGCGACATCCTTCATATTTTTTCCGCCGGTTTTTAGAAGTTCGCCATTCGGAAGAATCATCTCAATTCCCAAAATATAATTCTTCGTTACACCGTACTTTAAACCGTGTAAACCTCCGGCATTATTGGCAACATTTCCACCAATCGTACAAACATTCATACTTGCAGGATCTGGTGGATAAAATAATCCGATATTCTCAACTTCCTTTTGAAGCTTTGCAGTAACAACTCCCGGTTGAACAGTTGCTGTAAGATTTTTTGTATCAATTTCTAATATCTTATTCCAGCGAGTCATTACTATCACCACAGAATTTTCAACCGGAATAGATCCACCGCTTAAGCCTGTACCAGAACCGCGAGGAACAATGTTAAACTTTTCATGATTAGCAAGTTTAACAACTTCAGAAATCTGTTCTTTGCTTTCCGGGAAAATTATTGCTTCGGGAAGGTGCTGAAAAATTGGTGTACCATCATAAGAGTAGCATAATTTATCCTCGGGCGAATCAAGAAAATTATTTGCTCCAACAATCTTTTTAATTTTTTCCTTTACAGTTGCATCCATAAACGACTCGTTTCAGTATTTTTTAGCGCTCAATAATTTTTCATATCTGGAAGAACTAATTACATCAAGAGCAGCTTTGAACTGTTTATCATTGCTCAAAGTTTCTTTAATTCTACCTTCGTTTCCAAGATATCTCGCTGCAATTTCTTCCCTAATTTCCCGAATAACTTCTGCTTTAAAAGTTGATAACTCGTTTATCCCTAACTTTTCAAATTGTATTTTTATTCTTTTTAAATCGGAAGATAAATTATCACCGAGCTTTTTCTTTTCCACATCATTAATCAGACTTTCAAGTTCATGTTCCGACCCAGAATGATAAGTGTATTTTTGTTCGGTAAGATATTCCTTAAACTCGTTGTAAAGCTTTTCATTATTTAACTCTTCAAATTTTACTGTTGGATGAGCATAGTAATAATGATCGGCAAACTGAAAGAATAAACCTTTTGCAAGAAGATCTCTTGTTATCTCGCCTTCAATTTCAAAATTCACAATTGAGTCGGGAGTAATACCACCACCGCTGTATACGGTTCTCTTATTATCAGTTAAGAATGAGCTTGTGACGATAGAATCCTCACCTGTAAATACTTTATTCTTTTTCGAATAATCTATTTTCTGAATACATCTACCGCTCGGAGTGTAATATTTTGCAGTCGTAATCTTCAGTGATGTATTAAAATTCAACGGAGTGACCGTCTGAACCAATCCTTTGCCAAAAGTTTTTATACCGAGTATAATTCCCCTATCGTGATCTTGAATTGCACCGGCTAAAATTTCAGATGCTGATGCCGACCCTTCATTAACCAGCACAGCAAGCTTACCATCGCCAAACATTGGTTCTTGCATTGAAAAATATTTTTTTTCGCTTGCATAGTCACGTCCTTTGGTTGAAACAATTAATAGTTCTTTCTCTAAAAATTTATCACAAATATCAACAGCAACATCAAGCAAACCACCGGGGTTTCCTCTTAGATCGAGAACAACGGATTTTATTTCTCTTTGAGAACGTAACTCCTTAAGCGCTTTTTTTAATTCATCGCCAGCCGAGCGGCTGAAGTTAGAAAGCTTAATATACGCATTATTACTATTATCCGGATAGAAACCATAAAATGTGAGATTCTTAATTATGACTTCCTCTCTAACAAGATTGAAATCAATTGTATCCTTATTTTCGTTTCTCACAATTTTCAATTTGACCATTGTGCCAGGCTCACCTTTTACAAGTGATGAAACATCATCTACATTCTGGCTGCTTACTGTTGTTCCTCCGGCTTCGATGAGAACATCGCCAATTCTCAGCCCTTGTTTTTGTGCTGAATAGCCATCGAGGATTTCAATTATCGTAACGTTATCGCCGCGGACTCCAATTGAAATTCCAACTCCGCCGTACTTTCCATTAGTAATTAAATCAATCTCATCTTTTCTGTTTGCATCAATAAAGATTGTGTATGGGTCTAAAGTTTTTAGCATGCCTGCAATTCCTGCTTGCATAAATTTTTCGGGATTTATTTCATCTACATAGTTAAATGCAATTTCTTTATAAACTTTTCCGAAAAGATCAATGTTACGAGATACTTCAAAATAAACATCATCGTTCCCAGGGAAGAAGCCGCAGAAAAAAATGAAAACTAAAAATGATAACAGAATACGTTTGGACTTAATAAATCTCATGCTTTTTACCTTTTCTCTAATAATTCAATTTCTCTTATGATTTGTTTATGTATTTCTTGCACTGATTGTGTGCCATCTAATTTTCTAAACCGTTTATCTTTTGAAAGATACAAATAACCATTACGGACTTTCTCGAAAAAATCTCTCTCAGAAACTTCGATTCTGTCTAATTCGCGATGCAGTTTCTGACGCTTTCTATTTTCTGCTTCTCCAACCGAGATATCAATAAAAAAAGTTATATCCGGAATCGTTTCCCCAATTGCTAAATTATGAATTTTAATTATGGTTTCTATGGAAAGTCCTCTGCCAAAACCCTGGTAAGCTGTAGAAGAATCATGAAACCTGTCCGAAATTACGTAATAACCTTTCATAAGATAAGGTCGAATTTTTTCTCTAACTAACTGTGCGCGACTTGCAGAGAATAAAAATATTTCCGTTTCGTTGCACATGTTTTCATGCACCTTATCTAACAAAATAGAACGAACCATTTCAGATATTGTTGTCCCCCCGGGTTCACGAATAAGTTCAACGATTTTCTTTTTACTTGTCAAATATTTTTTAAGCAGTTCAACCTGGGTTGATTTACCGCAAAAATCTATTCCTTCAAAAGTAATAAACATTAATTCCCACTTTTTATTTATTGAATTTCTTAATGATGTACTTCAATCGTTCGGGTTTAATGTACACTAATTCGGTATGAACCGGAATATCTAACTTAGGAGCAACACTGCCAATCGTATCGAGAACAACATCACGGTAATAAACCGTTGCCTTAATTTTATCTTTCTCCATCTTTCCGAGAACATCAATACCGCCTCGCAGCGAAATATTAATTTGATTTGGAAGTAAAACTACATCCCGGTCAGAAGGAATATCAAAAACTCTTACATTTATTCCATCAAAACTATTTTCAACTATTCTCTGAACATCCAAAAATATAGTTGCTGTTTGAACTTCACAGCTTAACCCGGATGGATTATTAAGTTCAACTATTCTTTCTGTTTTTTCATTCAAATCATTAATTTTTAGAAGCTGGGTAGGAATTTCAACCATTTCACTAACCTTTTGAATCGGACCGCTTACAATAGTTGATTCAGGTAGGACAACAACATCGGTAGCCAATCCATAGCCCGTTTTAAAATCCAACTGAAGATTTGGCGCTATCTTAAGTTTAGCATATCCGATTTTTTCAAACGAAAATGAAATTGTATTTGGAGTTATTTCTAAGATTTGAAATTTGGAAGTTAGCCACGTGTTTTCGGCTTCGAAATGACGGAGGTCTAACACTTGCTTACTTTTAAGTTCATTTCCTGCATCAACATAATAATCATTTTGCGCTGCAATCTTGGCAGTAATAAGATTCCACCCTTTCCCTCTTACCTTAACAATTATTTTATTTGCAGAAGGTGAAGCCGGCACATAACCTTCAGGAACATTAAAAAACTTAATTGGTAACTGCAAGTTTGTATTATAATCGTTCGAGAGTGATATTGAAACCCAAAGAATTACTGAGAATGCTATACTTAGAAATATTACGGATAAATTTTTTTTCATATAACGATATTGTCTAAAGCAAAAATAAAAAACTCCATGATAATTTGGGTATTAATAACAACGTTTATTTTTTGAATCGCTAAGCCAGGTCTTTGAAATAATTGACTAACTCTTTCCGAATTGCTCTAGATATTTCTCTGCCCTGAATCGGAAATCCATTCGTGCTTCGAGCCAACCGTCTTAGCTCGTGAACATTTAAATTTTCGATTTTACTTATATTGATTTCGGATAATACATTTCCTTCGCGGACTTTTGATTGCGTCTCTTTCTCTTTTGCAATATTTGAGGAAGACAGTGCTTCACGTCTTAAGCGCTGAATAGTTGAAGTTACTTCTGAAGGTTTAGATAATTTATTTTTTTTCCCCACTGCAGATAGTTTTCTCACAGTTTTAACAGGTTTTTGCTCTTTAGTTTTTTCGGGCTCGGCTTCAGCTTTTTTTGCAACGAATTTTTCTAAAGCAGTTCTTTTCTTTGCAGAAGTTACGTCGTTTGCTTTATCACCAGCAAACAATAATTTTTCTATTTTTTTGTTTGGCTGATTAGAAATATGAAGAGCAACGATTTCGCCGACTAATCTAGCCTGCTTAATACCCTTTTCGAATGCGGCTTTCAATCTTTCAGCATCACCTTTAAAGAAAAGCGAAATGATTCCGCCTCCGGTTTTTTCAATCTTGAGAAGATCAATATTATTATCTTCCAAAATTTTATCTGCTGCAGTGATAGCAGCAGCAAATCCCTTTGTTTCTAAAATTCCAAATGATGTTTCCATATGAATAAATAATTTATATGAATGATAACTCTACTTATCTTATAAACTTTTAAGATACTCTTCTAAAATAATTGCTGCTGATTGAGCATCTACTAATGATTTATTTTGTCTTTTAGATTTTTTAGTAACCGAACTTATAATTCGCGACACAGCCATTTGTGAGGTTACCTGTTCATCCCAAAGCTCAATTTGTATTTTTGACTTTAGCTCGAGTTTGCTTTTAAACTTCAATATGTCTATTGCTAGCCGTGTTGGTGCTTTAATGTCGTCATCCGGATAACCGAGAATAATTTTATCAATATTTTTTTCCGAAATCATTTTTAATAGCTCGGGTAAAATATTTTTATCATTTGTAAGAGTTATAGTTATAGAGGGAAATAAACGAAAGGGATCACTAATCGCAATACCTATTCTTTTAGAACCGTAATCAATAGCTAATACTCTTTTCCTCGAATCAGTTAGCATTAAATTCAAAAGTTTTCGAATCTATCAACGGAAATAACGCCCTTTATCTTTTTTAATCTTTCAATAATTCTTTCAAGATGACTGATGTCGTGAACATACAAAGTTACGCTTCCATCAAATGCCGAATCCGCAGTGCTGATGTTTACCGATTTAATATTCGTATTCTGGTAAGAAACAATTGCATGAGAAATATCATTTAAAATTCCCGGTGAATCCTTACCAACTATTTTTAAGCCTGCAACAAAAAGTGAAGTTTCAATCTCCGGCCATTGTACTGTAATAAATTTTTCTTCATTCTTTTCCTGGATCATTGCAAGGTTTTTACATGACTTGCGGTGAATTTTTACACCTTCGCCAATTGTAACGTAACCAATTACAGGATCACCAGGAATTGGATTGCAGCACTTTGCGTACGAATATAAAATTCCATCAATCTTGCCGTCAACTAAAATTCCTCCAGCGGTACTTCGAGCCGAAGATGCAAAACTATCAAACTCAAGAACAGAAACCTTTTCCTTTTTTTCTTTTTCTTTGGTAGTTGCAAGAACATCACCAAGATCAAGCTTACCTTGTGCAATGGATTTAAAGAAATGTTTTGTACCTTCAAATTTTAAGCTAACTGCTAATCGTGTTATATCCTCAGTATTAAAAGACAACTTCAACTTTTTTAATTTCTTTTCCCAAAGTTCTTTCCCTGCATTAACTATTTCTTCATCTTCTTTGTTAAGATATTTTCTTACAGCGTTTTTTGCTTTGTGAGTTACTGCAAACTTTAACCAGTTTTTATTAGGATGCTGATTTTTAGAAATGATTACCTCCACTTGATCGCCGCTGTGAAGCGGGGAATCAAGCGGCACTATTTTACCATTAACTTTTGCACCTATACAATGATGCCCAACCTTACTGTGAATTTCAAACGCAAAGTCAACAGGAGTCGAATTAAGCGGAAGCCGTTTCAGATCTCCTTTAGGAGTAAACACATAAATTTCATCCTGGTAAAGATTGAGCTTAAAGTTCTCGATCAAATCTTTCTTCTCTTCATCTTTGGTAGCAGATTCAAAAATATCTCTGACCCAATTAACCCAGTTTTCCAAATCTTTATCGGAAGTGGTTTTACTTTCCTTATATCTCCAATGAGCAGCAAAACCACGCTCGGCAATTTCATGCATACTGCGTGTTCGGATTTGAACCTCAACTAATTTCCCGTCCGGTCCAACAATTGTAGTGTGAATTGATTGATAGTTGTTTGTTTTGGGAATAGATATGTAATCTTTAAATCTGTCCGCAACAGGAGGATACATTTGGTTAACAATTCCTAAAGTAGTGTAGCAGTCATTTTTATCTTCCGTATCAAGAATAATCCTGATCGCAAACAAATCATATATTTCTTCGAACGGCTTATTGCGTCGAACCATTTTACGATAAATGCTGTAAAGATGTTTCGCCCTTCCGCTGATTTCATATTTCAGTTTATACTCATCTAATTTTTTGGAAATCGGTTCTGCAAATTTCTTGATGAATGATTCCCGTTCATTTCTTTTAGCACTGATTTTATTAGAAATTTCATCGTAAGCAACCTTGTTCAAATATTTAAATGCTAAATCTTCCAATTCCCATTTGAATTGAGCTAATCCAAAACGATGTGCAAAAGGAGCATAAATCTCCAGAGTTTCCTGGGCAATTCTTCTTTGCTTTTCAGGGTTAAGATGCTCCAATGTTCTCATGTTGTGAAGTCTGTCGGCAAACTTTACCAAAATTACCCGAACATCTTTAACCATTGAAAGCAAAAGTTTTCTGAAATTTTCTGCTTGAGTAATTTCATGCCCTTTAAATATTCCGCTTATCTTTGTAACTCCATCAACAATTTCAGCTACTTCTTTCCCAAATTCTTTTTGCAGCAGTTCTACACTTATCTCAGTATCTTCAATTGTATCATGCAGCAATGCGCTTACAACAGTAACCTCGTCAAGCGGAATTTCCTGGGCAACAATTAATGCAACTTCAAAAGGATGGGTAATATATTCATCTCCCGAAGCACGCCGATCATTCTTGTGAGCTTCGATTGCAAATTCAAATCCCTTAGCTAAGAATTTTTCATCCGTACTAGGAAAATTGCGTTCGCATGCTTCAAGAAGCCGGTCAAACATTTTATTGTATTTTGGATTGTTAAAGTTCATTGTCGGAAATCGTTTAAACTGATTTCAATTTCTTCAATAATTTACTTTTTTTATTTGAATAGCGAAAGTCACCTCTTTTGATTAAACGAACCTTTATTCTATAAGTTCCTTATTCATTTTTCGAACTCTCTTAAGGCGATCCGAAAGTTTGTCCCGAACAACTTCGGTTAAACGATTATCCGTAAGAATTTCATCGCATAATCTTAATGCTTCGCGCTTTTCTCCTATTTTTACATATTGTTGTGCAATTATGTGCTTTAATGTGATTTCTTGAAAATGGTTTTGATCCGGGATGCTTTGGTAGGAATTTAGCAAATCAGCATAAATTTGAATCGCTTTCCTCAAGTCCACATCTTCATAAGCTCTGGCTAAAGCCCATTTTAAAGTTCGATTGATTGGATTCTTTTTTAATTCGTTTTCAGCAATTGCAATTGCACGGTAAAAGTTTTTGCTTTCAATATAAATCCAAATCAATGAAACAACCGCAAGATTTCTGTTGTAAGAAGTTTTGGCTAATGCAAGCTCTAAATATTCAATGCCTTTCTCAGATTCATCATCAAAAAAAGGAAGCCATTCCAAAAATTCAAGCTTTCTGCTTTTCCAAAATTTATACGTACCAAGAGCAACGTATGATTCATAAAAAGTTGAATCCATTTCCAGACAATCTTCAAAGTAATTCACTGAACTCAACCCGCTTGAAATTGCAGAAATCCATTCATCATTTAAAACTTTCAGGTAAGATTTATATCCTTTCGATAGAGCGACAAAATAATGATTCCAAATGTCTATCGGATTATTTTTGAGAAGTTTTTCTGAGAGTTCAAGTGCCTCATCCAAACTTTCACTTATCGCTTCCGACTTAATTTCTTCACCATAATCAAAAGCTTTAGTGATATCAACTACGGCAAGATAAATTTTCCCAAAAGGTAATTGGGGATATTTCTTATCAAGTATATTGAATTTTGACTTTGCTAATTCGTAGTTTTGATTAAGCAAATACTCAATTCCCACATCAAAAAGTTTATTCACTTCGTGATTTGGATATCTTTGCGAGTAAGCGAAACCATTCAGTAAGAAAGAAAGAAAAAGTATCGCGATTAATCTACAAAGTTCCAAATGTTCTGTCCCCCGCATCACCTAAACCAGGTAAGATATAACCACGCTCGTTAAGTTCTCTGTCTAACGCTGCACAAAATATTTTTACATCGGGATGATCTTTTTTCATTCGGTGCAAACCTTCAGGCGAAGCGACTATACACGCAAACATACATTCTCTTGAACCGCGTTTTTTTAAATTAGTTATTGCTTGAGATGAGCTTCCGCCTGTAGCGAGCATTGGATCCAATAGAATTACTTTTGACAATTTCAAATTCTTTGGAGTTTTATAATAATATTGTTTCGGTTTTAAGGTTTCCTCATCTCTTTGAAGACCGATATGCCCAACCTTAGCATCTGGAATAACATCAAGAAATCCTCCTACCATTCCTAAACCTGCTCTAAGCACAGGAACCAAAACTACCTGTTGAGCTAACTCATATCCTATCGTCACTTCTAATGGTGTTCTAACTTTAAGTCTCGTCACTTTTAAATTTTTACTTATCTCAACTGCCAAAAGTGAAGATATTCTTCGAACTGCTGATCGAAAAGATTCGCTTGAAGTATTTACATCCCGCAGCACTGTTACATCCTTTTTGACTAAAGGATGACTAAGTAAAATGAAATTAGAGAATTTTATTTTGCTCATAAATTTTCTTCTTTGAATTTGTTTAAGTCAGCCGAACTATTTCATTTATCTTTAAATACCAAGGTCATCGAAACGCCAACGAAACCGAAATGCTTCCGAATTAATTTTTCTAAAAACTTTTTATAATTATCATGTACTTCTTTTGGATAATTACAGAAGAAAAGAAATTTGGGATAGTCCCCATCGGCTTTAGTTATGTATTTAATTTTAACTTCTTTACCTGTATGGGTTGAAGGCGGTGGAGTTTTTTCTATCTCAGGCAATAATACTTCATTTAACTCGCTTGTAGTAATTTTTTTTGCTCTTTCCTTTTGAATATTCTGGCACATTTCGATCAGCTTATAAATTCTTTGCTTTGTAAAAGCTGAGATAAAAACTAATGGAGCAAAATCTAATGTCCCTAACTTGTCTTTAATTTCATCCTCAAATTTTTTGGCAGTGTTGGTATCTTTTTCTACCAAATCCCACTTATTGACTGCGATTATCAAGCCCTTCCTCCAGCGAAGTGCTTCATCCAAAATTTTTTGATCTTGCTTTTCCAAACCAAACTTTGAATCTAACATGATAATAGCAACATCACATTCACCGATTGCTTTTAGTGTCCGTATTGTTGAAAAGAATTCGATGCTTTCTTCAATCTTACTTCTTTTGCGTAAACCTGCAGTATCAACTAAAATGATTTCCTGTCCGTAAAATTTAAGAATTGAATCAATGCTGTCTCTCGTTGTCCCGGGAATTTCAGTAACAATGCTTCTGTCATATCCGAGAAGTGCATTTACCAGAGATGATTTTCCAACATTAGGTCTGCCAACAATTGCAATTTTCAGTCGCTTATCGTTTGATTTATCTTCAACAGATTCGAAATCCTTGGTGACTGCATCCAATAGGTCACCGACCTTTCTTCCACCAATTGCAGAAATATCATGAAGGTTTTTCACTCCCAATTTGTAAAACTCTCCGACCAAAGTTTCATTATTTGTTGAATCAACTTTATTTACTACAAGAAAAAAATCTTTGTTTGCTGATCTTAGCATCCTCACAATTTCAACATCAAAAGGATTTACTCCGGTTCTTGAATCAACCATAAATAAAATTGAATCAGATTCATCAATGGCAATTTCAACTTGTTCACGAATCGCCTTCTCAAATAAATCAGTTGAGTTTGGAACGTATCCGCCAGTATCAATCAAAGTGAAGTACTTTCCAGCCCATTCAACTTCACCATAATTTCTGTCACGTGTTACACCGCTGATGTTATCAACAATAGCATCGCGCTTGCCGATCAGTCTATTAAACAGCGTTGATTTACCGACGTTTGGTCTGCCCACAATTACAACAATTGGAGTTTTCATATGGTTAATTTAGTAAGAAAATGAGAGAAACGAAGGGAAAATAGAAACTAGATATGCCAGATTTCGTTTCGATTAGAGTTATGCAACCCTGCATTTAGAATAGATATGCCAGTCCGCCTTGGGCGGACTGGCATATCTTGAATATCTTTAAACAAGATTGGCTCTAAAAGTTCAGCGAAAAATTTATTGTAGGAACAAGTTCAATTCTTCCTGTTAAATCCATTTGCTCAACCCGCATTTTCATAGCAAGCTCGCTGTTGTAATTTGCAACCGACCATGCTGCATCAAGCGCACTTAAAAAATGATTGACATAAATTCCGATTACCGCTGTTGAAGCAACATTATACAAATCATTTGCTTTCCCCCGCATTGTCGAATATGATTTGAAGTTTGGAGATAAAATATGATAATCAGTATCATCCTTATTGCTATCACTCCAGCCATGACTAAATTGAGGATACTTCCCTATCATCTCGTAATACTGCTGATCTGCGAAAGATGCTAAACTATGAGAATAACCGTTGCCGATTGCTCTTTCCAGTTTATTAAGTTCATCCCAATTAACTGTGCCATCAGAAGGATTAATTACAAGATCACGATAATCAGCCGCATTCAATGATGGATTAAGCACTTGAAGATTGTTTAACGTCCATTCTGCATAACGCTTAATGTCCCAGTTTTGATTGGCAAAGTTTTCAAACTCAGAGGTTTTATCATCACCTTTTTTGTCATAAATAATAGCAGTTGTAATTGCTGCGGCTTCAATTGCTAAGAAAATTCCTGCTTTCCAATATTCCCCGGCATAGATTTCTCCGGTTCCGGGAACAACTAAAGACATTATGCCGCCTAAGAATGGGGACTTTCTTTCATTCGTCTGAAAATTATATTCAACAGCTCGATTCTCTTCATAATTTTTTTGAATTATTTTAGAATCACCTACGAGTTTACCTGTCAACAATAACTTTTCATTAGAAGATTGACCTAATAATGAAGTTAAAAACAAAATTGAACAAATAAGAATTTTCATCTTTTACCTAAAGAGAAATATAAACTTTGCAAATAAAATTTATTTCAAACTGAAACTAAAAATCAAACCCGAATAAAATACCGCCATAAAACCGCCACTCTCTTCCGTAAGTAACTGTTTCTTCTTTAACTTTTCTATCAAACTTATCAAACCCATAAGAAGCATTAAAGAAAACACTTGTTGGGAAAAGATAAAAAGAATTCATTTGAATTCTGAGTTCAGCACCTGCTCCCTTTTTAAATTTATTTAGCTGCGGCATTTTTCCATCCCAGGCATTTCCCAAATCACCATAGACAGAAAAGAAAATTTTATCAACATAAAGATGCCCGACTTTTGTATCTATATTTGTGAAGAGAGGTAAACGATAAGTTAGATTAATCCATCCTACTTCATTACCACTGATAGCATAAAATGGATAAGCTTTCATTCCAATTAATCCGCCGAGATAGAAATCAAAAAAGTCAGGTACTTTTGGCCCAAATATTGTTCCGGTCCTTAACTGGGCTGTT
>Ga0209751_10001352_pt1 | contig 25225 bp, 21 predicted proteins | sample RifCSP13_1_FD_184019 | JGI IMG/M metagenome (GOLD analysis project Ga0209751, IMG submission 184019) | Soil microbial communities from Rifle, Colorado - Rifle CSP2_sed 13_1 (SPAdes) (version 2) | ecosystem: Environmental > Terrestrial > Deep subsurface > Rock core/Sediment | place: Rifle...
AGGCCGCCGGGTGGTGGGGGATGGAGCTCGCGTGGTTCGAGGACCTCGTCATGTCGGGCGACATGGGCGCGAGCGGGTTCAACTTCACCCTGGATTCCGCGATGCAGTACCACTGGCAGCACACGGCTCTCCCGAACCAGAACGGCTTCGACCAGGTGGACGACATCCCCGTGTGGTCGTGGGGACCGATCCTCACGGACTACGCGGAGGTCGGCGCGCCCGTCGGCCCGTTCACGGAGCTCGAGCGGTACCCCGATGCGAACTACTCGTACACCCACTCGACGCCGGGCGGGGTCCCGTACGGTCAGGACAAGCCGTACGACTACGTCCCGATCGCGTGGGACCTCGACGCGGGTCAGACGTGGCGGTTCGAGTTCCCCACCGCGAACGTCGTCTTCTACGAGCCGAACGACACGCCGATCGGCGCAGATCCGCTGGCCGGGGAGTACGTCGAACTGCGGGCGCCCCTCACCTACTCGAGTACGACCCCCACGTCGTTCGGGGCGTGGGCCGCCGCGACGAACACGTGGACCGTGATCGGGCCGGACCCGACGAACGGTCCGACGGGGTCTCCCGGACCCGACGGGGTGCCCGGGACCGCGGATGACGACTACGCGCTCGTACCGTGGGGCGGAATCACGTTCGAGCCGGGCAGCGGCGCCGGCGCACCCCCTGCATCCGCGCCTTCGGCCGGATCCGCCGGTGTGGAGGCCAGTTGGCGCGTATCTCGCGGACCGGGGCAGGCCTTGGACCTGGCGGTCGTTCCCATTCGGGTCGAGACCGATAGGCACTGGGCGGGATGAGCGTGGGATATCGGAAGGCCGAGGCACGCGACGCGGCCAGGCCGCGGCGAGCTACGTTCAGATGCGCTTCGGGCCTCCGCGGAGCGCGCGGTCCCGCGCGTCACCCGCGGAGCGTCCACTCGCGTTGACAGAGGTAGGGGAGGCGTACCATGGCGTCGGAACCCGGGTCGGTCGCTCCAGGCGGGATCGAGCCGGCGGCTCCTGGGAAACGGCGGCCGCTCCTGCTCCTCATCGTCGTCGCGGCCGTCGTGATCGCGGGCGGCGTGGGGGCGTGGATCCTGCTCGCCGCGCCGAACAACCCGCCGGCCGCCGCGTTCACGATGCGCCTCAAGGACTTGCGCGTGATCGCGGACGGGGGCAACTCCTCCGATCCGGAGGGGGCGGTCGCCTCGTATGCCTGGGATTGGGGCGACGGCGAGACGGGGCAAGGGCGGCAGGCGTCCCACACGTACGCAGACGAGGGCCCGTTCCAGGTGACCCTGACCGTCGCGGACACCCGAGGCGCCGCGGGGTCCACGACGCAGGCCCTGACCATCACGGTCGTCCCGGTGCCCCACTTCATCGCCCGGCATGACCGCTTCACGGTCACGTTCAACGCGACGGGTTCGTACCATGCGCTCGGTCGGAACATCGTCTCGTACGAGTGGGACTTCGGCGACGGCGGGAACGCGAGCGGCGCGGAGGTCGCGCACACGTATGCGAGTGCGGGGCGGCGCATCGTGACCCTCGAGGTCACGGACAGCCTCAGCCGGAGCGCCACCACGTCCCGCTACGTGAGCCCTGCGAGCACCACGGTCGACATCGTGACGGACCAGTACTTCGAAGCGGGCTGCCCGTACGAGGACTACTGGAACGCCCGGTACAACACGTACGGGGACCAGGTCCTCCTGAACACCGTACCGTGCACGGACTACTACCCGTGGGTCTTGTTCTCCGCGGACGTCGAATTCCAGGCGATCAACCCGTCGTACGTGTACACGCTGTACCGCTGGGACGCCAAGGTGCGGAACCACGGGGCCTACAACATCTCGGAGCCCGTGATCCTCCCCGTGGCCGACTACGGAGAGCCCGTGGACCCGAACGGCTACGTGGACTTCGATCTCTCGATGGAGTACCTCGACTCCGCCCTCGCGAACGAGCTGCGCACGACCCCCTTCTCCGTGAACCGAAAGTACTACGCGGACGGTTTCGGGTACGTCCTCCGAGGCAACTACACGATGGACCTCGCGACCTCCCGTCGGATCTTCGGGGTCGAGGCGACGAACGCGACGGAGGCCCGCACGTGGTGGGACGCGAACACGAACGCGTCCCCGAGGAACCCGGGGGCCGCGGAGGCCGCCTTCCAGTCCTGGCAGGAACGGATGGGGAACGGGAAGTACGACATCTACAACGGGTTCGAGTGGTTCTACGAGGTCGACTTCACGTGGCTCAACTCGACCGTCCAGGATGACGGGACGACGAGGGTCCAGATCTTCACGGCGGGCTGGGGCTGGGACGTCCTCCAGGCCCGCTGGTTCTACTGGGGCAATTCGTCGTACCAGCGAGCCGTGTGCCAGCAGGGCCTGGACACGGAGACCGTGACGCCCCCGATCCCGTGCACGTCCACTCTCCCGTACGGGGCGATCCGCCCGGCGGGCTGGAGCCCGATGGAGACGTGCTGGTGCGAGCATGCGACGATCCAGGGGCGGATCACGAACGCCCTCGACCTGGACTTCGTCGCCTACCAGGGATACCACTTCGAGGCGTGGGCGAACCTCGGGCCCGACGGGCTCGCGCGGACCGCGGACGACCGGCCCGCGTGGGTGTTCCAGCCGTACTTGATGGATTACGTGCCCCATTCCGCGAGCGGGAGCAACGGCGCCTCCGGCTTCCCGAACTCGGAGCTCCGCTGGTATGTCGGCTTGGATAACGTTCACCTGGCCCCGGGCAGCTACGCGTACGGCGTGCCGAGCGAGTTCCTCGTCCCGCCGAACCGATGGCCTCTCCCCGAGGGATCGACCCTGACCCTCGTGATGCCCCGGTTCGAGGTGCCGTGGTACGACCCCGTGCGCTCCGTGTGGAACCCCACGGAGAAGATCGGCGACTACGTGACGTTCATGTCCCATCTGGAGCTGCGCCTCATCCGGCCGTCGGGGAACTACTACCTGTACGATCCGCGGGCGAACGTCGTGTCGATCGCGGGGCCGCACTCCTGGGGCGTCGCGGACAACGTCCTCCCGCTCGAAGGGTTCCCGTACATCGAGTTCGGGCCCGAGACGACCGGGTAGGGCCCGCAGGCCCTCAGAACTTCACGGCCCGCCAATAGCTGAGGTACCGTAGCGTGTTCCTCACGCCGACGTCCTTCTGGTATTCGCAGCGTTCCAAGATCGGAGGCTGTGCGACGGGGTCGTCCCCGTAGCCGATCGCGAAGTCCGCGTAGATCCGGTGGTCCTCTGCGGGATTGAAGTAATACGGGCTCCCGTCCGGCTTCAGCCCCGTGTAACTGTACGACGTGTCCTGATGGAGTAGCTGGAACGACCAGGCGTTCGGGCTTGCGTACAGGTTCCACGTGGAGATGTCCGCCTGGACGAGGGGGTCGTGGATGTAGTTGATGAACTGGTGCGCGAGCCAGAGCTTCTCGGACTCCCGGTGGATGACCATGTTGTCGATCCAGCGCGCCCCTCCTGGATTCGGGACGAAGTACTCGACGGGGAGGAACTGGGAGGAGTTGGGGCGGACCGCGTACATGATGTCCCCGGACCAGGCCTGGTCCACGTACATCTGCTTCGAGACGAGCCAGGGTCCCTGCTGCGGCGTATTGAATCCCCACGCGCCGCCCCGCCACGACAAGAGCCAGTCCTGAGCCGCGGTGACCTTCTCGGCGTCGACCTCGTCAAGCGGGAGCGCGTTGCTGGACCACTGGTACTGCCCGTTCGAGCCGACGACGCCACTCGGGGTGAGCCCGTCTGCCTCCTGCCGTTTCCACCCGACCGCTTTGAGGGCCGCCGTGAAGACCTCCCGCATGTCGTCGAGCATCATCTTCTTCTTCGTGAGGTCGAACGTCTGGCCTGTGACGCTGTTCCGGTACGTCGTCAGTTCAAAGACCTCCCATCCGAGGTCCTCGATGTCGGCCCGGGCAAACACGTCGCTCCGATACCCAATCCCCGTCGTGCCCCACTGGTACGGGACCGCGACGAGGCTGTTTTGCTCGTCCCACGTGATGTAGTCCGTACCCCGCGGGTCCGGATACGTTGCCGCGTTCATCCGGTATTGGTAGCCGTTCGCATTCGGAGAGCGGAAGTCGTACCCCGCGTGGTTGTTGTACCCGTTCGGGAACCGCGGGTACGATGGCACCCATGTGTAAAACTCGGGCCGCCAGATTCGGCTCTCGATCTCCGCGATCTTCGCGTCCGAGGGTAGGAGGCCGAACATCCCGTCGTAGTTCGGGAGCCACGCCCTGTTGAGGTTGACGAGGTAACCCGCCTTGTCCATCGTCTCCACGGTGTAGTTCGTCGGCACCATCACGTCGAACTTCCGACCCGTCTGGCTGATCCACGTGAAGAGTTCCTCGTTGGACGTATAGATGTTCGAGGTCCACCGGATCGCGCAGCCGGGAAGGCCGAACTTGTCCTCCATGTAGGTGGCGAAGTCCCGGACGACGGTCCCCGGCCAGTAGTCATACCACTGAGCCACGTTGAGGATCTTCCGCTCGGGCGGTCCCGTCAGGTAGTACTGCGGCACCGCGTCCATCGTGCCATCCGCGTCGGGCACGCGGTCGTAATCCACGACGCCGAGGTCGACCTCCCACGGCTTCCGACCGTACTCGATCCATCGGCGCCAGCCGATCGGGTACGCGTACGCGGAGGCGGCGCCCCACGCTGCGAACCCGCCGATGGCGGCATACTTGAGGAACGAGCGGCGCGGAATCCCGCCGCCAGGGGCGTTCGGGTCGGCCATGAAAGCCCACATCCATGAGGCGCGGCGCTGCGCCGCGGCCACGTGCATGCGTTACGCCGTCGTGCCGATATAAGGATTCCTTCCCGGTGAAGCTCCCGGCGGGCGGCACAAAATCCAAACCATTAAAGTCCGGACCCCCTTTCTCGTGAATCCGGGCGGGAGGCGTCGGGACGGCCCAGGGGAAGGAGGAGGGCCCGCCGGTCGAGTCGCGCGGGGTCCGAGGAGGCATCGGGCGTCGCCTGGCCCGTCTGACCCGTAGCACGGGGAACGTCCGCCTGTTCCTCATCCTGGCGACTCCGACGTTCTGGCTCGCGCTCTTCCTCGTCGTGCCCCTGTTCTTCGTGTTCGTATACGGATTCGCATGGTACGACGACTCGTACATCCTCCACGTCTGGCCGTTCGATCCGATCAACTACGCGGACGCGGTCTCGATTGGCCGGGGCGCCCTCGTGATCCCGCTGCTCCTCCGAACCTTCGGCATGGCTGCGCTCACGACGGTCGTGTCCCTCGTCGTCGGATACGCGATGGCTTACTACATCGCCCGTCTCGCCAAGGAGAGGTGGCGAGGCCTGCTGATGGGCCTCGTCGTGATTCCATTCTGGATCAGTTTCATCGTGCGGATTTACGCGGTCTTCCCGTTCACGAACACGAACTCGTTCATCCACGACGGCCTCCGGGCCGTCTACCTCGGGATCGTGAGCGAGGCGATCCTGGCCGTGTTCGAGCTCGGGACGGGGCAGATGGTCATCTTCACCCTGATGTACGTCTGGCTCCCCTTCATGATCCTCCCCCTGTTCGCGTCCCTGTCGAAGGTCGATGCCACGTTGCTCGAGGCCGCGTACGACCTCGGCGCGAGCCGCTGGCGCGCATTCCTCCATGTGACCCTGCCCCTCACGTATCCGGCCATCGTCGTCGGCTCGATCCTCGTCTTCATCACCTCCGTCGGTGCGTTCATCGAGACAGAGATGGTCGGCGGAGGCGCGTGGTTGTTCATCGGGAACTACGTGCAGACCCAATTCGCGGTGATCGGAGGACTCCCTCAGGCCGCCGCGTCCGCGATGTTCATCATCATCGTGACCGTGCTCCTGATCTCCGTGTACCGGCGGTACGCGGAGCTCGAGGAGCAGGGGGGCACGGAGGTCCGGTCGTACGTGATCGGACCGATCTGGCGCTGGCTGAAGGCGAACCTCAGGCTCGGAAAGCCGCGGGAGAAACCGACGCCGGCCACGCTGCCGGACGGTGGAGTCCTCGCCCGTTTCGGCATCGGCTCTCGATCCGTGGTGGGGGGCCCCGTCCGCAAGGCCCCGTGGGAGTCCGCCCTCGACTGGGTGAGCGAGAAGACCGGGAAGCTGATCCTCGGCGGCGTCACGGCCCTCATGCTCCTCATGTTCTTCGTCCCCCTGATCATCGTCGGCATCTTCTCGTTCAACTCGGACGACAACCTGTTCTACTTCGGCCGGTTCTCCCTCGACTGGTGGCTGGGGCGTCCGGACCGGGACGGCTTCCTCCAAGACGAAGACGCCCTGCGTTCGATCCTCTACAGTTTCGTGATCGCAGGGGCGTCCTCCGTGCTCGCCCTGTTCGTCGGGATGCTCGCCGCCTTCGCGATGAACCGGTACCGTTTCCGCGCCCGGAACGTCCTCCAGACCGCGATGTACCTAGGCCTCGTGATCCCGAGCCTCATCCTGGGGATCTCGATCGCGATCCTGATCCGCTTCCTGAACTACTATGTCCTCGGGCCGCTCTCCATGGGATACGGGTTCGGGACGCCCGTCCAATGGGACTACGGGCTCGCGTCCGTCATCGTGGGCCACACGACGTTCAACATCCCCCTCGCGACGCTCGTCCTGCTCATCAGCTTCCGGGAGTTCGACCGGACCCTCGAGGAGGCCGCGATGAACCTGGGCGCCGATGAGATCACCACGTTCTTCCGCGTGACCCTCCCGAACATCATGCCCGGGATCATCTCTGCGATCCTCCTGGGGTTCACGTTCTCCTTCGATGAGCTTCCCGTGACCCTGTTCCTCTACGGGCAAGACGTGATCACGGTCCCCGTGTTCATCTACAGCCTGATCTCGAAGAAGATCCTGAGCCCGCGCGTGAACGCGGCGTCCGTCGTGGTGCTCCTTCTGTCCCTCGTGTTCGTCGTCCTGATGACGCGGCTCGGCAAGCGCGGAGGTCAGCTCTTCCGGATCTAGGCGGTCGACGATGCGGGGCAAACCTGGGGTGGCACGAGGATGACATACGACGTCGAGGTGAAAACGCTCACGAAGGTGTTCGACAACCACGTCACCGCGGTCGATGCGGTGGAGTTCGGCGTCGAGAAGGGCTCCTTCTTCACGCTCCTCGGACCCTCCGGGAGCGGCAAGTCGACGATCCTCCGCATGGTGGGCGGCCTCGAGCAGCCTACGGGGGGGACGGTGTTCATTGGCGGCAAGGACGTGACGGACCTGCCTCCTTACGAGCGGGACACGAGCATGGTGTTCCAGAGCCTCGCCCTGTTCCCCCACCTCACGGTCGCGGGGAACATCGCGTTCGGCCTCCGGATGCGAAAAGTCCCGAGGGACATCATCGACCGACGCGTCGACGAGGCGCTCGACCTCGTGGAGCTGGCGCACCAGAAGTACGGCGGCCGCAAGATCACGCAACTCAGCGGCGGCGAGCGGCAGCGGGTCGCCCTCGCGCGCGCCCTCGTGACGGAGCCCCGGGTCCTGCTCCTCGACGAGCCGTTCGGCGCGCTCGACCTGAAGCTCCGCAAGCAGATGCAGGTCGAGACGAAGAAGCTGCAGCAGCGGCTCGGCATCACGTTCGTCTTCGTGACCCACGATCAGGAAGAGGCCCTCACGATGTCGAACGTGATCGGGGTCATCAACCAGGGGAAGATCGAGCAGCTCGGCAATGCGAAGGACATCTACGAGCGGCCCGCCACGAAGTTCGTCGCGAGCTTCATCGGCGAGGCGAACATCCTGAGCGGGACCGTCTCGGACGCCCAGCCGGGCCGCGCCGTGATCAAGCACGACTCGGTCGACTTCGTCGCGGAAGCGTACGACGTCGCGGCGGGCGAGGCCGTCTTCCTCTCCGTCCGTCCGGAAAAGATCCGCGTCGGGACGGAGGCAGATGCCTGCGTGAACGTGTTCGAGGGACGCGTGGTGGACGAGGTGTACGTCGGGTTGGCGAGCAAGGTCACCGTCGAGCTCGACCAGGGACCCCGGATCACCGCGAACGTGCAGATCGGGGACATCGGGAAGTCGTTCGAACTCGGGACCCGCATCAAGGTCGGCTGGAACCCGGCGAACGCGATCCTCGTGAAGCGCTGACAAGCCCCGAACGCGTCAGGAAGGCCACGGGCTGCGGCCCACGTTGATCATGACCGTCTTGAGCTCGGAGAACGCGTCCAGGGTCCACCGCCCCGCGATGCGTCCGAGGCCGCTGTTCCGGAAGCCGCCCCACGCGTTCATGTAGTCCCACGAGTACACGGGCTCGTTGATGCAGATCTGTCCGGACTTGAGACGCTTCGCGGCCTCCATCGCGACGCGCAGGTTCGCCGTGTGGATCGCCATGCTCAGGCCGTATCGCGGCGCGTTCGCGCGTTCGATCGCTTCGTCGAGGTCGGTGAACTCGAACACGGGGGCGACGGGTCCGAACGTTTCGACCGTGTCGAAGTCCATGTCCGGCGTGACGCCATCCACGACGGTCGGGTAGTAGTACAGGTCCGTCGGCATCCCGGGGACGCGGCCGCCGCCCGCGAGCACCTTCGCCCCTTTCCGCACCGCATCCGCCACGTTGGCCTCGATCTTCTTCAGGGTCGGCCGGTTGTTCACGGGCCCGAGGTCCGTGTCGTTGTCCAACGGGAATCCGACCTTCATCTTCTTCGTGCGCTCCGCGAGGCTCTTGACGACCTTGTCGTGGATCTTCTCGTGGACGAAGACGCGTTCGTTCGCGACGCAGCAGTGGCCCGTGTTCGTGAAACACCCGAACATGATGTCCTCGACGGCGGGCTCAATCCTCGCGTCGTCCATGATGATGAGGGGACCCAGGCCGCCGAGTTCGAGGGTGATCTTCTTCAGGCCCGCGCGCTTCGCGATGTCCAGCCCCGTGGTCGTCTCTCCCGTGAATCCAATCCCGTCCACGAGCGGATGCTCGACGAGAGTCGTCCCGACCTCGCGGCCCGGGCCAGTGACCATGTTGATGACGCCCGGCGGGACGCCCGCTCGGTCGACACACTCCATGAGGTGCACCGCGCTGATCGGCGTGTTGCTGGCCGGCTTCCAGACGACCGAGTTGCCGGCGAGCATCGCCTGGGCGACGAACTCGGACGGGAGGACCCACGGGAAGTTCCACGGCGTGATCACGGTCACGGTGCCGAGCGGTTCGTGGAGGGACATGTAGAGCACGTCCGGCTTCGAGTAGCCCTCCTGGGCGGGCGCATCCCATCGCTTGAGGTCTTCCACCTGCCACAGGAGGTTCGGGATCACGTCCTCGACTTCCACGATCGACTCGCGGAGCGGCTTCCCGTGCTCGAGGGAGCAATCGACCGCATACTCTTTCACGAAACGGCGGACCTCCTCCGCGATGCGTGCGCCGAGGCGGCACCGTTCCGCGATCGGCATTCGTGCGATCGTCTCCTGGGCCTTCACGGCGACCTCGACGGCGTGCTTCGCGTCCTCCGCGGTGCCCTTCGGGAACGTCCCGAGGGGCTCGCCGGAGGCGGGGCTCACGACGTCGAACGTGTCTCCCGCTTCCGACCCGACCCACTTTCCGTCGACGTACATCCTGAATTCGCGCTTCGCGCCGGACTTCCTCGAGGTCCTCGACACGTGTCCTCCCCCGGGAGGCTCGGACCGCGAGCGGGGTCGATATACTTTGCGTTGCGCGGCGCGGGCGAGACAGGCGGCGCGCTCACACGCTCGGAGGAGCGGTCGCCTCTCCGTACAGGGCGGCTTGCGCCTGGACGGCTTGCACCTTCACCGCGGGCATCCGTTCGCGCTGCCGCTTCGCCTGGCGCGCGATCGCGGCGAACCCGTTGTCCGCCACCTCGAGGGCCCACTCGATGTCCTCTTCTGTGTGCTCGGTCGAGATGAATGCGCGCTCGCCCGTGTTCGGGATGCCGAACAGGACGTTGTTCCCGAGGCAGTGGATGAACCAGTTCCACCAGCGACGCGTGTTCGCGCTGAACGTGTCCCGGTAGTTTCGGATCTCGTCCTTGCTCGTGAAGTAGATGTTCCCGATCGATCCGACGTACTCGACCCAGGCCGGGAGCCGCCGGTCGTCCGCGAGGTCCTGGAGCCCTCCGTACAGCTGGCGGCCGAGGTTGTTGATGTAGCTGTAGTGCTCGGGGTGCTCTCCGAGGATCTGGAGGCCCTTGAGGCCCGCGGCGACGCTGATCGGGTGCCCGTTGTACGTGCCCGCATGGAACGTGCCGTACCGCCATCCTCTCCCCGGCTCTAGGACCTCCATGATCTGCTTCTCGCCCCCGAATCCCGCGAGGGGGAACCCTCCGCCTGCGATCTTCCCGAACGCGGTGAGGTCCGCCCGGACGTCGTAGTATTCCTGGGCCCCGCCGTATGCGAGGCGGAACCCCGTCAGGACCTCGTCGAAGATCAGGACGATCCCCATCTTCCGAGTGAGCTGCCGGAGCCGCTTCAGATAGTTGCCTCGGGGCGCGATGACGCCGGGGCCGCACAGGACGGGCTCGATGATCATCGTGCCGACTTCGTCCTCGTTCTCCTCGAGGATCTCAGCGGTCGCGTCGATGTCGTTGTACGGGAACACGACCACGGTGTCCGCGACGGCTTTCGGGATGCCTCGCCCGTACGTCACGGGCCGGTATCCGGTCATCCGCCGCGCGGTCCGGCTGTCCATGTCGAGGCTCTGTAGCACGTAGTCGTGGGCGCCGTGGTACGCGCCCTCCACCTTCGCGATCTTCTCCTTGCCGGAGTAGGCGCGCGCGGTCCGGATCGCGTGCATCGTCGCCTCCGTCCCGCTGTTCGTGAGCCGGACCTTCTTCATGGAGGGGACCGCCTTCTGGACCGTCTCGATGTACTCGATGAACAGCTCGTTCGTGATCCCGAGCATCGATCCGGACTCGAGCTGTTTGATCACCTCGAGGGCGATGTCCCGGTTGTTGTGGCCCAGGAGGAGAGCCCCCATGCCCATCATGAAGTCGAGGATCTTGTTTCCGTCGACGTCGTAGATGTACGCGCCGTCGCCGTAGTCCGCGAGGAACGGATGCGGCTTGAAGTACCGGACGTTGCTCTCGACTCCGCCCGGGGTGAGGCGAGATGCGCGGCGCCACAGCTGCTGGCTCTTCCGGTGTCGGCGTAGGTACTTCCGACTGAACCGCTGGGACGGCAAGGGAACACCTCCAAACGGGTCTCGGCCAGCGCGGACGCCGCCGCGGGACGTGATCGGCCGGGGGCGGACGCGGCGCGGATGCACCGCGTGAGGCCGTTCACGCCCGTCCCGCTTGGGCGCTCATCCAAACGTTCCGAGACTATGAATAGGTTTCGTAACTAGTTTTCATCGTTGTATCTTAATGTCAGACATATAACTTGTAAATGTATCACCTAAACTGTCGGTCCGACGTTCGTCCGCCGATGGAGTATATGACGGGCCTTATAGGAGTTAAATAGGCGAGGTACAAACGGCGACAGCGGAGGGGTCAAGCAGCCGGCAGGATCGCGGTGCCCGGGGTTCGACCGATGTTCCGTTTCGTACGTCCGGCGTCGGGCGGCCTGGCGGGCGCGCGGCCCGGGGCAAGGATGCGTGGGGCAGGATTTGAACCTGCGAACCCCTGCGGGACAGGATCCTGAGCCCTGCGCCTTTGTCCAAGCTTGGCAACCCACGCATGGCTCGCAACGAATCGGGAGGCTCGTAATAAAGATGCGCCGGGCGAGCGGAGGGGCGTGCCCATCAGCGCGTCTTGCGCATGATCTTCATCCACCCGCCGGACTCGAACACTTCGAGCTCGCGCTCCGCCAGGGTCCGGCGGAACTCGTCCCAGTCGATGACCTCGATCCGATCGTTGCGGCCTTTCGTGAACTGGATCCCGTCCGTCCCCTTCACGCGTCCGGCGCGGAGGCCCTTCTTCTTCGCCTTCTCGATGGCCGAGTCGATGCTGATGGGCTCCATGACCATGGCCGCCCTCCGGGTGAGGGGCTCGCCGGGACGCATCCTGCCCTCGCTATTTAATCGTTGGTTCCCCGGGCCGGTCCAAGCAGTGCGCGAAGGCCTTTTAGTCGTCCCTCCCATCGGGCGCTCGTGCCGCGGTTCGGCTCGTCCGGGATCCGGGGGCTCGCGAACGTCGACGTAACCGCGGACCTCGCGCTCCAGGTCGGCAAGGTCCTCGGCGAGCTGTGCGGTGCGTCGGTCATCGGGCGGGACCCGCGGACGACGGGGCCCCTCTTGGCGTCCGCGCTCGCGGCGGGCCTCATGAGCGCCGGCGCGGACGCGATTGACGGGGGCGTCGTGACCACGCCGACCCTGGCCCGAGCGGCGAGCGAGTACAAGTGCGGGATCGTCGTGACGGCCTCCCACAATCCGGCGCCGTACAACGGGATCAAGCTCTGGAACCCGGATGGCATGGCGTTCGACGAGACCCAGCAGACGGAGGTCGAGGCCGCGCTCGACGCGGGACACTTCCGCGCCGCGGCCTGGGACACGGTAGGCCGGCTCACCGCGCGGGAGGACCTCGTGGACCGTCATGCCGAGGCCGTCCTCCGAGACGCCGGCACGGCGGACCTGCACGTCGTCGTCGATTGCGGATGCGGCGCGACCGCGACGATCACGCCACGCGTCCTGCGCGAGATGGGGTGCGACGTGCTCGCGATCAACGCGCAGCCCGACGGGCGCTTCCCGGGGCGCGACCCGGAGCCCACGGAAGAGAACCTCGCGTTCCTCCGGACCACGGTGCGCGCGGCGGGCGCAGATCTCGGGATCGCCCACGACGGGGACGGGGACCGGATGGTCGCGGTCGACTCGGAAGGCCGGTTCGTCGGCGGGGATCGCCTCCTGCCGCTCTTCGCGAGGCGGGAGGCCCGGCAGGCCATCGTCGTCCCGGTCGACGCGTCCATGGCCCTCGAGGACCTCCTCCCCGGCGTGAAGGTCTGGAGGACCCGCGTGGGAGACGTGTATGTCGCGCAGGAGCTCAAGCGCCGTCGCGCGGACTTCGGCGCGGAGCCCTCGGGCACGTGGATCTTCCCGTCCTCGAGCCTCTGCCCGGACGGTGTGTACGCGGCCGCGCGTCTCGTCGCGATGGTGGCGGAGCGCCCCCTCGCGGAACAACTCGCCGACGTGCCCGCGTATCCAGCCGTACGCGGATCCGTATCGTACGAACCCGCGAAACGGAGCGGAATCGAGGCGCGCCTCGTTCGCGCGCTGCGCGACCTCGGTGCGGAAGTGACGGAGACGGACGGATGGCGGCTTCGATTCGACGCGGGCTGGGCCCTCGTTCGTTTCTCCGGGACGGAACCGAAAATTCGGATCGTCTCGGAGGCCCGTGACGAGGCCGTGGCAAAGGAGATATACGGCAGGGTCCTATCAAGCGCGCAAGGCGCCGTATGAAGGCCGTCGTGCTCGCGGCGGGCGAGGGGACCCGGATGCGGCCCCTCACGGCGAATCTGCCGAAGCCCCTCCTTCCGGTCGCCGGAAAACCGTTCCTGAGACACACCCTCGAGGCCCTCCGAGCCGCGGGCGTGAAAGACGTCACGGTCCTCGTCGGGTGGCAGGGCCATCGGGTCCGCGAGCGGTTCGGGCGCGGGGAGAGCCTGGGCCTCACGCTCGCGTACGAGGAACAGGTCGAGCGGCTCGGCACCGCACACGCGATCGGCTCCCTCCGCGCCCACGTGGACGGCGCGTTCCTGAGCGTGAACGGCGACGTCGTCGTGAGCGGGGAGGCGCTCAAGGCGATCCTGGCCCACCATCGGAAGGTCGGGGGTCCCGTGATGGGGCTCGCGGAGGTCCCGGATCCGCGGCCCTTCGGCGTCGTCGAGGTCCGGGACGGCAAGGTCGTCCGCATCGAGGAGAAGCCGCGCGCGCCCACGTCGAAGCTCATCAACGCGGGGATCTACGTCTTCGAGATGGACATCTTCCCCCTCATCGACAAGACCCCGAAGTCGCCTCGAGGCGAGCACGAGATCACGGACACGATCCGGATGCTCCTCGCCTCCCGCGATGTCCACGGATTCCTTCTGCCCGGTGAGTGGATCGACGTGGGTCGGCCATGGGACCTCCTCCGGGCGAACGCGGCCCTCCTAGGCTCCCTGAAGGGCGAGGTCCGGGGCGAGGTCGACCGGGGGGCGACCCTCGTCGGGGAGGTGGTCGTCGAGGAGTCGGCCCGGGTCCGTCAAGGCTCGTACATCGAGGGCCCCACGATCGTCGGGCCGGGGGCGGAGATTGGCCCGAACTGCTACATCCGCCCCGCGACGACGATCGGCCCGAACGCGAAGGTCGGGAACGCGTGCGAGGTGAAGAACTCCATCGTGATGGGGTCGAGCCACGTGCCCCACCAGAACTACGTCGGGGACAGCATCCTGGGGGAACGATGCAACCTCGGGGCGGGGACGAAGGTCGCGAACCTGCGCCTCGACGAGGCTCCGATCCAGGTTCAGTTCCGGGGCACGGAGGTCGACACGGGCCTCCGGAAGCTCGGGGTCATCATGGGAGACGACGTGAAGGTGGGGATCAACGCGTCCATCGATCCGGGGACGATCATCGGCGAGGGGGCGTTCATCGGCCCCGGCGCGCGCGTGCGGGGAAACATCGCGCCGAACAGCCGAATCTTCTGAGGCGGCCATGCGCGTCGCCCAGGTGACCCCGTGGTTCTATCCGCACCTCGGCGGGGTCGAGAGCCACGTGCTCTCCCTGTCCCGCCACCTCGCGGCCCGCGGCCACGAGGTCGTCGTGGTCACGTCCCGGCATGATCCCTCGATTCCGGAGGAGGAGAACCTGTTCGGGATCCGCGTGGTTCGGGTCCGCACGCGTTTCGTCACTTTGCGGACGCCTGTCGCGCCCCGCACGCGGGGGGCGCTCGAGCGGATCGATCCGGAGATCATCCATGCGCACAGCCCGCCGCCGCTCAGCGCGTACTATGCGTCGAAGGTCGCCGAGACGCGAGGGGTGCCGTTCGCGGTGACCCATCACTGCGACCCGGAGCTGCCCCTGCCGTTCGGCCCCCTCGTGGAGGGGCTGTACCGGAGGACCCTGGGCGCCGCGACCCTGCGTCGCGCGGACCGCGTGATCGTCACGACCCGCACGTACGCGGCGACGAGCCGCGCGGTCTGGCGGCACAACCCCGTCGTGATCCCGAACGCGGTGGACGACCGAAGGTTCCGGCCCGATGCGGACGGCGCCGGGGTCCGGGCGCGGCTCGGGATCCCCGACGGCCGACCGGTCGTCCTGCTCGTCGGCCGGATCGTCCCGCACAAGGGGATCGAGCACCTCGTGGAGGCGGCCCAGGCCGCGCCCGACGCCCTGTTCCTCGTCGCGGGCACGGGGTCTTCGCTAGCCGCGATGAAACGCCTCTCCCGGGTCCTTCGGGTCGATGACCGCGTCCGTTTCATCGGTCGCGTGTCGGAGGCCCGGCTCCCCGAGCTGTACGCGGCCTGTGACGTCTTCGTCCTCCCGAGCGTGTCCCGCCTCGAGGCGTTCGGGATCGTCGCCCTCGAGGCGATGGCGACCGGCAAGCCCGTCGTGGTCGCGGACATCCCCGGGGTGCGGGACGTGATCGAGGACGGGCGGGAAGGGCTCCTGGCGGATCCGGTGAACCCCCAGGATCTGGCCGCGAAGATCAATCGGCTCCTCGAGGACCCGTCCCTTCGGGTCGAGATGGGCCGGCGGGGCCGAGAAAAGGTCGAGGCCTCCTTCACGATCGACCGGGTCACGGACCAGGTCGTCGCCGTGTACGAGGCCCTCCTGGCCGGGAGTTCGCCTCAGGGGACGATCCGGAGCGGGATGCGCTCTCCCGCATAGGTCCAGGCCGACCACGAGTCCTCCGTGTACGGATGGCCCACGATCACGTGGACCCCGCCGAAGTGGCTGAACAAGCGGCGGTCCTCGTCCGACGGCCGGAAGTCCCCGCTCGGATGGGAGTGGACGGTCCCGACCACGGAGAAGTCCGCCGGGAGCATGTGCAGCTGGAAGATCGCGTGGCGCTCCCCCGAGACGGTCCCGGGGACGAGGAGGATCTCCGTGATGACGCCTTCCTCGGCCCGGAGGATCGCTCCGAACTCCCGCGGATACATGTCCCGGGAGGCCTCCAGGATCATGCGGAGCGCCTTCCGGGAGATCCCCTCGACCCGCTTCGGCACGGACCCCTCACCCGCGGGCGAGCTTCTCCTCGATCCGTCGATAGAAGTCGTACCCGAAGCGGACGAACTTCGCGGGGCGGTCGGACCGCGTGAACGCGAGGTCCTCGGTCCCCTTCAGGTTCACCTCGTGCTGGCCGTCCAGGACGAGGAGGCACTCGCGCGGCTTCACGAGCCGCACCCGCACGTCGCTCCCAGCGGGCACGACGAACGGCCGCATGGAGGGCTTGAACGGGGCGATCGCGGTCACGAGGATCGCGTCCACCCGCGGGTCCACGATGGGGCCGCCCACGGACATCGAGTACGACGTGGAGCCGGTCGGCGTCGCGACGATGATCCCGTCGGCCCGGACGCGCTGGATCGAGGCCCCGTCCACGAGGATCTCGAAGGTTCGCATCTTCGCGATCTGGGCCGTGTGGACGACGGCTTCATTCGCGCAATCGAAGAGCCGCTGCCCGTCGAGGAGGACCTGGAGGCGCGGGCGCTCCTCGATCCGGTGCTCGCCGCGAGCGATCCGGTCCAGGTGGGCGCCGAACTCGGACGCGTCGATCTCCGCGAGGAAACCGAGGGATCCCGAGTTGATTCCTAGGACGGGCGCCTGGGAGAGCTGCAGGGCACGAAGGATCGTGCCGTCCCCGCCGATCGCAAGGAGCACGTCGACGCGCATGTGGGCGAGGGGCAGCCCCTTCTGGCCCAAGGCGATGGCGAGATCCGCCTCGAGGACGACTTCGTGCTCCCGCCCGATCCGAGCCACGGCGTCCTTCGCGGCCGCCAGGGCGCTCGCGATGTGCGGGTTCGCCGTGACCCCGAACTTCACCGGATGGCCTCCCTCGCCCTCGGATCCCCGAACGCGATGAGGTCCGTCCTCGCGTCGGGGCGCAGGGGGATATCGAGATCCCGGTCCCCGAGGTCCGTGACGCGGCCGCCGGCCTCGCGCACGACGAGGGTCGAGGCCGCGATGTCGACGACCCGGAGTTTCGTCTCGGGGGTCGCGCTGTGCATGTAGTACAGGTCCGAGGCGCCATGCGCGACGAGGCACATGTCGAGGGATGCGGCGCCGAGGTGACGGACCCTGCGGGCCCGGGCCGCGACCCGGGCCGCGCTCGGGTCCGCGTTCTTACCAATGTACACGCCGATGAGGAGGTCGCCCTCGCGGGAGGGACGGGTCCGGATGGGCCGACCGTTCAGCGCGGCCCCCCGTCCCCGTGCGGCGTAGTACGTCGCGCCCGTCACGAGGTCGCGCACGAGGCCCTCTTCCACGTCGGAAAGGCGGTCTGTCCCGATCGCCATGGAGACGGAGTACGCGGGCACCCCGCGGATCGCGTTGTGGGTCCCGTCGATCGGGTCCAGGACGAGGAGCCGGTCGCCCCCTCGGCGGACGAAGCCCGCCTCCTCGCTCAGGACGTCGATCTTGGTGCCCCCGTAGTCGAGCGTGCGCAGGACCGCTTCCTCCGCCACGCGGTCGATCCGGAGGCTGGGCGCGCCGTCCGCGCCTCGACCCAGGACCTCGCCCGGGTCCTCCGCGATCTGCCCCACGGCTCGCTGGACCGCGTCCGCGAGTTCCAGGAGGAGCGCCTTCACGCCGCGAGCTAGAGGGATGCGCGATATAGATTTATGGGGACACCCGCCGGGAGGCTATGGGTCCTCCCGCCACCCTTTCTCACGACTCGATATACTTATATAGAAGTCCCAACATAGGCGGGCCTGGTCTAACCAACGGAGGAACTTCTGATGATGCCTGCAGGCACGCCGATTCTCGTGTTGAAGGAAGGGACCCGCCGGGAGCGGGGCAAGGGAGCGCAGTTCAACAACATCGCGGCCGCGAAGGCCGTCGCGGACGCCGTCCGGTCGACGCTCGGCCCGCGCGGGATGGACAAGATGCTCGTCGACAGCCTCGGGGACGTCGTGATCACGAACGACGGGGTCACGATCCTCAAGGAGATCGACATCGAGCATCCCGCCGCGAAGATGCTCGTCGAGGTCGCGAAGACCCAGGACGAGGAGGCCGGCGACGGCACGACGACCGCAGTCATCCTCGCGGGGGAGCTGCTCAAGAAGGCGGAGGACCTCATCGAGCAGAGCATCCACCCGACCGTGATCGCCGCGGGCTTCCGCCTCGCGAGCGAGCGGGCGCGTGAGGTCCTCGAGAAAGTCGCGACGAAGGTCTCGATCAAGGACGCGGACGTCCTTCGAAAGGTCGCGATGACCGCGATGTCCTCGAAGTCCTCGAGCGGCCACAAGGAGCTCCTCGCCGACATCGCCGTGAAGGCCGTCTCGACGGTCGCGGAGCAGCGCGCGGAGGGGTCCTACTTCGTGGACGACGACAACATCCAGATCGTCAAGAAGCAGGGCGGGTCCATCGCGGACACGGAGCTCGTCGACGGGATCATCGTGGACAAGGAGCGTGTGCACCCGGGGATGCCGTCCGAGGTCAACGACGCGAAGATCGCACTCATCGACGCGGCTCTCGAGGTCAAGAAGACGGAGATCGACGCGAAGATCGAGATCACGGATCCGACCCAGCTCCAGGCGTTCCTCAACGAGGAGGAGGCCATGCTGAAGCGGATGGTCGAGACGGTCCGGAAGAGCGGCGCGAACATCGTGTTCTGCCAGAAGGGGATCGACGACCTCGCGCAGCACTACCTCGCGAAGGACGGGATCTACGCGGTCCGGCGGGTCAAGAAGTCTGACATGGAGAAGCTCGCGAAGGCGACGGGCGGGAAGCTCGTCACGAAGCTCGACGAGCTGTCCAAGGAGGACCTCGGCTACGCGAAGCTCGTCTACGAGAAGAAGATCGGCGACGACGAGATGACGTTCGTCACGGGCTGCAAGAACCCGAAGGCCCTCTCCATCCTGATCCGCGGGGGCACGGAGCACGTCGTGGACGAGGTCGAGCGGTCCCTCGAGGACGCGACGTCCGTCGTGGCCGTCGCGATCGAGGACGGCAAGATCATCACGGGCGGCGGCTCGAGCGCGACGGAGATCGCCCTCGGCCTGCGCGACTACGCCTCGAGCGTCGGCGGTCGCGAGCAGATCGCGATCGAGGCGTTCGCGGACGCGGTCGAGGTCATCCCGCGCACGCTCGCGGAGAACGCCGGGCTGGACCCGATCGACACCCTCATCGAGCTCCGCAAGCAGCACAAGCAGGGGAACAAGAACGCCGGGATCAACGTCTTCACGGGGAAGGTCTCCGACATGAAGAAGGAGAGCGTCGTGGAGCCGATCCGAGTGGGCGGCCAGGCGATCTCCTCCGCGACGGACGCGGCCGTCATGATCCTGCGCATCGACGACGTGATCGCCGCGAGGGCCGGGGAAGGCGGCAAGGGCGGAGGCGGCAAGGGCGGCGACGGCGGCGAAGGCGGAGGCGACGGCGAAGAGTTCTAGGCGGGCCTCCCCGGAGGCCCCGGAGGTCTCCATGGACGCGGACCTGTTTGGCACGCCGGCGGCTCCCGAGAGCCCGTTCGACCGCCTGGTCCGGCGACTCGAGGGCACGCGGAGCCTACCTGTCCCAGGGCTCGGGACGCCCCCGTTCGTCCTCGGACCCCCCGGGCCGGTCATCCAGGACCCGGACGGCGTCGGGGTCCCCGCGACGGATGTCGTGATGACGCCCGGGCGGGTCTACGTGACCCTCGAGGTCCCCGGCGCGTCGCGCGAGACGATTCAGGTCGAGGCGGAAGCGGACGTGCTCCGGGTCGCCGCGCGGAAGGCCGACGGGCGGGCCTTCCGGTCTCACGTGAGGCTTCCGGAGCCGGTCGACCCCGCCGGCATCGAAGCGACGTACCGGAACGGGGTGCTCGACATCACGCTCCCCCGTCGACCCGGCAAGGGTTCTCGCCAACCAGGAGGTGGTCCGGATGGGGAATGATGCGCCGGCCGCCGGGCCGTCCGAGACCGCCGAGCCGGCGAAGGTCGAACCCGCCGAGGGGCAGGACATGCGGGGGGAGCTCGACGCGGCCCAGCGGGAGGTCGACGCCCTCATCACGCGCCTGAAGTATCTGCAGGCGGACTTCGACAACTTCCGGAAGCGCTCCGCGAAGGAGGCGGAGACGCTCGTCCGGTACGCCTACGAGGGGCTCCTGAGCCGGCTCCTCCCCGCCCTCGACGAGATCGACGCGGCCGTCGCCTCGGCCTCCGGGCCGGCTGGCCAGGGCCTCGCCATGGTCCGCGACAACCTTCTCAAGGCCCTCCAGGAGGTGGGCCTCCAGGAGATCCCGGCCCGCGGCCTCCCGTTCGACCCGTACGTGCACGAGTGCCTCGAGCAGGCGCCCGCGCCGGACGTGCCGGACGGCACCGTGACGTCCGTCGTCCGGAAAGGGTACCGCCTCCACGACCGCGTCCTGCGTCCCGCTCATGTGATCGTTGCGAAGAACGGAGGTGACTCGGATGCCGAAAATCATCGGAATTGACCTTGGAACGACGAACTCGGAAGCTGGGATCATGGAGGGCGGCGCGCCCCGGATCATCCCGAGCGCGGAAGGCAGCGCGTACGGGGGGAAGATGTTCCCGTCCGTCGTCGCCTTCACGAAGGACGGGATCCTCGTGGGCGAGCCCGCGAAGCGGCAGGCCGTCCTGAACCCGGAGAAGACGATCATGCAGATCAAGCGGAAGATGGGGACGGACCACCGCGTGCGGATCGACGGCAAGGAGTACACGCCCCAGGAGGTCTCCGCGATGATCCTCCGGAAGATCAAGACGGACGCGGAGGCGTTCCTCGGACAGCCGATCACTCAGGTCGTCATCACGGTACCCGCGTACTTCAACGACAACCAGCGGCAGGCGACGAAGGACGCGGGGAAGATCGCAGGCCTCGAGGTCATGCGCCTCGTGAACGAGCCGACCGCGGCGGCCCTCGCGTACGGCCTCGACAAGAAGGGCGAGGGCAAGATCGCGGTGCTCGACCTCGGCGGAGGCACATTCGACGTGACCCTCATGGAGACGGGTGACGGGGTCTTCGAGGTCGCCTCGACCTCCGGGGACACGGCCCTCGGGGGCATGGACATGGACAACGACCTGATCGACTGGCTCGTCGACGAGGTGCGGTCCGAGCACGGCGTGGACCTGTCGAAAGATCGCCAGGCGATGCAGCGCCTCCGGGACGCCGCCGAGAAGGCGAAGATCGAGCTGTCGAGCACGGTCGAGACGACGATCAACCTGCCGTTCATCGCCCAGAAGGGCGGCGCCCCGGTCCACCTCGAGCGGAAGCTCAGTCGGTCGAGGCTCGAGCAGCTCATCGAGCCCGTCCTCGCGCGGCTCGAGCAGCCGATCCGGCAGGCGTTCAAGGACGCGAGCTGGGCCTTCTCGGACGTGAACCACGTGATCCTCGTGGGCGGCCCGACGCGCATGCCCGTCGTCCGGGATCGCTTCGAGAAGATCCTCGGCCGGCCCGCGGAGCGGGGGGTCGACCCCATGCAGTGCGTGGCCCTCGGGGCCGCGATCCAGGGGGCGATCCTGAGCGGCGAGGTGAAGGACATCCTCCTCCTCGATGTGACGCCCCTGAGCCTCGGCGTGGAGACCCTGGGCGGCGTGTTCACGAAGCTCATCGAGCGCAACGCGACGATCCCGACTCGGAAGAGCGAGGTGTTCACGACGGCCGCGGACGGGCAGACGAGCGTCGAGGTCCACGTCCTCCAGGGCGAACGCGCGATGGCGGGCGACAACGTGAGCCTCGGGCGGTTCTACCTGACGGGGATGCCGCCCGCGCCACGCGGCGTGCCCAAGATCGAGGTCACGTTCGACATCGATGCGAACGGGATCCTCACGGTGACCGCGAAGGACACGGCGACGGGGAAGACCGAGAAGCTCACGATCATGGCCCCGCACCGGATGGATCAGGCCAAGATCGACCAGGCGATGCGGGACGCGGAGAGCCACGCGGAGGACGACCGGCGCCGCCGCGAGCTCGTGGAGGCGCGGAATCAGGCGGACGGGCTCGTGTACGCGACGGAGAAGATGCTCAAGGAGCACGGCTCCGAGGTGTCCGAGGCGACCCGGAAGGCGGTCGAATCGAGGCTCGACGACCTCAAGAAGGCCCTCGCGACGGACGACTTCCCGGCGCTGAAGAAGGCGATGGAGGCCCTCTCCGCGGCCGCCCAGCAGATCGGGGTCGAGATGTACAAGAAGGGCCAGCCGGCGGCAGCCCCGCCCCCGGGAGGTCCGGGACCCGATGGGTCCGACGAGCCGGGCGTCGTGGATGCGGATTACGAAGACGTCGACAAGAAGTAAGCGCGGGCCATGTGGGCGGAAGAACGCGGTATGGGCGAGCCGGACTACTACCAGATCCTCGGAATCCCCCGGGACGCCCCGAAGGACGCGATCAAGCGGGCGTACCGGCGGCTCGCGAAGAAGTACCATCCGGATCTCAACAAGGACGACCCGAAGGCCGCGGAGGAGCGGTTCAAGCGCGTCTCCGAGGCGTACGAGGTCCTCGTGGATGACGAGAAGCGCCGGATCTACGACCAGTTCGGCGCGGAGGGCCTCAAGCAGAAGGTGTGGGGCGGTCAGGGTTTCGACTGGTCCCGCTTCACCCACTACGGAGACGTGGAGGACATCTTCGGGCGGGACTTTTTCGAGTCGTTCTTCGGCCGGGTCGGGGTCGGCGGGAGCCTGTTCGAGGACTTCTTCGGGGGCGGGGTCCGCCGGCCGCGCGGTCCGTCGGCGGGTCGGGACCTGCAGATCGTCGTGGACGTGACCCTCCCCGAGGTCGCCCGCGGGACGCGCAAACCCATCACGCTGCACCATCCCTCCTCGTGCGCCGCGTGCGGCGGCTCGGGCGCCGAGGGGGGTCGCCTCTCCACCTGCTCCGCGTGCTCGGGCCGGGGCCAGGTGAGCAGCGCCCAGCGCCGCGGGTACAGCCAGTTCATCACGATCACGACGTGCCCGAAGTGCGGCGGGCGGGGCCAGTGGCCGGAGACGCCGTGCCGTCGCTGCGGGGGCCGTGGGAGCATCGCGGAGGAGCGGACGATCACGGTGGACATCCCCGCGGGGGCGCCGGACGGCCTCCAGCTCCGGGTCCCGGGCCGGGGCGAGGCGGGACGGTCCGGAGGGCCCGCGGGCGACCTGTTCGTCGTCGTGCGGGTCCAGGAGGACCCGACGTTCCACCGGGAGGGCGACGACGTGGTCGTGGAGCTGCCCGTCACGCTCCCGCAGGCCGCGCTCGGAACGGACGTCGAGGTGCCGACCCTGGACGGCCCCGCCCGGCTCCGGATCCCCGCGGGCACGCAGACCCACACGCTCCTGCGGATGCGGGGCAAGGGGCTCCCCCGGTTCCGCGGCACGGGCCGAGGCGACCAGCTCGTGCGGGCGATCGTCGTCACGCCGACGAAACTGAGCGCGGAGGAACAGCGGCTCCTCGAACGGCTCCGAGAACTCGGGGGCGATGCAGGGCGCTTGTTCGACCGGTTCCGGTCCCGCTAGGGGAACGGGATGCCGGAGAGGTACGAGACGAGCTTGATGATCCCGTAGAACGCCGCGAGCGCGCCGACGACCGTGAGGATCGCCAACGCATCCCGGAGGAGCAGCCCTTTCGCGTCGAGATCCGGCACGGCCGGATTCTGCATCGGAGTGACTTGCGCTTGCAAACGCCCGACCCCTTTGAGGACGATGCGGCGTCTTGCATATGAATCGCTTCCGGCACGGAAATCAGCAATGTGAATCATTTCTGAAAACGCGCCCGCCGCGGTCCGTGACCAAAGATTATCAGTTGCGAGCCGCCTTGGGGGCCCGATGCGCCGGGTGATCGGCCTCCTGACGGAGGATTTCCGGCTCTATCACGACCTCGTCGCGAACCTGAAGGCCCGCGACATCCCGTTCGTGAGCCTCTCCTTCGCGAAACGCATCCCCGAGGAGGTCGGGGCCGTCCTCACGTCGCTTTCCGAGGCGCCCCGGATCCGCTCGAAGGCCGTCGTGGCCGTGGACGACCTGGACAGTTCGATCGCGAAGGCCCTCCAGCTCCTCAAGGGGAAGCGGGAGTGGCGCGAGCTCCTCGTCGGGGTCGATCCGGGGCGGGAACCCGGATTCGCGGTGATCGGCGACGGGGAGGTGATCGACACGCGGCTCGCCCCGAGCCCGGAGGCCGTCGCCCATTACGTCCGCCAGGCCGTCCGGACGTTCCCGGCGAAGGTCGTCCGGGTCCGCGTGGGCCACGGCGACCCGACGAACCGGAACCGGATCCTGAACGCGCTCGGGCGGGAGCCCGTACGCGTCGAGATCGTCGACGAGGCGGGCACGACCCACCGGACTCCTCAACCCGACGTGGACGCGGCGATCGTGATCGCCCGGACCCCGGGCATCCCCGCGGTCCCTCCCTTCGAGGTCCGGCCCACGCCGGGCGAGCTCCGCGAGATCCAGCGGCGCTCCCGGCTCGCCAGCGGAGGTCGCGTCACGATCTCCTCGGATCTCGCGTCCGCGGTCGCGCGGGGCGAGGTCTCCCTCGAGGAGGCGATCGACCGCCATCGACGCCGCGGCCGACGGTCATAGGAGGACCTCGTACCGCTTCTCGAGCTCCTTCCGCCGCCGAAAGTACATCTCCTCCGCGATCTCGCCCGCCGCGAGCTGCGATTCGAGGGCCTGGAGCTCCCGCTCGAAATCCGCGCGGAACGCACCCGAGTACTCCTTCACGACCCGCTCGAGGAGGTCGAGGAGGTCCCGCCCTCGTTGTGTCACCTGGTACACGATCCTCGGTCGGCCCGTCGGCGGGAAGATGGCCGCGCGGTCCACGAGGCCCCACTGGAACAGCTCGACGAGCTGCTTGTCCACGGAGGTGCGCCGGATCTTGAGTTTCTTCGCGAGGTCCTCCGGGTGGTCGAACCCCCGCTGGAGGAGCCTCAGGATGAGCCGCCGCGTCTCCGAGGACGCGATGCGGATGAGCTCGAGCGGCTCGCCCATTCCGCGGGCCGGATGCCGCGTCGCTCTACTTCAACGTTCTTCCCCCGGGCGGCGTGGGTCGTCTCCCCGCAGGGAGAAGATATCCGTCGAGAGGCGGAGGCTTTTCCTCGGGCCCGCGAGGCTCGGACATATACCCGCGCGTCGTTCGATCGCATCATGTTCCGGCACAAGTCGGCTGACACGGCGGGGATCCTGAGCGTCCTGCTCGGGATCCGGAACGGCGGCGAGCGGCCACGGGACGGCGCGCCTCGAGGATCGGCCCCGGCGCCCCTCGTCGTGGTCTTCCCGAGGGAAATGGCT
>Ga0209751_10001356_pt1 | contig 25208 bp, 28 predicted proteins | sample RifCSP13_1_FD_184019 | JGI IMG/M metagenome (GOLD analysis project Ga0209751, IMG submission 184019) | Soil microbial communities from Rifle, Colorado - Rifle CSP2_sed 13_1 (SPAdes) (version 2) | ecosystem: Environmental > Terrestrial > Deep subsurface > Rock core/Sediment | place: Rifle...
TATGTCGCGGTCCCCGTATCCGACGAGATGATGTCCGCGCCGAGCACGCCCAACCCCGTGTCGTTCCATGCGACCGTGCCGAGCGTGTTCGCCCCGTCCTCGAGGACCGCACCTACGATCTTCGGGCCGCCGGCCGCGGGGGCGGGGTTCGTCCGGAGTTGGACCCATGCGTGGAGGTCGTTCCCCATCGGGACATTCGTCGCGGTGCCCCACGTGCCGGGAGCGGCAAACGTTCGATAGGTGATCTCCCCGGCGCCCGTCCCATACACGAGGAGCCCCTCGTTCCCGGAAGCCTCCCAAGCGAAGTCGAAGGAGCGGGTCGAGGTCGAGTCGAGCGAGGTGTCCTGCGACACGCGCGAGTCCCAGCTACTTCCGTTCCAGTAGCACGTGCCGAGTTCGGAGGCGTCGTCGCCGGCGGCGAGGACCATGTCGTTCGCCGACGAGGACGGATTCGGCTTGAGTGCGAGCCATCGGAGGATGGTCCCCGCAGCCCCGCACGCGTGGTTGGCAGCGCCGCTCCAACCCGTCGTGTACTCCTTCCATACGATCTCTTCCGGCGTGCCCGCGTCCACCGCCATCGCGACGAGATGCCCCGAGCCCGACTCCCAGGCGATTGCCGCCCGCTCCCGGTTCGGGCTCTGCGCGTCCGCCGTGATCTCCGCGTATGAGCCGAAGGCGTTCCCGTCCCAGATCCACGCGTTCGCGTCATTGTTCGTCGCTTCCGCCGCGAGCAGTCCGATTTGGTCGCTCGCCCTCCGGGAAGCCAACATGATCACGGAGTACTGGACGTTCGAGGCGTGGTCCGCATCGTCGAGGAACTGCTCGGCGCTCCACGATCCACCCGTGTACGTGCGGTAGGCGAGGTCCTCCGTCCCGTTCATCGAGAGCACGCCGTAGACGAGGAGCGCCTGACCGCTGCGCTGCTCGTACGCGACGTCGAATCGCCTCTGGAGGGTGCCAGGTGCGCTGCCCCACACCTCGCCGATGTCGTTCGTCACCGAGCATGTGGGCGCACAGACGTACGCGTCCAGCCATCCATCGTCCCCCTGGGTGACGAAGACCCGCGCCCCGTCCGTGAGGGGCGACTGCGCGATCCGGACCGCTCGGATTGGGCTCCCCGCGTCCGGCTGCTCGACCTCGGAGGTCCACGACGACGTCCCGGTCCGGAGGTTCGGGGCGCTCGATCCGTTGGACGCGGTGGTCGACCGATAGACGATGTCCGCCGCGGGTCCTGAGTCCCCCACCGCGCCGCGAACCTGCGAAGCCGGAACCACCGCCAGAACGGCGAGCGAGACGATCGCGAGGGCGGCGAAGGCGAAGACCTTCCGTGGAGGACGCATGGAAGCGCACCCCATGGCTCGCCTTTTGAACGTGGCGTCCCGGGTATCACCGCCGAAAATCATTAGGGACAGAATCCGCCCTTGTTCCTCACGCGAAGGCTTTACCGGTTGGCTCCGTTCGCGGGGTCGTGCCGATCTTCGACAACCACTTCCATCTGGACCCGCGTGGGCTCTACTTGGATGCCGCCAAGATGTTCGCGAAGGCGGGCGGGACGCACGTCATGCTCACCCACCTCCCGTACGACGACGTTCCGCTCGCCTCCGGAGACGACTACGTTGCCGCCTACGGCCGGACGCTCGCGACGGCCGACCTCGTTCGGAGGGAGACCAAGGTGACCGTCTTCGTGGCGGTGGGCCCGTATCCCGTGGACCTGCTCCGACTGGACGAGGCGCTCGGATTGGCGGCTGCGGTCGAGGCGATGAAGCGTGGGATGGACCACGCCGCCAAGCTCGTCCGTGAGGGGAAGGCGACCGCGCTGGGCGAGATCGGGCGTCCACACTTCCGCGTGGCCTCGGACCTTTGGGCGGCTTCGAACGAGGTCCTGCATCACGGGATGGCGCTCGCGAGGGACGTCGGCTGCGCAGTGATCCTCCATACGGAGGACCCGACGCCGGACACGTACGAGGAGTTCGGCCGAATGGCGGACGCGGCTGGCCTCCCGCGGGAGAAGGTCGTGAAGCACCATGCCCCGCCGCTCGTGCTTGCGAACGAAGTCTGCGGTTGCGTCCCGAGCGTCCTCGCACGGGAGGACCACCTTCGGGAGGCCCTACGGAAGGGCGGCCCCTTCCTCATGGAGACCGACTACATCGACGACCCGCGGCGCCCCGGGGCGGTCCTCGGTCCGGCGACGGTTCCTCGGAAGACCATGAAACTGCGCACGGCCGGCGTGCTCACCGACGCGGACGCGGCGAGGATCCACGAGGAGCTTCCGTCGAAGACGTACGGGATCGACATCCGCTGATTACCGGCGAATCTCGAAGGTTCGAAACTCGCCCGACGCCACCGACCACAGTACCTCCATTCCGGAGACATCGGCGTGTGGCTGGGAGTTCCGATTCCACGCGATTGCGTCCTCGATCTCCACGCGGTCCCCCTCGAACACCGCCTCGACGCTCCCGTCTTCGCGGTTCCGGACCCATCCGGTGAGTCCGAGGACGAGGGCGTGCCCTCGACAGTGGGCTCGGAAGTTGACGCCCTGGACGAGCCCACGAAAAATGACGTGGGCCTGCGCGCGCACGACGCTCCCATCGAACGGCGTACATAAGGATTTATAGCGCCCGCCCTTTGGCGACAGCACTTCGCGCGTTCGTGGGATGGCGGTCGATGCCGAAGCTCCGCCTGCGGGATTTGAAGGTTCGGGACTTCATGTCCCGTGAGGTCGTCACTGGCACTGCCGACGAATCGATTTCCGAGATTCTGGGCCGCATGCAGGCCCACGAGATCCATCAGATTCCGATCCTCGAGAAGAAGAAGCTCCTCGGCGTCGTCTCGATGGCGGCGATCGCGCGCCAGCAAAGCGCGCAGCCTGGGTCCAAGGCCCAGCACCTCGTCCAGAAGACGCCGGAGGTGCCGCCGGACATGGAGCTGGCGGTGGCGGCGGAGACGTTCCTCTCGGGCGGCTCGCGGACACTGCCGATCACGGAGAAAGGGAAACTCGTCGGGATCCTCTCCCGCTCCGACGTCGTCCGCGCGCTCTCGAAGTGCGAGGACATCGACCCGATGTCCGTCGCCGAGGTCATGACGCCTCAGCCGCAATGCGTCTCCGCAACGGAGACGGTCGCGCAGGCGCGGACGGTCATGGCGGGACTCGGGGAGCGCGCGGTCCCGGTCGTGGACGCGGATCGGAAGCTCGTCGGCGTCGTCGGTCTCAAGGACCTTGCGGACCTGTTCGCGAGGCCCAAGGAGAAGTTTGGCCGGCAAGGGCGAGCGAGCGAAAAGGACCCGGTGAAGGTCCAGATCGGGAGCATCATGCGACCGCCCGTCGCGGTCCGCCCGGACACGAAGCTCTCAAAGGCCTTGGAATCCATGGTAGAGAGCCGCATCTCCACGATCGTCATCGAGGAGAACGGGGAGCCGGTGGGCATCCTGACGACCGCGGACGTCGTCGAGATCGCGGCGCGGTTCCGCGAGCGCGATGGCATGCTCGTCCAGATCAGCGGTCTCGAGGAGCAGCCGGACGTGTACGACGCGATGTACGCGATCATCCAGAAGGCGATGCGGCGGATTCGCGACATCGTCACGCCACGGATTCTGAACCTGCACGTCGTCCAGTACAAGGCCGAGGGGGACCACTCGAAGTGGTCGATCCGGGCGAGATTCGCCACGGAGCGCGAGCTGTACCACTTCAAGCACTTCGACTGGGACCTGTTCAAAGCGCTCGACGGGCTCCTCGGCCAGATCGAGGCCCACATCAAGAAGGAGAAGGACCGACGGATTGCGGAGCGGAAAGGTCACCACGGCTCATAGGTCCCAGTGTTTCCCGAGGACCTCGCGCGCCTGGCGGACGACCTCTTTGCCCCGCTCGTTGGGGTCCACGATATCGCGGAACTGGAGGTGCACGGACTCCCCCCGGAACGAAGCGTACGTGCCCGCAAAGACCTCCGCGAGCGCGGGCAGGTGGTACCCTCCCTCCAAGACGAAGGCGACCCGCCCCGCCGCGACGGATCGGGCGAGCTTCAGGGTTCGTTCGGCGAGTGAGACGTACCCTGGGGAGGAGAGTCCAAGGCCCGTGAGCGGGTCTTTGTAGTGCGCATCCGCCCCGAGGCTGATCAGAATCGCGTCAGGGAGGTATTGCCTGACGATCGGATCGATGAGTTCGTCAAACGCGAGGGTGTACGTCGAGTCGCCCGTCCGAGGGGGAAACGGGAGATTCACGGTGTACCCCGCGGCCCGGCCGTCGCCGACGTCCTCCACCGGGCCCGTCCCCGGGAAGATCCCGGACTGGTGGGTGCTCACGTAGAGGACGTCCCGGCGCGCGGCGAAGATGTCCCGAGTCCCGTTCCCATGGTGCGCGTCGAAGTCGAGGATCGCCACGCGGTCGAACCGGTCGAGGAGCTGGGCGGCCGCGATCGCCACGTTGTTGAAGTAGCAGAACCCGCCGCCGTAGTCGGGCCCCGCATGATGTCCTGGTGGGCGGACGAGGGCGAGGGAGGGCCTCCCGGTCTCCGCGCACGCAAGCGCTGCCGTCACTGCGCCCCCCGCCGCCAGTCTGGCGTATGTATGTGTATCAGGATGAATGGCGGTGTCCGTATCGAGATACCCCTCCCCGAAGTGTTGGACAAGATCCGCGTACGACTTCGTGTGGACGGCCTCGACTTGCGCGCGCGTCGCGGCTTCGGGCTCCCGCAGGGGATCTGCAAGGCCGAGGCCTTCGAGCTTCCGGAGGATCGCCTCGACCCGTTGAGGGGACTCGACGTGGCCCGGCAGGTTGATGTGGCGCGTGCACTCCGGCGCGTAGACGAGCACGGTGCATCCAACCCGCGCGTCCGATAAAAGGTCGCGGGGCCGTCGCGCCAGGCTTCATTATCAGATACGAGGGGCGGAAACACAGGCGGTCCAGCACAAGCCTTAAGCCGTCATGCAACTCTTCGCATCTTGAGCCGGGGGAAGATGCGAAGGTTTCTCGCGACAACACTCGCGATTCTCGTCGTGTTGACCTCTGGTCTGTTGCTCGCATTCCCTACGCCCGCGGGACCGGCGGACTCCACCACGCCTTCGATCACCCCGCAGAGCACGGGTTCCATGCTCATCTGGGAAGCATATACCCGCGGGTACATCACGATCCGTCAGGTCGACGTGACGTGGGACACCGGAACGGGTCCCTTGGGGTACGAGGTCTCGAGCACGTCGTCGGGGGCCGTGGACATCGCCGAGTACGTCATGCTTCTGAACCCGAACTCGCTCGACTCGGATCTCCAGTTCACGACGCAGGACGGCATTCTGACGGATGGCACCGTACCCTCGGGCAGCTCGCTCACGTACGGATACGGGGACTTCGTCGCCCAGGGCATCCTGTCGCTGCCCCCGTGGTGGTGCTCGGAGGAGCGCCAGTTCGTTCGTTCGGACACCCAAGTCTTCCTCGGCGGGGAGATCGCCCCCTTCGGGATGGAGCCGATCCTCGCGGACGTGCAGCCGGACGTAACGCAGAACAGCATCTGGGCATACCTCCGGGAGAACCCGAGCCCGGTCATCGGGAAGACGGTCAACGGCGGCTTCTGGGGGGAGATTCCGGAACTCGAGGGTCAGAGCCTCGAGGTCGCGCTCCGCGCGACGAACCTCGCGATCTCGGATCTCAACGATGCGCTTCCGGAGCCGGACGCGCCGAACGCGCGCGTGTGGGACCTCGTCCCCGCGGATTACACAATCGACGAGTCCACGATCACACCTGGCGATTACACCCTCGAGTCAAACTCGGACGGCTCCACGACGGTCTCCTGGGTCGCGGACCTTCCCGCCGCCGACGTGACGGACAAGCCGCCGAACGACCAGCCGACGCCGTACGTGTCGCGCATGTTCACGTACACGATGTCGACCCCGCGCATCACGCCTTCCCGCGTCGGGCTCCCGCGCGCGTCCGTCAGTGTCGAGGACGACTCGACCGCGGAGGCCCACAGCGAGCAGCCGCTCCTCGACGTCTTCGCGGTCCCGGAACCGCCGATCGCGGAAGCAGGGCCCGGGTACGCAGACCTCGAGGGAGGCACGATCACGTTTACCGCCGCAGCGTCCTCGGACCCGGATGGTGACCCGCTTCAGTACCGATGGGACTTCCAGGCGGACGGGACGTGGGACACGTCGTTCTCGGCGGACCCGACGGTCACGACGACCTTCGGCGATGACGTTTCGGGCTTCGTCCGTGTGGAGGTCAGCGACGCCATGTTCACTTCGAGCGACGAGGCCTCGCTCACGGTCGCGAATGTCGCGCCCTCCGTTTCCGTAACCATCCTTCCCTGCACGGGAGGCGATGATGACGACGATGACGACGATGATGAGGACGACGAGGGCGATGAGGGTCGGGGCGCTGAGGACGAGGACGACGAGGAAGAGGGGGATGACGAGGGAGAGGAGGAGGGGGATGGGGACGGCGCAGACGGATGCGGACGAGGCGGGGAGACTGACGGCGATGACGACGAGGATGACGACGAGGCTCGGGGCGGAGTCTTCCTCTTCACCGCGGTCGCCACGGACCCAGGTAGCGACGATCTGACGTTCACCTGGTCCGGGGACTGCACCGGCTTCACCGTCCCCACGACGTACCCGAACGACCCGGCGATCGTCCCGGATCCGGACCCTAGTTCCGAGTCGAACCCGAGGAACGTCACCGACGCCCAGCGCATCGTATGCAGGGTCAGCGGAGGCGACGATGACGACGGCGATGACGAAGACGATGACGACGAAGACGATGACGACGAAGACGATGACGACGATGAGGCCGAGGGTGGCGCGGCCGGACCCGTCACGTTCACATGGGTCCTGCAGGTAGAGGACGACGACGGCGGCGTCACAATCGTAACCGGGACGATCACGATTGACGGGCATGATCACGACGATGATGACGATGACGATGATGACGACGACGGGGACGACGATGATGATGACGATGACGGCGATGACGACGAAGACGACTAGGACTGCAGCCTCGGGTCCCGCCCTGGCTTAGTGGACGCTCGGCGCTCTTTGCGTTTGATCGAGGCCTGATTCGTCTTTCGTCGATCAGAGCTCGATGAGGTCCCGGGGGGCCGTGGACAACACCTTCGGACCGCTGCTCGTGATCAGGACGTCGTCCTCGATGCGGACGCCGCCAAAGCCGGGGACGTAGATTCCCGGCTCGTTCGTGAAGACCATGTTCGATCGAAGCACAAGATCGCTCGCCTGGTTCAAGCCGCCGCCGTCGTGCACCGCCAGACCGACGCTGTGGCCCAGGCCATGGATGAACCGCCCCTTGTACGCGCTGCCGTCGATAATCTCGCGCGCGGCGGTGTCGACCGCCCTCGCCTTCACGCCCGGGCGCATCCTGCGCATCGCCGCCGCTTGCGCGCGGCGGACCGTTTCGTAGATCTCCCTCTGTTTCTCCGACGCCTTCCCTACGGCGAACGTGCGGGTGACGTCAGAACAGTACATCTTATACTTCGCACCGAAATCAATCACCACGAAGTCGCCCTTCCGGAGCTTGCGCGAGCCGGCGGTGTAGTGGGGCTCCGCGCTGTTCGGGCCACTACCGACGATCGTGTGGAACGAAGCGCCCGTCGCGCCCTTCTTCTGCATCCCGTACACGAGCTTGGCGGCGATCTGGCTCTCCACGTCGCCGGCCCCGATCTCCGGCACGAGCGCGACGAGGGCGTCCGACGCGATCCTGGCGGCTTTCCGGAGGAGGGCGATCTCGCCGTCGTCCTTGACGAGGCGGGTCTTCATCACCGCCTGGCTCACATCGACGAGCTTCGCCCGCGGCGCGAACTTCCTCAGCTCTTCGGCCGAACGGTGCGTGATCTCCGCGTGGTTGAGCCCGATCCTTCGGTGGCCTTTCAACAGCTTCTTCAGATGCGCCTCGCGCTCGTCCCGCGTACGGAACACATGGAGGGGCAGCCCCGTGTGCGTCGCGGTCTGCTCCTCGAGCGCGGAGGTCATGAGATCCACGCCGCCGTCGGGATGGCAGAACGCCGCACACCCCTCAAACAGTCCGTCCGTCAGGCCCGTCGTGTACATGAAGGACAGATCGAGGTGCGGCTCCGTGGAGTTCGTGAACACGACGAGGTCCACGCCGTCGTCGATGTTGCGGTACAGTCGGTTGACGCGCGACCGCATGGTTTCGCGTCGCGTATCCGGGGTCGTCGTATAAGGTTTGGCGGTGGGGTCGCTTTTATCGCCGCCCGGCCTTCCGCTACCCGTGCCGAAGCGGAAGAAGGGGCAGGAGCGGAAGATCGCGCGCGAGCGGATCGACAAGCTGTTCCTCCTTGCGGAGGAAGAGTCGCTCAAGGGGAACCTCGACCGCGCGAACCGGTACGTCGAACTCGCTCGCCGCATCGGCATGCGGTACAACGTTCGACTCTCCTCGGAGCACAAGCGACGCTTCTGCAAGGGCTGCCACGCCTACCTCCTGCCGCCAAAGACCGCACGCGTGCGCATCGGGGAATCGCGCGTCGTGACGACGTGCCTCGGTTGCGGCACGGTCATGCGCTTTCCCTATCGCCGGGAACAGAAAGCGCGACGGGCGACCTCAGTAAGCCGTCGTCATGTCGAGCTTCCCGGATCGGCGGGCGAGGAACTCCATGAGCCGGAACAGGCCGACGGAAATGACAAAGAATAGGGTTGCCGAGACGAGGAGGAGAAGGATGACGTCGGTCGCTCCGAAGGCCTCCAGCGTCGTCGGGGTGCGGCCCTGCGAGATCTCCTGCAGCATGGAGGGCGGCATGAGGATTCTCCGGATGATCTCGAACCAGTACGTGAGGGGGATCGCTTTGCCAAGACCCTGCCCCCAGTCCGGTAGCACGGACAACGGAAAGAGGACGCCGCAGAACAGGTAGAAGATCCCAGGGACGCCCTCGGCTAAGCCTCGGACGTGGCGCGCGGTCACGAACGAGAGGGCCGCCAGGGAGACGCCAATGCCCACGAGGGTGAGGGCCCCGAGGATGAGGGCCGCCGCGAAGACGGGGATCTCCCCGACGGAGAGGTCGAGCTGGATGTGGAGGAAGGCCACGCCGAATCCGAGGGTGATCAGAACACCGAAGGTCGCGATCGCGACCTTCGTGGCAGCGCGGCCCACGATGTACGTGTAGTAGGAAATCGGTGAGATGTAGACGTACCGCAGGGTCTGGTACCACTCTCGGTCAGACTGGATGACCTGGAAGGTGCCGAACAGTGTGTTGCCGACGAAGATGAAGAACGCATTCCCGACGTAGATGAAGTTGAACCGGGCGAGGCCCGCGGGGTCCGTGAAGTTGCCCCCGGTGCCGATGGCGGCGAAGACAACGTACATGAAGACGAGGATGAAGGCGCCCGCGACCGGCTTGATCACGGAATAGATCGCGAACAGCCACGGCTGAGTCCAGTTCGATTCGATCTGCCAGCCGAGCCACGAGGCCCATTTGAACGAGCGCCAGTGGCGGGCCGCGATTGCGTTCACTGATGCCGTGTGGTCAGCCTCCCGTCTCGCCGCGCGAGCAGTTCCATGTAGCGAAGGGAGTATCGGGCGAGGAAAAAGAACACGATTGCGAGTCCAACGAGGATCAGGAGTTCCGTCTGTACCTCCAGGAACACGAAGTTCTGAGGGGAGGCGGGGAAGAGGAGCTGGCGGAGGGCATCGAGCCCGAGGGTGGCGGGGATGATCGAGCCGCCGACCAGGAGGGCCCGCCCCCACGGGGCGAAGTTCGGGCTCCCGAAGGCGCCAATCGGGAAGTAGAAGCCGGACACGAGGAAGATCGGCTCCTCCAATAGGGACGACATGTGGTACGCCTCGCGTCCCCACACGAGGTAGAGGGACGCGAATAACATCCCCATCCCGTACAGGGCGACCAGGGTGACGAAGAACACGCCGACGAGCAGGAGCGGGTTCGCGAGCTGGAAGTGGACGCCGAACACGTAGACGCCCGCGACGAGGGTGACGAGGGCGCGGACCGACGTCATGAAAACCCCGCCGATCGCCATCCCGCCGAGAAGGGCCATACGGGACATCGGGGCCATCATGTACAGCTGCAGGTTCCCCATCTCCTTCTCCCAGTACAGCTGGGACGCCATCGACCAGAGGACGTTCATCCAGAACGCGATCATCACGCCGCCAAGAACGACGAACCCGACGAGGGCGTTCACCGCCGCGCGGGTTTCCGCGGTCGGCACCGCGCTGAAGAACCCCTCATAGATGAACACGTAGGCGGCGATCCCGAGCAGGGGCAGGATGCCGTCGAAGAAGATCCACGAAGGCTCCCGGTTCGCTCCCACGATGCGCACGTAGGCGCGCCCCCAGATCGCCCGCAGGTTCAAGGCGACCGGGTTCACGGTCGTCGTCACTCGAGCGACCTCCCGACCATGCTGATGAACACGTCCTCGAGCGTCGGCTCCGACTTCTGGAGGTAGTGGATCTTCGAGCCCTGGCTGACGACCTCGCTCACGATGTCGCTCACCGCGGCCTCGTCGTCGAGGATGAACGTGAGCTTCACGAGGCTCGCGCCGCCGTCACCCGTCAGGCTGAAGTTCTTCACGCCCGGGATCGCCTTCAACCGCGCTGTGTCCTTGAGCGGGTCGACCTCAAGGCGGAACGTCGTCTCCTTCTTGAGGCGCCGCTTCAGGTTCTGAGGCGTGTCCACCGCCAGGATCTTGCCTTTGTCGATGATCGCGAGGCGGTCGCACATGTCGTCCGCCTCCTGCATGTAGTGCGTCGTGAGGAGAACGGTCTTCTCTTTGTTCGATCTCACCCAGGTACTCACGTATTCGCGGATGACGCGGGAGGCGTTGACGTCGAGACCCAACGTGGGCTCGTCCAGAAAGAAGATCTGCGGGTCTGTGACGAACCCGCGGATCATGTTCATCTTCTGCCGCTGCCCGCTCGACAGCGTTCGGACCTTCGCGTCCCTCTTCTCCCACAGGCCGAACGTGTGAAGTAGCTCGTCGACGCGCTCTTTCGCGACCTTGCTGGGGACACCGTAAAACTGGGAGAACATCCAGATGTTCTCGCGCGTCGTGAGGAGGCCGTATCCGCTCGTCTCCCCCCCGCTGACCATGTTGATCCGCGTGCGGATCTGGAATGCGTCCTTCGTCACATCGAACCCCGCCACCTTCGCCGTGCCGGAGGTCGGAAGCAGGAGGGTCGCGAGGATCTTGATGACGGTGGTCTTCCCCGCGCCATTCGGACCGAGCAATCCGAACAGCTCGCCATCATGGATCTCCAGGTCGACCCCGCCCAAAGCGGTGACGGGGCCCTCGGAGCCCCCGTTCTCCGCCTTCTTGCGGCGGAAGATCTTCTTCCGGACGGAGAAGACGCGGGTCAGTGCCTTCGTGTCGACGGCGTGTGCCATGATGCTCTCTTCGAATACCACGGGCGCGTGCCCGCACGCAAGAGGGGTGGGCAGGTCACGCGACGGCCAGCTGCTTGCGCCGGGTCACGTAGCCGGCGATTCGGTTGCGCATCACGGTCGTGGAAACGTCCGTCAGCTCCGCGACTTTCACCTTGTTGTGCGCGAAGTCCTCCGTGAACACGTCCGGATGGAGGCGGAGGAGCTCGAAGGCGACGCGCTTGATGTACGTCGGCCGAATGTTCCCCATGTGTTGCACCTGGTTCCGTGGTAGGAGCATCGAGACAGGCCCGCGTAGATAAAGGTTCTTCTGGGCTTTCCGGAACTGGCGTACGCCGAGACTATGCGGGCAACGATTAAATAGGGAACCCAGATTCGCCCTTGAAATCACGGCAGGAGACGTATGGAAGAGGAACTCGCTGCGGTCGAGGTCAGCCGGAACGGAGCGGGATACGTCGCGAAGGTCCAGAGCGACCTCGGAGGGGTCCGAGAGTATCGCGGGTCGACCTTCGCCGAGGTCCTCGAGCAGGTGATCATCGATCTGCAAGAGGAGTTCGAAGTCCCCGAACTCGGCGTGTGATCACGGCGTCGTTGCGTAATCGAACACGCCGCGACTCGTCTTGCGCCCCAGACGTCCCGCCCGCACGTACTGTCGAAGGAGCGGCGAGGGACGGAACTTCGGGTCCCCGGTCTCGCGGTGCAACGTCTCCATCGTGTCGAGGCCGATGTCCAGCCCTGTGAAGTCCGCGAGCTCGAAGGGGCCCATGGGCATGTTCGTCCCGAGCCTCATGGCCTTGTCGATGTCCTCGGGGCTGGCGACCCCCTCCATGAGGAGGTTGAACGCCTCGTTCATCATCGGCACGAGGAGTCGGTTCACGACGAAGCCGGGCGACTCCTTCACCTCGACGGCCTCCTTCCCGAGCTTCAGGCAGAACGACTTCGCGAACTGCGTCGTATCGGTCGACGTCTCGCTGCCCCGGATGACCTCGACGAGCTTCATCACGGGCGCGGGGTTGAAGAAGTGCATGCCCACGAAGCGGTCCGCGCGCCTCGTCGACGCCGCCATCTCCGTGATGCTGAGCGAGGAGGTGTTCGACGCGAACACGACCTCGGGGCCGCAGTGGCGGTCGGCCTCGGACCACACGAGCTGTTTTACGTCCATCTTCTCCGGCACGGCCTCGATCACGAGCTGCGCGTCCTTCACCGCCGCCGCCACATCCGTCGTCCCCTCGATCCGCGAGACGATCGCCTCGACCTCGTCCGCGGTCATCTTGCCCTTGTCGACGCGCTTCATGAGAGGGCCGCGAATCCGTTTGAATCCGGAGTCGACGAAACGCTGCTCGATGTCGCGCATCGCGACCGCGTAACCCGCCTGAGAGCACACCTGCGCGATGCCGGCGCCCATCGCGCCCGCGCCGAGCACGCACACCTTCTGAACATCTTCCACCCGCATGGACCTGCCTCCGAGAGGGGTGCGGAGATGGCCGCGCCATGTATATGCTGTTTGAGGGCGGACACCCGTCCGCGCCCTTCCGCGGGGAGACGCCGACGCAGACGGGAACGTTGAAATAGCATACATACATGTCAATATGTATGGGAATGAGGACGATCGCGGTCTCGGACGAGGTCTACGAGCGACTCCGGGCGCTCAAGAGGCCGGACGAGAGCTACTCGAAACTCCTCGACCGTCTCGCCGGTCGGCCTTCGCTGATGGACCTCGTCGGCGTCATGGGACCAGAACAGGTCGAGATGATCCGAAGGTCGGTCGAGGAAGGTCGCGCGCGGTCGAGGGCGCGCCGAGAGAGGATGCCACGCGGATGATATTGGACACCTCGTTCCTCATCGATCTGATGAACCGCGACACCGCGGCGGTGAGCCGGGCGAAGGCCCTCGAACGCACGGGGGAAGACCTTCGGGTCCCGGCGGTGTCGCTCTTTGAGCTGTGGCGCGGCGTCCACCTCGCCGCCAAGACGACGCAGGAGGCCCAGAAGGTGACCGCCATCCTGGGGGGGTTCCCGGTCGCGCCCCTCGACGCGGCCGCCGCAACGCGCGCCGGGGAAGTGGATGCCGAACTTGTCAAACAGGGCGCCCAGATCGACCCGGAGGATGCCATGATCGCGGGCATCGCGTTGGTGCTCGGCCACCCCCTTCTCACGCGCAATGCGCGGCACTTCTCGCGCGTTCCTCGCCTGCAGGTGGAGTCCTACTGAGTCCGAACCTTGCGACCCTCCCACATCCTCGCCGCGACCCTTCCCGCGCGCGGGCCTTGACAGTGCCGATCCTCGTGGCCATCATCGGCGTGTCCTTCGCCTCCGTGTTCATCCGGTGGAGCCTCGACCTCGGTGCGCCCGCGCTCGTCATCGCGGTCTACCGGCTGGGGTTCGCGACGCTGATACTCGCGCCGTTCCTGCTCACCGCCAAAGGGGCCTCGCTGCGCGCGCTGACGCCCCGGGACTGCGGGCTTCTCGCGGTCGTCGGGTTCGCCCTGGCGGCGCACTTCACGACGTGGATTCTCTCCCTCCAGCTCGTGGACGTGGCGACCTCCGTCGTCCTCGTCACGTCCCACCCCCTGCTCGTGGCGGTGGCGTCTCATTTCCTCCTCCGGGAGAAGGTGACGCGGGGCATGGCATGCGGGATCGCCCTCGGCTTTGGCGGCGTGGTGCTCATCGCGGTCGCCCAGTCCGGGCGGGGGGCCGGTTCGCTCCTTGGTGCCGTCCTCGCCTTCCTCGGTGCGATCGGGGCGGGCGTGTACATCCTTGCGGGGCGGCGGCTCCGCCAGCGGATGGACCTGGTCCCGTACGCGACCACGGTGTATGCGTTCGCGGTCCTCTTCCTCCTCCTGTTTTCCCTTCTGACCTCCACGTCCATCGTGGTCTCCTCGAACCTCGCGCCCATCCTCGGAATCCTGCTGCTCATGGCGTTCGTCTCGCAGATCGGCGGGCACACGATGTACAACTACGCGCTGAAGCACGTGAGCGCGACCGTCGTGTCCACGAGCCTCCTCGGGGAGCCGATCGGAGCCTCCATCCTCGCCTTCCTGTTCCTCGGCGAAGTCCCGGGTTGCCCCGGGGGCGGCGCATGCCCCGCGACGGGGCTGGTCGTGTTCGGCAGCGCTCTCGCGCTCGTCGGCATCTACCTCACCGCCCGCGCGTCTCTACGTCCGTCGTCGCGAGCGGAGGACGCGGTCTCTACTGGAGGCTTAGATAAAGGAAGATCGAGAACGCCACCGCCTTGAACGCGTCCGCGACAAGGACGAAGGGGCCGATCCCTCCGAGGGCGTGGCCGAAAATCCCGAAGAGGATCGGCGACGTCAGCAGCGTCTGGAACAGGAGGGCGGCCAAGACGAAGATGAGGCCGAGCGCGAAGCGGGCGGAGGTGTCGGTGTACGTCTTCGAGTACACGAAGAGAAGCACCACGAGGAGCGCGAGGGCGACGGTGGAGAGGACGACGTCGATGTCGTCGAAGGTCTCGAACATCCGCGGCCCAGGGCCCGGGCGGCCAGGGCGGGGAATCAGGGCGAGCAGGACTCCGAGCGCGAGGCCGATCGCGAGCACAAAGAGCGTCCACACCGCCGGGCTCTGTCCCTTCTTTTCATCACGGGCTTGCATGCCGAACACCTCTCGCCTTCAGCCTCTCCACGATCCGCTCGAAGACCGCCCAATGGGATTCCGTGGTCGCCGAGACGAAGTACACCTGACCGTATCGCTCCCCCGCCGTCGTGACGATCCCGTTCTTCGCGAGCACGCGGAGGTGGTGGCGCACGGTCGTGTAGTCGAGCCGGAGCGCCTCCGCGAGTTCGTGCGCGTTCCGGGGCTGGTCCCGGATCGCGAGGAGGACGCGGACGCGCGTGGTCGCGCCGATGCTGCTCCCGAAGAGCCACCAGAGGACTCTCTCGACGCTGTCCACGTTGTCTCCGCCCGCACTCGGTCCATCGGGATTATACCTTCCGAAAGGAAAAAGGGGCGAGGGGGGAGGGGTCCTCGCCGGTGGGAGGTCGATTCAGGCCCCGGGACGCGCGGGACCGGACGTTCCGCAGCCGCCTTGGCGGTGACGTTCGCGGCGCAGGGGCATGTCGTAGTCGACGTCGGCGCTGTTCCGGATCCCGTCCCCGTCGTCATCCGCGAGGAACGGCGGGAGCGTCCAGTCCGGGTCTTCCCCGTTCGGGACCCCGTCCCCGTCGCGGTCCTCGGACAGGATCGGGAGCGCGTAGTCCGCGTCCCCGCCGTTCCGGATGCCGTCGCCGTCGTCGTCGAGGAAGTACGCGTACTTCGGCCAGTCCGCGTCCTCGCCGTTCGGCACGCCGTCTCCGTCCCGGTCCTCCGCGAGGATCGGGAGGGTGTAGTCCGCGTCGGCCCAGTTGCGGATTCCGTCTCCGTCCGCGTCGTCCATTGCGTTCGCATGCGTTCCGTTCATCGTGCTCCCGGCGCTTGCGACCGCGAGGCCGGCGACGCCGGCCAATGCGACTGCAAGCAGTAGGGCCACGATCAGTTTCGTGCGCTTCATGGTGGGATTCACCTCTGGGTCGCGAACCTCCCGGGACGGCCTTGCCCTTTTTCCGAGAACCTTCCCAAATCGATAGCGAATCTCTAGGGAATGCTCCGCGGGCGCGTGCGAGCGATCCCGGGATTGGCGGCGGAAGACGACAGATGCAGGGAGAAGGCCTTCCCCGCTACGCCGCGTACGCGTGCGCAAGCCGATGGATCATTCCGTGGTACTTCTCGTGCAGGCCGACGCCGAGCTCCTCGCGCTCGACGCGCTCGAACGCCGCCGCGAGCTCCTCCCTCGTTTCCGGCGGGATCGCCCGCTCGACCTCGCGGAACAGGTCGCTCGTCTCGATCGCGATGTGCTCCCGCAGCAGGTGCGTGTACATGTCCAGGTTCTTCACGAGATGCGAGCGGGCCACCTTGTCCTCGCGGGCTTTGGGCACGAGCGCGCGTGTGTTGCCTACGAGGTGGCGGAACGCGACGTGGTCGCTCGTGAGGCGGCGGGCGATCTCCGCGCCCTCCTTCGAGGCCTTCGAGAGCACCGGGAAGAGGACCTTCTCCTCCTTCGCGTGGTGGCACTTGTCCGCGAACTCCGAGACAACGATGAACGCGTTCTCGAGGTCTGCCTCGGGCACTTGATCCTTCTTCCGGATGCGCTCCGCGATGCCGTCCATCGCGGTCAACAGGAGCTCAATCGCCTCGTGTTCCTCTCTGAGAATCTCGTTCGGGTCGTCCACTCAAACCGCCAACGGTCATCCCGGTCCGCGAGCGTATGTCCGTTCCGCATGTAGAGTACGTACGTCATCGGCGCGGCGGTAGGCGGCACTCCTTCGGATCCGTGTCCTCTTTGAGGCGCTGGAACGAGGGGGCTCGGAGCGCGACGTCCGGGGTGAGCAGGAGGTATTCGACCTCCGCGACGAGTTCGGGGCGGCACCAGAACTTCACCTCGCCCGCCAAGTCGGGCATCTCCTTGAAGGGCATCTGGCCGCGAATCTCGGAGAGGCGGCGGTGGAGGAGTTCGACCATGCCGCGGTCGAAGCCGGTCCCCACGCGGCCGACGCATCGCAACGCTCCGCTCTCATCGTACACGCCAAGGATCAGCGCGCCGAACACGTCCTGGCGGTTCCCCTCGCCGACGGTGACCCCGCAGATCACGCAGTCGATCAGCTTCAACGCCTTGATCTTCTTCCACACGCTCGCGCGTTTTCCCACGAGGTACCGCGAGTCCTTGCGCTTCGCGATGACGCCCTCGAGGCCCCGGTCGCGGCAGATGCGGTAGAACGCCTCACCCTCCCCTTCGACGTAGTCCGTGACGACCGCGCTCTCCGTCGGCTCGAACACGTCCGCGAGGATCCTCTTCCGCTCCATGAGCGGCTTGGCGGTGAGGTCCTGGCCGTCGAGGTAGAGGATGTCGAAGGCGACGTACGTGGCCGGCAGCTGTCGCGCGATGCGCCGGATCTCGTCCGCGTCCACGAGGTGCTCGCGCAGCTGCAGCTTCTCGAAGCTCGGGCGGCCCTCCCACATGATTACCACCTCGCCGTCGAGGATCGCACGCTTCGCCTTCACGACGATGCGCACGTCCGGGTAGCGGTGCGTCGTGTCGTACAGGCGGCGGTTCTGCAGACGGAACTTCCCGCCATCATAGTGGCAGAGGGCGCGCGTGCCGTCCCACTTGACCTCGAAGATCCACTCCGGCGAGTTGAAGGGTTTCTCCTCCTTCACAGTGAGCATCGGGTGAATCGAGAGACCCCAAAGGTCTGCCATCCTGTGAACACCGACGCGACGCTGGCCTAATCTTGGCCGACGGACCGCAAAGGCGGGGAAGGAGAGCCCGCCTAAATAGCCGCGCGGATTCTTCCGAATTCCCTTTTCCCGTGGTCCCCGATCACCCGAACTGCACTTTCGGACCCTCAGAGATGGCGGCCGGCCCGCGACCCGCGACCCAAGGGTTAAGTAGCGGCAGCAACCGTCCCGCTCGGGGGTCAAATGACTCGATATATGGTGAATTACAAGGCCAACCCATCGGTATGGCCCGTGGACCCGAAGCAGTTCGTCAACGTCTTGGAGGGAACGATCGCAGGCGGAGACCAGCTCCTGAAAGGCGGTGCGTTGAAGGAGGTCGGATGGTTCTCACCGCAGGAAGGCTATGCGATCTTCGAGGCGGATTCCAAGGAGAAGGTTCTGGGGATGGTCCAGCCCTTCTTCCCGTACTACAGTCAGGAGATCCGCGAGATCGTTTCGTGGGACAAGGCCAAGAAGGTCCTCCTGGACAGCGCCGTGAAGGCTGCCTCGCGGTGAGCACTCTCGGGTGCAAGGTCGAAGGGCCTCGAGAGCAGACACTCGGATCGATCGCGCGTCCCATGTCCTAGGTGGGTAACGAGACTCTCGGCGCTGCCGCTCGCTCCAGAAGAATGAACCCCGAGCCCGCAGGGGGGCCCTCACGCCTTCTTGACCGCCGCGAGGCTCGCCTTCAGCGCCGCCATCAGGTCCTGCGTCGCCGGGATCTCTGGCCGCACGGCGACCTCGACCTCTTTCCCCGTGACCTTCGCCTCGATCATGTTGAGGACGGCCTCGCGGTACCGGTCCTGGTACTTCCCAGGGTCGAAGTCCATCGTGAGCTCCCCGATGAGCTTCACCGCCAACTCGAGCTCCTCGTCCACGATCGCGACGGGGCGCGTCATCGGGATCTCCGGCGAGCCCTTCACCTCGTTCTCGTAGAACAGGACGGTGAGCACGAGGTCCTTCCCGATCGGCCGCAGCGCGACGAGGTGCTCCTTCTTCCACAGGGTCGCCTGTGCGACCGCGACCTTGTCCGTGCGCACGAGCGCCTGGCGGAGGAGCTCGAACGGCTTCACGCTCGTCTCTTCGGGCCCGAGGTAGTACGACTTCTCGTAGAACAAGGGGCCGATCTCGTCCACGTCGACGAACCCAAGGACCTGGACCGCCTTTCCCGTCTCGAGCGGGACGGAGTCCATCTCCTCGTCCGTGATCAGGACGTAATTCCCCTTCCCGTACTCGTACCCCTTGATCATGTCCTTCGACTCCACGGGCGTGTTGCAGACGGGGCACATGTACGGGCGCTTCAGGGGCGTCTTGCACGTCGCGTGGAGCGTCGTGAACCGCAGGTCCTTCTCCTCCGTCGCGCCGTAGACCTTCGTCGGGATGTTCACGAGGCCGAACGTGATCGCCCCGGACCAGACCGCGCGCGCCATCGGAAGTTACCATGCGAGGGCAGGATATAAATGGGAGGGTATGGGGTCCGGAACTACCGCCGGCCAAGGGAATCAGACAGTGAAGCTGAACCCCGTGGCGGTGGTGAACACACCTGGCGGCTGTGCCCCCGCGGGGTGGCACGCAGTGGGAGCGATGTCGATGTGGTTGTAGTACGTCCCCGCCGGGATGCCCTGGAGGTTCACGCGGATCGCGGCGGAATTCCCGTTCCCCGCCGGGTTCGTGCGGATCGTCGTGAGGGGGCCCGCGCCGACGTTGAAGAGGCAGCCGGGCGGCGACCGCGCGCCGAACGGGTGGGTGAACGTCAACGGGCCCGGGGGGCACGGATGGGCGCCTGTTGGGAATGCGCAGTTCACGAGCCACACCGTGTACGTCGTCCGCGGCTCCACGTGCTTGAGCGCAATCACGAGCCGGAAGCCGTGGTTCGCATTCATCTGTACGTTTGCGAACCCGCCGACCGCGCCCGAGGAGTCCACGAGCAGGATGCGTTCGTTCGGCTTCACGTGCGCCGACGCCTGCATCGGCGCGAGCAGCAGCGCCACCGCCAAGACCGCCAGGAAAACCCCCAACCTCCGCATGGCGGAGCGAACGGATCGTGGCGGCTTAAAGGGTTCGGGTCCCGTCAGGATTGGGTCGCCATGGGGGGTCGGCCGCCATCGGGGCTCGTGGTGTCATCGAGGCGGCTCAGGACCTCCTCGAAGGTCGGGATTGCGACCTCCGGCGGGGTCCGCGGCACCGTCTTCTTCCCGTTCCTGGCGGTGAGCATGACCTCTTGGTCCCACCAGCCGCGGGTCACCCACCGCTCGCCCTCCGTCGGCCACGCGCGGTTGAGGCGCCGGGCGAGAGCAGTCGCGCTCGCCGTCGCAGTGACGGGCCGCGAAATGATCCGGTAGCCGAGGTAGGGCCGAAACCGGAAGAAGTACAGGTAGCCGCCCCCCGCGGAGACGATCTGGAGCATGCGATCGCCCTTCGTCTTCGCGATCACCGCCCGCGGACGCAGCGCCCGCGACGATTCGACGACGGACAGGTGCGCCTCCGGGCGTTCACGGACGCGCGCCTCCCCGGTCTCGAAGAGGTGGACATGGCGGCGGATGTCCTCGTAGAGCGGGTGCCACAGCTCTTCCATCTTCTCCGGATGGTAGAGCAGGCCCGGGAGCTCCGCCAACACGGCGTCGTACATCGCCTCGTCCGAGGACCGTTCCTTCAGGTCGAGCGCGCGCCGCGCGACCGCCGAGTACTTCGGGTCGTCGATCCACTCCCCGAGGATCGCGAACTGCACCGCGCGTTCGTTCGTCCACTCCGCGAAGTCCCCACTCGCGGCCGCCGCAAGGATCGCCTCGCGGTGGTGGACCGCCTCGTCCGGGTTCAGTGCGACCCACGCCGCCAGGAACCCGTCGACGTCGAAGTGGTTGTTGTACACGTGCTTCGCGCCCCGTCCGTACTGATCTCGCAGCTCGCTCGCGGCCCAGTTCAGCGCGGCGCCCGACGCGAGGTCGTGGCGGAACGGCTCTGGCGTGCCGTTCCCGTCAAGGTGGTGGGACAGGGTGAGCGCGGCCGTGGACGGATCGCAGTCGACCGCGATGTAGCTCCCGCGGACCATCCGCCGCCAATCCGTCGTGAATCCCGCGGGCGGTTTCATACGGTCGCCCCCCTCTTGGGCCGGATGAGGAAGCGGCACACGTGGTCGCCGGCGACGACGCGGTGCGTCGTGTCCACGTCCGCCCTCAGGACGCGACGGAAGAGCTCGTTCTCCACCTCGCACGCCTCCCCGTACTTCTCGGCGACCGCGATGATCGGACAGTTGTACTCGAACAGCTCGTACCGTCCCTTCGCGCCCCCGCGGACCTCCGCCATGTAGCCCTCCTGGTCGCGGACGACCGCGAGCTCGTGCACCCGCCCGCCCAGGTCGTCGCTCCGGACCCTGCGTTCGTAATCGGGGAGCACGGTCGCTTGGCGGGATCGCAGGGCGTCCTCCACCGCCTCGCGCCCCATCTTCTTCTCGATGAACTCGAGGACGGCGCACGTGATCGAGGAGTAGGCCTTCGGGAAAATCGACGACGCGCCGGGCGCGAGCTTCAGGGTGAGGCGCGGGCGGCCCACGCCGCTGCGCTTCGTCGACCTCTCGATCAGCCCCGACGCCTCGAGGTCCTTCACGTGGCGGTACACCGCCATCTTCGACACGCGCAGGCGGCGGGCGAGGGTGCCGAGGTCCACCTCGCCGTCGCGCTTGAGGGTGAGGAGGATCTCGCGCTTCGTCGACGCGAAGCTCGGGAGGGCGCCCGCAGAGTCGACGGCGGGGGTCGGGTTCATCTCGGAATCAGGATCGGCACCAGAATATATCTATCTTCTCGTTTACAAATTCTATCAACGTCAGGGCTCCTGCACGGCCGCGCCCTTTCGTTCGAACTGTTTTTGGTACAATCCCTGGAGTCGGTCATACGAGTCGGCCTCCTGCGGCCCCTTGTCCTCGCGGATCCGCGTGATCCGCGCAAACCGGAGCGCGAAGCCGGAGCGGTAATGCGGCGACCGCTGAATTTCATTGTACCCGACCTCGACGACGATCTCCGGTCGCACGTGCGCGGTCCATCGATCCTCGGAGACCTTTAGCTCCTGCAGGCGTTCGGTCATCGCGACCCGCTCCGCGTCCGTGAGGCCCTTGAACGTCTTCCCGATCATCGCCCACTCGCCCGTGGGTCCTCCCCGCACCGCCAGATGGACGTTGCTCAGCGTCCCGACCCGCCGGCCGTGCCCCCACTCCGCCGCCACGATTACGCAGTCGAGGGTCTCCACGGGCTTGATCTTGAACCATTTCTTCCCGCGCTTCCCCGGCGCGTAGTCGGAGTCGAGTGCCTTCGCCATGAGCCCCTCATGACCCGCCTCGAGCGCCTCGTGGAGGAAGGATTCGATTTCGGGCACGGTTCGCACGATCGTCCGATGCGCGAGGAGATCCGCGGGCACGAGAGACGCGAGGAGGTCCCACCGCTCCCGATAGGGCCTCCCGATGAGTACCTCGCCATCCTTGTACACGAGGTCGAACATGTAGAGACGGAGGGGGATCTCGCGCCGCAGCTCCTCGATCTCGTGCACGCGCCGGAAACGCCGCATGAGGTCCTGGAACGGACGCGGTCTCCCTTGTGCGTCGAGCGCAACGACCTCGCCCTCCGCGAGGAATTCCTTGGCGGGGATCCGCCGCGCGATCTCGAGGACCTCGGGCACGCTGGCCGTCACGTCCGTGAGTCGGCGGCTGAAGACGCGCACGTCGTCGTCCCGCTTGTGGACCTGAATGCGCGCGCCGTCGAACTTGAACTCGAGCGCGGTCTCGCCGCCGTGCTCATCGAGCACGTCCTGTAAGTCACCCGCCATCTCCGCCATCATCGGCTTGACCGGGGTGAAGAGTCTCAAACTCAGCGCGCGGAGTCCTGGTTCTCCCTCCAAGACCGCGATGGCGGCGGTGCGGCCGAGGTCCCCCGTGAACATGTGCGCGAGCCGCACGAGATCCGCGTCGACGCGGGCGGCGTCCGCGAGCGCCTCGAGCATGACCCCGTCGTTCACGCCGATCCGCATGTCGACGAACATGCTGCGCAACAGCCACTCTCGTTCCGGGGGCGTCGTGCGCCCGAAGAGGCCCTCCAGGAGGCGGCGCTTCTTGGCGACGCTGTCCTTCCCCGCGGTGGCGGCGATCGCGTCGAACGCGCGCTGGACCTCGAGGATCGTCAGCGGATTGGGGACGAGCGTGCTCTGGCGGGTGTCCTTGAGCGCCTTGTCGAGAGTGGCCCAGCCGACGTGGAGCGCCTTCTGCTCCCGCTCCGGGAAGATCTTGCCGACGAGGAGGAGGACCGCGGGTGGGATCTCGTCGGGCCGGAGGAAGGAGAGGTAGTCCGCGATCAGGCGGCGCTTCTCCAGGCGCTTCGTCGTCGCCGCGAGCTTGGCGGCGAGGGTCGCGATCGTAGAGAAGGGCGTCTCCGGCGCCGCCATGGGAATCGAAGCAATGGGCCGCCGTCGGGATGAACCTTACACTCGATTCCGCGGGGTGCCGCATCACCACGGATCCACGGAGAGTCCCGAAATCCGAGAGAAGTGACGCGTGTTCCTCGTTATGACGGTCTCGCCGGCGAGGAGCGCAATCGCACCGACCATTGCGTCCATGTGGCCGACGGGCTGCCCCCCTCGTTCGAGGTCGGCCGCGATGCGGCCACATTCCTCCCCTGCGGGACCGTCGAGAGGCAGGATGTCGAGGGGCCCGAGGACCGTCCTGACGCGGGACAGTGCGCGGGGGGCGTCGTCCGCGCGATGCGCCCCCCGGAACAGCTCGGCCACGTTCACGGCGGTCGTGGCCACGGACTCGCGCTGACTCGCGAGGAGCGCCAGCTTGCGCAGGGCGTCGGGATGGCCTCGGATCAGGCCGACGAGGCAGTCCGTGTCGAGGACGACCACTAGAGCTGCACCTCGCGGGGCCGGACCCGGCGGCGCTGACGGTACACGCGCTCGACCGACGCCGCCAGGTCCTCGTCGGGGCCGAGGTGATGAAGGACTTCCAGCAAGCGCCTGGCATTGTCCCTCCGCGCGAGGCGGATGATGGCATCCGTGAACGACTCCTTGCCCTCCTTCATGCGCTCCAGCTGGCGGTACGCCTCCTCCGACACGGTGATGGACTTGTATGGCATCACATATGTGATGTTTTTCACACACTTAAGGGTATCGGGCCGCTTCTATTTGTGAGCTTCCGCGCGCGGAGGTCATTTCCGGTTCCGGGCGAATCTCGGAGTCCACTCGGAGGTCAGGAACGTGCCCGCGACCATCAGCAGTCCACCGCCAAACTGGATGATCGTAGGCGTGGGGTGGGTCGGCAAGACCGCGAACGCAATCGCAACCCCGAAGAGGGCGCTCGTCGAGATGATCGCGCCTGCCCGCATCGCCCCGATCTCATGGAACGCGATGTAGAAGAACCAGATCACGGCGGCGACGCCGACGAGGCCGAGGGCTGCCGCGAGGAAGAGGTGCTCGACGTCGAACGCGTACGAGCTTCCGAGGAGAAGGGAGATCGGCGCAAGGATCGCCAAGCCGATGAGGATCTTGTAGAACGGGATCGCGCGTCGGTCGTACTTCATGACGAGCACGCGAGACATGTTGTTGTCGATGCCGAAGCAAAGGGAGGATAGGATCAGGAGGATGTTGCCGAACAAGTATTGACGGAATTGGACGCTGCCGAAGTCGAAGTTCGTCGTGACCGCAAGCGCGCCCACGAGTAGTACGGCGATCCCGAGATATCCGCGACGCGGCACGCGTTCTTTGAGGAACACGTAGGCGAACGCGACGGTCCAGAGTGCCTCCATGTTCGCCAGGAGGGCCGCGTTGATCGCATTCGATTGCGCAAGGCCGAGGAACCAGAGGGCGGGGGCGATCGCGGCCCCGTTCACCCCCCACAGCAGGACGAAGCGAGAGTCTTCTCTCCGAATCTTGGCCTTGGAAGCGAAGGGGAGGAAGACGAGCGCGGAGAGCGCGTGGGCCACGACGAGCGCCGCCAGAGGATTGACCGCGCCACGCCCCGTCAGGAGGAGCGTCCCAAGAGTGGCGGAGGCCCCGAACGCCGCGGAGGCGGTGAGGATTGCGCCGTAGCCCCGGCGTGCGCCCATCGGCCGCGGCAAGCGGGACCGCCACAAATGCGTTGGGGTCAGGTGCCTGCGGAAGCCGTCATGCGTCTGTGCTTCGTCACTTTCGCGGCGCCTTGCGCTTCGTCGCCCGCGCAGGATATCGTCGCTCGAGGAGCTTCGCGAGCTTGCCGAGCTCGCTCTCCCAGCCCATCGTCGCCAGTTTCGTCCATTGTGCGTCGTGCATCGCGTCCTGCGTCAGGACCATGCGGACGCCGTGCGGCACGACGTAGAGCTCGACGACCATCGTGATCTCGTACGGCTCGACGCCGGGGATGAAATCCGCCAAATTCGTGTACACGAGGCGGCGCCGAGGGCTCACCTCCTTGTACGTGCCACGGACGACCTGCGTGAGGGGCACGCCCATGCCCTTGAGCGCTTCGATCTGCTCGGGGGCGGTCGCGGTAAAGGAGTACTCAAGGTCACCTCCCGCGCGGAGGTCGAGCTTGTGGACCTTCGCGACGAAGCCCTCGGGGCCCCACCACGACTCGATGCCATCTCTCGTC
>Ga0209751_10001357_pt1 | contig 25207 bp, 25 predicted proteins | sample RifCSP13_1_FD_184019 | JGI IMG/M metagenome (GOLD analysis project Ga0209751, IMG submission 184019) | Soil microbial communities from Rifle, Colorado - Rifle CSP2_sed 13_1 (SPAdes) (version 2) | ecosystem: Environmental > Terrestrial > Deep subsurface > Rock core/Sediment | place: Rifle...
ATCCTAGGCGAGCAGCCAAACTGTTCGCCTTTTTATTTATCGGAGCAACGGCTGTTTCTAATCACCCCTCCCATCGGTTACAATTGACTCGTGTTTGAGAAATACGTCCACACTAAAGAAGATCTAGAAGCAGTTGAAGAAGCCCTCGAGCACCTTGAGCGACCGGAGCTGGATTTTATTTTCAAAGACCGCAATCTTACTAAAAACACTCTCGTAATCAGTTTCGATTCTAAGGAACTTTTTATCTGGACTAAACTACGGACATCTGAGATTGAGAAAATGCCCTGCCGGGTGAAAAATTGGAATGCTTTTCGAACTCCTCACAAGATCAAAATCGAAGATGATTATCAGAAGGGTTGGCGCGCAAGCGTTAGCAAGAAGGAATTTTGGAACTACCTTCCAGATGAATTTCGACATAGCTGGAACAAGGTTCCCAAAATCAGCGGGTCCCTTCTAACGCCCTTTACCGGATTTCATGAAAAGCAGCGAAAGTCTGGGTTCCGGCCACGCGATCCTTACTCGACGCGTGAAAGTTACCTAGCAACAATTGTTCATGAGTTTGGCCACGTTTACTCCGGTAAGATTGCTCCTTGGTACTACTCCGATAAAGAGGAGACAGCCAGTTATTTAAAAGTTGCCATGGAAATTTACAAGGGAGATAACAAAACGATAGCCAAGCACGTTCAGGTGAACCTGCCGACCGGCAAAGATCGGAGCGAAGTTTTCGCGGTTTGTACTGAATATTACGCTTCGAAAGTATTTTGGCCGTCGCATAGGAAGGCGATTGATCTCGAGAACATTTCCAAGATAAGGGAGGCGATCGGGCTGGAGAGTAAATCAAATCTGCAGTTCGAAGACACTGTTTTGAAAGAGCCCCATTTTTTGGGAGCAGTGGTAGGAAGAATTTTAATGGAGAAATATCCGGAAGACTGGCCGGTGAGACTTCTTAAGCTTTCTTAATTTCCGGAATCAGATCGTTGAAGGCTTTATATTCTAGAGATATACCGTACACTTCTTTGAAGGCCATTGGGGCTTTTTTAGTTTTCAACAAGCGCAGGAAATCGATTAACTTCTGCTTCCCATAGCTATTAACCAAAAGTTCAACGGCGTATCCCGATTCCTGGTAGAGATTCTTATCCTTATCGTCAAAGAATCCTTCAAACCCCTCTGGTTTTTGGTAATTAGAAAGTTGGTTGGCAGCGTACAGTGAAACCCCTTCCGATATCCACCTGGGGTGGAATGAGCCGGCCACTATGTTGGTAAAGCAGTGGCAAAGTTCATGCTTTATCAGCTGGTAGAAATTCTTTTCGGTGTGGATGTTATTTCCTTTTTCCTTCAGAGCGGTTTCGTATGCTAGAAGGACCACGACTGGGCTTCCCATCAGTTTCATTCCGATCCACCAGTTGGGTGTCTCTTTCCCCACGATTTTATCTAGGGCTGCCCGTGTAGGGGCGATAACAATGCTCGGGCGATTGCGTTCCCATCTGATTTCAAAGAACTTGTTCAACTCCTGCATCGCCTGCTCGTACATTTCCTGAATCTCTTTATCTTTCGAGGTGGTTAGATCGAAAACGGGAGTACTCACTGGATAAATTGTAACACGGATGTTGTTTGAACGAAAAAGCTCGCAGAAATTTCGGTTTCTGCGAGCTACACAACGAACGTTACTTATCGATAAGGATGCACTCGGTTGCGCAGTCGCAATCGCACTCCGTGCCGCAGTCCGTTTCGCAGTCGCAATCGCACTGGACGTCGCACTGACTGTCAGCGAAGCTGGCTGTGCCAGTTTCGCACAGGATGCCGAGTTCTTCAGCGCCCACGACGACCCTCCTTTCTTGCCTCTAGTATCTCACGTCCCTTTAGCGTGAGCAAGAGAGGCAGGATTCGTTTGTTCGCAGCGCAATGGAGTGAGGGAAGAGCCTCTTTGCCAGCTTGTTTCGCCATCACTTCACATCCGCCGGCGCAGGCGAATCTCCATACGCATTTCCCGCAGATGCTGGGTCGAATCCTAGGATGGAAATTAGCCATTGCAGTTTTCATGCTCCTGGCATCACTAAGAACGTTTGCCATGGGCTGACCTACTGTCATCTGGCAAGAGCTTAGATTCCCATCAGGATCCAACGCCAAGTAGCCAGTACCGCCTACGCAACATCTCTCGGTCCTACCTCTAAAGCCAAGACCGTTGAACGATATTCTGGGTGGTCGGGTAGAAAGGACTGCACCTTCTACCACTGGAACAACGGTTTTGTTGAACCTGGCTATGTCCAGTTCCAACTTGCCGTTACTGTCGAGATTTCGCGACAAGCTGAAGCTCACGGATAAGCCCATCGAACCCACAAGTTCTATTAGGGAAGAGATTCCTTCTAGATTCTCGTTGGAGATCACTGTCAACACCCGTGGACGGATGCCGTTGTTCAGCAACGTTGAAATGCCTTTCAGGACTTCCTTGAAACTGGGTGAGCCATCAAGATATGCCCTAGCGGCATTGAAATCTCCCACGCCGTCTAAGGAGACAGAAACCCAGAATTTGTTTTCCTTCAGGAAACGCGCTATCTCTGGGCTAACCAAAGTGCCGTTGGTTATTACCCCGAATGAGGTTGATACCCCAATCGGATTCAGGGAGTTGCGCAACATCGAAACGATTCTCTCGATTGTGGGTATCACCATGAGAGGTTCGCCACCGGCGAACTTCACGTTCACCTTCTTTATTTGGAACCTCCGGCAGTGCTCGAGAAGTTGATGAGAGAAAGATTCTGCCACCAACAAACTTACCGAGTTTATGCCTTTCTGCACGTAGCAGTAGGAGCACGCCAAATTGCATTTGTCGGTGGTATGTACCCAGAAGCTAATCTGGTTCGGTCCGCGCCGAGATTTAACTGGTTCACCGGGTTCGGGCGTTTCCCAACCTGATATAACCTGTTCCTTTCCTAAGAAGTTCAGTATTTGGGTAACTTCCTCTCGGTTGGGAATAAGTGCTCCCAAATCGCCAAGACTTGTTACCTCTTTTCTCAACCCCTCGAACACAACGCGCGATTTTCCGGTAAGCACAAACGGCCTCGCCGTGCCCCGTGGGCTATATAGAACCAAATCCCTACTGGGCAAAGTACTCACGGCGAAATCATTGGAGAGTTTGATGTCTCCCATCTCCCACCTCCTTTATTCAGTTCTGCCTAATATAATAACCCATAGTTTATGTTTAGGCAAGTTAGAATCGGTTTCCGCTATACTTTTGCTGATGCACTGGGCTAATTTTCTACATTTCTACCAGCCGCCGACTCAGAAAAAGATCTGGGTCGACCGGATTACCGAAGAGGCCTATCGGCCGGTGCTGAAAGGGCTGTTGGATCATCCGTCTGCGCGGATCACTTTCAACATTAACGGGGTCCTGTTGGATCTTTGGGAAGAATTTGGCCACAAAGATGTGATCGAGATGGTGGGGCAATTACTTAATAAAAAACAGATCGAACTGACCGGTTCGGCGAAATTCCACCCGCTTCTGCCTAAAATTCCCGTGGAAGAGATCAAGCGCCAGATCGAGCTCAATGCCCTGACCATTAATAAATACTTCGGCGACTATCAACCCAAAGGGTTTTTCCCTCCCGAGATGGCCTACGATGCGGTGGTCGCAAAAGCGGCCCAGGAGATGGGTTTTTCCTGGATCATCGCCGAGGAGTTGAGCTGTCCCAGCAGAGTCCAATACGATCGAATTTATCAGGAACAGGAAACCGGAATCACCCTCTTCTTCCGGGAGCGGGAGACCTCTTACAAAATTCTCTCCGGTCAGCTGGGAACGGGGAAGCTATTTTTGGACGAACTCGGAGACAGGGTTGATAAGAACGAGTACCTTTTAACCGGGATGGACGGGGAGACTTTTGGTCATCACCGCCCCGGAATGGATCGGGCTTTGATGGAGCTTCTCTCCCTTGAAGCCGTACCGACCGTTCTCATCTCCGAACTTCCGGAGAAGTTCCCGCAGGTGGAGAGGGTAGAGCCGCGGCCTTCCACTTGGGCGCTGATGGAGAAGGATCTGGAGAAAAAGATACCATTTGCGCGCTGGGACGATCCCGACAATGAGATCCACAAGATGCAATGGGAGTTGACCGAACTGGCGATCAAGACCGTTCGAGACTCGAAAGATCCGGGGAAGGCCCGGGAGATGTTGGATCGGGCGATCCATTCCGATCAATTCTGGTGGGCCTCGGCCCGGCCCTGGTGGTCGTTGGAGATGATCGAAAGGGGGGCGTTTGAACTGAAGGAGGCGGTATTAGCGACTTCCGATGCTCCCGAGGAGACCAAGAAAAAGGCGCAGGAGCTCTACTACTCCATCATCACGGCCGGTTTCGCCTGGCAGAGAAGCGGAAAAGTGGAGGAGATGGCGCAGAGCGAGGATGAGGAGGTGCGGATGCACACCGACGTTTCCCTCCCCGGTTTGCCGAAAGAAGAGATCAAGAAGATGGTTTCTCACTTGGAAGAAGAGCTAAAGGAAGTGACCGGCAACCGCGAATTTGAACGGGCCGCCCTGCTACGCGACCGCATCAAAGAGCTCGAGGGATATCTCTAACATAAACTAGACCGAAGCTGTGGATGAGTTTAAAGATCTTTTCAAAAATATAGTTTTTCAACCGCAAAAGGCCTTTCGGGAGGGTCCCCGCGTTTGGGTGGTGGGGGGAGAGTTGGATGAGAAAAAAGCGGTTTTCAAGACTCCTTTTGGGAAGGATAAGAAGCACGAACCAACCCTGCTGGACGAACACCTCCGCCGCGAAGCGGTGTTCCTAAAGGAGTCTCCCGACTACCTCTCTCTGCACCTTCCCGCCCTCTACAATTCCGGTTTTTGGGAGGGGAGGTTCTGGTATCTCATTGAATGGATAAATCCCGGTAAGCCGCAGAGTTCTGAATCCAGTGATTTCCTGATGTTGGATACATTTTTTACCCCGGGTAATTTGGAGTGGGTTTTGGGAGTTTTGGGAGGCCTGCGCCGGTTCTCTTCGGAACTATCAAACGACCTCCGCGCTGATTTTACCAAGACCGCCTACGAGCTCTCATCCTACCGTCAACTCTTGGAGCCGCAGGGCCGGAAATTTTTCGAAAAAGAGGTTTGGGAAAAGATCACCGGTTTCTTGGAGAGAGCCGAGCCGGTCTACAATCGCCTTAACAAAACGACGGTTACTCACCACGAGTTCTACGGATCACAGATACTCTCGTCTAACGCAAGTTTCAAACTGGCCGATTGGGAGAATGTGGGATGGGGTCACCCCCTGCGCGATTTTACGAATCTTTGGATCCGCGCCTTCCGGCATCCGGACTGGCAGGAAGAATTTTTGGCGGGATTTCGCGCTCGGGTTGGCCTGGAGGAGAGCGATTTCGAAACTCTCTTCGGCGTGGAAAAGATTCTGCAGAACTTCGGTAATCTGGGTTTGCCGGTTCTCAAGGGTGAGAAGTTCTTCCGCAACTGCATTTTGGAAACGATTAAAGAGTAAGGGTCTTGACTTCCGGGATTGATAGCTTTAAGATTTACTTGACTCCTGGCGCAAAGAGTCTTTTTTATTTAAATGAGAAAAATTTTTGGTTTCTTGAGAGAATCTTGGGCAGAACTGAAGAACGTCGTTTGGCCCACCAGAAAACAGGCCGTTCGCCTGACCGCGGCGGTGTTGGCGATCACCTTCGGGGTGGCCGGCTTCGCAGCTCTGTTGGACTATGTTTTTAGCCGGATGTTGAATTTCTTGGTATCAAAATAATGGTCGAACTACAGTGGTACGTCGTTCACACATACTCGGGGCACGAACAGAAGGTGGCGGATGCCCTGAAACAGCGGTTGGAGGCCTTTGGTCTCAAGGAACAGATCACCGATATTCTCGTGCCGACCCAGGAAAAGATCGTGATCGACGCCGGCAAGAAGAAAACCATCCGAGAGCGGCTTTTTCCGGGTTACGTGATGGTGCGGATGATGCTCACCGATGAAACCTGGGGAGCGGTGCGCAACACCACCGGCGTGACCGGATTTGTAGGGGCAGGGGCGAAACCGACCCCACTGCCGGCGCACGAGGTGGACGCGATCCTGAAGTTCACCAAGTTGGAGGCGCCCAAGTTTGAGCTCAAATTCAAGGTGGGCGAGACGGTCAAGGTGATCGATGGGCCGTTCACGGACTTCCTGGGCAAGGTGGACGAGATCGACGAAGAGAAGGGTAAGGTTAAGGTGCTGGTTTCCGTTTTCGGCCGCGAAACTCCCATTGAATTGGATTTCCTTCAGGTCAGCAGACTCTGATGGCTAAAAAAGTTAAAGCAACGCTAAAACTAAATCTTCAGGCCGGGGAGGCCACCCCCGCCCCGCCAGTGGGTTCTTCGCTGGGTCAGTACGGGGTGGCGATCATGGAGTTCTGCAAGGCCTACAACGAGAAGACGGTCGGTTTGAGAGGTCAGGTAATCCCGGCGGTGGTGACGATCTACGAGGATCGTACCTTCACTTTCGTGACCAAAACCTCGCCCACGGCGACCTTGATCAAGAAGGCGGCTGGGATCGAAAAGGGTTCGGGTGTCACTCCGAAAGAGAAGGCCGGAAAAATAACCCGCCAACAGGCGCGGGAGATCGCTGAGCAGAAGATGGTGGACCTGAACGCGAAAGATATCGAAACCGCCGTCAAGACAATCGAAGGCCAGGCACGCAGTATGGGGATCGACGTCGAATAAAATGGGTGGAAGAAAACCAAAAATAATTTCAGCTGAAGCCCCGACGACCTCTGGTGTCGGGGTCCCGACCAAAGCGTCGGGGAAAAACCCCGGGGTTGAAAAAGAAACCTCGAAGGCTAAGGTGTCCAAGCGGGCGAAAGCCGGTCCCAAAAAGGTTCGAGGAAAGAAGTATCGGGAAGCCAGAAAGAAGGTAGAGCCGCGCGCCTACCCGCTGACCGAGGCGGTGAGGCTGGTGAAGGGGGCCGCCACGACCGGGTTTGACGCCGCGATCGACGCCCACATCAATCTGGACCTCGAGAGGGATAAACCGGAGCACCAGCTCCGCAGTTTCCTGGCCCTTCCCCACAGCACCGGAAAGACCGTAAAGGTTTTGGTGTTCGCGGAGGGTGAGGCCGCCAAGAAGGCGCAGGAAGCGGGCGCCGATATGATCGGAGACGATGTCTTAATTGAGAGCATCGCTCAGGGAAAACTTCCCCCGGTCGACGCCGTTGTGTCCACCCCTCTTTTTATGGCTAAGCTGGCCCGAATTGCCCGTTTTCTTGGTCCGAAGGGGTTGATGCCTACTCCGAAATCGGGAACGGTCGTGGAAGACCCTTCGGCGATGGTCAAGGAGTTTAAGCAGGGGAGAATCGAGATCAGGACCGAGACCGCCCCGATCGTCCACGTTTCCATCGGAAAAGTTTCCACTCCGGACGAGGATCTCATCGCCAATCTCAAAGCGGTGGTGGCAGAGGTCAACCGCCTCAAACCGGCGAAGATCACCGGAAACTTCATTCTGTCGGTCTTTCTGGCACCGACGATGGGGCCGTCGGTTAGAGTCGATCTCACCTCACTCTAAATTTTACCTACTTTCCAGTATAGTATACTATTATAGATTTAGGGGGCTTGATTGACTATTGCCATTTGTTATAATGGGCAGGTCCGAAGACAGTGGGGGTCGCAAGACTTAATTATCCCACCGAGGAACAGCTAAGTTACATTCCTCGGGACAGCCGAGGTTTTTTTGTGGTGAGCAGAGTCGAACCATGGTCAACGAAGAAAAGATTAAACAGGTCGAAGAGTTAGCGAAGGAAGCCGCCGAGTCGGGAGCGGTGATGCTCTCCGATTACTCCGGATTAACGGTGGCGGAAATGTCCGAACTCCGCAAGAGATTGATGGCTCTTGGCGCAGATCTGCGGGTCGTCAAGAATACTCTTCTGGGTCTGGCTCTGGAAAAAGCTGGCCTCAAAGATGGAGAATTAGAGGGTCCGACCGCGGCTCTCTTCTCCCTTTCCGCCGATCCCATCGAGAGCATCCGGGTGATGGTTTCCTACCTCAAAGAAAAGGCCAAGGGGGAAGTCAAGTTCGGTTTCTTCGAGAAGAAATCGATGGTCGCCGAGGGATTCGTCGAGCTGGCAATGCTTCCCGGCAAGACCGTTCTGCAGGCTCGCTTGGTCTCCCAGCTCTCCGCCCCGATATACAAACTAGCGTATGTTTTGTCAGCATCACAGCAAAAGCTGGTTACGGTTTTGAATCAGATTTCAAAAACGAGAGGGGGTGACAGTAAGTAACAAGTTGCAAGTAACAAGTTGCAAGTTGGGGAATAGTAACCTTCCCTCTTGAAACCTGAAACTTGAAGCTTGAAACAATCATGGCTGAAGAAAATAAGGAAGAAAAGTTGAGCGAAGCGAAATCCCCCGAAGCTAAAAGCGAAGGTGGGAAGGTTAAGCTCTCCAAGAAAACCGCGGATATTCTGAAAGCGGTGGAGGAGCTCTCGGTCCTGGAGTTGAACGAGCTGGTTAAGGGACTGGAAGAGAAGTTTGGTGTCTCCTCGGCTCCGGCGGCGATGGCCCTGCCTGCGCAGGCAGGCGCTCCAGTTGACGGGGAAGCCGCTCCGGAGGAGAAGGCCGCCTACGATGTCGTTCTAGCGGATTCCGGGGCAAACAAGATCGCGGTCATCAAGGCTCTGCGCGAGATCAACCAAAATCTGGGACTGGCGGAGGCCAAGGGGCTCGCCGATAACCCCGGAAAAGCGATCCTAGAGGGAGCGAAGAAGGAGGACGCCGAATCCGCCAAGAAGAAGCTAGAGGATGCCGGTGCGAAGGTCGAGCTGAAGTAATAATTACCTAAGTTACTTGAGTTACTTTTGTTACTTGTCTTTCTATAGTGTTTCCCTTCGTTTGAGGGCCGTGATGGGTTTCTTCTTCACGCCGATCGGTAGGTTTAGGATTTCGGTCTCTTCCATCACGGCGATCTCACTACCGTCGTAGTATCCGTTCTGGTCGAATCTTTCCCAATCGAAAGAGGCAATGAGGATTTTGTATCGCCCCCGCGGCGCGACGAATTGGTAGTGGCCGACGGTATTGGTGACCCGGCGGTTGACCAACCGTCCCGAGTCGATCTCGATCAGGGACAGCGCCACCGCTTCGACGGGATTTCCGGCGTCGTCTTTGACGACTCCCCAGGTCCTTTCGATCTTGACGGTATCGGCCGTGACCAGCGAGAGGGTCACCACATAGAACCCCGCGATCAGCTGGTTGTAAACGGCGGGGGCGGCGAGGTAGGCAATGCCGGAGAGAACCAGGCCACCGATCAGGATCAGCAGGTTGAACACCGGCCCGTGCCTCCGAAAGAGTCGTTGGATGTGGGCTCCTTCGGGAACCTCCCGCGGGTCAATCGGGATGTTGGTGCCGATGACGGGCTGGTCCTCCACAACCTCAAGCACCCCTCCCCGGTAGACTCGGTCGTACTCCCCGTCCCTCTCTACAATAATTTTTTGAGAAGGGAAGAGGTATCCGGCCTTTAAGGCCTCCAGTTTGTATTTCCCGGGAGTCGGCACGAAGGAGAAGGCGCCGGCTTCCCCGGTTATCTCCATATCGATGAAATTACCGGCCTCTCCTAGCAGACGAACCAAACCACCCGTGAGGGGACTCTTGGTGAAAGAGTCATAGAGGACTCCCCAGGGTTTCTTTCTTTTCTGCCTTTTGAGCAAGAGCGGGAAGAGGGGGATTCGGATGAGGGTGAGAAGGTAGCGGTTGGAGAACGTCAACAGGTCTTCGAGAGTCGACACCCCGGCTTGGAGCAGGAGCCCCAGCAGGGAGAGAGGGATGGCAGCCTTGGAGGCGGCCGCGGCGGCGCGTTTGACCGATTCGGGAAGGTTCTGGACGAGTTGGGTGAGGTTCTCCAGGGCCCGGGAAACTCCGGAGGTCAGGGCTGCGGTAAGCAACCCGACCAGTTTGATGATGTCATCGATGATGCCGCTAGAGGGGATCTCAAAGGTAAGCTCCTGGCTCTCCTGGCTGACCGTACCAAAGAGGTCCGCCGTGGCTCGGACGGTGTAGTTCCCGCTCACGAGCGCGTCGGCGGTGATCTCCCACGATCCCGAAGTGGCGTCGGCGATGGCGATCAGGGTCTGGCTGTAGCCGCGGTCGGAGACGAGAACAACGCTGACGACCGCGCCGGGGTAGCTGAACCCGGTTAGGCGGATTGAGTCTTCCGGCAGACCTTCTTCGTCCCTGGAGATGAGCGTCGGCGGAAGGACCCCATCGCTCAGAGAGGTTCCCGCGATCTGGAGCCTGTTGGTGACCCCGGCCGCGTCGACGGCGTAGATGTAGAGGTTGCCGATGTCCGTGTCCTCCGCCTCAAAGGTGAAATTCACCCGTCCCTTTTCGTCCAGCTTGGCGACGGCTTGGATCTCTTCCGCCCCGTTTTCCACGATCACCTCCGACCAGGGAGCAGTTCTGAAATTGATAATGGAGACGGTGGTGTCCCCTTGGGTTTTGGTGAAGAGGGCGCCGACGCCTTCCCCGCGGGTCTGGGCAAAGGCCAACCCCGATAGGAACGAAATGGAGAAGAGGAGGATTAAGATTTGGGCAAGCCGATGCATTACTTTACATATAGCATTTTGCTATTGATTTTTGCTATGATTTGCCTAATGTCTGTCCCTGCCCAGGGTCCGATTACGATCTACACGCCCGCGCCGATTTCGATGGTCGGTTCTCCTCCACCCGGCCACCGGTTCAAATTCCGAGTTCGAATCAAAACTGTTCTCTCCGCTCTGGCGGTCTTCGGGATTGTCTCCGGGTTCTATCCCCTGGTTGGGGAGGTCCGGGGCGTGCTGACGCAGGGCGGCAGCGCCGTCACGCTGGACAAAGTTCTGGACGAAAATTTCAACTTTTCGCTGGCGGGGAACTTGGAAGGATCCCAACTCATCTCGACCACCACCGACTCCGATCCGCTGGTCGTCAACAGCACCGGTCTGGTGGACAATCTGAACGCCGATCTTCTGGACGGCCAGTCCGGCAGCTACTACATTGACACATTCCCTGCCACCGGTTGGACGGATACCGGTTCGATTGTGCGGTTGGTAACTTCCACCGACCTGGTGGGGATCGGCACCACCGCTCCGGAGGAACCCCTGCACGTTTTTCGCTCTGTTACCACCGGAACCGATTCTCTGGTGAAATCCGGCCTCTTCGACCTCTTCCTCTACGCCGACGACGCCACTCCCGGTACCAATATCTATATGGGGGTTCAGGGCCGTGCTCGATACTACGGTGTTTCCGGCGAGACAGCTTACGCCGTTACGGGAGTGCGGGGGAGCTTTCTCAATATGAGCTCCGGCGACGTCACCGAGGCGGTGGGGGTCTACACCACGGTCGGGAACAACAGCACGGGAACGATCGACCGCGCCATCGGTTTTTACAATCCCGGGATCGCCAACCTCTCCACCGGAACGATCAACGAGGCCTATGGCCTCTTGGTGGGAAGCCTGATCAACAGTGGGGGAGGGGTCATCACGGACAACTACGGCGTTTACATCAGTAATCAGAGCTGTGCCGGCTGTACCAACACCTGGGCGGTCTATGCGGAATCAGGGGATAGCTATCTCAACGGCAATCTGACGATCGGCGAGAACCTCAAGACCACCGCCAATGCCACCAACGCCCTCAATCTGTTGAACAACGGGGTGAGCCTCGAATCTTACTTCAGTATCCAAATGAACCTCGACAACGATGCCGACGATTCCGGTGAGCAGTTCAAGGTTGTGACGGACGGCGGCGCCACGTCGCTCTTTGTGATCAACGATGACGCCACGGTGGGGATCGGGACAGACACTCCCGATGAGGGTCAGGTGGAGGTCAAAGGCGGAACGGTGTGTATCGACGACGACTCTGATGACAGCGCCACCTCCTGTATCGCTTCGGAATCGGATGCTCGGCTGAAGACCAACGTCACTCCGATCGAAGGGGCGTTGGATAAGCTACTCTCTATTCGAGGGGTGGAGTTTGATTGGAAGTGGAATGATCCGGAAATTTTGGCCCAATATCCCTTGATATCTCGCTTCGAAAGCCAGCCCCACTCTCTGGGAGTGATCGCTCAGGAAGTGGCCACGGTCTTTCCGGAGGTGATCATGGCTGAGAAAGCGGGTGGGGAGTTTCTCCAGGTGGACTACAGCCGGTTGGTCCCTCCGATCATCGAAGCAATCAAAGAGCTCTCGGCAAAAGTTTCAGACCTCTCCGTGAATGAATCGGGGGATCTAACTTCTTCGGGAGATTTGGTTATTCCTGCTAAGTTGGAAACCACCGAAGGGGTATTTGAAAAACTCACCGCAACCGTTTTGGGAACCTTCGAGAGTTTGATTGTCAAGACAGCCGAGATTGCCTCCGCCGTCGTTGAGAATCTCAGGGTTAAGTTCCTCACGATCGGGGAGAGCTCCGCTCCTACGGGAATTACAATATACGATAGAGCAAATGGGGAGCCCTACTGCGTTGCCGTTAACGAGGGAACCGTGGTCACGGCCGCCGGTATTTGCGAGTAGCTCTTTAGCTTTTTCAGACAGGAGGCACAGAACCATTTCCCTAAATATTTTTGGAGATTGGGACGGAATTTTCGGTTCGAGCTTAGTTTGGAGTGGGCAACGGCATGCCCGGCCATAAATCCCTTGCCGCAATTTTCACATTTTCTTGCCATAACCTGAAGAGTTTATCACAATTTTTCACTAGAAAAATTGCTAGGTTTTCGAAGGAAGCCGTCCAAGTGTTTATTGCTTCAGAAGGTTCTTCTGCGCTAAGCTGTAATAATGAGTTTTTCTCCCGAAGAAATCCGCGACCTGGTCAAGGCCTGGGTGGCGGTTTCGCTGGCGATTGCGATTGCGATCTTGGGATTTGAATCCATCTCCACCTTGGGTCTGCCGATCCTGATCCGGGCCTTTGCGATTTACTCTATCACCGTCGGTTTCTCCTTCGTCGCCCACGAGGTCCTGGGCCACAAGTTCCTGGCCCAGCGCTACCACCTCTTCGCCGAATTCCGGGCCGACGACCTGTTCCTGCTCCTGGCAATTCTCCTTTCGTTCACCGGTTTTGTCTTTGCGGCTCCAGGGGCGGTGGTGATCGGAGGAGTGACGCGCGTCGACACCTACGGGAAGATCGCCGCGGCCGGAGCGGTGGTGAACATTATTCTGGCGTTGTTCTTCGGTCTCCTCTCCTACGCCGGAGTTTCCTTAGTTCTCCCGCTCTACGATACCCGGGGGATAGATCTAGTCGCCTCCAGCTACCAGATCAACGCCTGGTTGGCTCTTTTTAACCTCTTGCCGTTGGGGATTTTGGACGGAGCGAAGGTGCTGAAGTGGGACCGGAGGGTGTGGGCGATTCTTTTCGTGGTTGCCGCCGCACTCTTCTTTAGAGGCATCTGAATCCCGATAAATACCCACCGCAGATGTGCTATATTCTAATTGGCCTGCCTGGTTCGTTTGGCCGGTGAGCAATTCCGCAAACTTGCTTAGCAGGGACCCTCAATTTCCTCGGTCCTTGGGCCGGGGATGCGGGGACCCACTTTTCTTTACGTGGGATTTGCTCAGCTCAAAGAGCCGACGACCGGGTGGGCTTTCCCTTTTTCCTATTTCTTCTTAAGCTGATTTTCGAGTTGGCGTTCGATTTCTTCCTGATTGAGAGGTTCCAGCATCTGTTTGAGTTCAGGATCATGGGTGACATCCACCCCCATTTTTTCCAGTATTTCGGCCAGGATTTTGAGGATTTTTGTATTCTCCTGTTCGGTAATGGTGTCGATCTGTAATCCCATTTCCTCCCGCAGACTGTTGATCCGTTCCTGACGGTTTTGGGTAATGAGGACGAAGATGGCTAGAATGATGGCCTCGAGTGAGACTGTGGTAGTCAGAAAAATGTGGGGGAAAGGATCAAACGGGTTTACCCCGGGTATTACCCCCGAGTTGAGCACCAGCCAGGTACCAAACCAGGCGATATTAAGAAAGAGGAACTCGGTCGTTCCGAAGACCGCCGCAATCCGATCCTCCAGCTTCTCGATCCAGGAGCGGCGCGCCCGCATCTTGGTCTCGATGCTCTCGATGGCGGTTTGGATTATCTGCTGGCGAACATTTTGGTTGAGCACCTTAGAGGCATTCTAACAGTATTCCCGTGTTAAAATGTTAATATTCGCCGGTGTAGCTCAGCGGTAGAGCACCTGTTTTGTAAACAGGTTGTCACAGGTTCAATCCCTGTCACCGGCTCCAGAAGACGCTAGGGTGGCAGAGCGGTCAAATGCGCCTCGCTGTAGACGAGGTGCCCTTGTGGCTACGGGGGTTCGAATCCCTCCCCTAGCACCAACAGTGCCGACAGCGCATTCTTGGTAAGAATGAGGTCCCCGGTTCGACCCCGGGTGTCGGCTCCAGATAATAAAATGGCAAAAAGTTTAAGAATTTTTATCAGATTAAAGTGTAGCGAGTGCGGCAGCATCAACTACACCACGAGCAGGAACAAAAACGCTACCGAAAAGCTGGAGTTCAGGAAGTTTTGTCAGAAGGAGCGCAAGTACACGCTCCACAAAGAGACGAAGATCTAGGCCCGTAGGCTAATGGCAAACCGCTCGCCTCCAGAGCGAGCTTTGGAGGTTCGACTCCTCCCGGGCCTGCCAACGATTTGGAGCCGGTTGGAAACAGATATTTTTTCCTTTCCTAATGGATTACTTAAGGATACGCGAGAGTTCTTCGGCATGAATAATCCCCTGCAAGACAGAAGAACACGGTCTGGAAATATTAGTTTCCATTAACACGTAAAAGGGATTCTTATCTTGTTTGACGTCTTTGTAGCAGCGGTTAAAAGCTTGGGCATAGACCATGTCAAAATCTTGATTTGGGTTGGTATAAGTTTCAATTTCGAACAGGGCTTCAGTAAATTGTAGAAGGATTCCTCCCAAAGCCGCCCCCCGTAGCTTTTCGGGAAGAGAGTTAATAAAGACTAGCTCCGTTCGAATCGCTTGTTGTTCGTGCCAGTACTTGGGTTTATCCTTCGGTTCCAATCCTCGTTTTGCCAATCCCAAGTACGCTACTGAGTGACCAACCTCGTGTGCCATCGAGATGGCGTTTTGGAGATCTTTGCTGGCCCACGTTCTAATGGTTGCTGTCTCCGTTTTGGGGTCATACACCGCCTCGTTAAACCCCCCCTTATTCCGATCAACATCTTCGAATTTTATTCTTGGCAAGAGTGATTTCAACTTCGGGATTCGGTTCTCCAGCTTCTCGATAACATAATCCGGGAGAGAGTATCTTTTGTCGGTTAATTCGTCAATAAAATCTGGAGTGCTAAGTACGGAGTAAAACTCGCCTTTGTTTTTTGGTTCGGGTAGTGCTTGATGGATTCTAGCAATCAGCGAATCCAGTAACTTCAGGGCGCGGGCGAGGTTTTGGGGTGGGAGACCGTTGTTTTCGAGGGAGAATTCGAGGAAGTTGCGGTAATGTCCTTGGTGCTGGGCGTAGGTGTTTCGGGCTTCAACGATATTTTTGTAAAGGGGTTTTAGGGTTTCAATCATTTTCTTGTGTTTTTGGAGAGCTTCCTCCCTTTTCAAAAATGGTTTGCGGAAAAAGAAGATGTCCCTGCGAATCTCCCCGATTTTTTTTAGATCCGCCGCATTAAAATAAATATCATAAGCCTTTCCCAGTTTCTTTAGTTCCGGATCTTTAGTTAGTGGGGTCCCTTTTACTACCATCGGTTTAGTTTACGACAAAAAAGAGGGCAAACCAACTGGATTTGCCCTTGCTGAAGTTACTTCCCATCATCCTTGCCGGAATCGTCCTTGCCAGAGTCATCGGAGCTGCTGCTGCCTCCGCGATCTTCGTAACCGCTGCGGCAATCTGATCGACCGTCCGCCTCTTCGTTGGCTCTTTCGGACTCGACCGCCCGTTCCTGGCTTTCGTGAACGTTCCCTCTCTGATCAACGTAGTACTCGTCGTCCCTGCGTCCCACGCGTCCCTCCTTGGGTAGTGAGATTGAAGCCCGGCTTGGCTCTGATTTGGATTATAGGTCACAATTTGGGAATGTCAAGGACGGTTTATCACTCCAATTCCCCGGAACTGACCATCACTTTTATGAATTGCTCCAAAATAGGCACGTTTAACGTCTCGATAGTAGTTCTCCAGAAGGTTATAATTTCATCCGTTAAGGACTGCCAATAGTCCCCCGAACGAAGTGAGGCGACTATTTGTTCACGCACCATCGTGAATCAACATTTAACTCCTCTACCTCTTCTCAAAAGCCGCCGACCCGAAACTGCTCCTAAGGGCGGTGGTGACGTTTCCCCAAAAAGCCAGGAATCTGGACAACAGCTCCTGCCAAGGATTGAGGGCGGTCGCCTCCCGGTAATCCAGGACATACCGCCACCAGTTGTTCCACTTGCCGTCCGACGCGACGCCGGTGAAGTGGGGAAAGTGGGAGAACCACCATTTCAGATATCCGTAGCCGCTGCAGTCCCAGAAAGAACACCCGATCTGCTGAGTTGCCCCGGTTAGATAGGGGTAATTCAGCCAATCCTGGCAAGTGCTCTTTACCGGAATGGAGCGGCTCCAGTCATAGTCGGAGAGGGAGTTGGGCGCGTAGTGGACCGAACCGCAACCGCTGTAGTTGTAATCCGGTGATTGAGCCTTCACCAGCCCGAACCGGTCCCAGTTGTGGCTGGTGCGGTTCTCCTCCCATCCGCCGTAGGTGTGCGTCATCGCCGACTCCGCCCGGTGGCCAAAGCTCTCCAGCATCTCTGAATTTCCCCGCTCGTAGCTGAATCCCATGATCGGTAGCTGTTTGGTGCAGGAAGTTCCCGTGAGCGGGGGAGAGTTGTACCAAAAAGCACCCGGACCGGCCAACCGCGATTCGTAGAAACCGAAGTAGGGAGCGCCCCAGACCCAGAGCTCGTGGATGGCACCGCTGTTTCGCAGCGCGCAGACGTCCGATCCGTAATCGGTGAGGATCTTGTGGTAGTCCACCCCATCCGGCATGTGGCAATTAGCGTCAGGGTTGTTCCAACAATCGAGATAGCTTTCGTCGTCGTAATCAAACCCGTCGTCTTTGATGGGGAAATCATCCAGTTGGCGGTGTTCGACGATCTGGTACCGAACGTAGTTTCCGCTGGCGCTCCGGACGTCGGCGACGAACTGCGCCTCCAGGGTCTGCGGGTTCTCCCAGCCCAGAAGACTGTGGAGCCGTTGGCCGTTAACGATCGGGTCAAAATCTAGCACCAGGACCTTTCGGGTGACGGTGCTGGCCGGCTGGGGCTTTGGGGCGGGTTTGGGGGTCGGTTTCGGAGCGGGCGAGGGTGCCGTGCCGCCGTTCACCTCCGGCTGGGGGGTGGTTTTGGGAAGAACCTTCTCTTCGGCCTTGGTCAGCGCTTTCTCACCGGAGTCCGTCTCTTCGGTTACGGGCTCGTTCTTGGGAGTATTTTTCTCGGAACGCAGACCGGTGTAGACGTTAAAGGCCCCCGTGACCACGGCCAGGACCGCCAGAAAGTAAAAAAACCTCGGGGAGAGCAGGGAAGCGACCGAGAACCTTCTTCGAGACCTGATCAAGTACATCAAGGCCATTTTCGCATAAAGAGACAACCTTGTTATCAGCCCTATAGCATGTTAATATTTAAGGTATAAATCTGCTGGCAAGGAGGCCGGAGATGATGGCAAAGGTTGTGAGTGCGCTTCTTAGCGCGATTATCATAGTCGTCGCGCTCGGAGCCGGGATGGAGGTTGCGAATCAGGCCGGGGTATTCTGGGGTCTGATCGTGGCCGTGGTTGTTGTGCTTATCGGTTTGATGGCTCTGGTGGGGTGGATGATTCGTCCTCCCAAGAGCTGAAGATTACCAACCCTTCTTGGGAAACCAGGGAGGGCTTTTTTTGCGGAGCAAAAACCCGCTTTTTGGATAAAGCGGGTGTTAGGGGCTGATCTTCAGGAACAGAGCGCCGTCTCGAAGCCGGTCAAAAATCTGCGCGTCTTCCACCAGATCCTGGGCGTTAATCCCCTTGAGGATGATGGCGCCCTCCCCCTTGATTGAGGGAATGACATACGCTAGTGGATGTCCGTCCGGCGCATTCTCAAGGGTAATCCGGATGTAGATGTCCGAACTCTTGAACCAACCACGGTAGAAAAGGCCGTCGATCAGCTTCTCCATCCACCGCTTTTTATCTATGCCGGTCCTGACCCAGCCGGGATAATCGGGAAGCTTGTAGACCCATGATCCTCGAACGACAATTTTCTCCCCGACCGCTACCTGCCGATGGATATTCCCTTGAACAAGCTTGGGACGCCGGATCCGCATTCTCTCCTCCTCTCCTTTGACTCGATGGTTAGCAGTCTATCAGCTCAGATAGCCCTTAGAAAAGTCCTCAAAAGTGATGGTTTTTTTCCCCTCTACCTGGACCGCGTCGAGAGAAAGCGTTCCATTTTCGAGGTGGGCTTGGAGGATTTTGAGCCGGAGATTTTGGTGGCGCTGGTTTCTGAGTTCCCGATCCAGCTGTTCGGCCATCTCCCCTACGGTGGTCCAGACCCCCGGCCAGGGATTGTAGGCCCGGGCCATCCGTTCCACCTGGACATTGTTGTCCTGCCAGTTGATGTGCCCATCATCCTTTTTGACCAGTTTGGTGTAGGTTGCTTGGGTGTGGTCCTGCGGTTGGGGATCGAGTTTTCCTTCCAGATAGACCGGAATAGTCCTGACCAGGAGCTTCCCCCCGACCTGGGCGAGTTTGGCCATAACAGTGGCCGTGGTTTCGGCAGGGCTGAGGGCCGTTTTTTCTTGGGAAACAATTGGCCCATGGTCCATTTGTTCATCCATCAACATGATGGTCACTCCGGTCTCTACGTCCCCATTCAGGATCGCTGCTTGGATCGGTGAGGCCCCCCTGTACCTGGGAAGCAGGGAAGGATGGACATTCAGGGCGCCTTTCTCCGATATCTGGAGAATTTCGGATGGAATAATCATTCCATAGGAAGCAACGACGAAGAGGGTGGGTTTCAGAGCCGAGAGTCGGGGACCGGTAGCCAGGAGTTTGGTTTTGTCAGTGGGGGTGAAGATCTTTATTTTGTGTTCTTTGGCGAAAGTTTTGACGGGAGAAGGAGTGAGTTTTTGGTCTCGGCCGGTCGGTCGATCCGGTTGGGTGACCACGGCGACGACATTAGAGTTCTCGTCCTGCAGTTTTTGGAGGACGATTTGACCGAAACTGGGAGTGCCGAAGAAAATGATTCTTGGCCGCATCGGATTCAGCTTAACATTTCAACCGGATTTCTTTTCGCGAAATTTCTCTTCCAGTTCAGTTTCGGTGAGGAAAGGGCCGGTGGATCTTTCGGTGATCAGTTTTCCATCCAGGTGGTCGATCTCATGCTGGAATATTCGGGCCAGAAAATCCGTGGCTCTGATCGTGAGGGTTTCGCCCTTGAGGTCCTGAAATCGAACGGTGACGGCCTTGGAACGGGCGACTGGCCCGTACTGATTGGGAATTGAAAGACAACCCTCGTATTCTCCCTCTTGATCTGCCAATCGGGAAGTGATTTCGGGATTGATGATGGTCAGGAGGTGGGCCGAACTGTCCTGCTCGTCCGGATTTAAGCGAACGACGGCCAACCGCAGGTCCAACCCGACCTGGTTGGCGGAGAGCCCCACTCCCTCCGGATTACGCTGGTTTCGAAGGATCTCCTCCATCTCCCGGACGGTGCGGCGGAGACTCTCGTCGAATTTGGCCACCTTTCGGGTGGGCTGATTGAGGATTTCATTGGGGGTGGTGATTATTTTCATAGGACGAGGTCGGAGATCGCTAGTTATGTTTCTCATAATAAAGATTCCGGATCGACCTCCGCTTTCCATTCGGGAGGAATCACCTTTGCTAGTTTAGCAAGCGCGGCAACATCGTTCGGTTTGATCTTAACGGTGAGATTGAGCTGAACCTTCCCCGGGGTCCTGCCATACGGTTCGTAGGGTGCCGATATCTCATATCCCATATCCTGTATCTGCTCGTACAGATTTTCTGCCTCCGGATTGGCCCGGGTGGAACTCTTAGCGGAGAAACTGAGCTTGATCAGAGTGGAGAAAGGAGGATAACCCAGCTCTCGCCGGACCGCGCGGTCCCGCCGGTGGAAAGCGGTGAGGTCACCGGCGGCCAGATCCGCAAAAAGCGAGTTCTGGGGCGATGAAGTTTGAAGGATCAGCTCCCCTTTAGTGATCCGCGACAGCTTTTGGACCGTCCAAACTATCTTTTCGTGGGCGCGAAAATCCGGCAGATTTAGCAGGGTATCAACGTCGGCCCAAACGGTGTAGTGGGTCTCCTTTCCCAGCGCGGAAAAAAGTTCCGGCCCGGCAATCTCATACCGGTTCTTATCCACGCCAATTCTGTGAATTTCCTCCCTGATTTTATCTCGCAATTCTCTGGAATTAACATAGACTATCGTGTACTTTCCGGAAGTTAGAGCACCCTCTAGAGATTGAGAGACGAGAGTAAAATTTCCCGCCAATTTTTCCACGTCTAGATCGGCGATCCGGCTAGGTTTGATTTTGGGATTTTGGGGACGCAGCTCAATTTCCAAGCCTTCAATTTCGGCTCTTTTTTGGGCGGCCGCCGCGGCGTGGTAGTAGGGGGCGCGTTCGTCTTTGTAATTCCAATTTTCGGGCTCCTCGATGATAATTTTTTTCAAATTGGGGAGCTGGGCGAAGACCGCGGAACGGGAACCGATCATCACGTTCTTTTGCTTCTCAGTGCCGGCGCGGAAATTTACTTGAGAGACGGAGGGAACCAGAAGGAGGGTGGCAACGGTTTCCACCGGAGAGTTGGCCGATTTTTCACCCTTTCCGCCGCTCTGGCATTTTAGGCAGTCGAGAGGGGAGGCCAGATAGTGTCCCGCCATCCATTTAGCAAGCTTTAGTTGGTTTTTGCTAAAACCGGATTCCTTAATTTCTTGGATTGGCCTGGTGGGGAAGGGGGGTTTGGTGGTGGTGATATTCCAGATGTATCCCTCCACCACCCGCTTCCCGAAAGGTGCGACCACCTTCGCCCCTTCTTTGGCAGAATCGGTGAGATTATCCGGCACTTGGTAGGTAAAGAGCCGCTTGGTGGGGTCCTGATAGCTGTCGATGACGATTTCGGCAAAGATAATGGACATCGGTTCTATAATAGGTTAAATGCGGGCGGGAAGTGAAATCGGCGGAGAAAAATCCTATTGGATTTTGTGGAACCAGTTCTACGCCCAAATTGGTCCGATTCGTTTTGAACAGCTATTGAAGGCGTTTGGGAGTGCGGAGAAGGCCTGGAAAGCACCGGCGGGACAGTTCTCCCGGCTCGGTTGGGGACCAAACGAGCTTTCCCTGCTCAAAGAACGAGAAAATCTCTTAGTTAAGCCAATATTAGATATCGTTATCAAACACAAAGCAACGGTGATAACACGGGAGGAAGAGATTTACCCGGTAAATCTTCTCCAGATCCCCGCTCCCCCGCCCCTCCTCTACGTGAGGGGAGAGCTGCTTCCTCGGGATAACCTGTCCCTGGCTGTGGTTGGTTCCCGGCGAGCGACAAATTATGGCAGGGAAGTGACGCGGGCGCTCGTTCCGGAGCTCACTTCGGCCGGATTAACGATCGTTTCAGGACTGGCTCTGGGGATCGACGCCGAGGCCCATCGGGCCGCTCTTTCGGTGGGTGGCCGCACAATCGCGGTTCTGGCCTGCGGGATCGATCAGATCTACCCGCCCTCCAATGCCGCCATCGCTCGGGAAATGTTGGAGAGCGGGAAGGGAGCAATTATGACCGAATTCCCTCCGGAAACACCGACCTACCCGGCGAATTTTCCGATTCGGAACCGCGTGATTTCGGGTTTGTCCCTTGGGACGCTCGTCATTGAAGCGGCGGAGGGTTCCGGAACCTTCCACACGGTCGCTTCGGCTCTGGACCAGGGGAGGGACGTTTTCGCGGTGCCCGGCTCGATTTTTTCTCCCTATTCCGCCGGCACGGCCAAACTGATCGAAAAAGGTGCCAAACCCGTCACCCGGGCGGGGGACATCCTGGAAGAACTGCAGGTGGGAGACCAAATCCAAGTTCGGCAAGCTCGGGAAAATATCGCTCCCGATCCTGATGAGGAGAAGATTCTGATCATCCTGGGCCCGAACGAACTTCATGTGGATGCGATTTCTAATCAGTCAGACCTTGGCACTGCTAAGGTCTCTTCTCTCTTAACCACGATGGAAATGAAGGGTTTGGTCCGCCATTTGGGAGGCGGAATTTATCAGTCTAGTATATCCAACTGATAGAGCTATTGTTCCACCACCCAGTAGTCGATGGTTATTGGGAGATCGGTAGGAGTAGCTAGGATAAACTTGAAATCCTTTCCGACGGTTTTCTCGACCCCGACCGCGACCGCCCGATCCAGGGTGAAGAAGACTTTGGAGCTTTTGGTGAGGTCGGGATATTCGACGGCGTGTTCGGTTTCTCCAGGTTCAATTACCACCTGCCCAATGGACTTTCCCTTGACCGCCAAGCTTTCCACAGTTAGTTTCTGGATAAATGCCTCAGCAATCTGGGCAATTTTGATCGTGATCTTCTCAAAAACGGCTTCGATTGCTACCGTCAACCGTTGGAAAATTCCCTCATCGGCCTCGACCTTGGGAGGAAGTATTTTTTGAGTGGTTGGCTCCGGTTCGGGGGAGGTTTCTTGGGTGGGGGTCGGGTCGGTTTCAGTAGTCTGCCCTTCAGTATCAGCACCTTCCGTCGGTGGGGGAGTCTCAGTTATTTGGGCGGCATCCCCTTCTTGATCCACCACCACCCCCGGGTCTGCCCAGCTCACGGCCAGAAAAGCCTCGATCTTCGCCTGACAAGGAGTATCCCTGTCACAGGTCCAGTCCTCGAGGGCCTTCGCGACCGCAAAGCCTGGCTGAGTGAGCTTCTGGGCCATTCCCGGGTAGGTGCCGGAAGAGGTGAGCAGGTCCCCGGCCTGGATGGGAGCCGAATCGGGAGCGATCTTGACCGGAACTCTCCCTGCCAATCCCACCAGTCTTCGGTCCTCCCGCGGAATTCCCAACTCGATCCCGGCTTTAGTGGAGATGATCCCCATGATCTTCGGATCAGAGGTGGTGGTCGCTTTCTGGATCTTGGGAACTCCGGCGTCGTCTTTAATGCCGGCGATGGAAACCACGTCTCCGGCTTCGATCGAGTTGTCAGAGGTCGGATACCACTCCGCCAGGTCCGCGCCGAAGACGATCGCTTCCAATCTCACGTTCTGCTCTTCCCCAGTATAGTTGTAAAGGCGGACGGTGTCGTCGTCCGGCTGGCTGATCCGGTAGCCGGAGTTGTAAACCATCGAAACGTTCTCGACTTCGGGGATGGCAGAAGTATCGGTAGTCGTGAGAATCACCCGGTATTGGAAGTAATTGTTGGGAGTAGAGGTGATCTGGGTCCCTTCCAGGTTCGTCATCAGCTTCTCCGCCCGGACGTTGTCTAAGTAGAAGGTATTGGAAGCAGTGGTTAGATTCGTAATCCTCAGCTTAGTGACCGCGTTCCGGGAGGCGGCAGCAACGTCGGAGAGGTCCCAGTAGACCTTCTGCCAAGTGTTGGTGGTGTCGATTGTCACGTCTTCCGTCTGCTCGGTCGCCGCCGCTTCCCCGAATCCGAAACGCAAAACAGTGCCGGCCTGGGAAGCCCGGACCCAGAGAGTAAGATAATCGTAACCGGAAATATCGACCGGCGAGCCGGCCGGAGTGGCTTCGGCGTATTGCCCGGAAGCGGGATAAGTATTGGCATTGCCGGAGTCGTAAAGGTCGGTGATTTCGGTGGAAGAGAGGACCTTCTTCCAGAATCCGACCTCGTCAATTAACCCATCCGCAAACAGAGTTCCTCCGGTGTTAGTGTTTTGGGCCCCAATGCTGAACCGAGCACCTGTATCTCCTAGAACACCAGTGGTAGCAACGGAATCGGTAGTACCGTTGTTAACCTTGATGCTAATGGTGTCTGTGGTGGCATTGTGCCAAGCAACGACGAAATACCAGGTACCTGTGGCTGGTGAACCTAACGAGGTTGCATCTACTCTTCCAATTTCCGTACCGGCGGCGTTCCAAACTATCAACGAGAAGGTGTCAGTGGAACTAGCGTAGTAGAGAGTATATTCTCTAACAGTCGCCGAATCGTGTTTGCCAACCAGCGCCTGAGAGGCAGCTTTGCTTTCCAGATTGACCCAAGCTGCCACGGTGAAATCGATATCACCGGTTGAAAGACTGGCGTTATCTATAATGTTTAGGAATTCGCTATTGGCGGATTCAAAGTCGGCGGTGTTTCCTTTCTTGCCGGTCCCGGAAGCGGTGGTGTTGTTGTCGGTGAGGGTGTTCGAGCCAAAGGCATCAGCCCGATTGACTTGGGCAACTCCGGTACTGGTCTCATTCAGCGGCCAGTAAGAGATTAGGCTGGTGGTCAGAGTGGCTCCGGTGTCTTCCTCAAATCCGGTGGTGGTGAACTTGGTGTTATTCGCGGCGGTGGTTTCGTCGTCGTCTTCGAAGAAATCGACGTCCCGGGCAACTCCGGTGTCGTCCACGTTGAGGTTCGAACTGGGCCAGTTCGAGGCGGTGTTGACGTCCTCAAGCATCGTGAAGTTGGTTCCATCGGTGAACGGAAGCCAATCCTCCCAAGTTCCGTCGGTCGGATCGGTTGAATTTCCGGTCCGGGTCTGGAACTCCACCTTGGTGTTGGCAGGAAGATTTGCTTCCCACCGCAAATTATCCAAAAGGGTTGAGTTGGCAGTTGGGATCGCGGTGGAGTGGTAGAGACCGTAAGGGAAGAAACCCACGTTGTTCGAATAGCCCACGGCGGGATTTGCTGACCCTGAAAGAGATCCCGCGTATTGAACCGCGATCCGGCCGACCCCGCCCGAACCACCCCCGCCACCCATGGAACTTTGTCCTCCCCCTGCTCCGCCTGTACTGGTAACAAGATTTGTCCCAAGATTAGCCGCATTCTTTGTTTGGAAGAGAATCGAACCACCGGAACCACCCCCACTTGCTCCAGCGTCGTTCGGAGAAGCTACACCAACGGCCCCATTACTTGTGACGCTTCCTGAAACGGAGATATCGTTTGCAATAATCACAGCTACTCCGCCTCCTACCCCTCCGGTCTGGCCGGTGTGGCCATCCGCGTGGGCTCCTCCTCCGCCCCCTCCTCCACTTCCCAAATACAACTTTGTTAATTGGGTAGAGCCATACAAACCACCACCCCCCCCCCCGCCCCCACCGCAGTAAGAACCGCCGCACCCGCCCCCGC
>Ga0209751_10001359_pt1 | contig 25191 bp, 32 predicted proteins | sample RifCSP13_1_FD_184019 | JGI IMG/M metagenome (GOLD analysis project Ga0209751, IMG submission 184019) | Soil microbial communities from Rifle, Colorado - Rifle CSP2_sed 13_1 (SPAdes) (version 2) | ecosystem: Environmental > Terrestrial > Deep subsurface > Rock core/Sediment | place: Rifle...
CTACGTTGTCGAGCACGGAACCGAACTCACTTGTACGTGGGCGGAACATTAGTTTATGTTTCTTTCGGTTTAAGCTAACCACACAGTCGTAGAAGCGTTCGGAGCTTTCGACCTTTGCCTCAAAAGCGCGCTTGCGAAACTGCTGGATGCGCATTTGAAGGCGATAGGCTTGGCTCTCGCTTTCACATTGAAGCTCGAAGGCCTCACGCCCACCACGGAGCAACAGTTCCGCAAAGCGGGGGTCGAAACTGGCAAGAGAGCGGTGGAAGGGTTCGGTCACGAGTTACTACTCCCAGAAGGGAATTTCGTCGCCCGCTGCCACCATTGGCTCGCTCTTAACGTTTGGCAAGCAAAGCGAGCTATGACGAACGTTCCAGTTGTGGCGACGAATGTACTCCGACACAACGAAGAAGAGGTCGGAGCCTATTGTATCGTCGTCGTAGTCCTTGCAAAGTTTGAACTGAACGTTCAGGTCGCCGGCCGTGCGACCAGTTACAACGATCCGAAGGTTCAGGGCGGGAATGTTAGCCTCTTGGAGTGCAGCGCGAACGGAGTCAATTGCAGCGAGAAGCGGGGCTGTGAGATTGTTCATTGCTTGGTTGTTCATGGGGAGTTCCTTTCAAAAGAGAGCGCTTTACGGGCGAGACGAACTATGTTAAGCTTGCTGTTGTTGGCGCGAGTGACTCGAACGATGGCGGCATTGGCGCTGGCGGCGTTGGCGGTACGATCTGCTCCACTAAGCCATTTTTGTGCCCACTTTTTAAATGACGCATTTTCATAAACAGCAAGAGCACAAAAAATTGCATAGGCGACTCTTTGGTTCGCGGTTACTTCGAGCAATTTTATTTGCTTTTTTGTTGTAAACCTTCGACAGCCAACTTTAAGATCACCTTCACGCTTCCCAATAATTCCTTGGCCCTCCCAACAAATTGGGTTGAAAATTTGTGCGTGGATTGGGTTCATGAATATGGCAATGGGAACCGACACGTAAGCATGTATCCAGCTATCAGAGCATAGGTCTTGGTCGCTTGAACCAACGGCTTCGTGGGTTACGTTTTCACCCCATTGGGTTTCATTGCTTTCGCCTTTTCGGGTTTTCCCGTCTTGGGTTGTAAGTTTGTAGAGGCGCATGGTGAACAACTCCTTGCTAAAGTTCAATTTTGGACCGAAGAAATTCTTCAGCTTCTTCGTGAAGTGCTTCTGGGAGCCGCGCCACGCCACGTAAAGAGCGGATACGGAAATCGTGGGGGGTTCGAAGGGAAAAGTCGTGTAGTGCGGCGAGCATTCCACGACTCCAGCCACAGTCGGTGTAGTAAACGGAGTAGTCTGCGACAGCAAGCCAAGCAAGTCCGGCGCGGATCCCTAATTCGCGCTCACCTTTAACTTCATCGCGAAGGATTCCTGGCTGTGTGTAGAGGAGGTGAGAGGCGATTGGGCTTTCGCCTCGATGAAGGCAGTTCGAGACACAGGCACGAGCGTAAGCTAGGTTACGCTTGACATCGCCTGCATAGGGCGATTCGACGATAACTCGTTTCATGGCCGTTCCTCTTGATGTCCACACTCGCAACAGAAGATTTCAATTGAGTCGCTGGCAAAGCCACAACGCGGGCAGTACTACCAGTCGCGTTTGTTGCGGGGGTCAAATTTTCGTGGACTGGACGACGGGCCACGGCCTCTCATCGGCGTTCGTCCTTCTGGCGCTGTCGCGCGGCGTCGATCATGTCGGCGAACTTGTCGCGGTAACGGTCGTAGGCGGCGTCGGCGGTTCTGTCATAAGCTTCGTCCCAGGTTGCATCCAGATGCTCGTCCATGTACTGAGCAACTAGCTCTTCGTGCGCGGCGATGTAAAGGTCTTTGCTCATTTGTGTTCTCTTGCTCCGTGGACGAAGTTTCCGTTGGCATCGAGCACTGGCGCCCAGCGAGGTGACGCGCTGCCAGCTTCGCAAGCGAGTTCGCTGGTGACGAACAAGATTGTAGCAACGGTGACAAGGATCATGACGAGGACGGTCCAGCTGATGAGGCACTCTTCGACGGAAAGGTAACGGCTCACCGAATTAACTCCGCGGCCTGTGTTCGATAGATTTCGACTTTTTCTTTGTCTTCTTCGGAAGTGAGGCCGGTTGAGTATCGACGAACCATACTAAGATAGGCAGAGATGCAACGTGATTTTCGTTCAGTCCTAAACTGGATTACGATTTTGGAGCTGCCTTCATCCATATAGTCGATTAGACTAACAGTTCCAGCGTCTACGTCTAGGCAAATGGCGTGGACACTTTCAACGTTTATTGTGGTAATCATGCTAAGCTCTCCAAAGAGGAAGCCGCTTTCGCCGCGCCCGCGCCTTCGGCGCGAGGCTGAGCGGCTTTACGGGCAAGGGTTTCTTGCCAGCGCGCCCAGACTTCGGCACCAACTCCTGTTCGGTTGCTCGCGCAGTGGGCGCAAACGGGCGTTGTGGTTAACGGAAGGTCCACGCGGTGAACGGGGTCTGTTGGGGCGAGAGAGTAACATGGGAGCAACTTTTGTGCTCGACCAAAAGTTGGTACGGCCTCGGCTAAGTAAAGGGTTGAGTGGGATTCGCGCGAGTCGCAGCTTGAGCAGTGTTGAGTGTGAACGTGAAGGACGTGTGGCATGGCGAGTTAGTCCTTTGCAAAGAGTTCTAGGCCAAGCCCGCAATAACCGTCGCGGCCAATGGTCGTGTAACGCTTTGGTGTTGTGCCCGGCTCGGGAAGTGTGAGCGGCGAAGCCGCGCCCCAACGCGCGAGCATGGCAAGGTGGCGAGCTTCGCGCTCGCTAGTTGCAACAACGGTGGTGGCTTTGCCACTTGGACCAATGAAGGTGTAGGTTGACATTCTGTTTAGTCCCCCCCAAAAATGGAGTCTTGGCAAGCTTGGCAGAGGCCGCTGATCGCGAACTCGCGCTCGCTTAGTGCGTTACGGAATTCGCCGATTGGCGATTTGCAGCTTGGGCAGCGGCGCTCGGCGAGTGCGTCTGTTGCGTCTGTTCCGGCTTTGCCAAAGGCGATTGTTGCGGCGAGGCGAGTGAATGGGCGAGAGCGGGGGTCGGTCATGGTAGGTTACTCTTTCGAGAAGCCTATTTGAGGGCTATTGGACAAGGTAGCACATAGTGGGCAGTGTGTCAATGTGGGGATGTGCAAGATTGTTGCAAAGTTGGGGTGATTTGAGCAAGATTGTTGCTTAGGATTATAAGCACAAGACTCCGACAAGACTCTGACTATACTCCGACTATACTCCCTGACGTGGGGGGTTTTAGCTTGACCCCCCCCCGCAGGCGTAAGCCGGGCGGTGTACGGGGACGTCTGCACAGGAGGCGGGGGGCGTGGTCTGGACGTCTCCCTCCCTATATATATGACGTCTAAAAAAAAAATTCTAACTACTCAAGAGAGAGTAAAGGGGGCAGTTTATAGAGGGCGTGGACGTCGGGGTAGTAAAGGGGGCGGTGGCACGGCGTGCCATTGCCCGCTTAACGGCAGGGGTGGGGGTCTTGGCGAAGTGCCAATGCTAGGGGATTCGGTCGGAGTATCATCGGAGTACGGTCGGGACGTAGTGGCGTTTCACGATTAGACGGGCGTGGGTGCGATTTGGTGCTTGGGGGTATGTGGTGGTGGACTCGATGACAAATCGCATAGCGCTGCAGCGCTGCACCGCTGTGGGCCAATCCGTTTAGAGTCTAGGCTACAGCTGGCCAGCTGCGGCGTTAGCGGGCAATGTAAGGCGAAGCTCGCGGACAAAGTTCGCAACAATATTGCTCAAATAAGGGTTGCGCCGCGCGCCCGATTATGCCATATTCGCCCGAGGCAACAATCCCGTTGCCAGCTAGGAGAACCTAAAATGTCTGACGTCAACACAAGCGGCGAAGCCACACGCGCCGCGATCGCCAAGCGGGAGTGGATAAACGACAGTGCCGAAAAAGTTGTCGCCGGCGATCCCACAGCGGTCGGCTTCCGTTACACCTACCTCGCCACTGGCAAGTCGGTCGACTATATCATTGGCGAGGCTGGTAAGCTGAGCACAATGTTCGGAATCATGGGTGGCTTGACCAAAGTGGGCAATATCGTCAACTCTATCATCAACGCCGACGACTACGTCGGCGCCACGGACCCAATGATTGAAGTGAGCGATTGGCTCGCCAAGGCAGACGCGGGCGAGTGGCGTGAGCCCGGCGAAGGCGTGGCGCGTGGGCCAAAGTATGATAAAGACGTCCTCGCTGCTGCGTTGCTTGCTACGTTGGCGGGCGCTGCAAAGGGCGACGTTGCCCACTATCGCCTGCGCCTGGACGACAAGTCGTATTACGCAAAGGTGCGCAACAACGTCCAGGTGATGAGCGCCTACATGCAGGAGATGGCCAAGCGCGGCACCGCGCCCGACGACTCGGGCTTGCTCGCCTAAGCCTGAACGAACTAACCCTCCCACCTGGACCGGCAAAGTTGCCGGTCCTTTTTTGGGGAATTACATACTTAACTCCCTTGACAACGGCTAGGGAGTAAGCTACATAGGGAGGCTAGGCCTCCCCCGGCCTTTTGGGAGAATGACCATGAAACTCGACCTTTCCCGCCAAGAGCGGTATTCGATTTGCGATGCCATTAATCGTGAATTGCAGCGGATGGCGGCTGATTACTCGGCTTCTTGTGATCGAAAAGCCCCAAATAAGGTGCTTTTTCATGAACACGGCTTACTTATGCGCCTTCGTGACAAGGTGCTGACTGGCAAGAGCTACGCGCAACAGGACGCCGATGCTCAACGCGCTGCTGAGGCTTCTGAACGTCCGATGTGGGGATCGCAGCAGTGGGCCGAGACGTGCGGCGACGATCTTGGCGAAAGCTCGGATTTCTAAATGTCCAGAAGCTAACGATGTACCGCCATACCCCCTCCCCATGACCCTGACCTCGGCTCGAATCGCAAAGCCAAACGGGAAGTTTGCCAACTTTTACCGTAAACCGCCCGTTAAACTGTTCCACCTCTGCGCTCACATCTTTCCCCGCCAAGCTGCCTAGCATGACCCAGGCACTTCGCACCGGCAACTTCCAACTCTCCTCGCCAGATGTAAACCGCCGGTATCGGTGGTGGCACGAAGCAATCATTGACGATATGATGGCCTTTCCGCTAGACAGCTTAAGGGACCGGGCGAGTCGCCTTGGCTACTCGATCAGTTACTTGTCTGTGCTCACTAACAGCGATATGTTTCAACTATTTTATCAGAAGCGGAAAGCTGAGCACTCTGAGCTGCTTACAACGAGCCTCGTGGAGAAAACAGGTGCCGTTGCTGCCAAGACCTTGGACATGATGCTAGAGCAGCTCGAAACCAAGCGAACCGCCATTCCCTTCGGCGTTTTGGCGGACACTGCACAAAAGTCTCTTGCGGCGCTCGGTTATGGTTCAAAACCAGCGCCCGCCGCCGTTATTGTGAACAACAATCAACAAACGCTAGTTGCCCCAGCTGTCTCACGGGAGCAACTTGCAGAGGCCCGTAACGCCTTGCTTCGCAGTGAGCAGGCGCGAGTCATTGACGCACCCGTAACGCCGTTGCCTTTTGGCACAAGTGCGTTACTCGCGTCGCCCATGTCGCAACCACAGGAAAGCGTCGATGCCACTCGGCTTGCTCCCGGCAACGAACAATCTGGCGAGGGTTGATTCGTCTCCGAACATGACGTGTTGTGCTCCGCCCCCGTGGTTTAATGCGGCGGAAGGGGTGCGCGCCGCGTGGCTCACTGGTGACGAGCCATTCGGGCGCACCCCACCCTCGCGAAGATCGGGAACCCCTGCCATGCGCGCAGGGCACCGCTACGAGCGAAAAGCTTTAACACACCTCAAAGAGGTCTTTGGAGTAGGTTTTCGCTCAAGCGTTTGGTTTCGTTACGCAGGCGATGCGGGAATTCGTTACTGTCAAGTGGACGGCTTGTTGCACTGTGAGGCGGTGACGGCGATCTTTGAAGTCAAAGTCACGTTCACTAGTGACGCTTGGTGGCAGCTTCGCAAACAATACGAGCCCGTTGTTCGCAAGGCATTACTTCCAAAGCGCCTCGTCCTTGTCATTATCTGCAAGAGTTTTGATCCCGCTGCCGCGTTCCCTGAGCCGGTGAACCACCTGCGGGGGCTTGACCGACAGCTTATCGAGCGCGGCAGCGACCAAATCTTTGTTTATTCGTGGAGGCCTTAAGTGCGCTCCAACCTGGACCAAAACAAGGCGCAGCGGCTTGACATTCAGTCAGCCCAATACGGTATTAACCGAGTTCCGTTAATTGCAAACATTGTTCTTGTCGCCGACGGTCCTGCCTTTAACTTCTTTGAGGCGAGCGGCGCGAACCGTGATGTGACGTTGCCCACGAATAAGCGTGGTGCAATGGTGGGAGTTGTTAACTATGGGGCCTCAAACAGCCTCATCGTAAAAACGCCCGCGGGCTCAACACTTGCCACGCTTCAAGTTTCAGAGGGAGCGCTCTTTGTTTGTTCCGGTCAAGAGTGGCGGTGGTTCGCCTATTCGCCCACCGCGTATCTTGACCCGACTGAGATCAGCTCGCCCGACACAACTATTACCGTTACAACGGTTGGAAATGCGGTGACGCTTGAAGTCAATGAGCCCGCCGTTGACCATAATGCGCTCTTGAACTTTGTTGCAGATAAGCACGTTGCGCATTCAGGCGTTAGCATTACCGCTGGCTCTGGGCTAAGCGGAGGCGGGACGATTGATGCTTCTCGAACTCTCTCACTTGATATCGTTAGCCTTACAGGCGCGGCGCCCGTGCTCGCAGATAGCTTTGCCTTCTACGACTTGAGCCTTACGGCGAACCGTAAGGCGACGCTCACAGACCTGAACGGAATTCTAGACCACAACGGACTTCTTAACTACTCGGCTAACCGTCACATCGACCACACGGGCGTTAGCATTTCAGCGGGAGAGGGTTTAACTGGTGGGGGTGCTATCGATTCCACTAAGACAATCAGCCTCGCGATTAACAGTCTTGCCGCCGACACGCCGATTGCTGCAAGTGTCTTCGCCTTCTACGATACCGTTGCGGGTGAGCACAATAAGGTGACACTATCGGGGTTGCAGAGTGCGATCTTTGATAGTCCCACTCTTGTTGTTGATTCAATTACTCATCGAGTTGGCATCGGTACATCAACCCCAGAGTCTTTGCTAGAGTTAGTTAAGGCTAATTCAGGTACTCTAGGCGCTTGGCTTGTTTTAAAAAATTCTGCAGCAGAAGCATCAGGAAATTACACAGGCATTGGTTTTACTAACACCAATGGGACGGCTGGCTACGTCAAGGGCGGCATTTATTATAGGTCTATAAGTCCGTATACTTATGGACGTGGCGACATTGTTTTTGTCCAAAACTCCACCGAAAACAGTAGCAATGCTACGCTGTCCAATGTGAAGATGGTTATTGGCAACAACGGAAAGATTGGGATCGGCGGGGAAATTGATACGGGCTGGGCAGGATCACTTATTAATCTGAGTGGTGCTGCGGATCAGAATGTTGTTACTGTTCAAAATACAGTCGATGCGACTGGGCAATCTGCCATAATGTTCCGTGACTATAACGGATTCGAGCATGGCGCAATGGGCTTTGGCAATGTACGCACGGCTGCAGGTATCGACAGTTTTACTAAATATATGTACATCGAAATGTCCACAAGCGATGCTTCCCTTCCGATAGGTTTTGAAATTGTAAACACAGACTTTACCGGCAATGTTGTCGTTGGGGCAACTCCTAGTGTTGTGGCACAATATAAAGTGTTAGATGTCAATCCCACTGGAAAGATTCTATTTCATCAGTTTATTAAGCGTAACCAGCTTGTATTAAGCACCGATGGTAAAATAGGCATCAATACGGAGACTCCTCAGTACGGCCTTGATATTAATATTGGGTCATCCAGAATTGTATTTTCAGATGTTGGCATAAATTCTACTTTTGGAACGAATGTCTCCGGTGCTGATTTAGTTCTTATATCCAATGCTGCTAGTAAATCAGCCACGCTGAAATCGACTGGGCAGTTTCAAATTCCAGAGAACATTGCCTCTACGTCTACCACCACTGGCGGGCTAGTTGTGACTGGAGGTGCTGGGTTTGGCGGAAAGGTTAGCACGGTAGCTAGTGCCACAGCGACGGCTGGGTTGAATGTACCACATGGGGCTGAACCGACATCCCCTGTGAATGGTGATGTGTGGACAACAACGGCTGGTTTATTTAGCCGCATAAACGGTGCAACGATAGGTCCATTGGTGGCTGCGATATCTTACGGCACTGGCGTTGTTACTGCACTCGGGATCAATGTTGGTGCCGACGGCGCATTTGTGGTGAAAGGCGGCGCGCTCGGCTCACCATCATCCGCCGGGACCATGCCTAACTTTATAATGGGTTCCTCTGGGTTAACATTTAATGGGTCGACAGCAGGGCAATTTAGAATGGATGGGGCATCATCTACTTTCATTATGTCGCCTATTGCGGGTTCGGTAATATTCGGTTCAAACACAGCAGCTACGGGCGTGATAATGACTATTAACGTCGGTTTCGAAGGAGCGCGTATTAATTCAAGTGGCGGGGTTCACATCGGAGACACCAATGTTGACCCAGGAGCCAATAACCTAGAAGTCCAGGGAACGATTAACTCGGTCGCTGGGTACAAAGCTAACGGAACGGCGGGGGTCACAACTTTTGGCCCCGCCGCTGTGGCTTCAATCACCGTCAAGAATGGAATCGTAACTGCAATCTCCTAACCAAAGGAACCTTGCTATGAAGATGACCCTTAGCCTACGACAAGTTATCATGCTCGTAAACGGACTGAACTTCGCCTTAGCAGGCCGCTCAAAGATCGTTCGGCAAAATAACGAAGACGTGCAGTCGCTTCCAGTGCCTTTTGTACTCGACGCGGATACCTTGCTTGTGCTTGCAAAGAATGTGAACAAGGCTACACCAATCGTTCAGGCTTATGAGACAGCGCGAAATGTAACAGTCCTCGAAGCGCGCCAAGAGGCCGGCGGAACGATCCTTCCAAATAGCGTGGAAGAGGCAAAGCTCGCGGCTTCGCTCGAAAAGCTTTTGGAGCAGGATCAAGAGGTTGAGCTTGAGCAGGTCGAAGCCGCAAGGTTTAAGCTTGACACCAATCTAGGGCTCGCTCCTATTATTGTAGGTCTAATTCCTATCCTGAAGTGAAAGCACGATGAGCGAACAACTCTCGCGAGCGGAACTAATCAAGCTTTGTGCGGTAGACAGTGATTTGTTCGCGAGAGTTTACTTTCCAAAAGCTGTTCGGCAAAAGTCACCAGACTTCGACAAACAACTTTGGGCTGCGATTGAAAATCCCTTACACCGTTTACTAAATCTTCGAGTGTTTCGTGGCGCAGGCAAAACTACGAAGCTTCGTCTCTTTGCTGCAAAGCGTATCGCTTACAATGTATCTAAAACGATACTTTACATTGGAGCGAGTGAGAGTCATGCTACTCGTTCGATCCAATGGCTTCGGGCAAGAATTGATCCCGGTATTGGGCGTGACGGCTTAAGTCGTCCGACTGAATTTGCACAGACGTTCGGCCTGCGCCCCGGTCGAAAATGGCAAGAGCACGAGATTGAAATCTATCACGGAATAGATGACACGCCGATTTGGGTTCTCGGTGTTGGTGTTACGGGAAACATTCGAGGTATTAACTTCGATGACTATCGCCCTGACCTTATCATTGTCGACGATTGTATTACGGATGAGAACGCGGCCACCCAGGCTTCTGCGGAAAAAACCTCCGACCTTATTCTAAACGCTGTTGCGAATTCGCTTGCCTCGTCGCAGGAGTTTCCGAACGCGAAACTTGCCATGTTGCAGACGCCGATCTCGAATTATGACATTTCGGTCCAGGCGGAGAAGGACCCAGAGTGGCACACAGAGTCCTTTGGGTGTTGGACGAAAGAGACTGAGGACTTGCAGATACCGCAGCAACGAAGCTCTTGGGAAGAAATGTTTCCGACGAAAACGCTCCAGGCGCGGAAGCAAAATGCTATCGCGCAGCGCCGTTATTCGGGTTTTGCCAAAGAAATGGAGTGCAAGCTTGTTCAATCAGAGACGACGTGCTTTAACGCAAACTGGCTCCGCCTTTACGATGAGGTGCCGCGCCGCGGCTCGACGGTGATTGCAATCGACCCAGTTCCGCCACCAAGCGACAAGCAACTCGCAACGAACCTTAAGACTAAGGACTATGAAGCGATTTCGGTTGTTTCTCGTGTGGAAGGAAACTACTATCTGCTCGACTATGCGGTCAGTCGAGGCCATGACCCACAGTGGACCGAGGCCAAGCTTTTTGAATTCGCGCTTCAATATAAGCCGCTTTGCGTGGTCGTTGAAGCCGTCGCAGCGCAACGATATCTCAAATGGTTCTTGCAAAAGGCGATGGAGCGACGGCGACGGTTCATTCCGATTAAGGAAACGCCAAACGATCAGCGGTCGAAGTTCCATCGCATTGTGACTTCGCTGAACGGTGTTGCGAGCGCGGGGCGCTTTTGGTGCTCAAAACACCATTCGGAATTCATTGTTCAGTTCGAAAATTACGGACAAGGCTACAAGGGGCCAGACGACTTAATCGAATCTGTATCAGTCGCGGTCAGTGAGTTGACAATGCCGCTGCTCGAACTCGGCCTTGACGAGTACACAGACACCGGAGAAGTTTCACCGTGGCCCCGCGCACGGACTGCACCTTGAAAGGTTAAACGCAAATGCCTTCGATGACAAAAATCGTCCCGCCGCGCGACCCACTTCACAAGAAGCTTGTGGACATGCTCTCGTCGCGCATTAAGCTTGCACAGAAGGGGCAAAGCGACCAGTACGCGAAGTGGCAAAAGGCCGAAGACACTATTCTCGCCTATGTGCCGGAGAGTGATCTTGACGCGCAGCGCCGAACCAAGCGGGAGTCGAACGGTGAGCCGAAGTACACCACGATCAAACTTCCGTACACGTATGCGCTGCTTATGTCGGCGCATACTTATCTAACTAGTGTGTTCTTTGCGAGGTCGCCCGTTCATCAGTTCGCGGGGCGCCACGGCGAAACAGAGGATCAGGTGCAGGCGCTCGAGGCGCTTATCGCTTATCAGACGGAAGTTGGCGAGTTGCTTGGTCCGTACTATCTTTGGTTGTATGATTGCCTCAAGTACGGGGTGGGCGTCATCGAAGAGTATTGGGAGAACGAGGAAATTCAGTTCGCTTCGATCCAGGAGCAGCCCGATCCGCTCGATCCGGCACAAATGGTCAAGATGCAGATTCGGGCGAAGATGCCCGGCTACTCGGGTAATCGAATTTGCAACATTTCACCGTTTGACTTCTTGCCGGACCCTCGGGTTGCAACTGGACGCTATCAGCAAGGCGAGTTTGTGTTTGTTCGTAAGCGTCTCTCCTGGGAAACGATCGTGCGCCGAAAGGCGCAAGGCTACTACATGAACGTGGAGGAGCTAACGGAAGGAGTCTGGAAGGACTTCGCAATGTCGGTCGGGAATGACCCACAGCAGAGTCAGCTTGTGCGGCCCGAGGACAATCTTTCACTCATTACGGACAGTGGTGACGTCAAACGGCCTTCGATCATTACCGTTTACGAGGGATGTATCTCCATTATTCCAAAAGAGTGGAAGCTTGGCGACAGTGACTTTCCTGAAAAGTGGATGTTTACGATCACGGGCGATCTTTCAACGGTGATTGGCGCGACGCCGCATGGCGCGATGCATGGCCGCTTCCCTTACGGGGTTATCGAGAGCGAGGTTGAGGCTTACGGTACTTGGAACCGTGGAATGCCCGAAATCATTGAACCAATCCAGAATGTGCTTGATTGGTTACTCAATCAGCATTTCTTCAATGTGCGCGCCGCGCTCAATAATCAGTTCATCCTTGACCCAAGTAAAATTGTTGCGAAGGATGCCGAAGATGGCGGGCCGGGCTTCACCTATCGGCTTCGACCTGAAGCCTATGGACAGGATATTCGAACCTTTTTCCATCAGGTGCCTGTTGCCGACGTGACGCGAGGGCACATTGCGGACATTCAGTCGATGTTTGGCATCGGTGAAAAGGTGTTTGGGGTCAATGACCAGATCATGGGGGCGCTTAGTGGAACCGGGCGAAAAACGGCGACGGAAGTGCGCACGAGCACTGGTTTCGGCGTCAATCGACTCAAGACGATTACTGAGTATGTTAGCGCAACGGGTTTTTCGCAACATGCGCAACGGCTTGTGCAGAGTTCTCAACAGTATTATCAAGCCGAAAAGAAACTTAAGATTGTCGGGGGACTAATTAAAGATATGTCGCCAAGCGCGGCGATGGCCTTTATTGACGTGTCACCTGATCGCATCCAGGGCTTTTATGATTTCCTTCCTGTGGACGGGACGTTGCCAGTGGACCGTTTGGCACAAGCAACTATGTGGAAGGACTTGATGCTTCAAATGCGAAACGTGCCCGGCCTGATGATGCAATTCGATATGAGTAGGATTTTTGCTCATGTTGCGGCACTCGCAGGAGTCCGTAACGTGGACCAGTTTAAGGTTCAAGTAGGAAGCCCACAGCAGCTTAATCAGCAAGCGGAAGCTGGCAACGTCGTGTCGATTAAAGCTGGAAGCAATCCACGCGGAGTACCAACCGCTGGAGCGGGAGGCGGGGCGCCCGCGCCCCTTGCACCCGCGCTTTCACCTCAACAGGAGTAGCACGTTATGACCTTGCCTTCACCAGAACAGGTTAACATCCTAAAACTTGGTCGCATTATGCGCGACGGAGTTAACTCGGAGTTTTGGCTCGCTTTTAAGCAAGTGCTCCAGCACCATATCGACACGCGCGAAGCACTTATTCGGACGCCGCTACATGCACTTCCGCAAGTAGGAGCAGACGGACTGCCAACTCCCTACGCGGCGGGCGATCTTGCGACGAGGGCGGCTGTCATGGAGTCCGTTAAGGGGGCGCTTATCACCTTGAAGCTCGTCACAACACTTCCTGACACAATCATCGCACAGGCAAGTGATCTTGCCAAGGAGAATTCAAGTGACTGACACGCCCTCCGCCTCGCCTCCACCGACACCCACTACGGGTGCCCTCGCTTCGGCCCCTTCGTCTACGCCCGTTTCGGAGCCTACTAACTCTGCCTCGCCACTTGCCGATGATTTCTCTCAACTTGGTGAGCCCGACGACGACTTCGTTGAGCTTGCAAGTGAAGCACCTGCGCCTGCGGAAGTTGCTCCGCCTCCCGCCGAACCGGCAAAGCCCGCCGTCGAGCCGCCTAAGGCTCCCGAGCCAGCGAAGCTCGCTCAGCCAGAAGTGAAGCCGCCCGTTGCGCCGGTGCCGGAAGCTCCGAAGGAGATTGCGGCGGCAGCCGCTCCTCCTCCGTCGGAACCGCAAGCCCTGGCTGAACAGCTCACAGAGCATCGTGCCGCACTTATCGACGCGATCGCCTCCGAGCGGTTCAAGCTAAGTCCTGAGGAAATGAATGCACTCGAAATCGACGCTGCTGGCGCGATCCCGAAGTTGCTCTCCCGTGTGTACTATGAAGCTGTTACAGCCTCACTGAACCATATTCAGAATTTTGTTCCGCAGATGCAAGCGAACTTCCGTAAAGCCGAACAAGCGAACGCGGAAGCCGAGAAGGTCTTTTACGGAGCTTTTCCGACGCTTGATAAAGCGAAGCACCACGCTGATGTGATGCAGTTTGCCCAGCTTTTCCGAACGGTTAATCCGAACCTTTCGCGAAATGACTTTGTTGCGATGGTTGGGGCCGCCGTTATGGCGAAGCATGGCATTGCGCCGGGAGCGCCTCTGAATGGGAAAGGCCCAAGTGTCATTCCTCAACCGGCTGCTACTCCTCCGTTTGTTCCCGCTCAGGCGGGCGCGACGGTGAAGATGACTCCCGAAGAGCCAAGCCCGTGGGCGGGCCTCGGGCACGACTTTGAAGAGTAGTGGCTAAGCGATAAAGGACTTTGACCATGACTGGTCTAGCTGGCCTTCGCGGAACAGGCGACTGGGGCACGGATGAGCGCCCAAAGAATTTCCGTGAAAGCATTTTGTTCTTCTCCCCGAATGGAACGGCGCCGATCTTTGCGCTTAGCTCGAAAGCGGGCAAGAAGTCAGTGAACGATCCCGAGTTCGCCTGGTGGGCGGAATCGAACAACATCTTCCGTTTGCAGATAAACGGCGCACTCGGTTCTGGTGACACGACGATTACGGTGGACTCGGCCGATCCAACAAGCACCACAATGAGTGCGCTCTATGGTAACGCCACGCACTTGAAGCCGGGCGACTTGCTTCTTGTGGAGAAAACGGACCAAGCGACGTTCGACAACGAACTGATCCAAGTCGATACAGTGTTGTCGGCGACGCAGTTCACTGCAACGCGCGGAGTTGGCGGAAGTTCGGCGGCGAGTATCAGTGACGACGTGTTCCTCACATTGATTGGTTCGGCTTATGCGGAAGGCACGAGTGCGCCTTCAGCGACCAGCAAGAATCCGATCAAGTTCTCGAACTATATTCAGATCTTCAAGGATAGTTACGAGATCACGGGAACCGCCGACAAGACGCTCGCGCGAACGGGCTCCGCTTGGAGCAATGACAAGAAGCGGAAGATGTTTAAGCACTCGGCCGATATCGAGTGGTCGATGCTTTTCGGGCGTGCTTACGAAACCACGGGCGACAACGGTAAGCCGTTGCGGTTCATGGGCGGACTTCGCGAACAGATTCCGGCGAGCAACACGACTGTGTTTGCTTCGGCGGTGACGGCAGCGAGCTTTGCGGACGCCGTTGCGCCCTGCTTTAACTTCGACTTCGGTGGCGGCGACACGCGCATCGGCTTCATGGGGAACGTTGCCCGAACAGAAATGGGCAAGGTGATCCAGGGAACGACTGGCATTCGGATGGAACTCGGCAACACCATCAAGATGTGGGGGATGAACTTCCAAGAGTTCATCATGCCAATGGGCAGGCTGTTGCTTAAGTCGCATCCGTTGCTCTCCCGTCATCCGCGGTACGACAACTCGATGTTTGTCGTCGACTTTTCCGTAATGAAGTACGTCACGATGACGGGAAGGCCGGATGGAAAGACATACGACGACGTGCAGAATAAGGACGAAGACGTGCGGCGCGGTTATATCCAGAGCGACTGTTCGCTCATGGTCGACGGCGGCGGCTTGACCTGCGCCTATCTCGGCAACATTAGCGCAACCTAACTTGAAGGTGCGCTGGAGCGCGGCAATCCCGCCGCGCTCCCTGAACGAACCCTGAAAGGTTCAGCAAATGCGAAGCAATGTTGAAGGTTCGAGGCTGAGTGGAAATCTCTTGATGGAGAAGAACAAGCTTGGCCATATTTTCCAGTTGTTGGGCGCCACGTTCACAATGGACGCGGACATGCCCCCGCTGGTTTCGCTCGATCCGGGCGGTAGCGCTCGGACTGTTCTGCTTCCGGCTGAGGAAAAGGGTCTGTGGTTCCTTATCAGCAACACGGCGAACGCGAGTGAGCTTCTAACGGTTAAGGAAGACAGTAACACGACCACTATCGCAACGCTCGATCAGGACGAGTACGGGCTGTTCTTCTGCTCAGTGAACGAGGCGGGGGCGCTCGAGTGGCGCGCTCTAACGCCAAGTGGCATTGGTGATGCGCTCACGCTTGGTAGCTTGACCGTTTCAGGCGCGACTGCTCTGAACGGCAACACCGACATTGGTAATGCGGTGACGGACACGGTCGGCTTTTATGGTTCAACGAAGGTGGTTCAACCTGCTTCGGCGAGCCAAGCGGCGGTGACGCTTACGTTTAAGACTGCTCTAGTCACAACTCTTAAAACAGCGCTCGTTACCACGCTCAAGACTGCTATGACGGTAACGGCGGCGACCGCCGCCGGCACAACGGGCGCCATCAAGACTACGGGCGCGGCTTATGGCTATACGACGAGTACACAGGCGAACAAGATCGTTTCGCTTGTCAATCAGCTCAAGGTTGACATGGCCGCGACGAAAGCTCGTGTAGACCAAGGTGTGGTCGACGTGGCCGCGATCAAAGCTCGTGTGGATCAAGGTGTCGTTGATGTTGCTTCAGTTAAGGCTCGTATCGATCAAGGCATCGTCGATATGGCGGCTGTGAACGTGCTTCTAACTGCGATCCGCGCTGGCCTCATCCCGACTTCTGGCGTTGGTGTCCTAAAGGGTGCTGCGTAATGCCGCGCGTTCTGCATTTGGGAGGCCTCCGAAAGGGGGCCTCTCAGAGGCTCTTCATCGCGACGCCGGTGATGGATTCGCCAGACCCCGAATACGTTCATTCAATCTTGCAAACGCAACTCGCCTTGTTCGCCGCGGGAATTGAAATGGATTGGACGCTGCTCGTTGGCGAGTGTCACGTTGACGACGCGCGGAATTTCCTCGTTCGTGAGTTTCTCGAAAGTGCTTGCACGGATTTGCTGTTCATCGATGCGGACGAAGGTTGGTCGCCGGTTGAGCTTGTGAAACTTGCCGGTTGGGACTGCGATGTGGTAGCGGGCGTGCTGCCACGGAAGGCAGACACCGACGAAGGATATCCGGTTCGGTTGCTTCCAGGCGAAATCACGACGGATTCCCGTGGCTTGATTGAAGTCGAGGGCGTCGGTACAGGTTTCATGCGGATTCGTCGCAATGTTCTCGAACAGATGTATGAAGCGGAACCTCGAAAGCACCGTGACAAGTTGAACGAGGATCAGAAACACCAAATTCCGATTCTTTTCGAGCGCGACTACGTAGACAGTCTTCGACTAAGCGGCGACTACGCTTTCTGTCGCAAGTGGAGGAAGCTGGGAGGGAAAATCTTCATCGACCCGGACATGGGTTTTGCACATGTTGGGACGAAAGTCTGGACCGGACATCTTGGGCGCTACCTGTGCCAGAAGGAAAACCTGCTCACCCCAAAATTCTGTGCCGCGTTTAAGCGAATTCAGTCTGGAAAGTGGACTTTCGCTGACTTTGAGCAGATTTACGCTGAATGGAACAACCCGTTTTCGCTCGACCCAAAGGGCGCGGCAGCTCTATTCGAAGTTGCTCGAACGACAGTCGGGCATATTCTTGAAACGGGCTCTGGGCTTTCAACGTTGCTCTTCGCAGCCGCGGGCGCGGGGGTCTTTTCGCTTGAGCATGAGCTTTCGTGGGTGCAGCGAATGAAAACGGCGGTCGTGCAACTTGGGCTTGGGGACAAGGTCGAGCTTCACTACGCGCCGCTGCGCGAATACAAGAGCGGAAACATCTGGTATACGATAGATACGGTCCTCCCAGACCACGTGGGTCTAGTGTTCTGCGACGGACCTCAGCGCGCGTGGGGAAGGGACGGAATTTTTGAAATTCTTGGCCATTTCGATGCCGCGCCCTTTATTTTCGACGATGCAAACGACGAGGAACTGTTGTCGAAGGTCGAGGCGTGGGCAAAGGGGCGTGGCCGCTCGGTTCAGGTGGTTGGCGAAGGACGGAAACTTGCAGTAGTTACTCCGCTTGCAGAGGTTCGAGAGGCCGCTGAATGACCTACACGCGCGCAACGGCAGTTTCACGAATTCAGCGCGGGCTCGGCTTTCGCACCGACCTTGAAGATGAAATCGTCGATGCGCTGAAAGAGGCGCAACGGTTGCTTGAACGTGGTAAGAGCCTTCCATATTTCCTTTTGGGTGAAGACCAAACGCTCACAGTTGCAAGCGGGAGCGCCGATGTTTCGCTCCCAACAGGCTTTATTCGGGAAAAGCAAGACGAGCCTCTTCGGTTCACGGACAGCGACAACAACCTTATCAAGCTTGAGAAAGTCTCGCTCGACGTGGGCGTCACGCGCTTCGCAGACGTTGACGCCGGAAAGCCTCAAGCCTATGCGCTGCGCAAGTCGGCGATTAAGTTTTTCCCAACTCGCGACACTGCCTATTCGCTTACCTGGAGCTATTTCGTTGCAGCCGACGAACTCACCACCGACATTACAAATGCGTGGTTGACGAACGCACCTGAGGTGCTCGTGGGTGCGGCGGGCATGATTATCTCTTCGGACCTCGGCGCAAACGGCGAGAAGGCGATGGCGAAGTTCCAGCAAATGTTCAATATTGCCTGGGCAGGTGTGTTTGCAGAAGGCGTGTTGCGCGAGGACGAGAACAAGCCTGTGATTGTTGGTGGGAGGCTATAGTGGGGCTCGAAGCCGCAACCTTTATTTCAGACTTTACAACGACGAACCCAATTTCAACCGATGTGGTTTCGCAAGGGGACGACCACGTTCGTTTGCTTAAAACGGTTCTCAAGGCAACATTCCCGAATGCAACGAAAGCGTTCTACTTTCCAGACACGGCGGCGAAGTCAGCCGACTTCACCATCGTTGCGACTGATCTGAACAAGACCTTCCTTGTTACGACAACGGGCGGGAACGTAGCGGCAACGTTGCCTTCGCTTGCGAGTGGTGATGCAGGATGGTTCTGTTATATCATCAAGGTTACGACGGATGCGAATGCGGTGTTCATTACGCCCGCTTCTGGCACGATTCAGTCGGGGGCGGTTGCGAGCTTGGCAAAAACGCGCCGCGCGATCCCCGGTATTCCATCCCGCGTGTGGTGGACGGGCAGCGCGTGGTTCGCAGAGCGCGCAGAAAAGGCTCCTGTTGGCGCAATTATCGATTTTGACGGCGCAACGGTTCCGGTTGGGTACGAGCTGCCGAACGGGCAGACGCTCAGTGGGACGGCGGGGAGTGTTTATCCCGACTACTATGCGGTTAAAGGTGGGTTGACTACTCGCGACGTGACGGGCCGTGTAATTGCAATGAAGGAGGCGAGCGCCACTCGCTTAACAACGGCGGGCGGTGGCGTAGACGGAGCAACGCTTGGTGCTGCTGGTGGGGGAGAAACGCACACACTAACTACAGCAGAGCTTGCAGCACATACACATATTGCCTCGTCAAATGTTACTGACCCAGGGCACGCTCATACATTGGGCGCAGGTGGTGGTGGCGGCAATCTTCAAAACGGCGGGACAATTATTACCACGTCTGGAGCCGGTTCTGTGGCTTCAGCGACAACCGGAATAAGCGTTGCGACAACGAATGCAAACGCAGGTAGTGGTACGGCGCACGCAAACGTGCAACCGACCATCGTGCTCAACAAACTTCTTGTTGTGGAATAGCCCAAATGACCACAGTTGCAATTGTGGGTTGGATTCTTGCCATCGGCCTTGGCATTGGCTGGTGGATCGATCATCGTGGCATAGCTGGAATTAGGTCCGATCTAGCGGACGCTAGGCACGAAGCACAGCGCCTCAAAGACAAGGTGTCTTGACATGGCTCAATATTCCTTTGAACGACTGCGGCCTGAATATGAGGGGCTGTGGGGGCAAATGGTCGTGCTCAAAACACAGGCCGCGACCGATCAAGCCAAAAAGGTGATTGTCAATAAATCAAGGTATCTTGAAGTCGAACGCAGAACTAGCGTGCCGTGGTTTGTCGTCGGCTGCTTGCATATGCGGGAGAGTAACGGCGATTTCAAGACCTACTTGGGTAACGGGCAACCGTTAAACCGTGTGACCACAATCGTACCGAAGGGGCGCGGGCCGTGGGGTTCGTTCGAGGATGGCGCAGAGGACGCCTTAGAAATTGACCATCTAGACCAAGTTAAGGCGTGGTCTGCGGCGCGCGTTGCCTATGCGATGGAATCGTTCAACGGCTTCGGATACCGTTCTCCTTCGCGCAATATTCCATCACCTTATTTATGGGGTGGCACTAATGTACAAAAATCAGGAAAGTTTGTCCGCGATGGCGTATATAATCCAAAAGTCATGGACCCGCAAATCGGAGGCATGGCCGTTCTTAAGCAGATAATGAAATTGGATTCTACAGCAAAGTTTAGTGCCTCGCCTCAGAAGCCTGCTGCACCGCCTGCCGATGAAACCCCGACCGTATCGCCAAAAGCAGAAGACAATGAGAGCCAACTGAAGCCCCTCGCCAAGTCAAAGACAATGTGGGGCAACACCATTCAATGGCTATCCGGCGCGGGCGCGACAGTCATGGCGGCTCTAGCTGGCGTACCGTGGCAGGTGTGGGTTGTGATTGCCGTGTTGATCGTGATCGGAGCCTTCCTTGTCTACAAAGGCAGGATCGACGTGCAGAAAGTGGTGCAGCATCTCAGTTCCGATGATACAATCGATGAGGCTGCGTGATGTGGTCATTTCTTGCTTCGTTTATTGGAGGTCCAATTATTAATGGACTGGTCAAAGCCTATAAGGCTAAGATTGACGCTAAGAGCAAAGACAACGCGATGGCTGTTGATCTTGCGGCGAGTGAAATCCAAGGCGAGATTGCATTGCGTCAAACAGAGGCGTCAATCATTCGTCAAGAACAGGGCTGGTGGCTCACAGCACTACCTCGTCCCATTATGGGGCTTTCAGCGGCTTTCTTGGTAGGGAAGCTATTTGTTTGGGACCTAGCCCTTGGTCAATGGACAGGCGGTTCAACCGACTTACTTTCAGATCAAGCCTACTGGCTTCTGACAGTAATTGTTACAGCCTATTTCGGGAGCCGTACTCTCGAAAAAGTGGTAAAAATCTTCAAGCGATAAGGCGAGTGTGTAATGGTAGAGGAACAAGAACCCTTCCGTCAAGCGACTGAGCTTGTGTTTGACCGAAGGGTCAATCTTGTCAGTCTTGCAAACTTGGTCGTTCTCGCAGGAATTCTTATTACGGCGCTCGCTTCCTGGTATGGAATGGTGGGAAGGGTGGACACGCTCAGTGTTCGAGTTGATAGCCTCGGGCGTGAGCTGTCCGAAGCACGAACTTTGACCTCCAGTGTTCAAGCTCGATCTGATGGTTATGCCCGCGAACTTCAGGTGAAGAGTGAGAACATTTCTACGCGACTTTCCGTGGTCGAAACACATGTCGGTACAATTCTAAGCACGGTCAGCAGAATGGAACTGCGACTCGACAGCACAAAACGCTCAGATGGCCCTCGTTGAAATCAACGAACTTGGTTCGATCGGCCTTATCCGGGACGTGGAAAGCCATTTGCTTCCGCCCGAGGCTTGGACAACCGCCGACAATATGCGATTTCGAGACGGTGGCGCGGAGCGCCGAGGCGGGCGTGCGCAGGTGTTCGGAACGCCAGGCGTCGCGCCGCATTTTGCAATGGCGGTTACGAACTCGGCTCAGACGTGGTGGCTTTACACTTCGCTAACAAAGGCATATGTTTTCGACGGGACAACGCACACAGATATAACGAGGGCGGCAGGCGACTACACAACTGGAGCCAGTCGAGACTGGAGCGGAACCTTGCTCGGTGGGGTTCCAGTTTTGAACAACTTTGCAGACGTGCCGCAGTATTGGTCGGCTTACGCTGCGGCGACTGATCTTGTGGCGTTAACAAATTGGCCCGCGGGCAATCGCGCGAAGGTGATTCGAGCATTCGGCGCCTCGCTTATTGCACTACATCTTTCGGATAGCGGAACGGTTAAGCCACATCTTGTTCGCTGGTCACACCCGGCGGACCCTGGAAGTGTACCGTCTTCGTGGGACATTACCGATGCGACAAAGGATGCAGGTGAAACGGACTTGCCGGACGTTAACGCAGGGCTAATTCGCGACGGGCTTCCACTTCGCGGCAACTTCTACATTTATAAGGACGGGTCGATTTGGCGCATGACGTTCGTGGGCGGCGCCTTTAAGTATAACTTCCAGGTGTTTTCGGAAGCGGCAGGAATTCTAGCCCCGCGCTGCGTGACGCTCACAACCGACGGCACTCAACATGTTGTTGCAACGCAAGACGATGTGATTGCGCACAACGGTAATTCGGTTCAATCGTTGCTCGACAAGCGAATGCGCCGAACGCTGTTCAACAACATTGACGACGACAACTACCTCAACTCGTTTATCTTCACTAATCCGTTTTCGAATGAGATTTGGTTTTGCTACCCAGAAAGTGGAAGTACCAATCCTAGCCGTGCCCTCGTTTGGGCTTATAAGGAAGGGCAGTTTGGGGCACTCTCAGAAAAAAGTGTTAATTTTCGCAATGCGGCGCAAGGGATTATTGAGTCTGCCTCTAATGAAACCTGGACAACAATCACCGATACTTGGGCAACTACGTCGTTGCAGTGGTCGCAAGCAACGCGGCGCAAGGTCGTGTTGTGTGGAACGGACGCGACGAAGTTCTATCAGCTCGACGAGGGAACCACGGACGCGGGGACGGCGATTAGTGCAACGCTTCAGCGCGTTGGGCTTTCGATTATTGGGAAGGATCGAAGAGGAAATTGGGTCACAGACTTTAACTCGCGGAAGTTTGTAACTCGAGTGTGGATTACGGCGAGCGGTGGGCCGATTAATGTTCGGATCGGACATCAGAATGTGCCAGACGGGTCAGTAACTTGGAGCACGGTGAAAGTGTTCACGCCCGCGACCGACAAGTGGGTGGACGTTGCGATTTCTGGCGTGGCGGTTGCGATTGAGTTTTCGGCCGCAGTTCACTTTCGGATCTCCTCGTATAAGCTTGAGCTTGATGTGATTGGAGAATACTAATGGTGTTCGTTCCGACACAGGCGCCGGTTGTTAGTGAACATGATGTGCAAGAGCTCGCAAAGTGGACGGAGACTGAGCTTCAACGCCTCGCGCAGTTGCTCCAGGAGGATGAAGGTGTTCCGGCGAACGAGTTGCATGTTGCACCGGACAAGCCTCGTGAGGGGCAAAGAGCGTTTGCTGATGGAACAGACTGGAACCCCGGAAGCGGGCGCGGCCCGTATATGTATGTTAGCGGGGCGTGGACGTTCACGGGCTATGTTGCTCCGCAAGACCTTACACCGTATCTCACCAAAGCGGATAATCTTGCGAGTGTTGTCAGCGCGGCGACTTCCAGAAGCAACTTAAGCGCTGCGGCAAAGGCGCAAGACGAATATATCTCTGGCACGATTAAGGTTCCTGCCAATCAGGACTACCGTGTTATTGAGAAAATCCCTTATGGCGCAACGCTTACGTCGTTTACGGGGAAGCTTTCTGCGGGAACCCTTACGGCAACGCTAAAGATCAACACAACGGCAGTCATGGATGGAGCGCTTAGTGCAACAACTTCACAAGGAAGTGTGACGCCAAGCGCCGCCAACGTGCTTTCTGCTAACGACTTGCTTGTAGTTACTATAAGCGCAGTTGCGAGCGCCATGGACTTTTCCTTCACAGTTAAGTACTCGAGGACTCTTGCTTAATGCCTGAATTCTTCTACGACGAAAAAGGCAAAGTCGCTATTGAGTTTGAGGCTCATAGCGAAGATAGTGTGGGCGCAAGCTCATATACGTTTTCGGCACAGGCGTTTGGAGCAGCGGCTGACGGCCGTTACATCGTGGCTGCTTTGTCTTGGATGAGTAATGCGGGCGACCGCACAATTTCCAGCGTTACTATTGGTGGCGTGTCGGCGACGATTCTTGTGGAAGGAAGTAATGCGGGTCGAGGCTGTGCGATTTGCATTGCGCTTGTTCCAACGGGCACTAGCGGCAACGTGGTGTTGAACCTTAGTGGCGCTTGTCTTGGGGCAACGAGCACAACGTATCGAGTTACGGGAATTCTTGCCAGCGCCGCGGCTTCGACGGCTACGAGTGCAGCCAACAACCCGACAGCGACTATGAACATTGCCGCGAATGGTGGTCTTATCGCGATTGCTCAAGCGCGGGCGGGCGCGGCGCCAACAACATTGTGGACAGGAGCAGTAGAAGATTGTGACGATACATACGTGTCGTTTAATCAACGCTCTTCCGCGAGCGATACGAATGACGACGCGGTTTCGTCTTTAGTAGTAACTGCCACCTTTACGGCAACGCTAGGCAGTTTTGGCGTTTTCGCTACCTTTGAGCCTTAAGGGTCAAATGAGCTACTTAGATAGCACGCAAGACGAGCTTCAAGTTGCTAAGAGCGCGCGGATTTTTCTTCTTAGCAACGTAAGCGAGATTTCGTACTACTGGCCGGAGCTTGAAAAGTGCTTAGACGAAACTCGCGACCTGTGGTGCGAGTCGTTTACGAAGGATTCGATTCTCGCCCGCGCAATAGCGGGCAGGGTTCAGATTTGGGTCGTTTGTCGAAACGATGTACTCGACCTTGCTTTCATGACTCAAGCTTACCAGACTGATGTAATGAAAATTCTTCAAGTGTTTTGGATGTTTGGGAGAGACCTTTCCAACGTTCTTGAACTAATTTCGCTTGTACTCGATAAGTACGCGGCGCAGATTGAGGCAGAGCGGCTTGAAGTAGTCGGGCGCCCCGCGTTCGTGCGAATGCTTCGCTCGCTAGGCGCAGATTTCCAGTACGTGACTTGTGGGCGGAATGTTCGCCCAATAACGAGGAACTAGTTCGATGGCAAAGGGCGGGGACGTTACACAGACCACGACACAGCAGCTTAGCCCTGAACAGCAAGAGCTACTGGGTCTTGCGATGCCCGGACTTAGACAGTTTGCTGCACAGGGACCACGAACGCCGGATCAGAGCTTTGTCGCTGGCTTTGATCCTATGCAAACGGCGGGGCAGAATCAGGTGCTCGGCGGGATTGGGGCGCAGGGCGACATTGTAGGTTCAGCAGCACGCGGGAATCAATTCCTCACAAGCGGCGACGTGTTGAAGGCGAGTTCAAATCCAGGTCTTGCGAGTTACATGGACGCCGCAGTACAGCCGATATATCAAAACCTTACTCGTTCGGTCCTTCCTGGTGTTCGTGGCGAGGCTCAAAGCGCCGGGCAATTTGGTGGAAGCCGACAGGGGATCGCAGAGGGGCTCGCAGGTGCGGGCGCCTCGGAAGCGGCGGGACGAGTAACAGGCGATATTGCGAACCGTGGTTACACTTCGGGACTGAGTGCGATGACGCAAGGGATTGGAATGGCACCAGGGATCGCCGGGGCGCAGAGTATTCCAGGGTTAACGACAAGCGGCGTCGGCGACGTGCGACAAGGCTTAAACCAAGCTCAGCTCGGCGAACAGGCAAATCGCTGGAATTACCAAAACCTATTTCCGTTGCTCATGGGTCAGCAGTACGCAGGAATGGCCGCTGGGCTCCCTGGAGGCAGCACGACAACGACGGGTAGTGGGCCGAAAACGAATCCGTGGATGCAAGGCGCGGGACTCGGCCTCGCGGGCCTTAGCTTGTTTATGTAGAAAGGATAGCAAATGGCGAACGGTCAACCTCGACACTGGCTCGACAGCTTGCTTGGAGCAATGTCGCCTTCTTCGTGGATGACGCCCGAAATGGGCAGTCTGA
>Ga0209751_10001361_pt1 | contig 25167 bp, 25 predicted proteins | sample RifCSP13_1_FD_184019 | JGI IMG/M metagenome (GOLD analysis project Ga0209751, IMG submission 184019) | Soil microbial communities from Rifle, Colorado - Rifle CSP2_sed 13_1 (SPAdes) (version 2) | ecosystem: Environmental > Terrestrial > Deep subsurface > Rock core/Sediment | place: Rifle...
TCATCACGGCGATCGCCCGCGTCCGGAAAAGGACCTTGGGCCGGAACCCGGCGCCCATCGCGGCCGCCGCGACGAAGCCCGAGTAGACGAAGAGCCCCAGGCCGAAGACCTGGATCGGCGAGTAGGCGCCGGACCAGCCGAGGAGGTACGTGAGGACGTCCGTGAGGACCATCGCGGCCACGGGGACGATCACGACGTAGATCCCGCCGAGGAGCATCCCCGCGAGGAGGGCCACGACGAGGATCGTCTCCACGTTCGGGAGGTCCCACAGAAGGAGCCGCCCGAGGGCGCCGAAGGCGATGAGGAGCAGGGCCATCTGCCAGTCCGGGATCCTCCCTTTCCGGCGCGGCCGGAAGCTGAAGGGGGACAGGACCATGCTCACGCCTCCGTCGGCGGGTAGGACCGGAAGGCCCAGAGCACATCGCTCCCGTCCGCGAGGGCCGCCCGATCCGCGCCGCTCTCCCCGTACCGGCCGTCGACCCAGTACAGCCACCAAAGGTCCTCCTCCCCGTTCTCGGTCCCGTTGATCGACGTCACGAGGACGGAGTCGAGGGGCGGGGCGAACCGGCGATACCCGACGTCGAACCCGAGCCGGTCCGCGGCCTCAAGGAGCAGGGAGAACGCGGTCCCGTTCGGCGTCGCCTGCGTCGCGTACGTGATCGTCCAACCGGGCCCCTCGATCCGCACGCCGACGTCCCGGACGACGCCCGGCTCGGGGGGACGGGTCATCGCGGCAGCCGCGGCGAAGAGGCCCGCGGACGCGACGAGGACGACGGCCGCGAGGACGGCCGCCTTCCGGGGCTCCGGTAGGTCACGGAGCGTGGTTCCGCCTCCTGGGGATCCGCCAGAGGACGAGCGCGACGAGCCCCGCGGCGACCCCTACGGTCAGCGCACTGACGACCCGCAGATCCCCCAGGGCGACCGGGCCGTCGCCGGGAGAGGCGTCGTCGATGCGGTAAAGCCGTCCGTTGTCCGAGGCGATGTACAGGGAGCCCTCGTAGACGACGGGGGAGGACAGGATGAACTCCGAGGGCTCCGGGACGAGGGACCACCGCACGGCTCCCGTCGCGAGGTCGACGGCCACGACGGTCCCCTCCGCCTCGTTCGTCGCGGCGTAGACGAGGGGGCCTGCAATCGTCGGAGACGCGGAGACGGGGCCCGACAGGGCGACCTGCCACGCCGCCTCCCCGGAAGGCCGGAAGGCGCGCAGGCTGCCGCCCGAAGGGAGGAGCCCGTCCCCGACGACGACGAGGCCCGCCGAGACCGCGGGAGAGGCGATGGACGGCCCGATCGTCCGGTTCCAGAGGAGGACGCCGTCGAGGCCGATCGCGAGGAGCTCCCCCGCCTTCGTCGTCGCGTACGCGACGCCGTCCCGGATCGCGGGGGACGACGCGACGGGCCCGAGCGTCGGATGGAACCACGCGTCCTCACCGGTGTCCGCGTCCAGGGCGAGGATCCCGAAGGGCGGCCCGGACGTCAGGTCCCCGGACTGGAACCGGCCCATGAGGCCGACGACGAGGGTCCGTCCCGAGATCGCGGCGCTCGACAGATGGACGGACGAGGTCTCCCGCGACCAGACGACCTCGCGCGTGTGGAGGTCGATCGCGTAGAGGGTCCCGTTCCCGCCCGTTTCGTTGAACGTCCCGAGGAAGGCCTTCCCGCGGGCGATCCGGGGCGAGGCCGTGACCCCGGAGAAGACGGGGTCCTCCTGCAGGCTGACGTTCCACGCCTCCCGGCCATCGTCCCGATCCAGGGCGTGAAGCCGACCGTCCCGACCGCCCGCGTACAGGAGGCCGCCGTGCAGGGCGGGGGAGGACGCGCCCGCGACGTCGGGGTTCTCCCAGAGGAGGGATCCGTCCTCGGCCACGGCGACGACGCCCGTCCACGTCTCGAGGAAGGCCACGCCGTCGGCGAACGCAGGCGTCCCCGTGATCTCGAAGGATCCCGTGTCAAAGGCCCACGCGACGGCCGCGCGGTCGGGTCCTGCGGAGCCGGCGACCCCTTGGCCCAGGAGGTCGTATCGGAACATCGCCACGGGGTAGGGATGGTCGGGCGTCGCCTCGGGCTTCGGGCCCGGCCACGGCGACTCGTAGTCCCAGGTGGGATCGTCCCGGGACAGGGACCAGCCCAGGATGAGCGCGTCCGCGACGGGGAGGGACGCCGCGCCGAGGTCCGCGACGTCCCATCCCTCCGCCCCCCAGACGAGGAAGTGCCAGTAGTCCGGCCAGACGGGGTCCGCGTCCCCGATGTCCGTCACGAACACGCCGTACTCCGACCACGAGGCCTCCAAGTTCAAGCCGAGGCCGTCCGCGGCGAGGACCGTCGCGTTCCATGCCTTCCCGCCCGCGGGCACGGGGACGTCCGCCCACAGGACGCGCCCCGTCCCGAAGTCGACCATCACCCGCACCCGGACGTCGGGCGACGCCTCGACGGGCGGGACGGAGACGGCCAGGAGGGCCGCCGCGACGAGACCGATGAGGACCTTCCAGCGCACTTGGGCCTCCTCCTAAAGCAAACTTTAATGTGTTTCAATACGCTTGAGGATATAAAGACCTTCTTCCGAGGCGAGACCATGCGACTCCTCCGCGATCTGCGCGAGAGCACGACCCTCCTGATCCTCCTCGCCGTGACGTCGGAACGGCACACGAAGCTCCAGACCCTCGCGGACGGGCTCGGGATGACCGTGCAGGGCGCGTCCGACTACGTGCGCCGGATGACCGCGGACGGCCTCCTCCAGGTCGTGGACGGCGAGTACCGCGCGACCCGGAGGGGCGTGGAGTTCCTCCAGGGGCGCTTCCTCGAGCTCCGCGCCTTCGTGGACCGGGCGGGCCAGGCGATCGCCTTCATCGAGACAACGGCCGCGATCGCGGGCGGGCCCCTGCGGCGCGGGGAGCGGGTCGGGCTTTTCATGGAGGGCGGCGTGCTCGTCGCCCACGCGGGGCGGGAGTCGCCCTCCACGGGGATCCCACTCCAGGTAGCGGCGCGGGGGGACGACGTCGCGATCCGGAACCTCGAGGGGATCGTCGCCCTCGAGCCCGGACGGGTGACCGTCGCGCGCCTCCCGTCCACGAGGGACGGAGGCACCCGGGCCCTCCCGCCGACCGCATCCCGGCGGATCGCCTCCCGGGCCCGCGACGCCGTCGTCGCGGCGATGGACCCCACGGGGATCGTCGCGGCGCGGAAGCTCGGGCTCCGCCCTCGGATCGAGTTCGCCGTCCTCCCGGGGGTCATCGAGGCCGCGGAACGCGGGGTCGACGTCCTCCTCCTCGTCCCCGAGGACCGCGCGGCGGAGGCCGTCCAGGCGATCGAGGCGGCGAACGCGCGGCTCGAGGACAAGATTCCCTACGAGAGCGTCGCCCTCCGCTGAAGGACGTCATTCGAGGACGGAGACCCCGTCGGGCCGGCCGTCCCCGTCGCGGTCCTCCCCCGCGACGACGCGGTAGAAGTCCCGACCCGGCTCGTACCCCTCGAGGACGTCCCCCGTGAACTGGGTCAGCCCGAGGATCGACGCGCTCGTCCCCGCGTAGTGGGATCCGCTCAGCACGACGACGACCTTCTCGGGGTTCCACGGGTTCCGGACCTTCGCGACGAGCCCGACGTTCTCGTCCCCGTACGTCCTGCGCGTCCGGGAGGACTCGATCCGCCACACCTGCTTCCAGTCAAAGTTCACCGCGAGGTGCGGGTTGAGGTCGAGGGTCACGATGTTCACGACGGGACCTCCGACGAGGATCATGTTCTCCCGGTCCATCCCCGCGGCCTTCACCTCCGTGTCGAGCTTCACGACGAAGCCGCGGGGCGGCGCGAACATACGGCCGAGGAAGAAGCCGAGCTGGACCGCGTACGGGGAGTCGCGGGCCATCGTGAGGAAGGGGCCGTGCGGGTAGGGGGAGCCGACGACGATCGACCCCTGGAAGACCCCTCCGCGGGAGAACTCCTCGAGGAACGGTCTCAACGACCCCGCGACGGGGAGGGCGGGGGCGGGGAGGGGCGTGCCGCGGCCCTTGAGCAGGATCGCGAACGCGTCCGCGGTCGGGGCGAGGATCCGCGCGGCCGCGCCCTTGCGGGCCTCCGAGCGGACGACCCGGAGGAGCCCTGCGGACTCGAGCTGCCGGACGTGGTAGTAGACCTTTTGCTCGTGGAGGTGCAGGCGGGCCGCGAGGTTGCTCGGATAGTCGGGGGACCGGGCGAGCTCCTGAAGGATCCGCCATCCCACGGGGGAGCCCAGGGCGGCCACGCGGCCGGGCCGGTCGAGGACCTCGGCCTCCCGGGCCTGGAGGCCCTCCGGGGTCTCCTCGACGAGGTAGCGCCGGGCCATGCCGAGGGGAAGGTGAGACGAGTTATGAATCTTTTCATAGCGGTATCGGGAATGTTATAGAAGTCCTTTTAATGGTCCTACGACGTATCCGCAGGGCATGTCCGCCGTCGATCGCGGCCGGGGACCCGGTCCCCCGCCCGCATTCCCGCCCATGATAACCGTCCCGGAACGGATATACCCGGGAGGCTCCGGATGGGGCCGCGGGACGTTCTCGAAGGAGCGGTGAGCATGAAGGCAGTCATCCTGGCCGCTGGGGAGGGCGCCCGGATGGGCCCCTTCACGGCGTCGGAGCCGAAGGTCATGATCCCCGTCGGGAACCGGCCCATCCTCGAGTACGTCGTGCAGGCGCTCGTGGACAACGGGGTCCACGACATCCTCGTCGTCGTGGGGTACCGCCGGGAGCGGATCCTGTCGTACTTCCAGGACGGGAAGGCGTTCGGGGCGCGGATGAAGTACGTCGTCCAGGGGAAGCAACTCGGGACGGCCCACGCCGTCGCGGAGTGCCGGCCCCAGCTCGACGGAACCTTCGTCGTCCTGAACGGGAGCAACATGGTCGACGCGAAGTTCCTCGCCGACCTCCTTGGGCACGACGGCCCCGGGGTCATGATCACCCAGAGCGACCGCCCGCGCAGCTACGGCGTCGTGACCGTGAAGGGCACGAAGCTCGTGTCGATCACGGAGAAGCCCGCGGAGGTCATCTCGAACCTGATCAACACGGGGGCCTACGCCCTGGACCCGTCCGTCTTCCCCGTCATCGAGGGTCTCGCGGGGGAGGGCAACCACGACCTCCCCGCGGTCCTCACGGCCCTCGCGGCCTCCGTCGGCGTCGACGCGGTTCGCACGGATGGGATGTGGGTCGACGCCCTCTACCCGTGGGACCTTCTCCGGCTCAACCAGGCCGCCCTCAAAGGGGTCCACGACGTCCGCGCGGGGACGATCGAGCCCAACGTGACGATCCGCGGGCGGGTGTCGATCGGGGACGGTTGCACGATCCGCTCGGGCGCGTACCTCCAGGGCCCCCTGTCCCTCGGCGCGGGATGCGAGATCGGCCCGAACGCGGTCCTCCTGCCCTCCTCGAGCCTCGGGAGGAACGTGCGGATCGGCGCCCTCACGACGGTCGCGAACTCGATCCTCATGGATGACGTCAGCCTGGGTCCATCGTCCGTCGTCCAGGACTCCGTCATCGGGTCCGGCGTCACGGCGAGGGCGGGCCTCCTCGCCGCATCGGGGCCCGGGGATGTCCAGATCGAGGGCGAGTGGCACCCGGTCCCCCAGATCGGCGCCCTCCTCGGGGAGGATTCCGAGCTCGGGAACGGGGTCACCGTGGATCCGGGGACCGTCGTCAACGAGCGCGCGCGCGTGTCGGGCGGGGCGCGGCTCCGCGGGACGATCCCGTCGGGCGGCGTGGTGCTCTGAGATGTGCGGGATCGTCGGGTACGCGGGGCGTCGTCGGGCCATGGGGATCCTGCTCGACAGCCTCAAGCGGCTCGAGTACCGCGGGTACGACAGCGCGGGGATTGCCGTCGTCGGGAACGGCCTCCAGGTCTACAAGGACAAGGGGTTCATCGCGAACCTCGAGGCCCAGCTGCCCTCCCTCGAGGGGACGACGGGCCTGGCCCACACCCGCTGGGCGACCCACGGGCCGCCCTCCAAGGTGAACGCCCACCCCCACGTGGACTGCGCGGGGCGGATCGCCCTCGCCCACAACGGGATCATCGAGAACTTCGCGGAGCTCCGGGATCGGCTCAAGGAGAAGGGCCACGCGTTCCGTTCCGAGACGGACACGGAGAGCCTCGTCCATCTCGTGGAGTCGCACTATGAGGGGGACCTCGAGGCCGCCGTGCGGTCGGCCCTGCGCGAGGTCCGCGGATCCTACGCGATCGCCGCCGTCTCGTCCGAGGAGCCGGGGATCGTCGTCGGCGCGCGGAACGAGAGCCCCCTCGTCGTCGGCGTGGGCCCGGACGAGACGTTCCTCGCCTCCGACGTGCCCGCCCTGCTCAAGCACACGGACAAGGTCCTCTACATGATGGACCGGGAGATGGTCGTCCTCACGCCGGATGGGGCCGTGATCAAGGACCTCGAGGGCCGCCCCGTGGACCGGGAGCCCCAGCGGATCACGTGGACCTTGGAGGACGCAGAGAAGGGCGGCTTCGAGCATTTCATGCTCAAGGAGATCTTCGAGCAGCCCGCGGCGATCCACGAGACCCTCCTCGGGCGCGTCGCGAACCTCGACGTGAACGGGTTCTTCCTCGACGGCTTCACGAGCGTGAAGCTCGTCGCCTGCGGGACGTCGTACCACGCGGCCCTTGCGGGGAAGTACATCCTCGAGGAGATCGCGGGGGTCCCCGCGTCCGCGGAGCTCGCGTCGGAGTACCGGTACTCCCACGGCCCCCAGGAGCGGCCCCTCGTGATCCTCCTGTCTCAGAGCGGGGAGACGGCGGACACCCTCGGCGCGGCCAGGGAGGCGAAGCGCCGCGGCTGCAAGACCCTCGCGATCTGCAACGTGATCGGTTCGAGTCTGACGCGGGAGGCCGACAAGACGATCTACACACGCGCGGGGCTCGAGATCGGGGTCGCAGCGACGAAGACCTTCGTGACCCAACTCGTCGGCCTGTACCTCATCGCCCTCCGCCTCGGGCTCGACCGGGGGACCCTCGGGGACGAGGAGGCGGACCGGCTGAAGGACGAGCTCCGGTCCCTCCCGCGGGCCGTCCAGGGGATCCTCAACCGCGCGGACGACATCCGGGCCCTCGCGGAGAAGTACGGAGACGCCCGGGACATCTTCTACATCGGGCGGCACGTGAACTACCCGATCGCCATGGAGGGCGCCCTCAAGCTCAAGGAGATCTCGTACATCCACGCGGAGGCCTACGCGGCGGGGGAGCTCAAGCACGGCCCCCTGGCCCTCCTGACCCCCCAGACGCCCGTCCTCGCGGTCGCCGTCCGGGACCATACGTACGAGAAGATGCGCTCGAACATCGGGGAGGTGAACGCCCGCGGGTCCCCCGTGGTCGGCGTCGGCACGGAAGGGGACCGGGAACTCCCGAAGTTCGTCGACGACGTGATCTGGGTCCCCGAGCTGTCCCCCGTCTTCGTGCCCGTGCCCGTGACCGTCGCGATGCAGCTCTTCGCCTACCATGCCGCGAGGAAGCGAGGATGCCCGATCGACAAGCCGCGGAACCTCGCGAAGAGCGTGACCGTCGAGTGAGGGACGCGGGCCGCCGGGATCCGGCGCGGGCCGCGCACCCGTGCGGAACTACTTGGACTCCGGCCCGTTGAGGCCCGCGACCCGCGTGTCCCGGGGGACGGGGGCCAGCCCACCGGCCCCGGGCTCCGGGATCTCCCGCTCGCCCCTCGCGACGACATAGGCCCCGAACAGGATCAGGCCGCCGCCGACCAGGGTGAAGCCGCTGATCGCATCCTGAAGGAACGCTGCGGACAGGAGTCCTGCGACGATGACCTCGAGGAGGATGAGCAGGGCCGAGATCGTCGGGGAGATCGTGCGCATGCTGTACGCATACAGGAGCATGGGCGGGAACGTCGGGACGATCCCCAGGTAGAGGATCCCGATCCACGCGTCCGTCGTCGCGGGCAGGGGCCATCCCGTGAAGAACAGGGGCACGGACGCGGCCACGGACGTCGTCGCGAAGATCCCCGCGACGAGGGCGATGTAGTCCCCGCCCCGGTCCACCATCGCCTTCGTCCCGACGACGTAGAAGGACCATGCGATCCCCGCGGCGAACACGAGGAGGTCCCCCACGAACTCCCCGCCCTCGAGGGACCGCGGGTCGAGCCGGGTCGCGAGGAGGACGACCCCGACGAGGCCGATCCCGATCCCCACGACCTTCTGCCACGTCACCCGCTCCCGGTACACGAGGACCATGAGGGCCGCGATGAACACGACGTTCACGTTGACGAGGAGGGCCGTCTTCGTCGCCGTCGTCGCGTCCATCCCCATGTTCTGGAGGTCGAACGCGAGGGCGTTGACGACCCCGAGGCCCCAGACGTACGGGTTCCGGAGGACCCGGAAGTCGAGGCGCCGGAGGAGGGCGAGGACGACGAAGCCCACGACGGCGCCGAGCCCGAGGCGAGCGAAGGAGAGGAAGAGGGGGTCCACGGCGCCGAGGACGAGCTTGCCCCCCGGGAACGACGTTCCCCAGAGGACGGCGGACAGGATGACGAGGCCGTAGTCCCGTCCACGCGCGCCCATCGGCCCCGCGACGACCGCGTGATTGATGAGGGTTTCGCCGCCGCGCGGGGGCCGGGTCGCCGCGTCACCATGGTTCGCGGGTGACAACGGCGGCCGCGCGTTCCCCCGCCCTGCCCCCCAGAAACGTTTATGGCCCTTCCGCCGCTTCGGCGCGCATCCCGATGTTCGACCGACCCCGGGGAACGAACGACTGGAGGCCCGACGACATGGCCAGGCGGCGTCAGGTCGAGGCGGCCTTCGTCCGGACCGCGGAGGCCTTCGGCTTTCGGGAGGTCTCCACGCCGACCTTCGAGAGCCTCGAGCTCTTCACCGCGAAATCGGGCCCGGGGATCGTCCGGGAGCTGTACGCGTTCAAGGACCAGGGCGGACGGGACCTCGCCCTGAGGCCCGAGTTCACCGCATCGATCCTCCGTTTCTTCGTGTCGGACCTGCGGAGCCTCCCGAAGCCCGTGAAGGTCTACTCGACGGGGAACGTGTTCCGGTACGAGGAGCCCCAGAAGGGGCGGTACCGGGAGTTCTTCCAGCTCAACGCGGAGATCATCGGCGGGGCCGCCCTCCCTTCCGACGCGGAGGCCGTCGCCCTCGCGATCCGGACGATGCGGGCGATCGGCCTCACGCAGGTCCGCGCGCGGATCGGCCACATCGGCATGCTTCGCTCCTTCCTCCCCTTCTCTCCCGCGGACCAAACCCTCGTCCTCCATGCCCTCGACAAACGGAACGTGCCCATGCTCGAGGCGGAACTCGCCCGCCTCGGACGGATGGAGCTCGCGGGGCCCCTCCAGGACGTCATCCGGCTCGCGGGGGACGCCTCCGTCCTCGAGGAGGCGAAGGAGATTCTCGGCGGCGCGGGCGGCGAGGCCTTCGTGTACCTCCACGCCCTCTCCGAGCAGCTCTACCACTACGGAATGCCCGCGACGGACTATGCGTTCGACATGGGCGTCGTCCGGGGGCTCGACTACTACACGGGGATGGTCTTCGAGATCGACTCCCCGAACCTCGGGGCGGAGAAGCAGGTCGGCGGCGGCGGGGCGTACACCCTCGCGGAGGTCTTCGGCGGGGAGCCGGTCCCCCAGACGGGGTTCGCCCTCGGCCTCGACCGGCTCGTCATGGCCGCGGAGGCGGAGGGGGCCCTCGCTCCGGCGGCCCGCCTCGACGCGTACGTGATCCCGATCGGGGAGGCCATGCGCGGGAAGGCCCTGGAGATCCTCGCGTCCCTCCGGGCCGCGGGGCTGCGGGCGGACGTCGACCTCGTCGGCCGGGGGCCGTCGAAGAACCTGGACTACGCGAACGCGATCGGAGCGCGGCACGCGGTCCTCGTCGGGGAGCGGGAGGCGAAGGGCGGGGCCGTCGCGGTCCGCGACATGGGATCGGGGAACCAGGAGCAGGTGTCCCTCGAGTCCCTCGTCGCGCGGCTCCGGTCGTCGTGAGGGCCGTCAGGTCCCGAGCCGGCGGATGCGGTCGGCCCACGCGCGGAGCCGCGGGAACTCGGCGGGGATCGTCTCCCCGATCGTGAACAGGGGCGAGAGGCTCCCGTACACCCCGAAGTCCGCGAGGCCCGGGGCCCCGAGGACCCACTCCCGGCCGTCGAGCATGGCCTCGACCATCCCGAGGGGCTTGACCATGTCCTCGCGGAACTCCTCCCGGCGCATCTCGAGGACGTGCCACGGCCCGCGGGCCCGCGTCTGCATCTCCTCGAAGACCCACCGTTCGTGCTCGTCCCGGAGGACGGGCGGGACCTTCGTGACGACGTAGCGCCACACTCGCTCTTCGAGCACCTGGTGGCCCCAGTGCTCGATCGTCGCCGCGAGGCCCCGGTTTCCATAGGGATACAGGGTCGGCTCGGGCCGTCGTGCCTCCAGGAAGTCGGGGATGTCGTGCCACATGACGACGTCGCCGTCCCAGACGAGGGTGGGGACGTAGTCCGTCCCCGTAGCCTTGAGGAGCTCCCGCCTGTCGTGGTACGGGACGTGGATACTCTCGAAGGGGACCCCCTTGAACGCGAGCATGCGGTCCGCGGAGACGCAGTAGTGGCTGATCGGCATCGTGAACAGGATCGGCGCGGTCATGGGGACCCGATGGCGGCGCCGCTCTTAATCCCGCGCCGCGGCGGGTCAAAAGCTTCAATACGCGACGCGGGCTCTCGCTCCTCCCAGAAGAGGAACGCGTGTGGCGGACTTTATGCCGATCGGCCCGCTCCAGATTCTCCCCCTCGTCGCCGCCGGCACCTGGTTCGTGCTCGCGGGGCTCCGGATCCGCCGGAACCGCCTCGCGTCGCCCCTGGAGATCGCGCTGACCGTCTTCCCCATCCTCCTCGGCACGTGGATCGTCCTCGACTGGGCTCGCTTCGGCCTCCTCGCGGGGCAGCCCGACGCGGTCGTCGTGGGCGTGAGCATCGTGGGCCTCGCGATCATCTCCGGGGCGGTCCTCGCGCTCCTCCTGTCCGCGAAGTGGCTCCTCCTCGGGCACTCCCGCTGGGACGCCCTCCTCGCCGTGCCGCCCGCGCTCGCCCTCCTCCCGATGCCCTTCGGGGGCATCGGCCCCTTCGAGGCCGCCGAATGGGGGGTCGCCGTGAACGTCGACCCGGCGCTGTTCCTCCCATGGGCCGCGGTCCAGCTCGCCTACGTCCTCGGCGCCGTGGTCCTTCTCGGAGGGCTCTCCGCCCGTTTGCGGCCCCCCGACCAGAAGCTCCAGCGCCTCTTCCTCGGGATCGCGGGCGGCTTCCTCCTCCTGTTCGTCATCGGGAGCCTCTCCGCGGTCTCCAGCCTCGTCACGGGGCCCACCGGGTACCCGTGGTACAGCAGCGCGATGGCCCTCCCCGCGGCCGCCCTCCTGGCCGTCTTCCTCCGGCTGGGTCCGGAGGACCTCGCGGACCTCCTCCGCGCCCTCTCCCGCATGGAGGAGCGCGTCGTCGCGGTCCAGGCGTTCTACCGGGACGGGCAGCCCCTCGTGAGCCTCTCCGCCCGGCGTCTCGGGGACATCGACACGGGGAACATCCAAGGGATCCTGAGGACGATCGAGGCCTTCGTCGAGACGAGCCTCCCCCTGAGCCGCGGGTATGCCGTGACGGGCGTGCGGTTCGAGGGGCAGGGGGTCCTCGCGGTCCGCGGGCAGTACATCATCGGGGTCGCCGTGTACGACGGCCCGGCCTACGACGCCGTTCGGTCGGGGCTCGTCCGGGCCGTGCGGGAGTTCGAGGACGAGCACTGGGCGGCCCTCGGGACATGGGAGGGCGCGGCCCGCCTCGTGGAGGCCGCAGCCCAGAAGCTGTCCACGGTCCTCGGCGCACCCCGCGCGGACGGTGCCTGAGGGCGTCCCGCCGGGACGGGACTCCCCAGCGAAACCTTTTTCGTCCCGCGGGTCCCCTCCGCCGGCCCGCCCGATGGCATACCACGAGCTCCTCCAGGTCCTCCCGCTCGTCTCCGCGGCCGTCTGGTTCGGCATCGGGGCCCTCCCCGTCCTGCGCCGCCGACTCTCCTCGCCCTTCGAGGGATCCCTCACCGGGTTCGCGCTGCTCCTGGGCCTCTGGGCGTTCCTCGATTGGATCTTCCTCGGGTTCGCGGACCCCTCCCAGGCGGATCTCGCCGTCCTCATCTCAAACGTCCGGATCACGGTGATCACGGGGGCGATGGCGACCCTCCTCTTCGCGTCGAAGTGGATCTACCTCGGTCACTCCCGCTGGGATGCGCTCCTCCTGGTGCCCGTCGCGGGATCCCTCGCGATCGTCTGGACCGGCCTGACGTCCGGCGCGGAGTTCGTCTGGTGGGGGCCGAGGCTCGTCCGCGACCCGGTCCGGTACTCCCTGTGGGCGGCCCAGCAGGTCGCGTACCTCGGCGCGGCGATCGTGATGATCGCCGCCCTCTCCCGGCAGCGGCGGGACATCCCGCGGACCTCCCGCGTGCGGATCTACTGGACCGGGGGGAGCCTAGGGGCGTTCCTCGTGATCTGGCTCGCGACGAACATCTACAACAACGTGACAGGGTCCTCCAATGTACCCTGGCTCTCCTCCCTCCTCGTGGTCCCCGGCGTGATCATCCTCGTCGCCCTCGGCCCCCTCTCGTCGGAGGCGTTCGGGACCCTGTTCCGGCAGGCCGCGGACCTCGAGCGCCGGGTCATCGCGGTCTACCTGTTCCACCAGTCCGGCGAGCCGCTCGTCGCCCTCGCGTCGTCCCGCACGTTCCCGATCGAGCCGGAGCGGATGCAGTCCATCCTCTCCGTCGTCGGGAGCTTCGTGGAGACGAGCCTGGCGTCCGGGTCCGCGTACGGGGTGACGGCGCTCCGGTTCGACGCCCAGGGCGCGGTCGCCGTCCGCGGTCGGCATGTGATCGCCGCGGCCCTGTACGACGGGCCCGCGTACGACGCCGTGCGGAGCGAACTCGTCCGGATCGTCCGGGGCTTCGAGGCGGCGAACGTCCGGGAGCTCGAGACCTGGGAGGGGGCCACGACCGTCGCGGAGGCGGCCGCGGACGAACTCTCCCGCCTGCTCTCGCGGGCCGACAGTCCGGCCCCGTGAGGAGGCCCGTCGTCGAATCGCGGTTGTTCCGTTTTGACCGGAGAACGGGGGCGAAACTCATATCCCCCATCGCCCTGTCGTCGGCCCGTGGCTTCGCCCCTCGAGATCGCGGTGAACGGGGCGAACGTCGCGATCAGCCTCCTCATCTTCGGGTTCGTCATTGTCCTCGGGAACTTCGTGAGGACACTCGGCAAGGACGTCGTGATTGCCGCCCTGTACCTCAAGGAGCGGGAGTCCGTCCGCGGGGTCTCGGCCCTTTTCGCCGGCATCGTCGTGTTCCTCATCTCGAACCTCCTCGAGCTCTACGGCGATCTCCAGTCCATCGACTGGACGCTCAACGAGATCGTCGAGACGATGGCCCTCGCCCTCATCCTCCTGGGCGTCCTCCGGTTCTTCGCGCTGTTGCGCCGCCCAGCCGCCCTGAACGTGGGACGGCGATAGGCGAAAGGGCGTCCGCGGGTCGCGGCGGAACGAGCGTGCCAGAAGCACGGACGGCGGGTCGATGCCATGGGGCCGACCCGAGTCCCGTTGGGAAACGCCCGCGTCGGGGGGTACGTCGCCCATTCGCGTTCGTCGGATGGACCCCCAGGCAGGTCCCTGGCGTCGGTTGCGTTCCCCTCATGCGGGGCCATCTCTGCCCGCCCCCTCCCTTCCCCCTCCCGTTCGCGATCGTGCGAGAGCGGCCTCCAAGTTCCCCTTCGCCCCGAGGTCATTCGGGAATCGGGAATGGCTATAAGGCCGAACGAGTCTTCGCCGGCCGATGCGCGTCTCCCCGCGGGTACGAAGGTGGCTCACGGGCCCCAAGTCCGACCCCAGCGTCCGGGCACGGTTCCTGGTCGAAGTGGAGGGACGGCCGCCACAGGATGTCCGTGTGCGCGAGGCCGTCAAGTCGATCGGCCGGGTGGGCTGGGCGGCGTCTCTCCTAGCCCACCAGTGGCCCGACGGGCATTGGGTCACGAAAGGCACGTCGGGCGAGGATCTCTACCGCCCGAAGTACATCGCGACGAACTGGCTCGCGATCGTTCTCTCCGATCTCGGCATGACCCGGACCGATCCTCGTATCCGACGGACCGCGGACATGATCCTGGACCGCTGGAGCAGGCGGGGAGGGGACCTCTCGGGGAAAACCGGGGAGATCTGCGTGACAGGAAACGCCGTTCGAACCCTGATCCGATTCGGATATCTCGACCACCCGGTCGTTCAGCGCTCGATCGCTTGGATCGTGCGCGCTCAGAAGCCGGACGGCGGTTGGCACTGCTTCCCCTCGCGGTCGGGCACGCTCGACGGCTGGGAAGGGCTCGCCGCTCTTGCAGAGATTCCCGAGGAGGCTCGGGACGAGTCCGTGCGCCGGTCCGTCGAGCGAGGAGCGGAATTCTACCTCCGTCGTCATCTCATGGAGGAAGGTCGAGTTCGGTACCCGCCCTGGTTCCGGATCCACTACCCGAACCACTACTACTACGACCTCCTCGTGGGCCTCCGGATCCTGGCCCGACTGGGTTACGGCGCTGATCGCCGGCTCGCCCCTGCGCTCCGCTGGCTCCGCCGCAAGCGCGGCCGCGATGGGACGTGGGCCCTCGACGCGGCCCACCCTGACCTCGACGCGGCGCATGGCGGGTACTCGTTCCGGAGCCTCGTGTTTCCGACGCTCCTCGAACCGCTCCACGAGCCGAGCCGGTGGGCGACCGTTGAGGCCCTGAGCGTCCTGACCCGCACCGGCACCTCTTGAACAAGGGCCTGACCGCAAAAGAAGGGTCGCACGGACCGCCTCCTCACCTAGGTCGAACGCCCCGGTCGGAGGGAATCTTGCCGCAGTCGGATGGCTCAAGTCACTCATGGGGAATGGGTCGCCATCCACTCCTTGAGTCGTCCCATCTGGTCCCAGGTCTCGCCCGCGCCTACGACGGACTGGATTGTCTCACGGCCCTCGTCGGTCAGCCCGTACAGCTTCTTCTGCACCACAAGCCAACCCCTTCTCTTTAGCCGGAGGAGTGCCCACGCAAGCTCGTCGGGGCGAGGGAGGCCGCGTTCGATGTAGTCGAACGTGTCGAGCAACTCTGCGAGCGATTCGGGCTTCTTGTCGAAGAATAAGACGTACGCGACCATAGGCTCCGTGAACGGCGTCCCCGAGGGCGGTTCATAGTCACCTGACAGAGCCGCGTTCACCGCAGGCCCGTACTTCTTCTCCGCGTCGGCATCCCTGAAGGCCTGCGCGTAGTCGGCATTGGCCTCTCTGAGGGCCTTGTCGATGTCCGCCTGGCTACATCCTGCCGCCCTGAGCGCCGCAATCAGGTCGCCCACGGTCATCGGACCGGGCGACCACCACGGGTGCCCCCCGCCCTCCGGCGGGGTCACCTCCGCCGTCCACAGCTTGTTCTCAACAGTGAGGCTCTGAGGCGTCAGCCTGATTGGCATTAGTCCAATCCCGAAGAGGTGGTCTGCTTTTCAATCCAGCGGCTAGGGCACCGCCTTCGCTGCTCGCGGACGTACCCAGGAAGGCGCCGGGCGGTTGGGCCCAGCATGAGGGGAACTCGGCCAAGGTCAGGAACCCACCTGGGGGTCTATCGTACCAAGTCCCTTCATGAAAGCGCCCCGGTCGGGATTCGAACCCGAGCACCCGGCTCGACAGGCCGGGATCATAGACCGCTAGACCACCGGGGCAGCGGGCGTTGGCAAAGTTGGGAGCCTAATTAGGCTTTTGGTCGGGACGGGTCCGCCATCCTTGACCCGGTCGTCTCCTGGGGTCCCCGCCGCTCCAACACGGGAAGGAGGGCGAGGAGGGCCGCGGTGAGGACGAACGCCACCGCCAGGAAGATCGCGGTCGGGACCGTCGTGAGGGGGACCGCGCCCGTCAGCGCGAGGTCCGCGGCGAGGATGGGGACGAGGATCGCCAAGCCCGTCGCGAGCCCGATGCGCATCGTCGCGCGCGCGAGCGCGGCATCGATCCCTCGGCGGGTACCCTGCGGGAGCTCGCGTTCGTACAGGGGGCCGAAGCGCTCCGCGAGCACGCGGAGCTCTGCGTGGACGATCCCCAGGGTCACGTAGGCCACGGACGGGATGACGTCGACGCCGAGTTCGAGGACGCGCGCCCCGACGTACGCCGCGCCGAGGAGCACGAGGCCGAGGCGCCGTAGCGGGCGAAGCCTCGGGACCTGTCCGAGGACGGCGCAGCCCGCGCCGAGGAGGAAGAGGGCCTCCAAGGCCACGTCCCATCGCGGCCAGGTGATGCGGGACACCTCGACGCCGGTCCAGGCCAGGAGGGCGGCCAGCGACACGTACGGCGCCGCACGCAGGGCGGCGGCGATCACGCGCGGCGCGGGAGCACCCCCGTCCGGCGGAGGGACGCGGCGAGCGGGACCTCGGGGTTCCAGTCGACGACCTGGGCGACCCGACGAAGCTGGGCGATGAGGTTCTCCCGCTCCATCCGGAGGATCGCGTGGGCCGTCGCCTCCGCGGGACCCTCGAAGGCGAAGCTCCTCTCGATCTCGAGGGGGGACGGCGACACGACGGCGACGTCGTACCCGCGGCCCGCGAGGTCGATGACCGCTTCGAGGGCGTCCCGGTCCCGCAAGGGGCTGATCAGGACGACGAGGCAGTCTCGTGGGAAGAACCGGCTGAGGACCCACGCCACGTGCCCGAAGGGCCACTCCCCGCCCGCGCGGACGTGGACGAGGTGGTCCAGGATCCGGTACAGCTGACGGCGGCCGAAGGCGGGATACACCCAGTCGAGGACGTCCCGCTGGACGACGAGCCCGACCCGGTTCCGGGAGGCGAGGACGTGGTCCGCGATCCCGAGGGCCGCGCGCACGCCGAACTCCACGGGGTTCTCCGCATCGGACCCGACGACGGACTCCCGCCGGGCGTCGAGGACGATCACGACGTCGCCGGACCGCTCCCCCTCGACCTCGTTCGATAGGAGGCGGTCGAGGCGCGCGGTCGCCTTCCAGTTGATCCTCCGGACGTCGTCCCCCGGGACATAGTCCCGGATCCCCCAGAACTCAAGGCCGATCCCGCGCTGGCGGGAGGCGACCTGCCCGAACCACGGGCGGGTGCGCCGCGGGCCGAGCCGCGCTCGCCGCATGTCCTCGAGCACGGGGGCGACGACGACCCTCGACGTGCCGCCGGCCTCCGCGTCCTCGTACCCCAGGGCGAGGGGGTCGAGGGCCCGCACCCGGAGGGGGCCCATCCCGTAGTCCCCCTTCACGGCGGGCCGTACGGCGTAGTCGAGCCGGAGGCTCCCTCCCGCGGGCAGGGGGACGATCGCCGCGTTCGCGCCCGCCTCAAGCCGGAACTCGGGCGGCAGGACGTCGCGGATCTCGACGAGGTCGAGACCGGGGCCGTCGTTCACGACGAGGACAGACGCCTCGAAGGCCTGCCCCGCCTCGATCCGGTCCCTCGACAAGGTCCGGGTCGCGCGGATGACCGGAACGACGGGTGGGACGAGGGCCGCCGTCGCGAGGAACGCGAGGGGCGGGAGGGCGAGGAGCACGAGCTGCCAGCTCCGGAACCCGAGGCCGAGGAGGACGAAGACGAAGGCGAGGGCCGTCAGGCCGCTCGCGAGGGGGGTCCGCATCTCAGGGCACCTTGGGCACGGCCACATGGCCCAGGACGTCCGCGACGACGGCGGGCGTGCGCACCCCGCGGATCCAGGGATCGGGCTTGAGCAGGAGGCGATGGGCGAGGGCGGGCCCCGCGACCGCCTTCACGTCGTCCGGGGTCACGAAGTCCCGGCCCGCAACAGCGGCCCGGGCGCGGGAGAGCTTGAGGAGGGCGAGGGACCCCCGGGGGCTCGCGCCGATCTCGACCTGGCTGTGGGCCCGCGTCGCGGCGACGAGGTCAACCATGTACGCCTCGACGGACGCGTCCACGTGGACGTCCTCCACGGCCGCCTGGAGGGCCCGCACCCGGTCCGGGGTCGTGACGGCCCGCACGTGCATCTCGTCCGTCCGCCGTTCCCGCCGGCGGCGGAGGATCTCGATCTCCTGCTCGCGCGTCGGATACCCGACGTCGATCCGCAGGATGAACCGGTCCACCTGGGCCTCAGGGAGCGGGTACGTCCCCTCGTGCTCGATCGGGTTCTGGGTCGCGAGGACGACGAACGGCGGGTCGATCGGCTGGGTCTCCCCCTCGAGGGTCGCCTGGCGCTCCTGCATCGCCTCGAGGAGGGCGGACTGCGTCTTCGGGGGCGCCCGGTTGATCTCGTCCGCGAGGAGGAGGTTCGTGAACACGGGGCCCCGCCGCAGGACGAACGCGCCCGCGTTCCGGTCGTAGACGTAGGTCCCCGTGATGTCCGCGGGGAGGAGGTCCGGGGTGAACTGGACGCGCCGGAACGCGAGGCCGAGGCCCGCGGCGAAGGACTTCGCGAGGAGGGTCTTCGCGAGACCCGGCACGTCCTCGATGAGGACGTGGCCGTCGCTCAGCACGGCCCAGAGGACCCGTTCGAGGACGGGGCGCTTCCCCACGATCACGGTCTCGAGCTCGTCGAGCAGCTCCGCGCCCACCCGGGCCACGTCCGCAAGGCTCACCGCCATCCCTCCATCCGCTCGAGCACGTCCTCGAAGCTCTCCACGAACCCGTCTCCCTCGCGGACGTCCCGGACCCAGCGGTACCGGTCGTCCCGGTCCCCGCGCTCGAGGTGCAGGAAGTCCCCGAGGACAGGATCCCCCACGACGGCCCGCAGGCGCTTCGGGTCCCCCTGGATCTCCCGCATCCGGTCCGCGGAGAGGCCGCGGGCCAGACGAACCCGCTCCGCGAACGCATCCCGCGCGCGCTGGGCCACGGTGACCTGGCTGAATTCCAGGCCTTCCCGCGCCCGCCCCACGGCGTCCGCGAGCTCGCGGAGGTCCCCCTCCCGGAGCGCCTTCCTCGGGGGGTCCCGCACGAGGGGGGCAGGCTCCCGGGCCTGTCGGGAGACCCGGGACCAGGCGATCCCCGAGACGATGGCGAGGAGGGCGATCCCGAGGGACCACCGGATGGCCCCCGTGAACCCGGACGTGGAGAGGAGGTACGCGAGGACGACGAACCCGAGGCCCGCGACGAGGATGCCCGCCGAGGCCGTCGTCAGGGCCCGTCGCCGCCCCGAGGGAGGCCTGGAAGACGGCATCACGCGAGGGCGGGGCAAGGATCAGCCCTCCAGGGATCCCTGGATCGCCCGGAGGCTGCGCAGGGCCCGGTCCCGGGCGGTCTCCCCCAAGGGATGCTCGGAGTACCGCGCCTCCTCGAAGAGGGCCGTGAGGGCGGACGCATCGTCGGCCCCGACGTGGAGCTTCCGGATCGCCGCGTCCTCGATCTCCCGCGGGGTCATCGCCTCCTGGTCCCGGAGCCCGCGCATCCCGAGGAGGGAGCAGAACCGCTGGAAGCACGCGAGGACCGTCATGCGGACGTCCCCGCCGAGCTCGAGGTCCGCGATCGTCTCCCGGACGACCTCCGCGGCGGCCCGACGGGGGAGGACGGGGCCCGAGCCGGGCGGCCGCCGGCGAAGCACGGGGGACCGCCAGACGATGTACGCGAGGACGAGGAAGCCCGCGAGGACCCCGAGGACGAGCAGGAGGGCCTCGGGTGGCCCGACCGCCTCCGGCCACGCGCCGACGCCCCCCGCCCCGGCGTCGCCGGAGGAGCCGTCCCCCTCGCCCCGGATCCCCTCCGAGATCCGCGGCCACAGGAGCACCAGGAGTGCGAGGATCCCGAGGCTGACGAGCGGGCCGATGAAGTCCCACGTCCTCCGGACCCTCACCTCCCGCCGCGGCCGGCGGCGCCGGAACAGGAGGACGTAGCCGACGCCCACGATGAGGGCGGCGAGCTCCAGGGAGAGGACGAGGCTGACGAGGGTCCGCGCGTCGAGGAGCCCCCGCGGGGACGGGCTCGTCCCGCCTGCGTCCGGAAGGTCGGGGACGTCGGGCCCGCCCGGGTCGAGGTTCGCGAGGTTGAACGCGAGGCCCGCGATGAGGACGACTCCGAGGAACAGGAGGATCGGGGCGGCCCAGGCCCCCTTCCCCCGCTCCACCCCGATCACGGGCGTCACGAAGGCGGGGGCCCACATAAGAGTTTCCCGGGACGCGGACCGCGCCCCCGGCCCGCTCACGCGGACGCGAGCGCCTCGAACAGCTCGGCCCGGCGGCGCCGCCCGTGCCAAACGAGGAAGGCCCCTGCCGCCGCGGCTCCGGCCGCGAGGACGAACGCGAGGAGGCTCCCGAGGGGGACCCCGCCCGCGACGGGGGTCGAGAAGAACGGGGCAACCCCCGAATCGAGCGTCGCGTTCCGCCCTTCGAGGGGAGCCCCCGCGATCCCGCCGAGCATGTAGAACATCCCGACCGCCGCGAGGGCCGCCGCGCTGCTCAGGGCGACGACGATCGACACGCGCTCCGGGTGGAGGATCTTCTTCCCCTTGTCCGTGAGCTCGTAGTAGATCCACTTGCGGCCCTCGTCGATGCGCTTCACGAGGCCCGCGTTCTGGAGCTTTTCGAGGTGTTCGAGGAGGGTCGGCTTGCTGAGCCCCATGAGGTTGCTCAGGTCGGTGACCGTCTGGCGCCGCTCGTCGAGGACCTTGAGGATGCCCACCCGGACGTCGGAGGCGAGGGCCTTGAAGCTCGCCTGGTCCAGGGTGATCTTGGTCGGCCCCGGCATCATCGCGCCGGTCGATGCCCCTGGGGCCTCTTGAAAGCATCCCCTCGATTCGGGGAGAGCCTAACGACACGACGGGCGACGGGGAGCCAACGGGGCCCTCATCGCGGGACCTTCTTCCAGTCCTCGAGGAACCGCTTCAGCCCGACGTCGGTCAGGGAGTGCTGGGTCATCTTCTTCAGGACGTCGAAGGGCATCGTGACGACGTCGGCCCCGAGCTTCGCGGCCTCGATCACGTGGAGCGGGTGCCGGATGGACGCCACGAGGACCTCGCAGTCCCAGTCGTAGTTCCGGAAGATCTCGACGATCTCCCGAATCACCTGCATCCCCTCCTGCCCCTGGTCGTCGAGCCGCCCGATGAACGGGCTCACGTACGCGGCCCCGGCCTTCGCGGCGAGGATCGCCTGGTTCGCGGAGAAGATGAGGGTCGTGTTGATCCGGACGCCCTCCTTCGAGAGGGCCTTGATCGCCTTGAGGCCCTCCGCCGTCATCTGGACCTTCACGACGACGTTCTTGTGGAGCTTCGCGAGCTGGCGGCCCTGCGTGACGATCTCGTCCGCCTGGGTCGTCGTGACCTCGAGGCTGATCGGACCGTCGACGAGGGCGAGGACGTCCTGGATCACCTCGGACCACTTCCGGCCCGTCTTCGCGACGAGGGTGGGATTCGTCGTCACGCCGTCGAGGACGCCCCACGAGGCCGCCTCCCGGATCTCGTCGATGTCCGCCGTGTCGAGGAAGATCTTGACCATGGGCTTCCGCCAAGGGACGAAAGGCGGGTCCCGTTAAGAAGATTTCAGGTGTCCGCGCTCCGCGTCCGCCGCGGCGTTCCGAACGTCCGCGGGAGGAGGGTAGACCGAGAAAGGGAAGATCGGGGCCGGGCGCCCGGCCCCGGGGTTCGTTCAGCCGACGAGGTAGTTCATCCACTTGTTCTTCTTCACGAACTTCGTGTTCGCGAGGACGCCGTCAATCCCGAGGAAGCGGCTCGGGCTCACGAAGAAGAACATGAGGAACATCATCCCGTAGATCACGCGGAAGTCCACGAGCGGGTTCGCGTTGGCGGTGTCCGCGATGGGCCACAGGGCCGCCGTGAACAGGAGCATCTGGAGGGCCCCCGCGACCGCGCCCAGACGGGTGAAGATCCCCAAGACGAGGGCGATCCCGACGAGGAGTTCCCCGTACACGACGAGGATCTCGACGCCCCAGTTCCCAGAGAGGCTGTTGAAGAACCCCTGGAGCGGACCGCTCGCGCTGTTCGCGAGGAATCCCCTCGTCGCCATCCCGCCGGACAGTTCCGTCTGCACCTTGAAGTAGGCGCTCCAGAGGAACAGCCAGCCAAGGCTCAGTCGCCCGAACAACAGTGCCCACGCCCGCCCAGATCGGAACTGGGTCCCGACCAGACTCTCGTAGATCGTCTGACGCTTCGTGACCGTTGGGTATCCTCCCATCGGCTTCACCTCGAACGGCCCGAGCGCGCGGACGGAGATAGTCTCCGTCGAAATACTCTCTGTCCTTGTATATACGGGGGCCTGCAGGGAGGTGTGGAGGCGGCCTACGACGTCTGTAATGACCCTCGAGGGAGCGGCGGAAGCCTCGCCCGCACGCCCCGCGGGAGCGAGGCAGGACCCACGGGACCCGCGAGGAGGACTATCCTCGCCGCTTCCGCGTGGCCCTCGCGACGTCCACGATCCGCTCGACGGTCAGGCCGTACTTCGCAAGGAGCTCCTCCGCCTCCCCGCTCTCCCCGAAGACGTCCTGCACGCCGACCATCCCGAGCGGGACGGGATGGTTCTGGGCGAGGACGGAGGCGACGGCGGCCCCGATCCCATGGACGACCGTGTGCTCCTCCGCGGTCACGAGGGCCCCCGTGTCCCGGGCCGCCTTGTCGATCGCGGCTACGTCGAGAGGTTTCGCCGTGGACAGGTTGAGGACCCTCGCCGACACGCCGTCCTTCTCGAGGGCCTCCGCCGCGAGGAGGCACCGGGACACCATGAGGCCGCAGCCGATCAGGGTGACGTCGGAGCCGTCCTGCAGGGTCGTCGCCCGCCCAATACGGAAGGGTTCGTCCGCCCGCGTCACGGTGGGCACGTCCGTCCGGGAGAAGCGGCAGTACACGGGCCCCGGGTGCTCCGCGGCCGCGTCCACGCAGCGCCCCGTCTCGGGCCCGTCCGCGGGCACGAGGACCGTCATCCGCGGGATCCCCCGCATGAGGCCGATGTCCTCGTTCATCTGGTGGGTCGCGCCGTCGGGCCCGACGCTCAGGCCTGCGTGGGAGCAGAAGATCTTCACGTCGAGGTTCGTGTAGGCCACGTTCTGGCGGATGACGTTGTACGTGTGGGCGCTGCCGAACACGCTGTAGGTCGCCGCGAACGCGATCTTCCCTGCGGCTGCGAGTCCCGCGGCCGCGGAGATCATGTTGGGCTCCGCGATCCCTAGCTGAACGAAGCGGTCCGGGAACGCCTTCCCGAAGTCGTTCGTCTTGATGCTCTCCGTCGTGTCGGCACCCACAACGACGACGTTGGGGTTCCGCCTCCCGAGCTCGAGGAGGGCCTTCCCGAAGTAGGACCGCTGGCTCTCCGACTTCCATCCGGCGGACGTCACGGGGGCACCTCCAGCTCGTGGAGGGCGACTTTGAGCTCCTCGTCCGAGGTCGCGGCCCCGTGGTACTTGATCTTGTTCTCCATGAAGGAGACGCCCTTGCCCTTCACGGTCCGCGCGAGGATCACCGTGGGTCGGCCCTTCACACGCTGGGCCTCCTCGATGGCCGACAGGATCTGCCGGTAGTCGTGCCCGTCGATCGTGAGGACGTGCCAGTTGAACGCCTCCCACTTCTCCCCGAGCGGCTCGAGGGGCATCACGTCCTCCGTGCGCCCCTCCTGCTGGATCCCGTTCCGGTCGATGATCGCCGTGAGGTTGTCGAGCCCGTACTTCGCGGCGGCCATCGCGGCCTCCCACGTCTGCCCGATGTCCTGCTCGCCGTCCCCCATGAGGCAGTACACCCGCCAGGGCTTGTGGTCCATCCGCGCCGCGAGGGCGAGCCCGACGGAGAAGGAGAGGCCCTGGCCCTCCGCGCCCGCCGCGTTCTCCACGCCCGGCGTCGTCCCGAGCTCCGGGTGGCCCTGGAGACGGCTGTCGATCTTCCGGAATGTCATGAGCTCGTCGACGGGGAAGAAGCCACGCTCGGCGAGGGCGGCGTACCACACGGGACAGGCGTGGCCCTTGCTCAGGACGAACCGGTCCCGGTCCGGCCACCGCGGGTTCTTCGGGTCTACCCGCAGGACGTGAAAGTACAGGGCCGTGACGAGGTCGCAGGCGCTCAGGGACCCGCCGGGATGGCCGCTCTGCACGTTGTGGGTCATCCGGAGGATGTGGCGCCGGAGGATCGTGGCTTGCTTCCGGAGGCCTCCGATCGTCTCTTCCGTGATCTCGACCATCGTTTCCTCCCACCCGGTGCCGCCCTGAGGAACGGGCGGGAGTAGGCGCGCCGGACTTAAGGGCTTTGGTCGGGGACGGTCACCTCCCGCGGGACGCCACCGGGAGGGAATCCTTATCCTGCGCCCCGCGCTTCCGCGGCCGAATGCCCGTCAAGATCGCGCCCTCGATCCTCTCCGCGCGGTTCGACCGCCTCGGAGACCAGGTGAGGGAGGCCGTCGCCGCGGGCGCGGACATGCTCCACATCGACGTGATGGACGGGCACTTCGTCCCGAACCTCACGATGGGGCCTGCCCTCGTGAAGTCGATCCGGCCCCTCACGAAGGTCCCCTTCGACGTCCACCTCATGGTCACCCGCCCCCAGGACTTCGTGAAGGCGTTCGCGGACGCCGGGGCGGACGACCTGACGGTCCACGTGGAGAGCGAACACGACGTGCGCGAGACGGTCCGGGCGATCCATGCGGCGGGCGTGAGGGCCGGCGTCGTCCTCAACCCGGACACGGCGTTCGAGAAGGCGGAGCCGTTCCTAGGGGAGGTCGAGTTGCTACTCGTGATGACGGTCCATCCGGGGTCCGCCGGGCAGACGTTCCGCCACGACGTCGTGCCGAAGATCCGCCTCGCCCGCGCGTTCCTCGACAAGCTCGGGTACGACGTCGAGCTCCAGGTCGACGGCGGGATCAAGGTCGACACGGCGCAGGTCGCCGCGGAGGCGGGCGCCGACATCCTCGTCTCCGGCTCCGGGATCTTCCCCGACCGGGTCGCCGAGAACCTCCGCGCGATCCGGGCGGCCGCGGAGCGGGCGTTTGAGGGACGATGAGCCCGGGGACGGGATGCCCCACGCCGGGCGGGCTCACGTGACAGGCTGCCGGACGATCGTCTTGAGCTTCTCGGGGGCCGTGCGGTTCGGGTCCGATAGGTAGATCTCGTGGTGGCTTCCTCGCGCCCGGAGGCCTTCCTTCGCGATGAACGCGAGCATCGTCCGAATCGTGGGTTCCTCCGCCGAGTAGGGGCCCACGTGGAGGAGCTGGGCCGCACGTCCCTCGTCGAAGGTCCTCAGGGAGACCTGGGACAGCGAGGTGGGGGCCT
>Ga0209751_10001362_pt1 | contig 25151 bp, 12 predicted proteins | sample RifCSP13_1_FD_184019 | JGI IMG/M metagenome (GOLD analysis project Ga0209751, IMG submission 184019) | Soil microbial communities from Rifle, Colorado - Rifle CSP2_sed 13_1 (SPAdes) (version 2) | ecosystem: Environmental > Terrestrial > Deep subsurface > Rock core/Sediment | place: Rifle...
CAGGGCCTTGTGCGAGCAGGAAGGCCTGGCGGTGGACGATGCTGCCCTGGAAGTCGTGGCGCGCCAGGCGACCGGCTCGCTCCGCGACGCCATCAGCCTGCTCGACCAGCTCGTGTCCGCCGACGCCAAAGTGACGCTGGCTCAGGCCCAGGAGTTGCTGGGCACAGCCACAGGCCAGACGGTGCAGGCGCTGGTGGAGGCCCTCGCCGCCGGGGACACGACGACCGGCCTGAATCTCGTCAACCGTGCAATCGACTCGGGGGCCGACCCGCGACAACTGGCCCGGCAGATGGTGGATTATCTGCGCGGCCTGATGCTGGTGCGGTTGGGCAACGCCGCGCTGGTCGAAGCCCCGGCGGAGACGCGCGTCACGATGGCGCGCCAGGTCCAGAGCTGGGAACTGTCCGCGTTGTTGCACGCCGTGCGGGCGTTTAATGCTGCGGCTAACGATGCGAAAGGCGGCTGGCAGCCTCAATTGCCGCTGGAGTTGGCGATTGTGGAATGTGCCACGCCGATCGCGGCGCCCGAAGCGGCCACCCCCACTCCAAATGCTCAGCCTGCGCCTCACGCGGGCGGGGCCGCCGGGCGGGAGGTAGAACCCCCCGCCCAGGTTCGCCCTGATACCGGGCGTCCCGGAACGCGGTCCGCGCGGTCATCGGCGCCCAAATCATCATCCGTGGCTGCCTCCGCCGAACCCCACGCTATTCCCTCGGCCATACCGGAGGGGATCAACCTGGATAATTTGCGCTCGGCCTGGGGGCAGCTCATTCAATTGCTGTTGCAGCACAAGAAGATCACCAAGCTCACCGCCACGGATCTGGAGCAGTGCTCCGTGGATGGCCTGGACGGCAATGTGATGCTCGTTTCGACCCAGAGCAAGGTCTTCCTGGAGAAGATCAGCGCCCGGCCCGACATGCACCAGATCATGGGCGGGCTTTTGTCGGACGTGCTAGGCTTTACGTGCGGCATTAAGTTTCACCTGACCAGTGGACAGGCCGACCACACGCCTGATGTGCCGCCCGGCGGCATGGTCGCTGCGGCGCTGCGAGACCTCGGCGGCAAGATCCTCGAATAACCCGGAGTGGATGGGAGAGAACTATGGCTAAAGGCAAAGGGCTGCGTCCCCCGCCGGGCATGAGCGCGGGTTTGATGCAAAAGATCGCCAAGATGCAAGAGCATATGGTTCAGGCGCAGGAGGCGCTGGCCGAGGAGCGGATCACGGTCTCGGTGGGCGGCGAGGTAGTGCAGGTGGTGATTGACGGCCAGCAGCGCCTGCATCACATCAAAATCGCGCCCGAAGCGCTGGCCGCTGCGCGGGGGGATGTTGAAATGTTACAGGACTTGCTTGTGGCGGCGGTCAACAACGCGATTGAGCAGTCGCAGGCGCTCGCCGCGGAACGGCTGCAGGGCCTGACGAACGGCCTCGGCCTGCCGGAAGTCGGGGGACGGGTGATGGACGACGAGTGACGTCATCCGCTGATTCGACCAACGTATCGCATGCCCAACCTTGCTACGCCCAGGGCCGTTCAAAGACTCATTGACGAGTTCTCTCGCCTCCCCGGCATCGGGCCGAAATCGGCCTCGCGGCTGACGTATTTTCTCCTGCGCGGCGATGGCCAGCAGCCGCTGGACCTGGCGGCGGCGCTCGCCGAGCTCAAAGAGCAGACGCGTTTCTGCGCGGTGTGCTTCAACATCACCGATGCGCAGGCCGACCCCTGCCTGATCTGCGCCGACCCGGCGCGGAACACGGGGGTGATGTGCGTGGTCGAAGAGCCGCTTGACGTGCTGGCGATTGAGCGCACCGGAGGGTTCAAAGGGCGCTACCACGTTTTGCACGGCGCGCTCTCGCCGGTGGAGGGTGTGGGGCCGGAGGATCTCAAAATTCGCGAGCTGGTGACCCGGGTCAGGGCGGAGCCTATCCGGGAGATCATCCTCGCGACGAACGTCAGCCTGGAGGGGGAAGCCACGGCGATGTACATCCAGAAGCAGCTTGCGCCATTGGGGGTGAGGCTCACCCGCTTGGCGCGCGGCCTGCCGGTGGGCGGGGACCTGGAATACGCGGACGAGACGACGCTGGTGCGCGCGCTGGAGGGGCGGAGCGAGATGTTGTAAGGGATGGGCACTGCCGACGCCTTCGGAATTGCGCTTGACAGGTTTGGGCGAGACCGTTTATAATATGGGCAACAAAATAGCCTCGTCTCCAAACTTCGAGACAGACTAGACAACTGAGATCTTCTGGCCCCAGAGACCACAACTTCAGGAGAATTTGCAGGTCTGGATGCTACCGATGCGAACGTTTTGCATCGGCGTTCGCTCGTCTGGGCCTTGACATCCTTGAGGAGGGATGGTAACATCCGTCCGCTTGGCTGCCGGAAGGTTGGCAGCCGCGTGGGAAGGTCGGCACCTTAACAACTGAAAAGTGATAGGAAGAAACCAGTGAGCTTGAGCGGGCTTCTCTGCGGAGAAGCACAAAATCGACTCCGTTTCAGACAACAGTCTGAAAAAGACAATTCTTACGGAGAGTTTGATCCTGGCTCAGGATGAACGCTGGCGGCGTGCTTAAGACATGCAAGTCGAACGAAGAGGTTGTAGCAATACGGCCTCTGAGTGGCGAATGGGTGCGTAACACGTAGGTGACCTGCCCCGAAGTGTGGAATAACAGCCCGAAAGGACTGCTAATACCGCATGTGGTCCCGGAGGTTAGAGGCTCCGGGTCTAAAGCAGCAATGCGCTTCGGGAGGGGCCTGCGGCCCATCAGCTGGTTGGTAGGGTAACGGCCTACCAAGGCGACGACGGGTAGGGGACCTGAGAGGGTGACCCCCCACATTGGCACTGACACACGGGCCAAACTCCTACGGGAGGCAGCAGTCGGGAATATTGCCCAATGGGCGAAAGCCTGAGGCAGCAACGCCGCGTGCGCGATGAAGGCCTTCGGGTCGTAAAGCGCTTTTCGGGAGGATGAGGAAGGACAGTACTCCCGGAATAAGTCACGGCTAACTACGTGCCAGCAGCCGCGGTAAAACGTAGGTGGCGAGCGTTATCCGGATTTACTGGGCGTAAAGCGCGTTCAGGCGGCTTGGCAAGTCGGGCATGAAATCTCTCGGCTCAACCGGGAGAGGCTGTCCGATACTGCTGGGCTTGAGGGCAGTAGAGGAGGGTGGAATTCCGCGTGTAGTGGTGAAATGCGTAGATATGCGGAGGAACACCAGTGGCGAAGGCGGCCCTCTGGGCTGCTCCTGACGCCCAAACGCGAAAGCTAGGGTAGCGAACGGGATTAGAAACCCCGGTAGTCCTAGCCGTAAACGATGTTGACTGGGTGTCGAAGGTCTAAACACCTCCGGTGCCGTAGCAAACGCGTTAAGTCAACCGCCTGGGGACTACGGCCGCAAGGTTAAAACTCAAAGGAATTGACGGGGACCCGCACAAGCAGCGGAGCGTGTGGTTTAATTCGAGGCTACGCGAAGAACCTTACCAGGGTTTGACATGCAGGTAGTAGTGAAGCGAAAGCGGAACGACCCTTCGGGGAGCCTGCACAGGTGATGCATGGCTGTCGTCAGCTCGTGCCGTGAGGTGTTTGGTTAAGTCCACTAACGAGCGCAACCCTTACCGCCAGTTACAAGTGTCTGGCGGGACTGCCGGTATTAAGCCGGAGGAAGGTGGGGATGAAGTCAAGTCAGCATGTCCTTTATATCCTGGGCTACACACACGCTACAATGGCCGGTACAATGGGGCGCCAAGCCGTGAGGCGGAGCCAATCCTGAAAAGCCGGCCTCAGTTCAGATTGCAGGCTGCAACCCGCCTGCATGAAGTCGGAGTTGCTAGTAACCGCAGGACAGCTATACTGCGGTGAATACGTTCCCGGGTCTTGTACACACCGCCCGTCACGTCATGGGAGCTGGCAACACCTGAAGCCGGTGCGCTAACCGCAAGGGAGCAGCCGTCTAAGGTGGGGTCGGTGACTGGGACGAAGTCGTAACAAGGTAGGTGTAGCGGAAGCTGCGCCTGGATCACCTCCTTTCTAGGGAGCGCCGAGCCAGCGTCTGCGGACGCAGGCTCTACGCAAACCTGATCCGTATCAAGTTCACCGAACTTCCTATCACTTCTCAGTTGTTAAGGGCCGTGGCCGGGGCCTTTAGCTCAGCTGGTTAGAGCATCCCTCTGATAAGGGGAAGGTCTGTGGTTCGAGTCCACAAAGGCCCACTTATCATCCTGAGCGGAGCTCCGCCAGAGCGAAGCCGAAGGACGGGGATGTAGCTCAGTTGGGAGAGCGACGCCTTTGCAAGGCGAAGGTCAGGGGTTCGAGTCCCCTCATCTCCACAGAAGGGTGGAGGGGGGGAGTACAACGAAGGAGTAGCAAAAGGTTTGTTACTGCAGCAGGGGCACGGAACTGCATAGTGGTTCTGACGACAGATCGCAAGCTGGCTGTGTCTTTCCGACAGCCCGGCGCGGTGTGCCGGGCTGTTTTGTCGAAAACTACTCTGTGAAGTAGTGAACATTACGAAACTCAAACGGTTGGCCTCTGACGAGCGGAACGGAACAAAGATGTCCGTGGCACTCGTCGGCGGCCAACGCCGACCGGCGGGCGAGGCTTGAAGCCAGCCCGCGCGAAGCTGCACTTTTCCAACTGAATAGTTGTGAAATTTCAATTTCTCCGCATCACGTGAATTAAGCTACTAAGGGCGTACGGTGGATGCCTTGGCGTCAAGCGCCGAAGAAGGACGTGGAACACTGCGATAAGCCCCGGGGAGCCGTGTGCAGGCGATATATCCGGGGATTTCCGAATGGGGAAACCCGCTAGGGCTTACTACCCTAGCATCCACACTTGAATCCATAGAGTGTGGAAGGGAACCTGGGGAACTGAAACATCTAAGTACCCAGAGGAAAAGAGATCATTCCGCTAGTAGTGGCGAGCGAACGCGGAACAGCCCAAACCAGCCGCAAGGCTGGGGTTGTAGGAGCGGCAGAAGGGACCAACGTTGCTAGCTGAAAGGTGTTGAAAAGCCTACCCCAGAGGGTGCTAGTCCCGTAGGCGAAAGCGACCGCGGCCTGGCCGATTTCCTGAGTACTACCGGGCACGCTAATCCGGTAGGAAGCCGGGAGGCCCACCTCCCAAGGCTAAATACGCTTGACGACCGATAGTGAACAAGTACCGTGAGGGAAAGGTGAAAAGTACGGCTGCTAGCCGAGTGAAATAGAACCTGAAACCGTATGCTTACAAACAGTCGGAGGGCTAATGGCGGGTCGGTGCGCCGTGGAAACACGGCTGTGCGCCGCTAGGCCTGACGGCGTGCCTTTTGGAGAATGAGTCTGCGAGTTCATCTCTGTGGCCAGCCTAAGGGAGTCACACCCGGAGGCGCAGCGAAAGCGAGTCTGACAACGGCGCGCCCCGCAAGGGGCCGAGTCGCAGGGATGAGGCACGAAACCGGGTGAGCTACTCATGGCCAGGGTGAAGCGCGCTTAACCGCGCGTGGAGGCCCGAACCCACTAATGTTGCAAAATTAGGGGATGAGCTGTGAGTAGGGGTGATATGCCAACCGAACCCGGAGATAGCTTGTTCTCCCCGAAATAACTTTCGGGTTAGCGTCATGCGTTCAGTACTGGAGGTAGAGCACTGGATTGGCTAGGGGCCTTACCGGTTACCAAACCAAACCAAACTCCGAATGCCAGTACTCCAGAGCATGGCAGTCGGACTACGAGTTATGAGATCCGTAGTCGAGAGGGAAAGAGCCCAGACCATCAGCTAAGGTCCCCAAGTTCAGGCTCAGTGGAAAACGATGTGGGATTACTTAGACAGCCAGGAGGTTGGCTTAGAAGCAGCCACCCTTTAAAGAGTGCGTAATAGCTCACTGGTCAAGTGATCCTGCGCGGATAATTTAACGGGGCTAAGCCTGGCACCGAAGCTATGGGCCTCGTCGTCAGACGGGGCAGTAGGGGAGCGTTCCGCCAGCGTGGAAGGCCGACCGCAAGGACGGCTGGAGCCGACGGAAGTGAGAATGCAGACATGAGTAGCGCAAAACACGTGAGAACCGTGTTCGCCGTATATCTAAGGTTTCCGACGCAAGGGCAGTCCGCGTCGGGTTAGTCGGGCCTTAGCCGAGGCCGCAAGGCGTAGGCGATGGACAGCCGGTCAATATTCCGGCACCGCTTAGATGGAGCGAAGGGGTGACGCAGACAGGTAGGCCAGCCTGCCTACTGGACATGGCAGGTGCGAAACCCGTAGGGGTTGAGAGCCACTGGCAAATCCGTGGCTTGACCCGAGGGGTGATAGCGGGCCCTCGAGGCCAAAGTGGTTGAGCCTGGCTGCCGAGAAAAACCTCGTAGCGTTGAAGTCTAGGCGTCCGTACCGCAATCCGACACTGGTAGATGGGTGGAGTACACCAAGGCGACCGGAAGAACCCTCGTTAAGGAATTAGGCAACATGACCTCGTAACTTCGGGAGAAGAGGTGTCCTCGGCCGTGAACTCAATCCGATGGAGCGGCGGAGGATCGCAGTGAAACGACTCTAGTGACTGGTTAACAAAACCACAGGTCTCTGCTAAGCCGTAAGGCGAAGTATAGGGGCTGACACCTGCCCAGTGCCGGAAGGTTAAGGGGAGAGGTTAGCGCAAGCGAAGCTTCGAACCGAAGCCCCGGTGAACGGCGGCCGTAACTATAACGGTCCTAAGGTAGCGAAATTCCTAGTCGGGCAAGTTCCGACCCGCACGAACGGTGTAACAACTGGAGTACTGTCTCAACGAGGGATCCGGCGAAATTGAAATGGCAGTGAAGATGCTGCCTTCCCGCAGCAGGACAAAAAGACCCCGTGGAGCTTTACTACATCCTGGCATTGCGTTAGAACTTGATCTGCGTAGCATAGGTGGGAGACTACGAACCTGGGCTTCTGGGCTCGGGGGAGTCGCAATATGAAATACCACCCTGATGAAGTTTTGACCCTAACCTCGCACCCTAATCGGGGCGGGGGACCGTGCCAGGTGGGTAGTTTGACTGGGGCGGTCGCCTCCTAAAAGGTAACGGAGGCGCCCAAAGGTTCCCTCAGGCTGAATGGAAACCAGCCGTAGAGTGTAAAGGCACAAGGGAGCTTGACTGTCAGGCCAATGCGCCGAGCAGAGACGAAAGTCGGGCTTAGTGATCCTACGGTTCAGAGTGGAATGGCCGTAGCTTATCAGACAAAAGCTACCCCGGGGATAACAGGCTGGTGAGGTCCAAGAGTTCACATCGACGACCTCGCTCGGCACCTCGATGTCGGCTCATCGCATCCTGGGGCTGGACAAGGTCCCAAGGGTTGGGCTGTTCGCCCATTAAAGCGGTACGTGAGCTGGGTTCAGACCGTCAACATCAATGGCGGCTCTGGGGAGCGATCCCCAGATGATAACCGACTCATAACGGGGAAGCCCTTGAACGAGGGTAATCCCGTGGGAAGTCGTCCTGCAAAGGATTGACCCCGTAACGACTGAGAGCGTGGCAACTCTCGACGGCACTCTCGCCCTGAACGTTGATGGCAAATCTATGAGTGCTGTAATACGTCGGTGTCTCGAAAGAGACAATGGTATAGTCTGTTCCCAGGGTAACCTGGGGACGCGTGAGACAGGTCGGTCTCTATCCGCTGTGGGCGCAGGCGATTTGAGGGAATCCGTCCCTAGTACGAGAGGACCGGGATGGACAGACCGCTGGTGTGCCAGTTGTCGTGCCAACGGCATCGCTGGGTAGCTACGTCTGGCAGAGATAACCGCTGAATGCATCTAAGTGGGAAACTCGTCCCAAGATCAGATCGCCCAGGGCGTCAAGCCCGTAAGACCGCAGGAAGACTACCTGCTTGATAGGCGTCCGCGTGTACAGCAGCAATGCGTAGCGTAGGCGTATCTAATGGTCGAGGGCTTAGTTCATTCAACGTGGTGCGGAGAACTTGAAATTTCACACTATTCAGTTACTGACAAGCGCATACTTCTCTTGGTGATCGGAGCGTCGAGGGTACACCCGGTCCCATCCCGAACCCGGAAGTTAAGCTCGACAGCGCCGATGGTACTTGGCGGGAGACTGCCCGGGAGAGTAGGTCATTGCCAAGGGATTTGTTGCCGTCCCCTCCTCCGAGGGTGACAGAGAGGACGCCCAACCTAGGTTGGGCGTCTTCTGTTTAACGCGGCTTGTGTTCCTCCACCGCCGATTGGGGCTGCACGGGTTCGCGCCCGTTCTCCGGCCTCGTCTCCGGGACAGGCGGCTGCGCTTTTGACGCGGCCGGCTCGGCCTGCGTCTCGACCGGCCTGGCAGGCGGCGCTTCCCGCTGCTTGAACCGCAACTGCACCCGGCCCAGGTTGATGACATCGCCGTCTTTCAATGCCTGGCCGCTCTCGCCGGGGATTTGCGCGAAGTTCACCCATGTCCCCGAGGTGGAGCCTTCGTCCAAAATCTGGAACACGCCCGGCGAGACCTCGGCAATGCGTGCATGCAGACGCGAAACGGAGCGCTCCGGGAAGGTAACGTCAGCGACGGAGGCGTCCCGCCCCAGCTTCAGGCTCGACCCCAGAATTTCGACGGCCTCGCGGGCAGCGCCGCTCCCCACGACCAGCACTTCAAGGTAGGCCTTGCCGCGCGGTTGGGCGGGAGAAGCCCGCCGGGGCAAAGAGAGTCGCGGCAGGGAGATGCGCGGAGCAGTCGGGGACGTTCGGGATGAGGCGGGTGGGCGGAATGGTTGAGTGACGGCCAGCGTTGGCCTGACACTCTCGGCCTGCACAGCGCGGCGACGACGGCTCAGCCAGAGCCATGCCCCGCCTCCGCCGACGAGGCCAAGCGTAAGCAGCGCTCCGAGCCAGGGCAGCCACGTTCCACGTGACTGTGGCAAACTGGCAGCGGCGGTCCCGGCGGCAGGGATTTCCAGGCTGACCGTCACGGTCAGCACCCCGCTTTGAGCGGCCAGCCCTAATTCATCCACGACGAACGCCTGCAAGGTATGCGCGCCGGTTTGGGTGTAATCCGCCAGCGGCCAGGTGAACTGGTCGAGGGCCGTGACCGATTGCGTGACCGTCGGCCGCCCGTCAACCCAGAGCGCAGCCTGATGTAGTCGGCGCGCGTGGCCGTCAGGGTAATCCACTTTCACCGAGAGGGCGTAAGCCGTAGGGTCGGCAGCTGCCGACCCCTCCAGAGCGCCCCGGTCGGCGCTGGTTGGCGCGGGCTTGAGCAGGATGTCGGCGGGCACGTTGACCAGAGAGACGACGGGCGGCTCGACGCGGAGCGGAAAACCGGCCTCGTTCGAGGCAAGCGCCTGGCCGTCCGGCAGTTTGACCTGTGCCGTAAGCGTATGCTGGCCGGTGACGGCGAGCGACGAGCGGTAATTCAAGCGATAGTGGGTGCGCTGAGCGGCGAAGGCCTGGAAGAGGGGGGTGAGGCTCTCCGGCCCGTCGAAGATGAGTTGCGCCCCCCCACCACGTTCAGCCAGCTTCTGGAGTGTACGCGCGTCGGTTGTGACTTCGTCCCCGGCCGGGCCGACGAAAACCGTGAAGATCGCCACCTGCGCCGTGCTGGCCCGCGCGGCCAGGTCGTCGAGCGAGGCCGCCTGAGCATCCAACCCGTTCGAGAAGATAACGACATAGCGGCGCATTCCGGGGCGCGGGGCGGCGTCCGAAGCAAAATCCAGCGCCTGGCTGACGAGCGGGAAGGGATCGGCCACACCCGCATACCCGGTGGTATAGCGATTGAGCGCGGCGGCGACCTCGCCGCCCTGGCGGCTGTGCGCGAGGAGCGCCTCTTCCGGCGCCAGCACGGTGAAGTCATCTACGCCGTCTTCCATCTCCCTCTGGACAAATTCGGCGAGCGCGCGCTTGAGACGCTCCAGCCGCGTCACGCCGTTGGCATCGCGGGCCTTGAAGGCCGGGGCAGTGTCGAGCACGAAGACGACCTGGACGCCGACGGCCTCTTCGCTCACCGAGAGTCTGGTTACGGGCGAGTTATCCTCGGCGAGGGTGAAGGCGCTGGCCGGGAGGGATGGGATATTCTGGCCGGTCGCGTCCTGCACGGCGAGATAAACGTTCATTTCGGGGAAAGTCGCCGTGTCAACCGCCGTGATCAGGGCTGAGTAGGTCGGCAGCTGCCGACTTTGCGCCCAGGCAGGCACAGGGATAATCAGGCCGCCGATCAGGGCTGAAAACGCCAGGCAGAGAGAAAGGTGTCGTCTCACGGGTGACCGCTTCGGGCAGGCGGCGGCCTGCCCCTACCATCTTACCCTGTGATACGGGAAAGGTAAATTGCGGCAACGCTTAAGAGTTATGTCTTGCTAAGAGGAGATGGCCCAGGCGATTTATCTGCCCTTCCCACTGCGGAGGGACGACCGTGGTGGCGTCGAACTGGAAGATGACGGCTGGCCCCTGTACGCGATTCCCGGCGAGGAGCCTCTCGCGCTGGTATAACCGGGCCTCTTGCGGCGCCGGCCCGCGCGGCCCCTCGAACCAGACCGGCTGCTCGCCGATTTGAGCGCCAGAGGCGTCTTCACTCCCCTGGGAGAGTTCTTCAAACACAGGCTTGGGTGTCGGACCAAAGGCGCGCAGGCGGAGGTTCACGAACTCCACCGGCCGGCCGGAGTGCGCGTGCCCGTAACGCTGGGCGTGGCGGGCGTGAAAGTCGCCGAGCATGGCCTCCAGCGCAAACGGCGCGGGGAGCAGGACGGTGATTTCGAAGGATTGGCCCACGTAGCGCGCGTCTATCGCGTGTTCCAGCCGGGGCGCGGCCACGCCGTCGCTCGCCATCTCCACACGGGCGCGGGCCTCCAAAGGGGCAAACAATTCCCTGAGATCGGTCTCGCTCACTGCCTGCGCGGGACGCATCACCGTCAGCGAGTAATCCTTCACTAAATCCGCAAGCAACATGCCCAGCGCCGAGAGCACACCGGGCGCGCGGGGAACCAGCACACGGGGGATCGCCAGCCGCTCGGCCAGCTCGCAGGCGTGCAGCGGCCCCGCGCCGCCGAAGGCGACGAGGGTAAAGTCGCGCGGGTCAAAGCCGCGCTCCACCGAGATTTTGCGGATGGCGCGCTCCATCGTCGCGTTGGCAACCTGCAGGATGCCCCACGCGGCCAGCGGCGGAGGGCGGATAGCCGAGGGCAGAGCGCTGCCGAGCACGGCGAGGGCGTGCTCGGCAGCGGCAAAGTCGAGCTCCATGCGCCCGCCGAGGAAATGAGACGGGTTCAGGCGATTGAGGATGAGATGGGCATCAGTCACCGTGGGGGCGCTTCCCCCGCGCCCATAGCAGACTGGGCCGGGATCGGCCCCGGCGGACTCCGGCCCGACGGTGAGCGCGCCGCCCGCGTCCAGCTGCGCGAGGCTCCCGCCCCCCGCGCCGACCGTGTGGATGTCAATGATGGGCAGGCGCAGCGGCACGCCGACCGGCGCGCCGATCTCGCCTTCGGAGGTGAAGGGAATGTGACCAGGACACAGGCACACGTCGGTGGAGGTGCCGCCCATGTCGAAGGTAACTACCCTCACCCCCTCCGCCGCCTCTCCCAAGGGGAGAGGGGGAAACGGGGTGAGGGATTGGCGCGCGGTCTCGAAGGCGCCGACGACGCCTCCAGCCGGGCCGGAGAGCGCGGTGCGCGCGGCCTGCGCCCGCGCGGCGGTGGAGGTGATGCAGCCGCCATTGGACTGCATGATACGCAGCGGGCGCGCGCCCAGTTCCTTTTCGAGCCGGGCGAGGTAGCGGTCAATCAACGGCGCGACGTAGGCGTTGACGACGGTCGTCGAGACGCGCTCGTATTCGCGGTATTCGGGGAGGATTTCGGAGGAGAGAGAAATGGAAGTCAGAGGTCGGATGTCAGAGGCTGGTGATGCATGTTCTGACTTCTGACCTCCGACCTCTAACATCTCCCTCACCAGTCGTTCATGCTCTGGACGGAGAAACGAGAACAGCAGGCAGACGGCGACAGACTCGATGCGCTCGGATTGGAGGGCCGGGATGAGCGCTGAGATTTCCTGCGGGTCGAGCGGGATCAGGATTGCGCCATCTGCCGTGACGCGCTCGCGCACTTCGAAGCGCCATTCACGCGGGACGAGGGGCGGCGGGCGGTGGGGGACGAGCGCGTACAGGTCGGGGCGGTTCTGCCGCCCGATCTCCAGCACGTCGGCGAAGCCCTGCGTGGTGATGAGCGCGGTGCGCGCGCCGCGCCGTTCGAGCAGGGCGTTCGTGGCGATGGTCGAGCCGTGCACCACGACGGCGTCGGCGGGCAGGCCCAGCTCGCGCACGCCCTCGCTCACGGAGCGGGCCGGGTCGGCCGGCGTGCTCAGGCGCTTGTGCAGGCGCACTCGACCCGTGTCGTCCACGAGGACGAAATCGGTGAACGTGCCGCCGACGTCAACGCCCAGAATCATCTATGACGGACTCACCTCGCTTGGCGAAGCTGGGGCCGCCGGGCGGGTGAACTGCTGATACGCCAGCGTCCAGGCCGAGGTGATCCAGGTTTGCAGAATGCCGCTCGCCAGGAGCAGCACCGGCAGGTAGGCGACGAAACAGATGGCTGCCACAGCGATCCCGGCGCGCATCCCGCCTTCGTCGCCGCTCATGATGCCGATCATGGGCGGGAAGACGACGGCGATGAGCGGCAGCGCGATGACGAAGCCGGCAATGCCGCCGACGACGACGAGGATAATGCCCAGGACGATGATCGCGCCCAGGTTGGCCCGGATGACTTCCCAGGCCCGCCGGAGCGCGTCCGTCACGCCCAGGTTCTCGATTACTGCCGCGATCTGGGCGAAGTAAGCGATGATGCCCAGGACAATCGCCGCGAGGATGAAGACACACAGCACCGGGAAAAAGCACAATAAGCCCACCCCAAAGGTCACCCCGGCGAAGATAGCCGTCGGCACGAGCGTCACGAGGGCCAGCGCGAAGATGACCAGGCCGACGAGCAGGCCAATCAGGAACAGCCGCCAGAAATGGCGTGTGCCCACGCTCCAGGCCTCGCCAAAGGTGACGCGCCCGTTCGCGTTGGCCAACTGCACGCCGCCGATCAACCCGCCGCGCCCGATGATCGAGAGGACGAAAAAGACCAGCGCAAGGAGGAGCAGCAGGCAGGTCACGCCGACGACGATGGCGATCAGCATAGGGTCGTTATTGTTCAAGCGATCAACGAAACGCTCTACCTCGGGGGGCAGCTGCGGCTGCCTCCCCTGCCCGAAATCACGGCTCGAAAACTGGGTCCCGGCGTTCCCGCCGCCTCCGCCTCCGCCGAGTGAAGCCAGAACGCCGAAGATCCATAGGACTTTGTTCTCCCAGGTGATCCTCCAGGCGCGTCCGAGGATGGAACCGAAATCAAGACTCATTGTGACCTCCGTAAGGATAGCAGATAGCAAATGGCTTATGGCTGATACCGAGAAACTCAAGTGGCTGGCGGCGTTCCAGGGGCGACGAGCCGCGCGGCCTCCTGATAAATCAGCGTGTACAGTACGATAGTAAAGACGGCTGTGAAAAGGATGAGCGCCGCGCCAATCGGCCCGAAGCAACTGCAGGCCGCAATGACGAGGAGCGGGGCGAGGTCGGGGATGAAGGCAAAGGAGATCACGAGCAAAACGACGACCGGCAAGGCCAGCAGGCCCAGAGCCAGACCGGGCAGGATCGAAATGCCCACGGTCAACAGAAAGGCCCACCAGCCCTTGCCAAAGACGCGCCAGGCCCGCCGGAGCGCCGCGCGGGGGCGCAGGTCTTCGAGGGCGACCGACATCATGACGAGCAGCAGGGCGATGCCCAGGACCGTGTTGAGCGGGGCCAGGCCAACCTGCGCCATATTCAGGAGAAGCAGGCCGAACTCGGTCTGCTGCGCCAGCAAGAGCAGGCCGAGCGGGAAGAGGCTCAACGCGGCGAGCAGCAACCCCAGCGTCAGGCTGAGCTTGACGATGCTGAAGACGCGCTGCCAGCCGAGGTCGAGCGCCTCGCCGAGCGAGAAAGTACCGCGCTCCGCCGCCATCGCTGCGCCGCGCATTGCCGCGGCCTGCAACATCCACGAGACGGCGCTGGTCAGGACGATGAGGATCAGCGCCCCCAGGCTGACCGCGATCCAGACCCAGGCCGGCACCGCGCGGATTGACGCCAGCCACTCAGGTTGGGACCCCTGGGCGGGCAGAGCCAAAAGGGCGGTCATCCCGCCAAACGCGCCGCCCAAGGTGAAGGCCGGGAGGAAGACGACGAGCAGGAGCAGGTTCAGCGCCCACAACTGCCAAGAGCGCCAGGTGATGCGCCAGGTCTGGCGCAGAATGTCTACGATGTTCATTGAGTATGATTTGCGCGACCCGTGGTGTGTGATAAGTCGGTCACGTATCACGGGTCATGTCCCTACTCCCACTCAATCGTCGCCGGAGGCTTGCTGGTGATGTCGTACACCACACGGTTGACGCCTTTGACCTCGTTGACGATGCGGCTCGAGATGCGGGCCAGCACGTCATAAGGCAGGCGGGCCCAGTCGGCGGTCATAAAATCGTCGGTCGTCACCGCCCGGATGGCGCACACCGCCTGATACGTGCGTCCATCTCCCATTACGCCAACGGAGCGCACGGGTAGCAAAACGGCGAAGGCCTGGGCGGTTCCGCCCCGGAGCCGCTCCGCGCCGCCCGCGTCAAGCTCGTCGGCGACGATCTTATCCGCCGCCCGGAGGGCCTCCAGCCGCTCCCAGGTGACCTCGCCCAGGCACCGCACGGCGAGGCCGGGGCCGGGGAAGGGCTGCCGCCACACCAGCGATTCCGGCAGGCCCAGTTTCAGGCCCACCGCGCGGACTTCGTCCTTGAACAGATAACGCAGCGGCTCGATCAGTTCAAAGTCCATCTCCTGCGGGAGACCGCCGACGTTGTGATGGGTCTTGATCCTCGCCGCCGCCTGCCGCTCCGGCCCGCGCGATTCGACGACGTCGGGGTAGATCGTGCCCTGCACAAGGAAGCGTATACCCTCACTCCCAGCCCCTCCCCCGTCGCGCTCCTTCGACTTCGCTTCGCTCCGCTCACCTGTGCCTGCGCCACAGGTGCAGGCAGGATGCTCGACTGGGGAGGGGAGTCCCACCACCCGCTGAGCCTCACGTTCAAAAATGCGGATGAACTTCTCGCCGATGATCTTGCGCTTGTGCTCGGGGTCAGTCACCCCGGCGAGGGCGTCGAGAAACTCTTCGGCGGCGTTCACCGCGGTGAGTTTCGCGCCCAGGGTCTTGCCAAACGTCTCGATGACTTGCTCCGGCTCGCCCTGCCTGAGCATCCCCGTATCCACGAAGATGCAGGTGAGCTGGCTGCCGACCGCGCGATAGACGAGCGCCGCCGCGACCGCCGAGTCCACGCCCCCGCTCACCCCGGCGACCACGGGCGCGCTCCCCACCCGGGCGCGGATTTTGGCGATGGATTCTTCGACCATTGAGCCGGGCGTCCATTCGGCGCTCACATGAGCGGCGGCGATGAAGTTCTGGATGATCTCGCGCCCGCGCTGGGTGTGGTTCACTTCCGGGTGGAATTGCAAGGCGAAGATTTTGCGCGCTGGGTCTTCCATCGCCGCAATGGCGCAGCTGTCGGACGCGGCGACGGCGTGGAAGCCGGGCGGGAGGCGGTCTACTTTGTCGCCATGGCTCATCCAGACCTGGAAGTGGGAGGCGGGAGGTGGGAGGTCGGAGGTCGGAAATTGGAAGAGGCGACTATCGGTGGAGGCGCGTAGTTCGGCGCTCCCATATTCACGCACGGACGAGGCCTGCACGTGGCCGCCGAGGGTGTGCGCGAGGAGCTGCATGCCGTAGCAGATGCCGAGGATGGGCAGACCGGATTTGAGGACGTAATCGGGCAGGGCTGGCGCGCCGGGGTCGTAGACCGAGTTCGGCCCGCCGGAGAGGATGAAAGCACGGGGGCGGAGGCCCAGGACCTTTTCGGCAGGCGCGTCGTGGGGGAACAGCTCACAATACACGCTCGCCTCGCGCACCCGGCGAGCGATGAGCTGGGAGTACTGGGAACCGAAGTCGAGGATGGCGATGGAGTCCATTCGCTTATCGCATAGGGCATATCGCGTATCGCAGACGGCGGCAGCAGAGCGCCAACGCTAAGCGCTATGCGATACGCGATCTGCTATTCAGCAAATAGGATCTTCCCTTCACGCATGTCCGTGATCATCACCAGCGACTCGATCGGCACGGCGAGGGATTCGAGCACCTTGCGCCCGCCCTCAAACAATTTTTCGATCACGGCCCCTACGCCGACGATCTGCGCTCCGGCGGCCTGCGCCAGCCGGGCCAGGCCGAGGATCGTCTGCCCGGAGGCGAGGAAGTCGTCAATAATCAGCACGCGCTCCTCCTTGCCCAGATACTCCGGCGACACGATGAGCTCCACGGTGCGGCCTTTGGTGTGCGAAGGCGCGATGGTCAGGAAGACGTCGTTGGGCATGGTGACCGGTTTCTGCTTGCGGGCGTAGACCACCGGCACGTTGAGGTGGAGGGCCGTGGTCAGCGCCGGGGCGATGCCCGAAATTTCGGCGGTGAGGACTTTCGTCGCGCGGACGCGCGCAAAACGGGCGGCCAGTTCCCGCCCGCAGGCGTCCATCAAGAGCGGGTCCACCTGATGATTGATGAACCCGTCTACTTTGAGAATCCCGTTGCCGAGATTCTTGCCGTCGGTGATGATGCGCAGCTTGAGAGCGTCCATGTTTTGTCTGATTCGTCCAATCTATGGGAGCGTAAATGATGCATTCATTGTAGCCGGAAATGGAGGAGGGTCAATTGGGGGAGAGGGAAGAAGTGATCAGGAATCAGCGATGGGTCATTAGTCATGCGTGATCTTCCCGGTTTTTTGGTCAGGTAATTGCCAGGAAAAAGGTGGGTGAATTGGGGGCTGGAGGCGGGGGTGTCCATTGGCGTTAGGCTTTCATCTGGCTATAATGCGCACGCTGGCAGACCTGTCCGGCCTAGACTCGAATTATGGAGACAACGCATGGCTTCAATCTCGACTGCCGCTGAAGACGCGGCTGCGCCTCAATCCGAGGCCTGGCACAGCCAACCGGTCGAGGCGGTCCTCAAGAGTTTGGCGACCCATCGCGAACGCGGCCTGACGGCCGCCGAGGCAGCGAAACGGCTGGAAGAGCACGGCTACAACGAACTGCGCGAAAAACCGCCCACGCCGTTCTGGAAGCTCGTCCTCGATCAACTCAAAGAATTTGTCGTCCTGCTGCTCATCGGCGCCAGCCTGGTCTCGTTCCTGCTGGGCGACGAGGTGGAAGCGGCGGCGATCATCGCCATTGTGATCCTCAACACCGTCATCGGCGTCATTCAAGAGTCGCGCGCCGAAGCCTCGCTGGCCGCGCTGAAGCGCCTGGCCGCGCCCGACGCCCACGTGCTGCGCGACGGCCAGCACATGCACATTCCGACCCGCGAACTCGTCCCCGGCGACGTGGTGTTTCTCGAGGCCGGGAACTACATCCCGGCCGACGTGCGATTGATCGAAAGCGTCAACCTGCGCGTGGAAGAGGCGGCCCTCACGGGCGAGTCAGTCCCGGTGGAGAAACGGGCTGCGCTCGTGCTGGAGCAGGAGATCCCGCTCGGCGACCGGAAAAACACCGCCTTCATGGGCACGGTCGTGTCCTACGGGCGCGGCACGGGCGTGGTAGTCGCCACCGGCCACAACACCCAGATCGGCCTCATCGCCCAGATGCTTTCCGCCGTCGAGGAGGAAGAGACCCCGCTGCAAAAGCGCCTCGACGAACTGGGCCGCACGTTGAGCATCGCCGCGCTCGTCGTCGTCGCCATCGTCTTCGTCACCGCGCTGGTCAACCAGACGGACATCGCCGCCCTCTTCAGCGCGGGGCCGCTGGCTTACCTGCGGGCGTTCTCGATGGAGATCACCGAGGTCTTCATCATCGCCGTGAGCCTGGCGATTGCCGCGGTGCCGGAAGGCCTGCCGGCCGTGGTCACCATCACGCTGGCGCTGGGCATGCGCGAGATGGTCAAACGCCACGCCCTCATCCGCCGCCTGGCTTCGGTGGAGACGCTCGGATCGGCCTCGGTCATCTGCTCCGACAAGACCGGGACGCTCACGCAGAACGAGATGACCGCCGTGCGCATGTGGTGCGGCGGCGAGACGTTCGGGATCACGGGCGACGGCTACCGGCCTGAAGGCCGGTTCATCCACGAGGGCGACAAACTCGATTTCTCCCGGCACCCCGCCGTCACCACGGTTCTGTGGGCCGGGGTGCTGGCGAACGACGCCCTGCTCGAGGTCTCCGGCAGGAACGAGGACCAGCCCACGTACCGGATGGTGGGCGACCCGACCGAGGGCGCGCTGGTGGTGGCAGCCGCCAAAGCCGGGCTCTGGCGCGACATGATGGAACGCGCCTTCCCGCGCGTGGCCGAGAACCCCTTCGACTCGGCGCGCAAGACGATGAGCACCCTGCACGAAGTGCGGGACGCCGCGCCGCAGTTCAGCCCCTTCAACGAGCCGGAGGCCGCGCCGCCTTACGTGCTGTGCGTCAAAGGCGCGCCCGACGTGGTGATGGCCGCCTGTACCCGCCTCCAACGGCTGAATGACGAGTCGGTCCCCCTCACGCCCGCGCTGCGCGAGAAAGTGGCCGAAGCCAACGCCACCTTTTCCAGCGCGGCGCTGCGGGTGTTGGCGGTGGCCTATCGCGTCCTCGACCATCCGCCGGAACCGATGACGGCCGAGCATGTCGAGCGCGATCTGACCTTTATCGGCCTGATCGGAATGATTGACCCCGCGCGGCCCGAGGTGAAAGCGGCGATCCAACACGCCCGCGAGGCCGGGATCCGCACGGTGATGATCACGGGCGACTATCCCGATACGGCGCACGCCATCGCGAGCAACATCGGCCTCCTGCGCTCCGGCGGGAAAGTCCTCCCCGGCGCGGCGCTGGACAAGATGTCGGAACCCGAAATCCTGGAAGCCGTGCAGGAAACCGACGTGTTTGCCCGCGTCTCGCCGCAGCACAAAGTGCTGATCGTGGACGCGCTGCGCAAGACGGGCGCGGTGGCGGCGATGACGGGCGACGGCGTGAACGACGCGCCTGCCCTCAAGCGCGCCGACATCGGCGTGGCGATGGGCATCACCGGCACGGACGTCGCCAAAGAGGCCGCCGACATGGTGCTGACGGACGACAACTACGCCAGCATCGTCGCGGCGGTGGAGCAGGGGCGCGTCATCTACAGCAACATCCGCAAGTTCGTCTTCTTCCTGCTGTCGAGCAACGTGGCCGAGATCATGATCATCTTCCTCGCCACGCTGGCGGGCCTGCCCACGCCTCTCACGGCGATCCAGCTGCTGTGGCTCAACCTGATCACCGACGGCGCGCCGGCCCTCGCGCTGGCGGTGGAAAAGGGCGACCCGGACGTGATGCAGCAGCCGCCGCGCCCGAAGCATGAGCCGATCATCAACGCGCCGATGCGGATCGGCATCGTCGTCCAGACGGTCACGCAAACCAGCGCGACGCTCGGCGCGTTCGCGCTCGGCCTGCTGTGGCATCTGGAAAAAGGCGCGCAGATGCCGGCCGGGGTCAACCCCCTGCTTTACATCCTTCAGTACGACTGGGCCGGCATTGACGTGCAAAGCGCCGAGACGATGGCGTTTGTCACGCTGTCGCTGTGCGAGCTGTTCCGCGCCTATACGGTGCGCTCCGAACGCGCCTCGCTGTTTTCTATCGGCATGTTCTCGAACCGGTACATGCAGTATGCCGTCGGCCTATCGCTCGTCCTGTTGTTCCTCGTCATCAACGTGCCTTTCCTCCAGCCCATTTTCAACACGCACTTCCTCAGCCTCGCCGAGTGGGCCATCGTGATCGGCCTGGCGCTCATCCCGGCGGTGAGCGAGGAGGTCACGAAGTGGTTTTTGAGACGGAGAGAGTGATTCATCCTGTCGCCCTATCGCCTTGTCGGCGACAGAGTGACACGGTGAAGGGGTGGCAAGGTGACGCGATGCAAGAGCAGATCGAAGCGGAACTCCTTCAAGCGCGACAGGCGCGAGAGAAAGGCAACGAGGGGCAAGCGCGCGTATGCGCGCGCCGCGCAGCGGGGAGGGCGATTCGCGCGTGGTATCAAAAGCGCGAGGGCGCGGGATGGGGCGGGGATGCGCTGAAGCAACTCAAGCGTTTGCAGGCCGACGCCACCGTACCTGAAACCGTGCGCCGGGCGGCGGCGCGGCTGACGACCAAAGTGGACTTCGAGCACAGACTGCCGTTTGAGGATGATCCGATTGAGGATGCGAGGCGAATCATTGCGTTTGTGTCAGCGGATGGGACGGATGGAGTGGATAGGCAGGGATGAAGGAGGCAGGCGCGAGGGCTGGGGGCAGGCGCGAGGCCTGCCCCTACACGTGACTTTCCGCCTTGCCTTTTCTCTCCTATACTGTGGGCATGGCCGGCACGCTCACCCTCATCGGCTCCGGCGAATTTTTGCCCGGCATGGTCGCCGTCCATCGCGCTGTCCTGGCGCGCGCGGCGCGCCCTCAGCCGGTATTCATTGACACTCCGGCGGGCTTTCAGACGAACGCCGACGAGCTTTCACAGGCGGCGCGCGATTTCTTCCAAAAGGAACTCGGCGTCGCGCTCGGCGTCGCCTCCCTGCGCCACTCGAACCTCCCGGCTGAGCAAATCCAGAAAGCCAAAGACCAGGTCGCCTCTGCTAACTGCATCGTCGCCGGGCCGGGGTCGCCCACCTACGCCATCCGTCACTGGCGCGCGGTTTCACTGGCTGCAACTTTCGCCGAGCGCCTGGCCGCCGGAGCGCACTTCGTTTTCGCCAGTTCCGCCGTCATCGCGCTCGGCCGGTTGGCGCTCCCCGTCTACGAAATCTACAAAGTCGGCGACGACCCGTACTGGGCTGACGGCCTTGACCTGCTCGGGCCTTTCGGTTACGACCTCGCCCTCATCCCGCACTGGAACAACCGCGACCCGCGCTGCTTTGTCGGCCTGGCGCGCTTTGAGCAGCTCGCGGCGCAGCTTGGCCCCGAAACCGTCATCCTCGGCGTAGACGAGAACACCGCCGTCACGCTCGACCTCGACGCCCACACGGCGACCGTCGCGGGCGCGGGCAGTGTGACAATCCAACACCGCACTTTCGTGCACGCTTTTTCTTCGGGGACCGCTTTCGACCTTTTCCCCTTGTCTCGACCGTCGTCTCTGGCCTCGGCTATCTCAACGACTCTCGTCAAATCTCCGGCCCCGCGGCCGCCCGCATCTCCGACCTCCGACCTCCGACCTCCAACTTCCAGCCCGCCAGGGCCCCTCTACGTCCCCGACGCCGTTCGCCAGTGGGCCGCCCGGCGCGACGCCCTGCGCGCCGAAAAAAAATTCGCCGAGGCCGACCGCCTGCGCGAACGCATCGCCGCGATCGGTTACGCCGTCAAAGATTCACCCGCGGGTCCTGTCTTTACGCTCGCGCGTTACGCTAACTCTAACGCCGTCCCCTCCCCCCTCGACAAACCTGACGCCGTCGAGTGGTCGGCGACGCTGTTGGCGCACAACAACGCGGGTGAAATCATCCGCGCGGCGCGCAGCGCGCTTCAGTGGAGCGGGGGGCATTCACTTGAGGTCGTCATCGTGGACGACGCCTCAGGCGACGACACGCCTGAAAGGCTGGCTGATTTCGCCTGTGAGGATGATCGCGTGCGGTTGGTATTCCTGAGCGCTCATCTGGGCGAAGGGGCCGGGCGCAACGCGGGCCTGCGCGCGGCGCGCGGCCGGCACGTGGCGATCCTCGGCGGGCACATGGAAATTGCCGGGGACATCTTCACCTCTATGAGCGCGGCGCTGGCGGACGATTCGGTCGGGGCCACGGGCAGCCATCCACTCGTCACCGGCGACCTCTTCACCTTCAATCCCGCGCCCACGCCGGAGGCCGACGCCATCGAGTTTTATCTGTTCGCCTTCCGCCGCGCGCGCCTCAAGCAGGTGGGCTGGCTGGACGAGAAATTTGTCTTCTACCGCAACCTTGACCTGGACTGGAGCCTGGCGTTCAAAGACCAGGGGCTGCGGCTGGTCGCCGCGCCGGACCTGCCCCTCGTCGTCCACGAGCATCCCTATCTGCGCATGGACCCGCTGGAGCGAGATAAACTGAGCAAGAAGAACTACCGGCGGTTTTTGGACAAGTGGAAGGGGAGGACGGATCTATTGGTGCAAAACGCAGCGTAGGCGCAGCGCGGACGTGTAACGGATCATGCGTCAGGCGAGACTATCTTATTCGAGCACAGCGCACGAGTATTGGAGAGGACCATGACCGACCTCGAAGAATTCCGCAAGGAGAAAGACGCCTTCTTCAAATCGCACCCGCAGTCCCCGCTGACGCCGGAGCAGAAGCGCGCGTTCAGGGGTTTGAGCTACTTTCCCGAAAGCCCGGCGCTGCGGTTGGAAGTCACAGTGGAGGAGTTCAACCCTAAAGAGACGGTCAAGATGCAGACCTCCACGGGCGACGTGCAGACCTATCAGAAGTACGGCAAGTTCAAGTTCGTGGTCGAGGGGCAGGAAGCCGAGCTAACCGTCTACTCCAGCCAGCACGGATTTTTTCTGCCATTTGTGGACTCGCTGGCGGGCGCGGAAACTTACGGGGCGGGACGCTATCTCGAACCGGAGCCGCTAGGCCGTGGAAAATTTCGGGTGGACTTCAACCTGGCCTACAACCCCTACTGCGCGTACAACGAAATGTGGTCCTGCCCCCTCCCCCCGCGCGAGAACCGGCTGAAGGTTCCCATCCGGGCAGGGGAGAAGCTGTATTATCCTGAGAGTCCTGAGGGGCACTAGCCGCGAGGGCCTCCAGGCCCGGCAACGACAATTCAATCTCGATTTCATTCTGGCTGTCCAACCCGATGCGGCGGCAGGCGGCCCGAATGAAAATCGCTTTTTCGTCGTCGGTCAGGTCAACCATTTTCCCTATCTCTGCTCTGCTCCCCCCTCGCTTTTTGCCTCTTTTGCCTTTCGCGACTATACTCTCCGCTGTATTTGGTCGTCGCAATGTACCCCACAGGGGCCCTCGCTTAGGACTGACTTCGACTCACAATGCTTCAGAACGGCTTAGAAATCGGCTCTATTATTGACGGCCTCGCGCTCCCCGAGCCACTTCAGGTCGTCTTCGTCCAGCCCGTCGGAAACTCGTTCAAGGTTGGGGGCAAGGGGACGCGCACGGGACAGTACGTCGAGCGGATTTTCGACGCGGCGCAGTTGGCGCAGCTCACAGTGCTGGCCGCTGAAGAGCCATTCGATGGGGACGCTGTACGATTCCGCCTGGGGATGGAGGCTTATCGCTTGGGCCTCGCCCACGAGTATGATCCCTATTTCTCCCTCTCCGTCGCGCGCGTTGACCCACTGCCTCACCAACTTGAAGCCGTTTACGACGCCATCCTGCCTCTGCCGCGCATTCGCTTTCTGCTGGCCGACGACCCCGGCGCAGGCAAGACGATCATGGCCGGGCTGCTGCTCAAAGAACTCAAAGTGCGCGGCCTCGCCGCCCGCACGCTGATCGTCACCCCGGCCAACCTGACGTTCCAATGGCGGCGCGAACTCGCCGACAAGTTCCGGGAGCAGTTCGAGGTCATCCGGGGCGCGGACTTGCGCGCGGCCTACGGCACCAACCCGTGGCGGGACAAGCCTCAAGTCATCACCTCGATAGATTGGGCCAAGCGCGAAGAAGTGCGCGAGAGTTTGGGACAGGCGCAGTGGGATTTGGTGATTGTGGACGAAGCGCACAAGATGAGCGCGGCATCGTCGGACAAGAAAAGCGACCGCTACCGCTTAGGCGAAATCCTTGGGCAGAAGACCGACCATTACCTTTTGCTCACGGCCACCCCGCACAAAGGCGACGCGGAAAACTTCACCCTCTTCCTGCAACTCCTCGACCGCGACGTGTACGCCGAGGTCGCCAGCCTGCAAGAAGCCATCCGGCAGAACCGCGCGCCGTTCTACCTGCGCCGCACGAAGGAAGCGCTCGTCAGCTTCCCCCACCCGGAGACTGGCGAAGTCCACAAACTCTTCACCAAGCGCGACGTGAAGACGGCGCGGTTTGACTTGGATGGAGATGAATACCAGTTCTATCTCGACCTGACGCACTACGTCGAAGACCAGTCCATCCGCGCGGCGGGCGACGAGTCGGCGCGGGGGCGCGCGCTTGGCTTCACGATGGCGCTGATGCAACGCCGCTTCGCCTCCAGCATCCGCGCCCTGCGGCGGACTTTGGAGCGGCGGCGTGACCGCCTGCAGAAGCAGCTCGACAAGCCCGTCAAGCTGCCGGACTTCGACGAAAGCGAACTGGAAGACTTGGACGACCTGCCGGAAGAAGAAGCGGCTCGGTTGTACGACAAGATTGAGTTAGTCTCGTTGGCGCAGGAACGGCGGCTGCTCAAGGAAGAGATCGCCGATTTGGGAAGGCTCATCCTGAAAGCCGAGGCGCTGGAGCGGCGCGAAGTTGAGTCCAAAATCAAGAGGCTCAAAGACCTGATTGCCGAACTCGACCTGGCGAATCACCCGGCTACCAAACTGCTGGTCTTCACCGAGCACAAAGACACGCTAGATTATCTGGTCGAGAAACTGCACGCGTGGGGGCTGACTGTGACCCAGATTCACGGCGGGATGAAAGTCGGCGATCGGGACACGCCGGGGAGCCGGGTCTATGCCGAGCGCGAGTTCCGAGAGGAAGCGCAAGTGCTGGCGGCGACTGAGGCCGCCGGGGAGGGCATCAATCTGCAATTCTGCTGGCTGATGGTGAACTACGATATGCCGTGGAACCCAATGCGGCTGGAACAACGCATGGGGCGCATCCACCGCTACGGGCAGGAGCACAACTGCCTCATCTTCAATTTCCTCGCCGCCAATACGCGCGAGGGGCAAGTGCTGGACCGATTACTCGACCGATTGAAAGAAATCCGTTTTGAGCTGGGGACTGACCAGGTCTTCGACGTAGTGGGCGACGTGTTCCCGGCCAACCAGCTGGAGAAGATGTTCCGCGACTTATATGCCGGGCGGACGACGCAACAAGCCTTGCTCGACCGCATCGTGCGCGACCTGGACTTGGAGCATTTCCGCCGCATCTGCAACTCGACGCTCGAAAGCCTGACCCAGCGTGAGTTGGTCAACCTCACCGCGCTCGTGGGCCGGCGGGTGGAGGCGCGCGAAAGGCGCATGGTTCCCGAAGTCGTGCGTGATTTCTTCGTGCGGGCCGCGCCGCTGGCCGGGCTGAC
>Ga0209751_10001363_pt1 | contig 25148 bp, 15 predicted proteins | sample RifCSP13_1_FD_184019 | JGI IMG/M metagenome (GOLD analysis project Ga0209751, IMG submission 184019) | Soil microbial communities from Rifle, Colorado - Rifle CSP2_sed 13_1 (SPAdes) (version 2) | ecosystem: Environmental > Terrestrial > Deep subsurface > Rock core/Sediment | place: Rifle...
AGCCGGACCTGGCGTTCGGGCGAGTTGGTCGAGGTGCCGGTGATCGTCATGAACGCTCCCGAGTTGACGTCCCCGTTGGGGTTGTTGAAGTGAGGCGTGTTGGTCAGGTTGAAGGCCTCGATGCGCGCCTCCAGTGTGAACTTGGGGCCGATCGGGAACCGGCGGAAGAGCGAGAGATCGAGGTTCCACCATCCCGGCCCGCGCACCGAGTTGCGGCCTAGGTTGCCGGGGCGGACCTCGGTGACCGGCGCCCAAGCGCTCGGATCGTAGTAGGGGTTGTCCGCGCCGATCCCGCCCAGCTTGTTGGGTGTCCCCACCAGGTCGGCGTACTGGGTGTTCCCCGGCGCGTTGAGCGAGGCGCCGGAGGCGGTGACGGTGAACGGGGTCCCGGTGAAGGCACTCACGACGCCGTTGAGCGACCAGTCCTTGACGATCGCGTTGAGGCCGCCGGAGCCGCCCTTCCCGAAGGGCAGGTCGGCCACGAACCCGAGCTGGAAGATGTGTGTGCGATCGTAGCCCGCCGGGCCGTAGTTCTTGAAGAGCAGCGAGGGGTGGTTCCAGTTGGTGTTGTCCCAGCCATCGTCGTTCGCGCGGTTCATGGCCTTGGACCAGGTGTAGGCCCCCTTGAGGAAAAGGCCCTTGCTGAAGGGCTTGTTGAGCGCCACCTGCAGCGAGTGGTAGTTGCTGGCGAGCCAGCCGTCGAAGCGCCAGGTGAAGGCCGTGCGCCCGAAGGCCACGCTCAGCGGCCGCCCCGCCTGTCCTTCGCCCACCCCCGCCGCGTTGATGTCCTGAAAGCCGAGCTGGTCCGACGTCTTGGTGCCCACGTAGCTCGTGGCCAGCGACATGTCCCACGGCAGCCGGCGCTCGTAGGTCAGGTTCCAGGATTGGATGTAGCTTCGGTTGATGCGGTCGCGGTAGGGCGAGCCCATGCCGGCGTTGGTCGGCAGGTCGATGACGCCCGAGCTCAGGTCGGGTCCGAAGAAGAGGGGGATGCCTTGCTCGAGGGTCCCGAACGGCACGAATTCGGTGGGGCCCGGGAAGTCGAAGGTGATCGTGGCCGGGTAGAAGCCGCGGAGCGGCCGCGAGAAGGGAACCGGGCTGACGGTGATGCCGTAGCCGCCGCGGAACACGTTGTTCTCTCCCATGCGGTATGAGAAGCCGACCCGGGGCAGGAAGTGCGGGTGCTTGACCTCGATCCCGAGGTCCTCGGGGTTGCCCCCGCGACCGCCGATGAGCACCTGGTTCGTGGTGTCGTCGTAGTACTCGATCCCGCGGTCCGCGCGCGTCAGGAGCGGGTACTTCTCCCAGCGCAGGCCCAGGCTGAGGGTCAGGTCCTTCGTCACCTGCCAGCGGTCGCGGAAGTAGATCCCGTACTGCCACTCACGACCGGTCTGGAGCTCGTACTGGATCGACTTGGTGGTGGACCCTGCGAGCCCGAGCAGGAACTGGGCATAGGAGTTGAACTGGTCGGGCGAGCCCGTCGGCGCGAGCGTCGTCGCGCCGCCGTAGAAGAAGAAGAACCCCCGAGGCCCATACCCGAGCTCCGGCTGCCAGTGGTTCAGCTCCATCTTCACGACGTCGACGCCGAAGCGCATCTCGTGCTTGCTCTTCACCCAGGTGGCGTTGGCGGAGACGTTGTAGCTCCGATCGTTGCGGAAGATCGGGGTCCAGCCGTCGACGCCCCCGAACCACTCGAAGCCGGTGAAGGCGAACCCAGGCATGCCCGAATACCGGGCGTCGCCGCCCGCGCCGCCGTCGCCGTTGGTGCCCGGGATCCCGAAGACGTCCGTCCCGTAGTTCGTGCCGAAGTCCGGCGCCGTCACGTCCTGGTCGAAGCGGGTCAGGCCGAAGGTCCCGTCCACGATGAGGCTCGGCGAGATCGTCCAGGTGAGGCCGAGAGCGCCGAGCTTGACCTTGGTGTCGCCCGTGCCCGAGCCCACGCCGAAGCCGGCGCCGCCCGCACCGCCGTCCCCGGGATTGCCCAGCCACATGTCGGAATACACCGTCGCGTTCATCTGGCTGTACTTCGCCCAGACCTGCGCGGCGGAGCTGATGTTGTAGTTGACCTTGAAGTCGAAGTTGTCGCGGTTGAAGTCCACCAGTCCCGTGTCGGTGTAGTTGCTGGACGTGCCCGGCCCGCTGGGCAGGGGGAGCCGCGCCTGGAGCGCCTGCGCGATCGAGCTGATCCGGTCGGCGGGGATGATGTTGCCGGGGAAGGGCGTACGCCCCACGCCGGTGGTGGGGTCGCCGGTCAACGGGTCGTAGATCGTGGTGCCAAAGGCGCTGAAGTCACCGGCCCGCATGGCCGCGGTCGGGACGGTGCCCGTCCTCGTGCTCGGGGAGGAGGTGTAGTGCCCCTCCCAGCCCGCGAAGAAGAAGAGCTTGTCCTTGATGATGGGACCGCCCAGGGTGACGCCGCCGATGTTCCGTTTGCTGTCGGGCTTGTCGCCCGCATTCGCCCAGTTGCGCGCTCGGAGGCTGTCGTCCTCGTGCAGCCAGAATCCTGATCCGTGGAACTCGTTGGTCCCAGACTTGGTCAGCACGGTCACCGCGGCGCCGCCCGCCATCCCCTGCTCGGCGTCGAAGCTGGCGGTCGAGATGTTGACGGTGTCAATCGTCTCTGCCGGAGCAATGTAGACGGCATGGTGGGGGAGCCAGATGTAGATGTTGCTCGTGCCGTCGAGCCGGGTGTTGTTGTTGTTGCGGGCGGTGCCGTTGACGTTCGTGGTGAGGGCGCGGGCGGGGGTGTCGGTGATGGCGTTCTGGAAGCCCGCGGGTGTCGTCCCCGGCACGAGGTTCAAGAGGCTCTGGTAGTTGCGGTAGCCCCCGAGCGGCGCGCGTCCAATCTCGTCGCTCTTAAACTCGCTGTGCAGGTCGCCGCTGTCGGTCTGGAGCAGCGTGCGCTCGGACTGGACGGTGACGGTTTCGGTCATCGCGCCCACCTCCAGCGTGATGTCCACGCGGGCGACGGCATTGGCCGAGACCGGAACCGCCTGCTTGACGTACTCCTTGAATCCCGCGAGGGTGACCCGGACGTTGTACGTGCCGGGTATCAAGTTGACGACAAGGTAGCTTCCGTCGCTGCGCGTCGTGGTCTCGCGTGCCAGGTTGGTGCCCACGTTGATGAGGGTCACCGTGGCGCCCGCCACCGCCGCCTGGCTGGTGTCGGACACGCTGCCCACGACGCTGCCGTAAAGGACCTGCGCCTCACTGGGCCCGGCCAAGGCCAGAACCGCCGCGACCAGGACCGCAAGCAGCGGAAGCCGCTTCGGTCGGAGACCGTCGAGATGTCTCATGACATATTCCTCCTGACTTCCGGTTTCCAGGGCACGAACGGGACCGAGTGCCGACTCAGAATTAAGGGTCGCGCTGAGAGATGGGGGGTGATCATTCTGGAGCGCCGAGCCCATCGACACCAAAGTCCGCGGACGAACCCTCCGCTCAGACAAGATCGGAAACGCACCAAACGTATCGCACGACTTTACAAGAGGTCAACGGCTTTCTTATCTTGCATGCGCCGTGCCTTAATAATTTGCATGCGCCGTGCCACCGCGGCGGATAGGGCTTCAGTCCCTGCCCGTCGACTGCCCGGCTCCTCCGGGGCTGTGGAGAGCCCCTCGGGGCTGAACGGAGGCTCAAGCGTTGCCGCTACTTAGCGAGATTCTCGAGTCGGCCGCGGCGACGACAGCAGCTTGGGCTCAATCCCCACGACGCTTCGAACTGGATTCATGATCTCGTTCTCCGTAGGGCTCGATCCAAATCCTTGGTTCGCGCGTCTCCCTTGTCGCTTCCGGGAGCGGCCTCAGATCGATCCGGCGAAAGTAGATCTCCGCGCCCTCGGATTGGATGAGGATCTTCCCTTCGGTGAGGCTCGACCCATGGCCCTCGTTGACCACGGTTCCGTTGACGATGTTCGTGATCCGGTCGCCGTCCGTGATCACCTCGAGGCGAGTCCATTCCCCGTACCGGCCCTCGACGTCCTGCCGTCCACGGAAGCCGAGCCTGTCTTCCCAGTCCACATCCCGACCGTACCAGTTGATGCGGGCTCCCTCGAACTCCCGGCGATCGCCCCGCGGGTTGTAGACCGGCTCGCCGTCCCGGTCCGCAGTGACGGGCGCGGTGAGGCGCGGCACGACGCGACGGCCGTCGTGGTCGAAGCCCGCGACGAGGATGAAGTCGCCCACGCCGCCCTCGATGATCTGGGCCTCGACCGAACGCATCCACGGGCCCTTGAAGTCCTCCGCGGTGTTCCCGTCGGGTCCCTGGCAGTGGACGAGGATGCCGCTGTCCCGGGCGGCACTTCGGCGTTGGCCCCACGTGGCGAGACCCCAGCGGAACTCCACCACCAGGTGGTAGTCGCGGTAGGCGCGCTTCGTGATCAGGCCACCCCAGTGCTCACCGCTGATCCGGATGGCGGGGGCGCCGTCGACCTGGTCGACGACGCTGAAGACGCGGTTCGGGTCTTCCCGGCCGGAGTCGCTCAGCCAGGTGTAGAACTGCTCGAGGTCGTGGCCGTCGAACAGCGGGATCGTCTCGTCCGGCGAGAGGGCCTGGGGGGCCACGGGCCCAGCGGCCCCGACGAGCAAGAGAAGAAGGGCGACAGTCGTCCTCATCGAAACCCCCAGGGCCGGCGAGTCGACGGCGGTTGCGGGCGTTCGGGGCACACTACTGCCGTACGACAGCGACGGTCAAGACCGTGAGGGTGTGGCCTGGGCTACTGGTATAGACTGTCTCGTCGGACCCGTCGCCAAGCACTGGGGTGCCGCTCGGAGTAGACGCATGACCCGTAGGGCGTTGGCCGTCAGTCTGGTCCTCTTCCCCTTGTCCGTCGGGAGCGCCGGCCCTCAGGAGGCCGACACGAGACAGGAGCCCGCGCTCACCTTCCCCGCCCAGATCGAGCAGGTCATCGTGGACGTGGTCGTGAAGGACAAGAAGGGACAGCCGATCACCGACCTCAAGGAGGAGGGGATCGAGGTCTACGAGGACGGGGTGCGCCAGATCATCGCGAGCTTCGACATGTTCCGGGTCCCGGTCGCCCCGGCCGAGACGGCCGCCGCGGCCGAGACACCCGCGCCCCCTCGCCGCCCCAAGGTCTCCACGAACACGGCCAAGGAGGAGCGGCACGGGCGCACCTTCGCGATCGTCTTCGACGACGTCCACCTCACGGCCGCGACCGCCCACCAGGCCAAGGCGGCGGTGGCGGAGTTCCTGAAGAATGAGACCCGCGAGGGGGACCGGGTCACGCTGGTGGCGCCCGGCCGCGGGGCCTGGTGGACGACGCGCATGGAGGCCGACCGCGAGGAGCTCCTCGACATCGTGAAGCGCCTGGAGGGCCGCCTCCTCCCGGAGACCACGCGCGACCGCATGTCCGACTACGAGGCCATGCGCATCCACGTCTTCCGCGACAACATGATCCTGAACCGTGTCCAGCGCCGCTTCGAGGCCCAGGGCCTGCCAACCGTCACCGGACAGAGCCAACACGTCAGGGGCTTTGTGGCGACGGAGGACCCTTATGTCACCAGCCGTGCGGCCGAGCTCTATTACGCGGCCACCACCCGCAACCGGGCCACCCTCGAGGCGGTGGCGCGCGCGATTGGCGCGCTCGTCCCCCTGAAGGGGCGTAAGTCGCTGATCCTGGTGTCGGAGGGGTTCATCTACGACCCAAACCTCGCGGAGTTCAGGCGGATCCTCGATGCCTCACGGCGTGCCAACACCGCGATCTACTTCGTGAACAGCCGCGGCCTGGAGGGGCTGCCCGCCGGCATGGGCGCCGAGGTCAGCACGCAGCTGCCACAGGAGGACCTGGGCTTCGCCTTCGCCGAGGCCTTCGAAACCGCGGAGGGCTCGGAGTCGCTGGCCGCGGACAGCGGCGGCTTCAGCGTCCGCAACACCAACGACCTGGCGAGCGGCCTCAAGCGCATCTCCGACGAGACCCGTGCCTACTACCTCATCGGCTACAACCCCTCGAACACGGCGCGCGACGGCGCGTTCCGCAAGATCCAGGTCAAGGTCCCCGGCCGGAAGGGGATCCAGATCCGGGCCCGAAGGGGCTACTACGCCCCCTCCGAGCAGGAGACGATACCCTCGGCGCCAATGGGGACGGAGACCGTGTTCCAGCGCGCCCTCGACTCGCCCTACGAGCGGGACGACATCGCCCTCCGCATGACCCATGTCGTGAGGGAGGAGACGGCCTTGGGCCGGGCGCGAGTGTACGTGGCCACCGAGGTCGACATCCGCGGCCTCCGCTTCGAGGAAAAGGACGGCCAGGCCGAGGCCAGCCTGCAGTTCCTCCTGGTGACGATGGACCGCGACAGCGGAGAGTTCTTCCGCTACGACCAGAATCTGAACCTGAAGCTCCCTCCCGACCTGCGCGAGCAGCTCGCCCGCGCTGGGCTGCCGATCGTGCGGGACTTCGAGCTGGGCCCCGGGCGCCACCGGGCCCGGATCGTGATTCGGGACAAGGCCACGGGGCGCGTGGGGACGGTCAGCCACGACTTCGAGGTCCCCGACCTCACACAGTTTCGTGTCTCGACGCCGGTCCTCAGCGACCAGCGTGAGAGCACGAACGACGGCGGGCCGGGCGAGCAGGTGGCCCTCATGGCTCGACGCGACTTCGCGCAGGGGGCTTCGCTCTACTGCCAGCTCGATGTGTACGGGGCGACCCGGCTGGAGGAGTCGGGCATGCCCCGGGTGTCGATGGGCTACGAGGTGCGCCGGAGCGACGGCACGCTCTACACGGGTGAGGCCCCCAGCCTCATCATGTCCACCGGGCTCGGGACGCTGTCGCGGATGATCGGGTTCTCGCTCGAACAGGCGACCCCGGGCGACTACGAGATCATGATGCGCGTCCGGGACGAGCTTTCGGGAAAGACGCTGGAGCTGCGCGAGCCCTTCCGTGTCTCGGCGCCGCCGCCGGAGGCCCCCGCCGCGCCGGCGGGCGGGTGAGTCGGAGCCACCGCGCCACCGCGTTTCCCTCCCCCGCGTTCGGGTGGCCAAGCCGGAGTGATACGGTGGAGAGTCGATTAGCGAGGAGCAGGCCGCACCACCGCGTTTCCCTCCCCCTACGTGGGGAGGGATAGGGTGGGGGGTCGACAAAGGAGGACGACATGACACCGATCGATCGACGTGGGTTTCTCGAGACGACGGCGGCGCTTTCGGCCCTGGCCGCGCTGCGGCCGCGAGTCGCCGCCGCCGCCGGCAACCCGAAGAAGGCCGTGCTCATCTCCATGCTGCCCAAGGAGCGGAGCTATCGCGAGCGGTTCCAGATGGCGGTGGACGTCGGCTTCGCGGGCATCGAGATGCAGACCGTGACCGACGCCGCCGAGGCGGCCGAGATCAAGGAGGCCTCCGACCGGACGGGCCTCAAGGTCCACTCGGTCATGAACGCCGACCATTGGGAGTACCCCCTCTCCAGCGACGACCCCGCGGTCGTGGCCAAGAGCGTCGCCGGCATGGAGACCTCGCTCCGGAACGCGAAGCTCTGGGGAGCGGGGGCCGTGCTGCTGGTGCCGGCGGTCGTGAACCCCCAGACGTCCTACCGGGACGCCTGGACGCGGTCCCAGAAGGTCATCCGCGAGCGCCTCCTTCTCCTGGCCGAGGAGCTGAAGGTGATCGTGGCGGTGGAAGAGGTCTGGAACAAGTTCCTCCTGAGCCCGCTGGAGTTCGCGCGGTACGTGGACGAGTTCGACTCCCCCTGGCTCAAGGCCTACTTCGACGTCGGCAATGTGCTCTTCTACGGCTACCCCCAGGACTGGATCCGCACCCTGGGCCCGCGCATCGTCCGCATCCACCTCAAGGACTTCCAGGTCGACCGCTCGAAGGGCCGTTTCGACTGGAAGAACCTGGGCGAAGGCGACCTCGACTGGGTGGAGGTGAGGAAGGCACTCTCCGAGATCGGCTACGACGGTTGGGTCACAACCGAGATCGACGGCGGCGACGCCGTCTATCTCAAGGACGTGGTGGGCCGGGTCGACCGCTTCCTCGCCGACGGCAAGCCGGTCGCCGAGGCGTGAGCGCGCTGGGGTCGCCCCGAGCGCGGAGGTTACCCGGGCCGCGCGGCCGTCAGAGCCTTCGCAGCACCTGGATATAGCCGCCGAAGGCCACGTGCCGAGGCTCGCCGGTGAACAACGGGGCGAGCTCCGCTTCCAGCCATCCCCGAACCCGGCCCGCGGCCTGCCCGCCGTATTCGACGGCGGCGATCACGTTGGATTCAGTCATGAGGAAACCCGCATACTGCGAGGCGGTGAACGACCACTGAGACGAGAACGTGTGGTCGACCGGCCCCGTGAAGCCGAAGCGCGCGGCCTCTTCCCTCGTCAGCCGCGGATCGCGCGCGGGCGGCGGCGGGTAGGTCCTCCGGAAGACCTCTTCGTACCAGCGTCCCAGCCCGGGGATCTCGCTCGATCGGCCGAGGTCGCCGAAGTCCAGGCAGGTCAGCCAGCCCCCGTTCACGAGCACCTCGGCAACCCTCGGCATGAAGGCCTCCCGATCCACCCAGTCCATCGAGCCGCAGGCAGCGATCAGGTCGAAGCTGCGGCTTCGGAAAGGCAGCGCCTCCGCCGCCGACGCCACGTAGTGGAGGTGCCGTGCCCTCCTCGCGGCGCGGAGCATCTCCGCCGAGGCATCGAGGCCTACGACTCGCGGCGCGAGAGCGAGCAGCGCGACCGACGACAGGCCGGTCCCGCAGCCAATGTCCAGCGCACGACCCAGGGGCCCGGCGGGACGGATCAGCTCCCGCACCTGGGCGAACACCTCAGGGTGGAGGAAGGGCCGTGCGGAGGCGTAGCCGAGGGCGACCCGCTCGTGCGCGAAGAGCTCATGGGTCCGGAGCGGGTCGGACGGGCCGCTGCTCATTGGCGCTGCCCCCGGGCGTGGCCGGGCTTGACGCGGCCCCTATCATGGCTCACGAGCGCCAGGGCCGCGCCGGCCGGCGCGGGAACAGCCGAAGGGAGGGTGCGATGCGCGATCGGATGAATGGCAAGATCGGTCGCCGCCGGTTTCTCGGCGCGGCGGCGGCCGCGGGCCTCACGATCATCAAGCCGAAGCTGGTGTGGGGCGCCCCCGCCGGCTCCACGGTCCGCCTGGGGCTGCTCGGTTGCGGTGGGCGGGGCCAGACGCTGCTCGCCTCCTTCCTCGAGCACACGAGCGCCGTGGTCACGGCGATCGGCGACATGTTCGCGGACCAGCTGGAGCTGGGTCGCAAGACCCTCGACGAAGTCTCCGCTAAGTACGGCAAGCCCGCGATCGATCCCTCGCGGATGTTCCGCGGGCCCAAGGCCTACGAGCCGCTGTTCGGCTCCAAGGAGGTGGACGCCGTCGTCATCGCCACTCCCCCCTACTTCCATCCTGCCCATCTCGAGGCGGCCATCGCCGCCGGCAAGCACGTCTACCTCGAGAAGCCGGTGGCGGTCGACGTCCCGGGCGCCAAGAAGGTGATGGCGCTGGGCGAAAGGGCCCGCGGGCGACTGAGCCTCGCGGTGGGCTTCCAGATCCGGCACGCCTCCCCCTACGTCGAGCTCGCGAGGCGCATCCGCGCCGGCGAGATCGGCCCCCCGGTGACGGGCCAGATCCACTATTTCGCGTCGGCGCTCAAGCGGCCCGAGCTCCCCGAGGCCACCCCGGCGGAGCGTCGTCTCCGCAACTGGGTCTACGACCGCGTCCTTTCCGGCGACATCATCGTGGAGCAGAACGTCCACATCATCGACGTCACCAACTGGATGCTCCAGGGCCACCCGCTGAAAGCCGTCGGCGCCGGCGGCCGCGCCGGCCGTACGGACGCGGGCAATTGCTGGAGCCACTTCGACTGTGTCTTCACCTATCCCAACGACGTCCACATCGGCTTCGCCTCCACGCAGTTCGGCTCTGCGGCGTGGGGCGTAGGCATGCAGTACTACGGCACCAAGGGGTGCGCGGAGGCCCGTTACGACGTCCCGGTCCGGATCGACGGAGAGACTCGCTGGGAATACCCCGGCCTCTCGAAGCCTGAGCCCACGGATGTCGAGCGCGCGGCCACCGGGGTCTTCCACGGCGCCCTCGACGACGCCGATCCCAACAAGCAAAAGGCCTTCATCGAGAGCATCGGCGGCGGCAACCTGATCAACGAGGCCGGCTCCGGAGCGGAGGCGGCGCTGAGCGCGATGCTGGGGCGCACGGCGGCCTATACCGGCAAGGAGGTCACGTGGGAGAAGCTCCTGCGCTCGAAGGAAGTCTGGGATCCCAAGATGGACTGGAACCAGTTTGCGTGAGGGCGGCGACGGAGAGTCGCGTGCATCTGCAGCGCAGGGCTGGCTTGGGGCTCGGCGTGCACCCCGTCTGCGGGCGCGTAGCTTCGAAGCCCAGCGGCGTCCTCGCCGGGGCCCCGCCCGCCGAGCCCCTCCCCGCACGGCCCACTGCATCCACACGACGGGGGTTACGCAACACTAGTCGGGAAGTGTGAAGGCCACGTAGGCGTCGGCGGATTTCGTGCCCATCTTCCCGCCACCGGCCGCGATCACGACGTACTGCTTCCCCCCGACCTCGTACGTCGCGGGTGTCGCGTAGCCGCCCGCGGGCAAGGGCGTCTCCCAGAGCAGCGTTCCCGTCCTCTTGTCGAAGGCGCGAAGCTTCTCGTCCTTCGTGGCCCCGACGAAGACGAGCCCCCCGGCGGTGACGATCGGTCCGCCGTAGTTCTCGGTCCCCGTTCGGGGTATCCCGCGCTTGGTCAGCTCGGGGAGCTCGCCGAGGGGCACCGACCAGCGGATCTCGCCGGCGTCGAGGTCGATGGCGTTCAGCGTGCCCCAGGGCGGCCTCACCGCGGGGTAGCCCTCGGGGTCGAGAAAGCGGTTGTAGCCGAGGTGAGTGTAGGGGCGGCCGGCCTTCGCCGCCTCACCCCTCGAGTCGTCGGGCTCGGGCTCGTCGAGAACGTGCGCGGCCACGGCCTTCTCCTCGGCTGGCGTCAGGAACGCGAACGCCGGCATGACCCCCTTGCCCTTCTCCAGGAGGCTCACCAGGTCCGGCTTCGTGAGCCGCTCCTTCAGGCCGGTGAGGGGCGGGAACTGGCCCTGCGGGTCGCCCTTGCCGTCGATGCCGTGGCACACCGCGCAGTGCTGCGCGTAGAGGCGTGCGCCCAGGGGGCGGCCCTGGCCGGGCGGAGGCAGCTCCAGCATCTCGAGGATCCAAGGCATCTCGTTGGCGTTGACGTAAAGGAGCCGCGTCTCGGGGTCGAAGGCCGAGCCGCCCCACTCCGCCCCGCCGTCGAAGCCGGGGAAGATCATCGTGCCCTGCGTGCTCGGGGGCACGAACGGGCCGGCGCTGCGCACACGGCGCAGCCGCTCGAGGATCGCCGCGCGCGAGGCCGGGGAGAGATCGGTCGCGTCGGCCTCCGCGAAGGCCTGGCGCGCGAAGGCCGGCGGGCTCACCGGGATGGGCTGCGTCGGCCACGCCTGCTCGCCCTTCAGGTCCGATGCCGGCACTCTTCGCTCCTCGATCGGGAAAAGGGGCTCGCCGGTGTCGCGGTCGAACACGAAGACGTGAGCCGACTTCGTCGCCTGCGCGACGGCGTCGATCGTCCGGCCGGCGCGCCGGACCGTGACGAGCACCGGCGCCTGCGGGAGGTCGCGGTCCCAGAGGTCGTGGTGCACGACCTGGTAGTGCCAGACACGCTCGCCGGTGGCGGCCCGGAGAGCGAGCACGCAGTTGCCGAAGAGGTTTCTCCCGTGCCGGTCCCCGCCCCAGAAGTCAAACGCGGGCGATCCCGTGGGGATGAAGACGAGCCCCCGCGCGTGGTCGACGCTGATGCCGCTCCACGCGTTGGCCCCGCCCACGCGCCGCCAGGCGTCGACGGGCCAGGTGTCGTGGCCGTACTCGCCCGGCTGCGGGATCGTGTGGAACGTCCAGCGGATGGCGCCGGTGCGGACGTCGTAGGCACGCACGTGGCCAGGAGCCGAAGGCCCCGGCCCCTCGTGCACGCGCGTGCCGAGGATCAACAGGTCGCGGTAGACGGCACCCGGTGTCGTCGACAGGACGAAGAGACCGGAGGGGTCCCGGCCGAGGCCCTCGCGCAGGTCCACGCGGCCGTCCTTCCCGAAGGTCGGCACGAGGCTTCCCGTGCGGGCGTCGAGGGCGAAGAGGTCCTGACCCGCGCTGAACAGGATCCTCCGGTCGTCGCCGTCGCTCCAGAAAACGACACCGCGGTTGACGCCGAGCACGTGCTCCTCCGCCCCCGAAGGGAACGGGTCGAACCGCCAGAGCTCCCGGCCCGTGGCGGCATCGAGGGCGAAGGCCTTCAGCCCGGCCGATGTGGCGTAGAGGACGCGGTCCACCACGATCGGGTTGCATTGGATCTGCGAGCGGCCGTCGGCGCGTGCATCCCCCGTGCGATAGGTCCAGGCCACCCTCAGGCGTCGCACGTTGCCGGCGTCGATCTGCGCGAGGGGGGAGTGCTGCGTGTGGCCGGGGTCGCCCCCGTGTGTGCGCCACTCGCGCTCGGGCCCGACCTCCGCGCCCCCGTCGGGCGAGTCGGCCGCGCGTAGAAGCGGTGCGACGACGGCGAGCGAGGCGGTGGCCAGCGACACGACCGCGACCGTCAGTCGGGGGTGGGTCATGGGCTCCGAGGATAGTGGAGGCTGGAAGCGCCCGGCAATGCCCGCCCCGGGGCGCCGTGAGGGCAGCGAGTTACCGCAAGGGAAACTCCCGGTGATACGGAACCGCGGGCGTCGCCTCCGGTCTGGGCCGCACGCCTCATGTCCGCACGTCCTCCCCGTGATACCTTTCGCCCGGACGCCCGCCGTCCTGGTCCACATGGTCCGATCCCCGACGTCCGCTCAGGCGTCCGCCTCCCCCTCCGACGGCAGGGATATCAACAGGGTCTCGGCTCTTCTCGAGCTGGGCCTAGAGCGCGTCGGGCCGGCCCCCGCGGAGTGCGAATCCATCCGCCTCGACCCGGGAACCTACCAGGTCTGCACCGGCCGCCCCGCCATGGGTACGGTGGTCTCGGTGGTGGCCCTCCACTCCTCGGGGGCAGGAGCGGAAGACGCGATCGAGGCGGCCTTCGGCGAGATGGACCGGCTCATCGGGATTCTCAGCCGTCACGACTCCTCCTCGCCCGTGGCCCACCTCAACGCCGCCGGGCAGCTGCGGGATGCGCCGCCGGAGCTGGCCGAGGTCGTGGACCGTGCCCTCCGCTATCATCGGCTGACCCTGGGCGCATTCGACGTCACCGTTCAGCCGCTGGTGGATCTTCTCGCCGCCGCCGGCGGTGAGCCCACACTCGCCGAGCGGGCAGCGGCCGCGGAGCTGGTGGGCGCCCAGAATCTGCGGCTCTCCGGACGCCGCCTCTCCTTCGCCCGCTCCGGCATGGGCGTCACACTCGACGGCATCGCCAAGGGCTACATCGTCGACCGGATGTCGGACGTGCTGACCCGCCGGGGGATATGCCGCTTCCTGATCAACGCCGGAGGGGACATCCGGGCGTCCGGCGGGAGGGATGACGGCCGTCCCTGGACGATCGGCGTCCGGGATCCCGCACGCCCGGACGAGCTCTGCGACGTCGTGTCGCTGACCGATGGGGCGGTGGCCACCTCCGGCAACTACGAGAGGCCGTTTCGGCACATCGTCGACGCCGCCACGGGCTGGCCGGCGGAGGGGAGCACCAGCGTCTCCGTGTCCGCCCCCGACGCCCTCGCGGCGGATGCGCTGGCGACCGCCCTCTTCGTGCTGGGGCCCGCGGCGGGCCGCTGGCTCGCCCGATCCATTCCGGGGTGTGAATGCCTCATCCTCGACGACCGGGGACGGCCCGTGGGATCGCCGGGATGGAGGAGCGTCGGAGCCAAGGCAGGTGGGGCATGAATGATGGAGCCGTCCGCTGGGGCCCCTCGACCGCGAGGTTGATCGCCCTGGCGACCTTGAGGGTTTTCGTCGGTTGGCACTTCCTGTACGAGGGGCTCGTCAAGCTCTTCAATCCCCACTGGACCGCGGCGGAGTATCTCGCTCAGTCGCAGGGGCCCTTCTCGGGGGTCTTCCACTGGCTGGTTGCGGAGCCGTCCCGCCTGGCCCTGGTGGATGCGCTGAACAGCTGGGGCCTCGTCTTGATCGGGTTGGGACTGATGGCGGGATTCCTGACGCGCTACGCAACCTTGGCCGGGATCGTCCTCCTCGGCCTGTACTACCTGTGCCACCCACCGTTTCCCACCTATGCGTCTTCCCTGCCCGCCGAGGGCAGCTACCTCATCGTCGACAAGATCCTGATCGAGCTTGTCGCCCTCTGGGTCCTGCTCGTGTTCCCCACGGGCAGCGTCGTCGGCCTGGACCGGCTGCTCATCCGCAAGCAAAGCGCGGGAGACATCCCATGACTGACGAGCCCAGACGGGAAAACGCCGGCCCGAAGGACGGGGCCGCCCTCAGTCGCAGGGACATCGTCGCCGCGCTCGCCTCGATACCGGTGCTCGGCGCCTTCTTCGCGAGCTTCCTCGCCAAGAAGGCGCGGGACGACGACAGGAGGCAGACGATCCTGAGCGGGCTCGGGGTGAGCGAGGAAGCCCCCGCGGTGCCGCCCCGATCCGTGCCGAAGGACCGGGCGGACAAGATCCGCCTGGGGATCATCGGCTTCGGCGGGCAGGGCGAGTCCCTCGTGCGGGCCGCCGGCTTCGCCCACCCGGCGTGGCCGGAGAAGGAGAAAGAGAAGGAGAAGCCCCGCCGGTTTGCGCCGGACACGAGGCTCCACGACTTCCTCACCCAGGAAGACCTCAACGTGGAGCTCGCCGGCGTCTGCGACGTCTTCGACGTGCGGGCCGAGCGGGGCCTCGCGGCGTCGAGGAACGACGCGCGACCCGGCGGCGGCGCCGGCCTCAAGGGCGCGCGGCGCTTCCGTCACTACCACGAGATGCTCGACAGCCCGGACATCGACGCCGTCATCATCGCCACACCCGACCACTGGCACGCGCGGATGACCATCGACGCCGTTCAGGCCGGGAAGCACGTCTACTGTGAGAAGTGCATGACCCGGACGGAGGAGGAGACGCTCCGCGTCGCGGAGACGGTGCGGGGCTCGAGCGTCGTCTTCCAGCTCGGCCACCAGAACCGTCAGCTCGAGAGCCACCGGAAGGCCCGAGAGATCGTCCAGAAGAACGTCCTCGGCAAGATCACGCTCGTGGAGACGACGACGAACCGGAACGACCCGGCGGGCGCTTGGGTCTACGAGATCCCACCCGAAGCCAGCCCCACCACGATCGACTGGGACCAGTTCCAGGGACCGGCGCCGAGTCGGGTGCCGTTCAGCAAGGAGCGGTTCTTCCGCTGGCGCTGCTGGTTCGACTACGGGAACGGGCTCTCCGGCGATCTCCTCTCCCACGAGTACGACGCCGTCAACCAGATCCTCGATCTCGGGATCCCGAGATCGGCCCTGGCCTCGGGAGGGGTCTACTTCTTCAAGGACGGAAGGGACGTGCCGGACGTCTTCCAGGTCGTCTACGAGTACCCCGAGCGCGAGCTGACGCTCGTGTACAGCGCCACCCTCGCCAACGACCGGGCTCGGGGCAAGGTCCTGATGGGCCACGATGCATCCATGGAGGTCGGCAGCGGCCTGCGAGTCGTGGTCGGCACCGGCTCCACACGGTACAAGGACTGGCTCAAGGAGGAGATCGTCGATACCGAGCATCCCCTCCTGAACTACCGCCCGGGATACAAAGGGGTGGACGCGATCACCTCCGCGACCGAGGAGTACTTCGCCAGCCGGGGGCTCCTCTTTACCTATCAGAGCGGTCGGCGTGTCAGCACCCTCCATCTCCACGTCAAGGAGTGGCTCGACTGCATCCGCAACGGCGGTCAGCCGAGCTGCGGCATCGAGCGCGGCTTCGAGGAGGCCATCACCTGCCACATGGCCACCCAGTCCTACCGGCTCGGGCGGAAGGTGGAGTGGGATCCGGTGCGGAGGAAGATCGTCTGAGTGAGAATCACGTCCAAGGAGGAACTCATGCGCAGGTGTCAGCTCGTCGCGTCCGCCGCCGCTGTCTTCGCCGCCGCGCTCGTCGCCTCACCCCTCCCCGCCGATCCCCCGCCGGGGTTCGTGTCCCTCTTCGACGGGAAGGACCTGACGGGATGGAAGGTCCCCGCCGGGGACAACGGCCACTGGAAGGTCGTGGACGGCGTCATCGACTACGACGCCCAGAGCGAAAGCGCGGGAGACAAGAACCTCTGGAGCGCGGGCGAGTACGGCGACTTCGTCCTGCGCGTCGACTGGCGGATCAAGGAGACGCCGTACGTGAATCCCAACGTGCCGATCATCCGATACGACGGGACGCACAAGAAGGGCCCCGACGGCAAGGAGATCCACATCCCCGTGCCGGACTCCGACTCCGGGATCTTCGTGCGCGGCACCCCGAAGTCCCAGGTCAACATCTGGTGCTGGCCCACCGGCTCCGGCGAGGTCTACGGCTACCGGATGGACGAGAAGATGCCGTCCGAGGTGCGGGCGGGGGTGACGCCCAAGGCCAACGCCGACCGGGACGTGGGCGAGTGGAACACGTTCGAGATCACGATGAAGGGAGACCGCCTCACCGTGGTCCTCAACGGCATCACCGTGATCGCGAACGCGCAGCTCCCCGGCGTGCCCGCGCGGGGCCCGATCGCCCTCCAGCACCACGGACAGAAGGAGGGCGGGGTCTGGACGGGCCCGCCGTCCCTCGTCCAGTTCCGCAACATCTCGATCAAGGAGCTGAAGTAAGGGCCAAACCAGTGTGCCCGGCGGGGGCAGCGAGCTACCGCAGGGGAAACTCCCGCCCCGGGAAGAGCTCCGCCGGATCCACCTTGCGGGCGAGCCGGAGCAGGACCGGCTTCATCAGGTCCAGGCGCTCGTAGCCCACGCCGAGCTCCCCCAGCCGGCGCTCGAGGCGCCCGGCCGCGGTGCGGTTGACGGCGATGAAAGCCGCTTCGGGGGCCGCCTCGACGCGTCGGCGAAAGTCGGTGAAGAACTCCGTCGTGAAAGGCCCGAGCTTGGCCGAGCAGACCACCCGCTCCCGCGAGAGGAAGTTGATGGGGGTGGCGAGATGGAAGTCGGTGTAGCAGAAGCGCACGCCCTCTGTCTCGAGCCGCGCCACGAAGGACCTCCAGCGCGCGTCCTTCCGCATCGTGGGCGGAAGCTGGGCGAGCGAGGCGAGGGCGGAGCCGGCGATCAGCACGAGCAGCAACGCCCGGCGCCATCCCGTGCCGAAGGCGTCCGCGATGAAGGCCGGCAGGACGGACATGAGGCAGAGCAGATAGCGCGGGTTGCCGGGCACGTGGCGCAGCGCGAGGAGGACGACGGCGAGGTTGATGGCCACGAAGAGAAGCAGAAGTAGAAGAGGCTTCGAGCGTGTCCTCACCGCCGTCGCCGCGGCGCGGCCGACGGAGACGATCGCCACCGCGACGCCCAGCCATCCGAGGGCGAGCAGCAGCCGATCGAGCGCCCCCCCGTAGCCCTGGTCATAGCCCATCAGCACCGGCCAATCACCGGTCACCATCGCCGCGAGCTTCTCGCCGAGATCGCCTAGGAGCGCCGTGCCCGCCTCTCCGTCCCGCGCCATCCCCGGCAGCAGATACTCCAGGGTCTGCCAGTCGTTGGCGGCGTTCCACAAGAGGGCGGGCGTGCAGCCGAGAGCCGAGCCCGCGGCGAGCGCGGCTACCGAGCGCGGCAAGTGGCGGCCGCCGAACAGCAGGAAGGCGAGCCCCACTGCCGCCACGTGGATCACCGCCACGAGGTGGTACCACAGACAAAGGCCCAGAAGCAGGCCGACGGCGAAGGCGAGCGGAGGGCGTCGCTCCTTCTCTTCCAGCCACCGCGCGGCGAGCCACAGCGCCCACGTCCCGATGGCGAGCAGCTCCACGTAGGTGCCGTCGTTGTTGAGGCTGTAGCGTGTCACCATGACCGGCGAGAAGACGGCGTAGAGCCCGGCGACGAGCGCGGTGCGGGCGCCGAACAGCCACGAGGTCAGGCGGTAGAGGCCGGCCACGTACGCCGCATAGAAGAGGACCGACCCGAGGGCGAAGGCGCGCGCCAGGTCCATCACGGACGCGAGGGGAGCGACCAGATGGGACGTGAGAGTGCCGCCGTAGGGTTGGCTCGGAAGGAAAACGAGGCGCTCGGCCCCTGCGAGGATCCGGAGAGTGACGATGCCATAGACGGTCCCATCAGGTGTGATCACCGCCGCCGCGCCCTGGACGACGAAGGGCAGACGGGCGAGCACCGCGAGGGCCACGACCAGCAGGAGGCCGGCGAGAGCGGCGCGCTCGAGGGGTGCGCCCCACAAGAGCGGAGCGCGGGCGCGAAGCCAGACGAACAGCAGCGCGGCGCCGGCGACGACGAGCACCAAGGGGGGGAGAGCTGCGAGCGCGGACGGCCGCCAGGGAGCGGCGACATCGAACCACCGCACGCACCAGGCGACCCAGAGGACGGCGGCGGCGGCCCCGGCCAGGGTGGCCCTCGCCCCGCCGCCCGGCGGGCTCTCCGCACGTGCGGTGGGGCTCGACATGGCCTGAGGAGGCTAGCACGGCGCCGACGTCGCGCGCAGCGTCGGAGGGGCACGGAGCCGTGATGTAGAATCCGTGGGCCGTGCTCGGCCTCCTCTCCCTCGCCTCCCGCACGGGCCTCGCCGTCTCCGTCGCTCTCGTGGCGCTCGCCGTCGCGCGCTGGAGCCCCGTCCACGCGGAACCGCCGCTGGACGTGAGGGCGCTGTCGCTTGCGCCGTGGGCTCTCGGCTTCGCCATCCTCGCCGCGCTGAGCGGACGTGCGCGACCGCCGGCGCCGTGGCGCCACGCGGCGGCGCTCCTGGTCCTCAGCTTCGGTGCGCTCGGCGTCGCCGTCGCCATGCGCGGCCCCTCCGGACTCGCGGCAACCGTCTCCGATGGCGACGCGGTCGTCGGCCACACCCTCCCCGGATCGATCGACGTCGTGGGCCGCGACCTGCGCCGCTTCGACCTCCGCCGATGGAGGCTCGACTGGCAGGGTGAGCTGCGCGTACCCTCGTCGGGGCGCTACAGCCTCTGGGTCGAGGGCCGGGGCCGCGCGAGCGTGGCTCTCGCCGACAGACCGGTGCTGGCGGCCTCCGGCGACCCGCTCATCGGCGAGACTGTGATCGCTCTCGCTCGGGGGTCCTTGCCCCTCGCGATTCACCTGGAGCACCGCGGGCCGGGACCGCGGCTGCGGTTCGGATGGACGCGGCCGAGCGGCCGCCGGGAGGCGGTGCCGCCACGCTATCTCGGGCCACCCGAGCCCGCATGGCGCTGGGCGCTCATCGACGCCCTCGCCTTGACGGCGGCGCTGCTCCTTGGCCTCGTGGTCTTTCTCGCCCCCTGGGAGCGGCCCCGGCGGCTGCCGTCGCCAACGCCGGTCACCACGGGGGAGATCGTCCTCGCCAGCGCGGGGTACGTGCTCCTGCTCGTGGTCATGAGCTGGCCGCTCGCCCGCGATCTCGCTCACACCGGTCCCGTCTACCGTCCGGACGGCCGGCTCAACGCGTGGATCCTCGGCTGGGCGGGGCACGCGATCTGGCACGAGCCATGGCGCCTCTTCCAGGCCCCCGCCTTTCACCCGCTGCCCGACTCCCTCGCCTTCTCCGAGAGCATGTTGCTGCCGGCGGCGCTCGTCGCGCCCTTTGCCGCCGCCGGCGGTCCGCTTCTCGGATACAACCTCGTCTTTCTCGTCAGCCTGCTCGTCTCCGGTCTCGGGACCCACCTGCTGATCCGACGGGTGGGCGGCGATCGGCTGGCCGCGTTCGTGGGGGGCGCTTTCTTTGCTGCCGGTCCTCACCGCTGGACGCGCCTGCCCCACCTCCACGCACAGCTGACGCTTTTTCTGCCCCTCGCCCTCCTCGCCCTCGACCGCTTCTGGGAGCGGCGGACGCTCCGGCGCGCGCTCGTCGTGGGGCTGCTCTTGGCCGCCCAGGGCCTCAGCTCCGTGTATCTCGGGGCGATCACGGCGGCGGCGGTGGCGGTCGCGGTGTTGGTGGGTCTTTTCGGCGGCCTCCGGCCACGCGACCTCGTCCGTCTCGCCGCCGGCTTCCTGCTCGCCGCGCTCATCCTGTTGCCGGCCGCGCGACCCTATTTCCGCATGCGCGCTTTCCAGGGACAGGAGTTCACTCTCGAGGCCGTTTCCGCCTCCGCGACGTCGCTGCCTTCATACGCCGCGGCGGGGACCGCCTTCTGGGGGCCTCTCACCCAGCGGCAACTGGGCCTCGAGCCGATACGCGAGGCCCTCTTCCCGGGCCTCGCGGCCCTGCTCCTCGGGATCGGCGGACTGGCGGTGGCGCCCGGGCGCTACCGCGCGGTCGCGCTCGCCGCCTCCGGAGCGGCGGTCCTCTTCTCGCTGGGGCCCGAGACGGCCTTCTACCGCTGGCTGCACGAGCACGTCGTCCTCGTTCGGTCCGTCCGGGTGTTGTCCCGCTTCGCCTTGATCCCGACGCTGGCGCTGGCCGTGCTCGCCGGGCTCGCTCTCTCCGGGCGGCGCCGCCTCACCTGTCTCCTGGCCCTCGCGGCGATGATGGCGGAGTCGGCCAACCTTCCCCTGCGCCTCGAGCGCTACGACGGGCCTCCGCCCGCCGCCCGCTGGCTCGCGGGCCGGGAGGGGGCGGTCGCGTACTTGCCGGTGGGCGACGATACCAAGGCCATGCTCGACGGCCTCGCCCATCTCCGGCCGCTCGTGAACGGCAACTCCGCCTTCATCCCGCGGCCGTACGACCGGGCGCTGGATCTATTCGGCGGAACGACCCTCGACGAGGAAGGGCTGCGCCTTCTGCGGGCGGTCGGCGTGCGACACGTGGTCGCGCGGCACGCCGTCGAGCTGCCGGTGGCGGCGGCCTTCGGCGAGGAGCGCGTCTTCGAGGTGACCGAGGGACCGAAGGCGTCCGTGGTCGGCCCCGGCGAGCCCTTGCCTACCCGATGGGCTCTCGCCGGGACGACGGTGGACATCGGCCGGCCGCGGCGCGTGAGCGGGATCGTCTTCGAGCTCGACGACGGTCCCTGGCCTGCGCGCGTGCAGGTCGAGGCTTCGCGCGACGGGCAGGCCTGGGAGACGGTGGAGGCGGAGGCGAGCCTCGCCGACGCCACGCTAGGGCTCTATCGCGATCCCCGCCATGGCCGGGGCGCCGTGCGATTCGCCCCGCGCGAGGCCCGTTTCCTGCGGTTCGATCGAGGGCTTCCCGCGCGCCCCGGCGCCATGGAGCTGGCGCCTCTGGAGAGCCGATAGCGCCGGCACTCGCTGCGCCCTCCACAACGGCGGCCGCGAGGCCGACGAGCCTCACCCCTCAGAACGCCGCCGGATAACAGCTCCCCCGGTAGATGCCCGACCCCCTCCGGACATACTCGTCCCTGTAGTTGATGTCGTAGTGCTCGGTGAACTCGTTCGTCCGCTTGATCTGGATCTCCTCGGTGTCGAAGAGCACGCAGTAGCCCTTCTTGATGAGGATCTCGACGACCTGCCGGTGGTACGCCTCGAGGTCGCGCACCCTGGGCCCATCGGTGCCGGGGTTGAGGTCGGTGAAGTCGAAGAGCTCCGGCTTCTCCTGCATCAGCTGATCGACGGCGCCGGAGACATCGTTGTAGTAACGGCCCTCCCGCTCCCGGCCGCAGGCGATCTCACGGCTCGGCGGGAGGTTGCACCCGGCCGGCGCGGGGTAGAGCGGCGTGTGCGATATCGGGACCAGGGAGGGATAGCAGGTCCCCAGGAATTTCATCCGAACCTCGTCCTTGGAGCTCTGGATGTCGAACACGTCGCTGAAATCCTTCGAGTCCGCGATGCCCAGCTCTTCGGTGTCGAAGTCCGCGCACAGGCCCTTGCGGTCGAGGATCTTGATGAGGCCGACGTAGTAGGCGCCCAGGTTCACGATCGTGTTGCCGTTGAAGATGCCCGGCTGCTCCGCGCGGAGTGTCTCCATCGCCTCCTGGAGATCATCGAGGAATGTCGGGGCCTCGGTCACACACGAGGTCGGGTTTGGGTTGCCGGGGGGCAGCTTTGCGCAGCTGGCCGAGACCGGTGGCTCGGTCGGCGGCGGGGCAGGAGTCGGGGTGGGGGTGGAGATCGGCGGCACCGGCACCGTTGGCCCGCCGCCGGAGCCGGAGCCCCCGCCCCCGCCGCACACGCTCAGGCTCGTCGCGGCCAGGACGACCGCGCCCGTCCGCCAGATGGAAAACCCACGAAGGCTCATCCTCTTTTCTTCTCCTCTTCTCGGCGCCCGGCAAACGGCCACGCAGTCCTTCAGTCGGCCCTGGCCCGGGGACGGCCGCACGTTGTCCCCGGTGTACTGCTCGGTTGGCGGGGACGCGCAGCGTCGGGTGAATGCATCAGTTGGAGCGCGCGACCCTGTCCAGAATCGATGGTTCCTAGAGTATGAGAGCGCTCGGTCATCTCCGACAACGCTCATGCAGTAGTCTAGCGGACGGGAACAGGTGTGTCCAGCTTCCATGTCGGCGTTTTCGCAGCCACGGCGCATCTCCATGCCCCGGCCTCGTTGACCCTCTGGCGGGCCATCGGCTATCGTGCCCGCCCGTGGCTCGGGGGTGGCGGTCGCTCGGCGTCGCCTTGGCGCTGGCGTTCGTGGCGGCACCGGCGCTCTTCTGGCAGGGCGGGGTCATCGAGGAAGAGGCCCTGGGCTTCCTGCGGAACTACTGGGGAGACCGCTCGGTCCTCCAGCGGATCTTCGACCCGCGGGGCTACGACGCCTACCAGGCGAGGGAGCTGAGCTACGCGGTCGACTTCCTGGACGCCCAGTGGGTGCGGCTCACACTCGGACACGGCTGGATGTGGTTCATCCCCCCAAGCGCGCTCATCGCCTCGCTCGGGATCGTCGCCGTATGGTGGCTCTGGTTTCCCCGCGCCCTCCCCGGCCTCGACGCGCTGACCTCCACGCTGCTGCTCCTCCTCTATCTGAGCAACTTCGCAGCGCTAAGCACCGCGGGCCTCCTGTACAGATCGGCCAAGCCCCTCGTGGCCCCGCTGTTCCTCGCGGCGCTCCTCTTCGTGCTCCGGGAGCACGCCCGCCCGGAGTCCGCTCCGCGGAAGGCCTTCGCCCTCGCGTTCGCCCTGGGCCTCTCGATGAGCCTCCTCGACCGTCAGGGGCTCTTCTACTTCACCTGCCTCACCGTCGTCCTCGGCGCCCTGTGGCTGCACACCAGGCGGGGCCGGTCTCTGGCTCTCGGCGGCGGGGCCGCGCTCGTCGCCTGGCTCGCGTACAACTACCTCTTCGGCCCGTGGGTGATCCACGCCGTGAACGGTTACTGGCCCAGCATGAAGTTCCAGCGGCTTCGTCTCGCCTGGCTGGTCGACCCCCGGCCCTGGCTCGAGGCGCTGGGTCTACTCGGCGACTGGACCTCGGTGCTCCTCGGCAGCCTGCCTGCCGCCGGTCTCGCGGCCGTGGGGGCTGCGGCCTTCGGCGCTTATCTCTGGAGCCGTCGGCGCCTGCCCGTCCATGCCGGCACCGCCGCCGCCCTCGCCCTGCTCGCGGTTGCCACGCAGCTCGCGATGGTGGCGGTCATGGTGCAGCGGCACGAGCCCGTCACCTGGATCGACCACCGCGTGTGGTACTACCCCCTCCCCTTCCAGATCCTCCTGCTCGTCGGTCTGGGGTGGGGTCTCGAGCGGTATGCCATCGCGCGGGGGGGCTCGCTCCCCCGGGGGGTTCCTGCCTGCCTCCTGCTTCTCGTGGTCGCCAACGTCGCACAGTGGCCGGAGCGGCGTCTCGTCATGCAGTCGGGTCCATGGTTCGCCGACGTGAGCCAGCGCTCGGCGCGACTCGAGCACTCCTTCCGGACGGGCACGCCCGATCCTCGGCTCGACTCGGACTACCGCCGCTTCTTCTTCGAATGCGTCGAGCGGTTTCCTTGGCTCGCCGCCCGCACGGGGCCGCACGTGCGGGAGGGGGCCGGCGTCGAATGGAGCGAAGTCCGAGAGGGTCGGCTCTTCGCCTGGGCGCACCGCGAAGCGCACCTCGCCCTCGGAGCGCCCTCCGCCGGCTCTTACCGCCTCGCCGGCGGCCTGTGGCTGCGTCCGGGCGAAGCGGTCTCACTCGTGCTCCGCACGCCGCTGCCGAGGCTCCTGGGCGAGATCCCCCGCCGGGGAACGTCGGAAGGGGCCGAGTTCTTCCTCCTTCCCGTACAGCTTCCCCCGGGCAGCACCGACCTCATGCTGCTGTCCCGGCTCCCGGAGAAGGAGACGGAGCGCGACGGGACGCGCGTCCGCGTGGCCTTCGGCCTCCTCCTCCCGATGAACCTCCTCACCGTCCACCCCTAGGGCTCGGGGGTCGCGCTCGCGCGCTTCTCTCTAGGTCAGAACAAGGCAGGCCGGCAGACGCCGCGGTACGAACCCGGTGCCCGTCGGATGTGGTCGCTGGCGAGGAGAATGTCGTATTGCTCGCTGAAGTCGTTCGAGTTCTTGGCCCCAATCTCCTCGCCGTCCCAGAACGTGCAGACGCCCTCCGCCGCGAGCGCCCGGAGCACCTCCGAAATGAAGCGGCTCACGTTCTTCACCAGGTAACAGTTGTCGCACTTCTTGTCCCCGAAATCGAAGATCTCGGGATGCTCCTGGGTGACTCTGGTGATGGCGCGCTCGACCTGGCCTAGAAGCGCGGGGCTGTCGTCGGTGCACACCGGGTTCGAGGGGCGGGACGGGGGCAGGCTGCAGCCCGCGCCGCTCGGCGGGGGCGGAGCGGGAGTCGGGGTCGGGGTGGCGCTCGGGCTCGGGTTGGGGGTCGCAGTCGGCGTTGGGGTGGGCTGGGGCACCGGCATGATGACCGGGATGGTGATCGGCGCGAGTTCGGTCGGTGTGGGTTCTGTGGGCACCTGCTCCGTGATCGTCTGGCAGCTGACGAAGGCCAGCGCGACACCGGCGGCGAGTGCGAGCAGCGATCGGCTCCGGCTCATCACGACCTCCAACGAATCTCGAACTTACTTAATGACTATAGGCCTAACCATTGACAAAAGCAAGTGTTTTGGCCATACCCCGGCCCCTTTGAGGTCGATGCGTGCCCGCCAGCGGGTTCGTCGCGGTCGGCGGAAGGGTGCGGGGGAACTGCCCGTCGGGAGGACCGGCCGGCGGTAGACTAGCGCCGCAATGAAGGAGGCCACCGGCGACACGTGCGTCCGTGACGTGGCGCCCGTCGCGGAAGCGGGCTCCGGCTGCCTCACCCGCGTGCCCAGGCAACCGGAGATCT
>Ga0209751_10001366_pt1 | contig 25133 bp, 30 predicted proteins | sample RifCSP13_1_FD_184019 | JGI IMG/M metagenome (GOLD analysis project Ga0209751, IMG submission 184019) | Soil microbial communities from Rifle, Colorado - Rifle CSP2_sed 13_1 (SPAdes) (version 2) | ecosystem: Environmental > Terrestrial > Deep subsurface > Rock core/Sediment | place: Rifle...
GCTCGACCTCGCCTCGCTCCGGCAAGCGGCCATCCCCCGTGACCTCGCACTCCTCGCAATCGGGCTCCTCGTCGCGGGGTTCGGCGTCAAGGCCGCCATCGTGCCCCTGCACACGTGGCTCCCGGATGCGCACGCCGCGGCGCCGAGCGGGATCAGCGCGATGCTCAGCGGGATCGTCATCCAGACCGCGCTCGTCGCGATGGTTCGCTCGCTCGCAATCTTCGGAATCGGCTCGACGGCGGTCGCCTCGTACGGCCTCCTCCTCGCGTTCTTCGCGGTGCTGACGATGACCGTGGGGAACCTCGTCGCGATGCACCAGCGGGACCTCAAGCGGCTCCTCGCGTATTCGAGCGTCGCCCAGATCGGCTACATCCTCCTCGGGCTCGGCGTGGGGCTCGAGTTCGGGCTGACCGTGGCCCTCGTCGGGGGCCTCTTCCACGTGTTGAGCCACGCCCTGCTCAAGGGCGGCGCGTTCCTCAGCGTGGGCGTCTTGCAGCGCGCGTACGGGACGCGCGACCTCGATGCTCTGCGCGGGGCGGGCCGGGCGGTGCCCGCCGCGGGGTTCACGTTCGCCTTGTTCGCCCTCGGCCTCGCGGGCGTTCCTCCCACCGCAGGTTTCCTGAGCAAGCTCCTCATCGCCACGGGAACGGCCCAAGCTGGGACAATCGGCGTCTTCCTCGTCATCGCGCTGATCGCAAACAGCGTGCTCTCGCTCGCGTACTACGTGCCCGCCATGACGGGCCTGCTCGCCGGGGGAGGATCTCCACCGCCAACGCGTCCCCCCGCGTCCCTGTTGGTCCCCCTGGTGATTCTCGCTGCACTCGTCATCCTGTTCGGGGTGTGGCCCGGGCCCGTGCTCGACGTGCTCACACCCGCCGCCAAGGCACTGGGAGGGGGATGAGGTGGATCTTCTCCTCACCCCGTTCGTCGTCTTCGCGGTCGCCCTCGCAATCGCCGGAATCCTCTACATGTGGGGGCGCGCCCTCGCGCCGCCGGCGGCCCCCGGTGGGCACAAGCAGGAGATGTACACGGGCGGGGAGGCGCCCCGTGGCGGCGACGTGCGACCGTCGTACGCGTTCTTCCACACGGCCCTGTTCTTCACGGTCCTCCACGTGGCGGCCCTTTTCGTGGTGACCGCGGTCGGAGGTCCCTCCGTCCTACTCGCGCTCCTCTACCTGGGGATTCTCGCCGTCGCGTTGGCGGCCCTCGTTAGGCGGTGATGTTCATACCCTCCGCCACCACCGCAGGGAACATTAGCCCCCCTTCAAATACGACGGTTCCGGTCGATCACTCGAGCATGTTCGAACGACTCGTCCGCTGGGCCCGCCGGAAGTCCCCGTGGATCCTGCTCTTCAACAGTGGCGCGTGCAACGCGTGTGACATCGAGATCCTGTCCCTCCTGACCCCGCGGTTCGACATCGAACGGCTGGGTGTCCTCGCGAAGGGCACGCCGCGACATGCGGACATCCTCGTCGTCACGGGCCCCGTGACGTTGAAGCAGGCGGAAAGGCTCCGCCGCATCTACGACCAGATGCCGGAACCAAAGTACGTCGTCGCGATGGGGGCGTGCGGTGCGGCGGGCGGGGTTTTCGAGGGGTTGTATCACGTGGTCGGCGGGGTCGACAAGGTCGTCCCGGTCGACGTGTGGGTGGCCGGGTGCCCGCCGAGGCCCGACGAAATCGTGGACGGCGTGATCAAGGTCCAGCAGCTCATGGACGAGGACGCGAAGCGCGGAGGGAGGGAATGGCGGAAGGGACAGCCGGTGTACGCATGGGCTCGAAGGACGTAGCCCCGGAACTCCTCCGGGAGATCTCCGAGCGCTTTGGCGACGCCTTGGAGGACCTCCGGCAGACGGCGCCCCGCCGTTTGGTTGCCCGTGCCCGGGCGGATCGGGTGAAGGACGTTCTTCGGACGCTGCGGGACGACTTCGCATGCCGCCATCTGAGCGCCGTGAGCGGGGTCGACTCCGGGTCCTCCCTCGAGGTCGTCTACCACCTGGCCGCCCGTGGAGGGACCGTACTCTCGATTCGCTCCGCCCTGCCACGGGAGGCACCGCACATCCCAACGATCACGGGCATCTTCCCCGCCGCGAACCTCTACGAGCGGGAAGTTCATGACCTCTTGGGGATCACGTTCGAAGGTCACCCCGACCCGCGCCCTCTGCTCCTCTACGAGGGATGGCCCGAGGGGGAATACCCGCTGCGGAAGGACTGGAAGCCGACGGGCAAGGAGGGCGGGCATGCCGGAGGTTGAATTCCCCATCGGTCCGCAACATCCGGCGCTCAAGGAGCCCGTGAGCTTCCGCGTCCTCGTCGACGGCGAGCGCATCGTGCGCCTCGACCTCGACATCAGCTACAACCATCGTGGGGTCGAGAAGGGTGCGGAGGGACGAGAGTTCACGAAGGCGCTGTACCTCATCGAGCGAATCTGCGGAATCTGTAGCCACGCGCATGCGATGAACTTCGCGAAGGGCATCGAGGCCCTCATGGGCGTCGAGGCACCGCCTCGCGCGCAATACATCCGCACGCTCGTCGGCGAGCTCGAACGGTTGCACAGCCACCTTCTTTGGCTCGGCGTGCTCGCGCACGAGATCGGCTACAACACGATGTTCATGTATACGTGGCGGGACCGCGAGACGGTCATGGACCTCTTGGAGGAAATCTCTGGGAACCGCGTGAACTATGGGATGAACCGCCTGGGCGGCGTGAGGCGTGACATTTCCGACGCGCTCCGCGCTCGGGCGACCGAGGGCCTCCGCGGCCTTGCGGCACGCGCACTCTTCTACAACCAGGTCATCCGAGAGGAGCAGACGCTGCTCGTGCGCACGCGCGGGGTCGGCCGTCTCCCCAAGGACCGGGCCATCGCCCTCGGCGCGGTCGGGCCCACCGCCCGCGGGAGCGGCGTGGACTTCGACGTCCGGCGGGACGACCCGTACGCCGCCTACGGGGAGATTCCCCTCCGGGTGATGACATCCGAGGCCGCCGACGTCTTCGGCCGCGTTGAAGTCCGCGTCCGCGAAATCGAGGAATCCGTCCAGATTGCGATTCATCTGCTCGAGACGCTGCCTCCGGGAGAGATCGCCGCCAAGGCGCCCCGCACGGCGCCCTCGGGAGAGTACGTATCCCGATACGAGGCCCCTCGAGGCGAGCTCGTCCACTACATCCGGACGAACGGCACGGACAAGGCGGACCGCGTCTCCGTCCGCACGCCGACCCTCGCGAACTGGCTCTCCGTCGTCGAGGCGATTCAGGGCCGCGTGATCGCGGACATCCCCGTCGTCGTCGCCGCCATCGATCCGTGCCTCAGTTGCACGTCGCGGACGACGTTCGTCGAAGCGGGGACGGGGGACCGGTCCGCGATGGAGTGGGACGACCTCGTCGCCTACGGCATCCGCTATTACCGGGACCGGGAGGGATCGCCATGAGCTCGGTCTTGCTCGCACTGTACCTGATCGTGTTCCCGGGTTTCCTGTTCCTCCTCGGGTTCGCGTGGTTCGCAGAGTGGTGGGACCGCAAGCTCACCGCCAGATTCCAGAACCGCGTGGGCCCGCCCCTCGTCCAGCCCTTCGCGGACTTCGTCAAGCTGCTTGCCAAGGAGGACATCGTCACGGAGGGAGTCTCCGCGCGGCTCCAGGGGGCGTTGCCTCTGGTGGCCTTCGCCGCCGTCGCAACCGCGTTCCTTTACGTGCCCGTCGTCGGCGGCTCCCCCTTCGGCGCTCCGGGGGACCTCATCCTTGTCCTCTATCTGCTCACGTTGCCCACCGTGCTCCTCTTTGTCCTCGGCTGGACCTCGCGGAACGTGTTCGCCCGGATCGGCGCCGTTCGGGCGGCGAGCCAGCTGTTCGTGTATGAGGTGCCGTTCTTCCTCGGGTGCCTCGGACCCGCTTTGGCGGCGGGGACATGGAGCCTCGGGGACGTCGTCGCCGCGCAGTCCGGGGGCCTGTGGACGGTCCTGCTGCAACCTCTGGGCTTCGGCGTCGCGATCGTCGCGCTCCAAGCGAAGCTCGAACGCACCCCCTTCGATATCCCGGAGGCGGAGACGGAGCTCGTCGCAGGTCCCCTCACGGAGATCACGGGGCGCAAGCTCGCGATGTGGAACCTCGGAAGGGACATCGCCCTCGTCACGGGGGCGGGCTTGCTCGCTGCCCTATTCCTCGGCGGCCCGACGATCCCCGGTGTTTCCGTGGACGGCCTCGCGGGAGCGGCACTCGGGTTCGCGGTGTTCCTCGGCAAGGTGCTCTTCCTTCTGGCCATCTTGGCGGCGATCCGTGCGGGGGTCGGGCGCATCCGGATCGATCAGCTCGTGACGTGGGGCTGGGGCGTGCTCACGCCGCTTGCGATCGCGCAGATCGCCCTTGCCCTCGTCCTCAAGGGGGTGGGCTGGCCGTGACGGAGGAACGGAAGGACGGGCCGGAGCGCCCTGGCGTCCTGCTGCCCGAGATGGCCCGGCACCTCTTCGGGCGCCCGGCGACGCAGCGGTATCCCAAGGAACGGATCCCCGTCCCGAAGGGATTTCGCGGTCGGATTGAGATCTCGGACGAACACTGCATCGGGTGCTCGAAGTGTGCACTCGTTTGTCCAACGGATTGCATCGAGATGGTCGCCGACGAGCGGGAGGTCGCGATGGGGAAGCGCACGGTCCATCGAAAGCGGAAACCGATCGTGCATCTGATGAGCTGCATCCGATGCGGCCTGTGCGAGGAAGCGTGCCCCACGGACCCGAAGGCGATCTACCTCACGGAAGAGTTCAGCGGCGCTTACGCAGAGAAGGACGTGGTGGTTGAATGAGCCCGGTCGATTTCATAAGGGAAGGTGCGTTGCCGTGAACGTGTCCGACATCCAGGCCCGAGACGTGATGACCAAAGAGGTGTTCACCGTGCGGGAGTCCGCGACCCTCGCCGAGGCCGCGAAAGTCATGAGGAAACATCATGTGTCCGGCCTGCCCATCGTCGACAAAGCGGGCCGCGTCCTCGGAATCCTGAGCGAGAAGGACGTCCTGCGGTCCCTCGAGGAGCCGTTGCCCTCCAGCCTCCCGGCGAGCCTGATCGACCTCGTCCTCACGGGGGGCGCCAGTGCTCAGGCCCGCCTCGACAAACTGCGGGACCATCTGGAGACGAATCGCGTCGAGCGATGGATGACGCCGGACCCCATCGTCGTCCACCCGGAGGCATCCGTCGCAGACATCGCGGAACTGATGCGCGAGCGGAAGATCAACCGTGTCCCCGTCGTCGAGGGAAAACGACTCGTCGGCATCGTGACCCGCTACGACGTGTTGAATGCCCTGTGAGCAAGGGGCCGTTCACTAAGTAGGGGTTTTGCCATGTACGGCCAAGCGATGGACGCCGTCACGGCCGAAGCGTTCGAGGATGCCCTCGCCGTTCAACTTGGCGGCGCGACCCGGATCGCGATTCTCGGGGTCGGGGACGATTTGAACCCGCGGGACCGTCCGGGCATCCTTGCAGCCTTGCTCATCCACGAGCTCGAGGTCCCCAACCTGACCGTCTTCCTCACAGGAACGATGCCCGAGAACTACACGGGAGCGCTCCGGGCGCTCCGGCCGTCCCACGTGGTCCTCATCGACTCTGCGGAGATGGGCATGGCCCCGGGGTCCCTCGGAATCATCCACCCCGAACGTGTGCGGGGCCAGCGGTTCAGCACGCACGCGATGCCCCTCAGTCTCGTCATCGAGTACATGGAAGGCGAGCTGACGACAAAGGTCCTGTTGATTGGGGTCCAGCCGGACCCCGCGCCGCCAACCGGGCCCGCCGAGGCCCGGCTTTCCACCGCGGTAATCGACGGATTGCACATTCTCCGGAAGGCGTTCCGACGCGCGACGCGCCGGAGCGGATGACCGGCGCTCAACCCAAGAGGACCGCCACGCGGCCCGTCCCTTGATCAATCTGCACCGCCAACCCTGACTTCTGCAGGACGCGGAACATCGCCGCATTCTGCGGCAGCACATCCGCAACGAGCGCCCGTAGGCCCTTCGTGCGAGCCACGTCGGCGAGACGACGGAACAGCGCCGCCCCAATCCCGCGCCCCTGGTAATCGTCCGCAACCATGAAGGCGGTCTCGGCCTCGTTCCGCACCGGATTCACGACATACGTGCCGAGGCCCACGAGGCGTTCGTGGCCGTTCTCGTCGATGGTGACGGCGACGATTGTCATCTCGGACTCGTAGTTCACGTTCGCGATGTGCAGACGCTCCTCGTGCGGCAACGCCTTCCGCGTGCCCGCGTACCGCAGGTAGATGGACTCTGGCGAGAGGCCGTAGAAGAAATCCTTCAGTAGGTCCTCGTCCGTCGGCCGGACCGGCCGGAGGAAGACGCGCGTCCCGTCGCGAGCGGCGAACCAGCCCTCCCACTGCTCGGGATAGAGAGGACCTTCAGCGGTCGGTTCGAGCTGGTCGGGGTAGACGAGGCGAAGCGCTTTCGCCTCTCTCATGAGCCACTGCCGGAAGCGGGGATGGGCGATCTGCACGAGGGCGAGCGCGCGTTCCCGGGCGGACTTTCCGTGGAGGTCCGCGACTCCGTACTCCGTGATGACGAAGTGGACGTCCGCCCGGTTGGTCACGACCCCGGCGCCGGGCGAGAGCCGCGGCACGATCCGCGAGACCTGCTCGTCCTGCACGGTCGAAGGGAGGGCGATGATCGGCTTCCCTCCGGGGGACCGCGACGCGCCGCGCACGAAGTCGACTTGGCCCCCGAACCCGCTGTAGAAGCGGGTGCCGACGGAGTCGGAGCAGACCTGGCCCGTGAGGTCGACCTCGATCGCGCCGTTGATCGCGACCATCCGCGGCTGCCGCGCGATGACGCTCGCGTCGTTCGTGTATTCCGTCGATCGGAACAGGACGTCCGGGTTGTCGTTCACGAAGTCGTACACGCGCCGCGTACCGAGGACGAAGGAGGTCACGCTCACGCCCGGGTCCACCGCCTTGAGACGGTTCGTGACGACTTTGCGCTCAATGAGATCGACCATCCCGTCCGACATCATCTCCGTGTGGATTCCGAGATCCCGCTTCCCCTTCAGCGCGGCAATCGCGGCATCGGGGATAGATCCGATCCCCGCCTGAATTGTGCTCCCGTCCTCGACGAGCCGGGCGATGTGTCCCCCGATCCTCTCCGCGACGCCATGGAGGACGGCGGGCGTGATCTCCGGCAGCTCGAATCGGTGGGGCACGAGCCAGTCGATCTCCTCAAGCTTGAGGACCGCATCTCCGGACGTCCGAGGCATCCGGGGGTTCACCTCCGCGATCACGGTTCCCGCGACGTCGATGGCGGCACGCACGACGTCGACCGAGGTGCCCAGCGTGACGGTCCCGTACCGAGGTTCGCTCACGACGATGAGCGCGACGTCGACCGGCTGCTGTCGGGAGCGGAACAGGCGAGGCACATCGGAGAGGTGAATCGGCGTGTAGTCGGCACGCCCATCTCGGACGGCCGCCCGTGCATTCGCGCCGATGAACATCGCGTTGTGTCGAAATCGACCCGCCGCCAGAGGATCGCAATAGGGCGCGGGACCCAGGGTCATGATCGAGGTGACCTCGACGTCGGAGACATCGAGCAAGGGGGAGCACATCGCGTTGACGAGGAGTTGGGGGGTCGCGGCGCCGCTCCCGACGAACACATGGTCCCCGCTCCGTATGTGTCGGACCGCGCCCTCTGCGGTGGAAACTTTGGAGGACCACTCCTCCGTCCACTCGAAGCCCGCCATGGGTCGCCTCACGACAACGGACGTCACGACATGAAGGTGACGCGGGGTTCCGATTATGGCGGGGTATGTACATGCCGTACTGTAGTGTCTGAAGAGCCTTTCTCGGAGCCTGCATCCAGGACTGGGTGATGGATGTGGTGGAACTGAAGGTCCGAGACGTGATGACGAGCGAAGTCCACGGGATCAGCGAGCAATCTTCGCTAGCGACCGCAATCCGGGCGATGGCCGCCAAGGGGATCAACTCCCTCATCGTGTGGCCGGTCGAGCAGGAGGAGCCCTACGGGATCCTGACCTCGAGCGACCTCGTCGACGCGATCGCGAGCGGAAGGGACCTCGAGGATACAAAGGTGACCGGCTTCCGCACGACCCCGATCGTCCTCGTGACGCCCGGCGTTCGAGCGAGGGACGCGGCTCAGATGATGACGAGGATGAACCTCCGGCACCTCGCCGTGTTCAACGGGAAGGAAATCGTCGGGATCGTGTCGAACTTCGACCTCGTCCGGGCGGCGGCGAAGGACACCCGAGCCTTCGTGCCGGAGGAGCGGATCGCCCCGATGGCGACGGCATAGGGTGCCACGTGGACAACAACGAGCCGGGGCGGTCGGATACCGCGCGCGGGATAGCGGTAGCCTTATGAAGGGGCGAGGGGGCTTCTGAGACGATGTGCCTCACCGTGCCCGCGAAGGTGCTGGCGGTCGAAGGGACAACGGCACTCGTGGAGAGCCGCGGGCGGCAGCGCAAGGTGGATGCATCGCTCTTCTTGCCCTCCGTCGGGGACTACGTCCTCATGGTTTCGGGCGTGATCGTCCAGCGGCTCGACCCGGAAGACGCATTGGCGGCCCTGCGGGCGTGGGCCGAGGTGGAGGCCGCGACCCGTGCATGAGACGATCCTCGCGGGGCAGATCCTCCGTGCCGCCCTCGCGCAGGAGAGTCGGCCCCATGCTGCGCGCATGACGCGGCTCCTCGTGAAGGTCGGAGAGCTGGAGGCGGTCTCGCCGGATGCCCTCCGGGCGGCCTTTGAGGACCAAGCGCATGGAACGGACGCGATGGGTGCGGAGCTTCTCGTCGAGTCCATCCCGGCGAGGCTGATCTGCGAGGCCTGTGGGAACGCCGAACCGCTGCGGCACACAGGAGACGCCTCGTCGTGTAGTCGGTGCGCGAGCGCCCGCCTCCGATTGGAGGGCAGGGGCTGGACCGTCGCAATCGTCGCCCGTCCTCCATAGATCACGACCTTGCCGCCAGAACCCGGGCGACCTCGTTCGCGGCATCGAGGGAACGCTGCGTGTACCGTTCCAACGCCACCATTCGATCCGACCCAAGCTTGTCCACGGCGTGTTCCCAGTGGTTCGCGACGGCATCGCCCTTCTTTACATCGCGGAGGAGGACTTGGTCGTGCGCCACGGGGAATGCTCGGGGAGTTCCGATGCGGAAGCGGTGGCCGTCCCACTGAAGGCCGGGACCCTCGACCAGCAGAGCGCCCTCGCGAACCTCGGTCACGGTCCCCCACGAGACCCTACAACGCTCCATGTTCGCAAGCGTCGTCGCCACGTGGCCTGTGACCGCGCCCACGCCCACGAACAGCACGTGGAAAGTGTGATGGGGGATCGCGCCGGCCGGGAGACTCGACGATAGACGTGCCGCCAGCGATCGCGGGAGGCCGCGCGTCGCGAGCTTCTCCAGGAGAACGCGGAAGGACTCCCGCCAATCGCGGTCCAGAAGGCCGCCGCCGACCCAGTATGCTTCCACGACTCGCGCGTCGAATGGATCGAGACCGGCAGCCGCTCCGATGGTCTCCAGATAAGGGTAAAGGGCCTCGAAGGTCCGCAGGGCCTGCCCCGCGCGCTCCGACTCCCTGCCCTCGGCAATCGCGGAGCGGAGCAAATCCCCCGCATCCGGGGTGCCGCAGAATCCCAGGCGGTTCGTCGGCAGGCTGAAGCGCGCACATAGCGGGATGCCGGTCATCGCGCGGCCCCGAGACGCAGAAGGAGCCGAAGGCCGCGAGCCCAGGAATCCCGCAGAGCCGTGAGGCCAATCGCGAGCACGACGCCGAAGGCGACCGCGGATGCGCCCGCGGCTTCTGCGACGCCAAACGTCGCGCGTCCCGCCACGGCGCCGAGGACCCACGTGACCGGGAACGCGAGGACGAGGACGGATGCGGCCACGGAGAGGTCCACACTCTTCAATCCGGCGTACCACGTGGTCACGAACCCCAAGAGGATCACGGCGCTCAGTGCGATCCACTGCACCTGCGCGGCGGTGAACGTGCCTACCGCCGCCAGCTGGCCGCTCGCGACGAGATAGGCAGCCAAGAAGGCGGCGCCGAAGCCCATCCGGCCGAGGGCGACGGCGGTCGGGGAGAGGTGTCGGAGCGCGTGCTTGGACATCGTGTACTCCACGGCCCAGAGGGCGGTCGCGACGAGAACGAGGAGGGCGCCGTCGGTCCATATGGGGTCTTGGAGGGACACGAGCAGGGCGTTGCCGCCGAGGAGGGCGACCGCGGCGGCGCCCAGCCGCCAGGAGGGACGCTCGCGCAGAACGACGATCGCGAGGACCGCCGCCATCATGAACAGCGTGCGGAACAGGAAGGAGGCTGTTGTGCGGCCCTCCCCCGCAAGCTGGAGACCCCGGAAGAAGAGGAGGAATGGGATCGCGCCGCCGATCAGGCCGATCGCCGCGAGGCGGGCCCAATCGGACGGACGGAGACGCAGCGTTTCAGCCCTTCGACTCCAGACGAAGATGGGGACGAGGAGGAGCGCCACGAGCCCGTTCCGGACGGCGATGAACGCGTCGGAGTTCACGCCCGTCACCGCAAACGTGTTCACGAAGGTGGCGACGCCGCTGATCACGGCGGCGGACAGGACCAGTGAGAGGCCCAAGCGCCGAGGTTGCTCGCCGACCACGGTCCAGGGAGGTTGTGATTCCGGAAAAACATTCCGTCGCCTCGTCACAGTGTAACGTCCCAAATTACTTTACTGGAGGGACGGCATGAGTTCGGTACCTTGTTGTATCGCTCTTTGAAAGAAACGAGTCGAAGCCTGCGAGTCGTGCCACCGGAGGAGACCGGAAGCGGACGATGCGGTGCTGGGATCGCCGACGCCCGGGGCTGTCGGAAAGCAGGAGAAGGAAGGAGAAACCCAGACTTAGCTGAACGAATCGGAGGGCGGGTCCAGTACCTCCGAGCGGGCATGCTGGCCGCCGTCAGACGGATTATGCCAGCGGAGTAGCCGACGCCCTCTCGAGCCCCTCTGCGTGGGGCTGATTGGTCACAGGACCGTCCAGCCCGCGTCGGCCGTCACGACAGCCCCGTTCAGGAAGCTGGCTTCGTCGGAGGCCAGGAACGCGGCCAGGTTGGCGATTTCCACCGCCTCGCCCATGCGGGGAATCGAGGCGAGAGTCTTCTCCAGCGTCGCGTAGCCCCGCTTGCTCGGCTCACCGCCGATGCTGATGCCGGTCTTGACGGCCCCAGGGGCGATGGCGACGCAGCGTATGCCGTCTGGGCCGTATGTGGCTGCGATGTTCCGGGTCAGGCCGATGAGGCCATGCTTTGAGGCCGTGTAGGCGGCTCCGGCCTTCCCGCCGCCGAAGCCGCCCACGGAGGCCGTGTTAATGATCACGCCCCGTCTCGCCTTCAGCATGTGCGGGAGGGCGGCGCGGCTGAGCATCATGGGACCGGTCAGGTTGACCGCCAACACGCGTTGCCAAACGTCGTCGGTGACTTCGCCCACGGGAAGGAACCGATCCATGATTCCCGCATTGTTGCACACGATGTCTAACCCGCCCAGCCGCAGTGCCGCCGCCACAAGCTCGTCGACGTCCTTCTGCACGGTAACGTCGGCCACCTCCAGCGTAAGGTTTGGGCCCCCCTGTAATCGACCCACGTTTGCCTCCGATACGTCGGCTGCGACGACTTTCGCACCCTCCTCGATAAACCTCTTCGTGACCGCAAACCCGATGCCCGATCCCGCCCCCGTCACAATCGCAACCCTGTCCTGCAAGCGCGCCATGCCACACCTTCGGCGCCAGAGTGAGCCAAACGAACAAAAGGCTTTCTCCGCGCCCTTAGGGTCACGCCAGCAAGTGTGGGGGGGCATCCCGGACTTCGCCCACCGGCTAACCTCCGATTCGAGCCTCACTTACCGCAATTCCCCGCCAGTCGTTTGTGCAATCTCGCCGGTCGAGACGCCCCTTGACGCATAAGCCACGAGGACCCGACGCCGAGATCTCCATTCCACCAGTCGGTCCGTCTGGCCAGTTCCCGACTTCGTACCGCTGCGAGCGCATAGACGCCCGATTGGACCGTTTCATCTCGCCAAAGATGGAGAGGGGCCACCTTCGGTGATTCCAGTCGATACGGCAAGTCGCGGGTATTGTCTGGTATGACATGCACCGAACTTATAATTACATGTCCCCTCGTGCTCAGATCATGGAAAGCCGCAAGATCCAGCGCGTCGGCGCCGCCACCTTCACGGTCTCGCTGCCCCGGGAGTGGGTTCTCCGCCGCAACCTTCGGCGCGGAGACGAGCTGTTCATCGTCGAGGAAGGAGAGGGGCTCCGCCTGCTCCCGAGTCCGATGGCGGACCACGGGGAGCGGGACATCGCGGAGTTCGCGATCGACGCGGACCTGTGCGAGGAACCAGGGATGCTCGAACGCGTAATCGTCGGGAACTACGTGCTCGGTCGCGAGCGCATCCTGATCGAGTCCGCCACGCGGATCCGGAGCGAGCATCAGAACGAGATCCGCCACGCCGTCCGTCGCCTCATGGGAATCGGTATCATGGAGGAGACTGCAAACCGCGTGCGCCTCCAGTGCTCCCTGAACCCATCGAACTATCCGCTCGACGCCCTCGTCAAGCGGCTGTACAACCTCGGGTTCACAATGCTCACGGAATCCGTCGAGGCGCTCCTCACGGGCGACGCAGCGCTCGCGGAGGACGCGCTCAAGCGCGAGGACGACGCGGACATGATGTATTGGCTCATCCTCCGCCTCGTGCTGTCCGCGCAGCTCGACGAAGGCCTGATCGAGAAGCTCGGGATGCGGACGCGGCTCGAGATCCCGCAGTACCGCGTCATCTCTCGGGACCTTGAGGCGGTCGCAGACCACGCCCACGACGTCGCGCGCCACGTGAAGGAGATCTTAGACGCAGATCTCAAAGTCCCCAAGCCGGTCCTGAAGTCGCTCGAGTCCTTGTCCACCGCAATCGGGCTCGTCTACAGCCGCGCCCTCGGCGGACTCCTGTCACGGGATCTAAAGCAGGCCAACGAGGCGATTCGCCTCTCAAAGGCCATCGAGGGCCGCGAGGAGGATCTCGTGCGCCTCGTCCTCAAGGAGACGAACGAGGTCAAGACGGTCGTCCTTCTCCGCACCATCTCCAGCAGCATGGCGCAGATTGCGGAGTACGCCCGTTCCATCGCCGTCATCGCGTACAATCGCTACCTAGAGAAGGCGACGAACCTGTGCAAGCCGGCCGCGCCGAAGGCCCTTGCCATCCCGGTCCGTGCGGAACCTTAAATGGGGGTGCGGTTTTCCCCTCGCGATTCCTATGTCGCGCGAGGTCGACTACAAGCCGAAGCCCATCGACCCGGACTTCCTGACGAAGTCGGCGGAGTACCCCGAGACTGGGGAGCACAACGGCCACAAGATCCTGGGCGAGGGCGTCGAGCGGATGGACGCCGACGACAAGCCGTATCCCACGAAGCTCGGAATCCACGGGACCCACGTGGCGGTGGACTGGGAGGGTTGCGTCGGAGACGGCGCGTGCATGGACGTCTGCCCGGTCGACGTCTTCGAGTGGAACTTCAACCCGGGAGAGAAGGGGGTCGGGACGGACAAGATCATGGAGCGGGGCAGCGACGACTGGAACAACTACCGCACCGACAAGTGCGACCCCATCCGCGAGTCGGACTGCATCGACTGCATGGCGTGCGAGACCGCGTGCCCGACGCTCGCGATCAAGATCAACCCGGTCTAGTCACGCGCGGATCGTCAGGTCTCCATGCCTCGCGATGTACTCTGCGAGGCCACCCTCCGCCATGATCGCCTCCATCACCGGGGGCAGGGGCGGGAAGGAGAACTGCTTCCCATTCGTCCGGTCCTGCACGACGCTGCGCGAGAAGTCGACCTCGATCTCGTCGCCCTCCTCGATCCCGTCCGTGTCGCACACAATCGCCGCCAGGCCGTTGTTGATGGCGTTCCGGTAGAAGATGCGGGCGAACGACTTCGCCATGACCGCGCGGACGCCGCACATCTTGATCACGACCGGCGCGTGCTCACGGGAGGATCCCTTGCCGAAGTTGCTGCCGCCAACGACGAAATCCCCCGCCTTGACGTTCGCGGCAAACTCCGGGCGCGCATCCTCCAGCGTGTGCTTCGCGAGCTCCGGCAGGTTTGACCGCAGGTGATAGTAGCGGCCAGCGGAGATCAGGTCCGTCGAGATGTTGTCCCCGAACTTCCATGCGCGGCCCATCACACCACCGTCCTGGGATCCGTGATCACGCCGTACATTGCCGTGGCGGCGGCGGTGAGCGGCGAGCCGAGGTAGACGAAGGCGTTCGGGTTCCCCATCCGCCCCTTGTAGTTCCGGTTCTGCGTGCTCAGCACGTTCTCCCCATCCCCCGGAATGCCTCCGTGTACGCCTGGACACGCCCCGCAGCCGGGGCTGTTGATCATCGCCCCGAACTCGAGGAGCGTCTCGAGGTGACCGGACTTCAGAGTCAGGACGTACGCCTCTTTGCTCGCGGGGGTCACGATGACGCGCGTGTGCGGCGCTTTCGACTTGCCGCGCACCGCCTTCGCAAACGCCGCGATGTCCTCGAACCTCCCGTTCGTGCACGCGCCGACATAGACCTCATGGATAGGCACGTCCCGGAGGGACGGGTCCGTCACGGAGACGATGTTGTCCTCGCTCCCGGGCGTCGCGACGACCGGCTCCAGACCCGCCCCATCATAGTCGAAGACCCTCGCGTAGGCCGCGTCCGGGTCTGGGGCGGAGGGTCGCCATTCCTCCCCGCGACCATGGGAAACGAGGTACCGCCGCGTCTCCTCGTCCGATGCGATCGGACCGCACTTCCCGCCGCCCTCGATCGCCATGTTGCTGAGCGTCATCCGCTCATGCATCGGCATCCGCTCGATCCCGGAGCCGCCCCACTCCATGCTCATGTACGTGGCCCCGTCCGACCGGATGTCTCCGAGGACGCGGAGGATGAGGTCTTTGGACATCACGCCTCGCGGGAGTTCCCCGGATACCTCGAACCGTAACGTCTCGGGCACGCGGAGCCACGTCTTCCCGAGGCCGATCGCCACGCCGACGTCCGTGCTCCCCATCCCCGTCGCGAACGCCCCCATCGCGCCGCCCATGACAGTGTGGGAGTCCGCGCCGATCACGACGTCCCAGGGGCGGACGTACTTCTCGAACGCGACCTGGTGGCACACGCCATCCCCGATGTCATGGAGAACCATCCCCGTCCTGGCGGCGAACTCTCGGAGATAGACGTGGTCCTGAGCGAGTTCCTTCCTTGGCGGCGGCGACGCGTGATCGATGAACACGACCGCGCGTTTCGGGTTCATCGCCTTCGCGATCCCCATCTTCTCCATCTGGCGGAACGTGAGCGGCCCCGTGCCGTCTTGGACGTAAGCCAGGTCGACAGGGGAGATGACAATCTCCCCCGACCGCACATCCCGTCCGACCTTGGCGGAGAGAAACTTTTCCGCCAGCGTGAGGCCCGCAGTCGACATGACGCACTGACTCGGCCCCTCCGTCTTATACGTTCGGTACGGAGAGTCTCACGGAGGAACGACAACCGCGACCTGTTGATCGAGGTTTTCCACGAGGATCTCCCGGATGAGGCTGCACGCCTCCACGATCTTAGGATTTGCAAGTGAGTAGACCACGCCCACACCCTGCCGGCGGGCCCGAACCACACCGCGCGCGCGGAGCACTGCCAAGTGCTGAGAGAGGTTCGCCTGACCGACCCCAATCGCAGTGGACAGCTCGTGCACCTGGTGAGGGCGTCTCTTGAGCCGGTCGATGATTTCGAGGCGCACGGGATGGGCCATCGCCTTGCAGAAGTCCGCCTGGATCGCGAAGCGATCCTTGTACGGCGTCATACCCTCGCCGTCGGAATCAGGGTCCAGTACAGTCTGTTCATCAGCACTTTCCCGAGGTACCACCTTCGCGACACGGCCATGGGCGGCGGAGGGTGCCCGTAGTCGAACCGAAGCGCACTCGCGCGGCGGAATCCGGCGTCGAAGAAACAGAATACGCGGCCGCCATAACGCGCGGTCGGGATCTCCCCCCGCAGGTGCGCCGCGACGTTCTTCGCGACGACCTTCGCCTCGAAGTGCGCGGCGGCGCCGGACTTGCTGATCGGGATGTCCGTCGCATCCCCGAGCGCCCAGATCGTCCGCTCGTGGCCCTTCACCTCGAGGGTGTGCTTGTCGGTCGGAATCCATCCGCCGGCGTCCGCAAACCCGCTCGCCTTCGCGAACGCAACGCCCCGGTGTGGCGGCACGAGGATGAGCAGGTCGAATGGCATGGACTCCCCCTCGAGGCTGTGGACGACCTTCGCGATCGGATCGACCCGCTCGACGTTGAAGAACGTCGTGTACTTCACGCCCTTCCGCTCGAAGAGTTCTTGCACCTTCGGGGAGAACGACTCGATCGGGAACACGCGGCCGAGGGGTGACAGGTAGTGAATCCGGACCTTCTCCCGCCGCCCGAGCTTCGCGAACCGGTAGTCGAGCAGGCACGCTGCCTCCGCAGGCGCTGGGGGGCACTTGTACGGGACGCCGCCAATCGCGACAACGATGCGTCCGCCAGCGAAGTTCGAAAGAGCCTCTCGGAGTCGGAGGGCCCCCTTCATGCTGTAGAACTGATGTGCCGCTTCGTGCCCGGGAATGCCGTCCGGAACGATCTCCGCGCCGGTTGCGATCACGAGGTAGTGGTAGGGGATCGCGTCCCCGTCCTTGAGGATGACCTCCTTCGACCGCGTATCCACGCGCGCCACCTCCCCGAGGACGAGCTTCACGCGCCGGTGGAGGAGCGTCCGCTCGTCCCGCACGAGGCGCTCCGGTTTCATGTGGCCGAACGCGACGTAGAGGAACCCAGGCTGATACACGTGCTTCCCGGTCCGATCGACGAGCGTGAGGTCCGCGTCCTTCACCTTCCGGGCGAGGAGATTTGCGACGATCGTCCCGCCGACGCCGCCGCCAAGGATCACGACGCGCTTCAACGGACATCACCTCTTCTTCCGCACGACGAACTCCGTGTACGCGCCGCGGTCGAACGCTCCGACGAGCTCGTGCCCCGCCTTGTTCACCCACAGGGGGATGTCCTTCCTCGACCCCGTGTCCGTGGAGTAGATTGCAATCACGTCGCCCACGCCCTGCTCCCGCACGGCGCCGATGAGGGCCATGAGCGGGCCGGGGCACACGCTCCCACGCGCGTCCACGACGCGGGCGGCCACCATCTGAGGGATCACCGCCACCACCTCAGATAAACAGCGTCGTCTGGGCGTCCTTCGCGCGGTCCATGAACTCGCCCACGCCTGCGGTGCCGTCTACGAGGTCGATGAAGTCGTCCTTCGTCTGCCCGAGGAGGTCCATCGTCATCGTGCACGCGTAGATCTTCACGTTCCCGAGCTGCTTCGCCGTCCGCAGCGTCTCCATCGGGCTCGGCACGTTCTTCTGCTTCAGGACCTGCGCGAACATGGGCGCCATGTCCGCGTAGTCCACGGAGAACTTCGGCGGCATGCCCTGGGACCGCTTCGCGAACGCCTGAAGCCCCCAGAACGTCAGGAAGATCTCCACATCCATTCCCATCGCCACGGCGCCGCTCGCCAGGATTCCCACGGGGAACAACCGGTCCACGGTGCCGGAGAACACGACCATGGCCAGCTTCTTCGGATTCTCGTCCATTCTTGTCACCGGATTAGCCTATGCGAATGTCCTAATGAGTGTCGGCGAAATACAGTCCGTACCCTGAGAATCGGGGTCCCTTGTAAGAGCGGCAGGTTCAAGGGGGGACGAAACCGGGCGTGCGGGAAACGTCTTAACGCCTTCAACGCTTGCGCGCGGCGTGCCCGGCGTCACAGACGTACACGTCCACATGCAGCCGTTCGAGATGCTGAGGCCAGAAGTCCTCGAAAGTATGCGGCAGGAGCGGGCGGACTTCGACCTCCTGTTGCGGATCATGCGGGACCCGCGGGCGTTTCTCGCACTCCTCGATGAGGCGGGCGTCGAGCGCGCGTGCCTCATCAACTACGTCGCGCCCGAGGTCATGGGGTTCACCGACAAGGTGAACGACTTCGTCGTGCAGTACGCGAAGGCGGACCGGGAGCGGCTCATCCCGTTCGGCTCCGTGCACCCACGGGACACGCCGGAGCCGGAGAATGCGGTCCGGAGGCTCATCCGGGACGAACACATTGGCGGACTCAAGATCCATCCGCCCCATCAGCTGTTCGAGCCGAACGCGTACGTCCACGGGGACCTGCCCGCGCTGCGGACGCTCTACGAGGAGGCGGAGGACGCGGGGGTGCCGGTCATGATCCACACGGGGACGTCGATCTTCCCCGGCGCCCGCGCGCGGTTCGGAAACCCGTTGGCGGTGGACGATGTGGCGGTGGACTTCCCCGAGCTGAAGGTCCTCATGGCCCACGGAGGCCGACCGTTCTGGTGCGAGGAGGCGTTCTTCCTGATACGCCGCCATCGGAACGTGTACCTCGACGTCTCGAGCATCCCGCCGAAGCGGCTCCTGCACTACTTCCCGCGCCTCGAGGAGATCGCGGACAAGACGTTGTTCGGCTCGGACTGGCCGGGTCCGGGCGTGCCGGGGATCGCGGAGAACTTGGCGGCGTTCCGCGCGCTCCCGTTGTCGGATGGGGCGAAGCAGCAGATTCTCGTGGAGAACCCGCGTACGGTGCTCCCCTAAGGACGGGCGCGATTCCGGGAAAACCTTAACGCCCGGGGAGGGGTCCGGAAGAACCGCCATGGAAACGAAGGAAGGACTCGAGACCGTCACCCTTGGCGGCGGTTGCTTCTGGTGCCTCCAGCCGCTCTTTCAGGAACTCCGGGGCGTCACGAAGGTCGAGGTCGGCTACTCGGGCGGGCACGTGAAGAACCCCACGTACGAGGCGGTGTGCACGGACACGACGGGCCACGCGGAGGTCGTCGACGTCACGTTCGACCCGAAGGTCGTACCCCTCGCGGACCTCCTGAGGATCTTCTTCACCGTCCACGACCCCACGACGCTCAACCGCCAAGGGAACGACGAGGGCACACAGTACCGTTCCGTCGTCTTCTGCCGGACCTCCGAGCAGAAGGCGACCGCGGAGCGCGTCATCCAGGAATTCGACGCCGCCAAGATGTGGAACCGACCGATCGTCACGGAGGTCCCGCCGTTCTCCGCCTTCTACCGCGGCGAGGAGTACCACCAGGACTACTTCGCGAAGAACCCCTGGGCCGGGTACTGCCGCGCGATCATCGCGCCGAAGGTCGCGAAGTTCCGGAAGCAGTTCCACGAGCGCTTGAAGAAGTGAACCATGGCGATGGCATCGCTACGGATGGAGGGCACCGTGCCCCTCGGACTCGCAGACCTCTGGCGGCTGCTGTCCCTGCACATGGACGAGGACACGATTCGCGCAATCCATCCGTGGATGCTGAGCGGACACGTGCTCAAGCACGAAGGCCGTGCATCCCATGGGGACGTCGTCCTGCCGTCACTGCACGTCGTGGATCGGGTCATCCGCGTCGCGGGCCGGAGGGTTAGGGATACATGGACGTACATGATCGAGCCTCCAACCTCGTTCACCTATGAGATTCGGAGCCCGGAAGGGCTCGTGTCCACGGTGAGGAACACGTATCGGCAGGAGGGTTCCGGCACCCGCGTCCTCACCGAAGCCCGTCTGGAATTCGGACGCGTCCCGGGCTTCATCCAACGGCGGATCGGGAGCCGCCTCCTGGACCGCGCCGATACGGAGGACCTCGCGTACATTCGGCAGTTCGGCTTCCGAACAGTCGATGCGACGCGACCCAAAGGCACATAATGGCTTCGCGCTTCGTTTCGCGCATGGGCGAGAACCGCCTCGCGAAGGAACGTTCCTCGTACTTGCGAGGTGCCGCCCACCAGCCCGTCGAATGGTATCCTTGGGGCGAAGAGGCGTTCGCGAAGGCGAAGGCGGAGGACAAGCCGATCCTGCTGGACATCGGGGCCGTCTGGTGCCACTGGTGTCATGTGATCGATCACGAATCGTACGAGGACCCCGAGGTCGCGAAGATCATCAACGAGAAGTACGTCGCGATCAAGGTCGATCGGGACGAGCGTCCCGACGTGGACGCGCGATACCAGCGCGCGGTGCAGTCCCTCGCGGGACAGGGCGGTTGGCCGCTCACTGCGTTCCTCACGCCGGAGGGCAAGGTGTTCTACGGGGGCACGTACTTCCCGCCCGTCGAGGCCCACGGCCGGCCCTCGTTCAAGGGCGTCCTCCAGTCCGTCGCGTACCACTACGCGACGAAGAAGGCCGAGGCGATCAAGGAGTCCGATGCGCTCCACCGCGCACTCAGCGCCCGTCTGCCGATGGTCGCGCGCGAGCCTCTCGACGAGGCCCTGTTCGTGACGGTCGAAGACCAGCTGCGCGCGGCGTTCGACGACGTCCATGGCGGGTTCGGCGGCGCACCGAAGTTCCCGCACACAGGGACGGTCGAGTACCTCCTCGCGCGGTACTGGCGCACGAGGGACGATTCGCTGCGGGATGCGGCGGTGAAGACGCTCGAGGCGATGGCGCTTGGCGGCGTGTACGACCAAATTGGCGGCGGGTTCCACCGCTACTCGGTCGATGCGCGGTGGATCGTCCCGCACTTCGAGAAGATGGCCTACGACAACGCCGCACTCCTGGAGAACTACGCGCACGCGTTCATGCTCACGGGCGAACCGCTGCTCCGCGAGGCCGCGGAGGGCATCGTGGGATGGGTCGACACGACCCTGTCTGACCAGGACCGCGGCGGCTTTTACGCGAGCCAGGACGCGGACGTCGGACCGGAGGACGATGGCGACTACTTCACGTGGACACGCAAGGAGTTGCGAGAGGTGGTTCAGGATCGCGATGCGATCCGGGTCCTCGAATCCCACTATGACGTGGACGATGTCGGCGAGATGCGGGAGCGCCCCGGGCGCAACGTGCTCTACGTCGACAAGAGCTCCGAGGCGGTCGCCAAGGCGATGGACATGCCCGTGGAACGGGTGCGTGAGCTCCTGCGGAACGGGAGGCGCGCGATGCTCGACGCCAGGAACCGCCGCCAAGCACCGTTCGTCGACCGCACGATCTACGCCGGGTGGAACGGGATGTTCATCACCTCGTACCTCGACGCGTACGCGGCCCTGGGCCTCGAATCCTGTCGCGACTCAGCGCTCAAGACCCTCGACTATCTGCTCCATGCCTTGTACGTCGACGGGGAGGGATTCCACCATCAGCTGGCGGAGGGACAGCGGCGTGTGAAGGGCCTCCTCGAGGATCAGGTCCACATGGCGCGCGCGCTGTTGGCGGCGTTCGACGTCACCGGAAACCCACGGTACCTCGAGGTCTGCGAGGATTTGGCGGCGCTCCTCCGGGCGCACTGGTGGGACGACGTGCTCGGCGGGTTCTTCGACCTCTCTCCCACGCTCCGCGAAGAGGAGGGCGTGGAGACGCTGAAGGCGCCGTACAAGCCCATCCAGGACGCTCCCACGCCCGCGGCGAACGCGATCGCGGCGCTCGTGTTCGGCAAGCTTCACGGGATCACGGGGAAGGAGACGTACCGCCAGACGCAGGATGCGATCCTGAAGTCGTTCGCGGCGGAGTGTCAGCGATATGGAGGGCTGTTCGCCGGCACGTACTTCCTCGCCCTCGACGGGTTCCTGAACGCGCCCGCCCAGATCGTGATCACCGGGGAGCCCGCGGATCCGCGCACGCACGACCTGTGGAGGACCGCGCTCGCGACGTTCCATCCCGGGAGGACGATCCTCCTCGCGAAAGGGGGCTTCGTCCCCGCAGCGGCGAAGGCGATGATGGATTCTCCCCTCGCCCAGGGCGGCCCGGTAGCTTTCGTGTGCACGGGCATGGTCTGCGCGCCGCCGACGGCCGACCCCGCGCAACTCCGAAAGATACTTTCGAGCCCCTCGCCGCCAGAGTAATAGCCGAAGTCGCGGTACGAGGTCGAGATGGACGGGGAGCCGCACGTTGCGGGCACCCTCCGAGAGGTGCAGCGCGAACTCCACTGCACCGTGTGTCGCGGGGATTGGAAGCACTGTCGCCTCGCGGTGTGCCCGTACCTTTCGAACGTCCGGAAGTGGTTCCAAGCGCAGGAGCCGCTCGCCTCGATGAACCTGTTCGGCGCCTCGCCGCCAAGCGCGTTCGTCGGTTCCTACGGCTGGCCGAACGTGCTCGCAGGACCCCTCGTGCCGCCCATCGTGGAGGACACCTCGCTCATGGACGCGCCCGAGCAGTGGGTCGACCGGGGGCTGGGAGACATCTTGCGGTTCCGGCTCTCCCTCGTCCGCGGTAAGGCGTCGCGTCGCGTCGTCGCCGCACGGGATCCCGATCCACTGCTCCGGACCGTGCAGGAGGGCGCGATGGCGGCGAAGCCCGTCGACACGGAACTGTGGCTGACGAAGAAGCCGGTGCTCGAAGCCCCGTTCTCCCCGCGCGCGCCTCCGTCGGGGCCGTCCGCGGACATCCGGAAGCTCGTGCTCGCCGAGAATCCGCGCGTGCCGCGTCGCGTTGACGCGATCGTCGGAGACACGGACCTCCGTGCTGTCGAGGGGGTGACGGACCTGTACGCCCACGACATCACCCAGAGCCACATCACGCGCATCTTCTCCGTCGGCCTCCTCGGCGTGGGGAAGCGGCGAACGCTTGTGCCGACGGAGTGGAGCATCACGGCGGTCGACGACATCCTCGGGAAGGGATTGCGGGACGAGGTCCGCGAGCTCCCATGGATCGACGAGTTCCGCGTGTTCGGTCGCGGCGGGCTCGGCAACAACGTGCAAATCCTCCTCGCGCCGACCTCGTGGATGTACGAGGGTCTCGAGGCGTGGGACTTCTCCCCGACGGGTCTCCCGGGCGCAGATCACGAGTTCTTCTGGGGCCGGACGGACTACCCGCGGGAACTCGAAGGCGCATACCACGCGGTCCGCCTTCCGATCTTGGAGTACCTCTCAAGGGAGCGCCGCCAAGCAGGCGCGATCGCGTTCCTCGAGGTCTACCCGGATTGGATTCCCCTTGGGGTTTGGCGGTTCCGTGAGCTCGCGCGCGCCGCCCTCGCAAAGCCTCCGGTGACGTTCACGACCCTGAACGAAGCTCTTGCAGCGATGCAGCCCCGCCTCCGTATGCACCTCGAGAACTATCGCGCGAAGAGCGTCGTCCTCCGGTACCTCGCGGAGCAGCGACGGATCACCGAGTATGCGACCGCTGCTTAGCTGCCTTGAGTTCAGCTGCCAGCTTCTTGCGGAACGCGGGGGGGATGGGGATCGGTCGCTTCGCCTTGTAGTCGTAACAGACCTGGACGCTCTCGCCTGTCGCGAAAAGCGTCTCGGACTCCTTCGACCGGACCTCGTACGCGAAGCGGAAGCTCGAGTTGCCGATGTTCGTCAAGGTCACCAAGACGACGACCGTCTTCCCGAACCCGATCGCCTCCTTGAAATCGCACGATGCATGCGCTAGGATGAAGTCGAACTCCGCGACGGACGTGATCCCCATGAGGTTGCGGTACCACTCCGAGCGCGCCTGCTCCATGTACGTGAAGAACACCGCGTTGTTCACGTGGCCCATGCCGTCGATGTCGCGGAAACGGACGGGGATCTCTACGGAGAACGACATCGCGGCGGCAACCGTCGGGCGTCCTTAAGGGTTCCTCGCACGCGCCCTTATATCGCACGTCCGGATGCAACGCGCCCGGATGGAATCCGGTCCGCCGTCCCGCCCGTACGGGTTCCTCGTCGCCGCGTGGGCCCTGAACGTTTGCATCAACGCGTTCTACATCGTGCCCACTGCCGTGTTCCCGGAGATGTCCGCGGACCTCGGCATCTCGAAGGCACAGGGAGGGTCCCTGATCTCGATCTACCTGATTGCGATCATGCTGTTCCAGATCCCTGGAGGATACGCGAGCGACCGCGTGGATCCGCGCAAGACGATCGTGGTCGCCTCCCTGGTCCTCCTCGCGATCAGCGCCCTCATGGCGGCGGTCCCCCGATATGACGTCCTCCTTGCCCTCCGGTTCCTCGCGGGAATCCCCGTCGCGTTCATCTTCGCCCCCTCCGCGTTCCTCGTCTCGCGGGCGTTCGCCGACCGACCGGGTCGGGCGGTCGGTCTGTTCCTGTCCGCGCCGCCTGCGGGCGTCGCCCTGGGCAACCTCCTCGCCCCGCTCATCGCCGGCCCGAAGGAGTGGCCGTTCACCTTCGTCGCGTTCAACCTGCCTCTCCTCGCGATCCTTCCGATGTTCATCGTAGCTGCCGCCAAGATCCCGCCCCGCGTCCACGAGCCGTTCGCCCTCGCAGACTACGTGCGTGCGTTTCGCAGCACCGAGCTATGGAAGGTCGGGCTCGTCTTCGCGTGCAGCTATGCGGCCTACATCTTCTACTCGGGCTGGAGCCGGACGTACCTCGAGGAGGAAGGCCTCCTCCCCCTCGCGTTCGCCGCGATCATCGCGATGCTCGTCCCTGCGGCCGGGATCCTGTCGAGGCCTCTCGGAGGCTTCCTCGCCGAGACCGCCTTCAAGAAGGACAAGCGGCGGGTCATCGTCCTCTCCTTCCTCCTCCTGGCCGCGGTGAGCCCGGCCGTCGTCCCCTTGGGCACCCTCGGGATTCCTTTGCTCGTCGCGGGCGGTTTCCTCGCCCAGTTCCCTTTCAGCGTGTACTACCTGTTCTCGTCGCAGATCCTCGAGAGACGGTTCGCGGGGACCGCCTACGCGTTCATGAACGCGATCAGCATCATCGGGGGCGCGGTCTCGCCCGCCCTTGCGGGTTACCTTCGGGACACGACGGGGTCGTTCCTGTTCGCGTTCCTCATGATCGCGGTGACGGCGATCCTTGGCCTCTTCCTTGTCTCCACAGTTCGCGAGCGCTAGTCGCGCACCGGGTCGGCGTCCCGACCAGCTAGAGCTTTTCGAACTCGTCGGCCCACCCGATGTGGACGCGCTTCGAGGGATTCCCGGGCATGTCCGCGACCGTGGGCAACGTCGCCGCCGCCAATTCCGCGTAGATGCGCCACGCCAGATCGATCCGAAGGCGATGACGGTCCTCCGCGTCCCCCTTGCGCGCCGCCGGCACGCCCACGATCAATGAATTCGGCGGAAACGTCACCCGTTCCGCCACCACCGCGCCCGCCGACACCACGGAGTGGCTCCCGACGTTCGCACGGCTCGAGATCGTCGCGTTCATGCCGATGATGCAGTCGC